>Ga0265299_10000040_pt1 | contig 178675 bp, 150 predicted proteins | sample AusTroGonzalo_MG_4_FD_193485 | JGI IMG/M metagenome (GOLD analysis project Ga0265299, IMG submission 193485) | Bovine rumen microbial communities from tropical cattle in Woodstock, Queensland, Australia - Gonzalo_02 | ecosystem: Host-associated > Mammals > Digestive system > Stomach > Rumen ... | reverse complement strand
CAGCCCACAGCAGACCGCTCGGCAAACCGAGATCCACCCAGTTCACAGAGGTCGTACCTCCGCCAGGTGTCTCTTGATTGTCAGCATTATCTGGTTTAGGATTGTCTTTTTTGCAGGCGGTCATCAGTATCGCTACAGATACCAGCAGAGAAAATGTTAAAAAGAAAAGTTTCTTCATTATATTATATTTTTGTGGTTAGTATTAAAACTCGTTTGCAAAAATACAAAAAAATCTTTTCACGCTTCAAAAAAATATAGGCCGTAAGGTCTGCAGAATCTGAAAAAGTCTCGAAGAGACTATATTCTATTAACCCCACCACAAGGCCGAAAGGCCGCAGTGTGGGGATGTCGAATCTCTCATGCTCCCACGTGTGTCGGAGACACACTACTATGCATGATCGTGATAGTATCGTGCCTGCGGCACTAAAAGGAAGAAAGATTATCTTCAATCCCTTGCCCTGACGCTGCGTGCGAGGGCAATGCCGACGGTTGGGGGGAACGGGCCAGTGGGCTGCACTTACCGTCGGCTTGATCTTTTGCGTCCTTTTCTATCATAGAGAAAAGGACGAGAAAAATGTCGGCTTGATCTTTTTCCGACTTTTCCATCAAGGGAAAAGCCGGAAAAAAGGGTTAATAGAATAACGTGCTTCCAGCACGTCATATAGAGACGGTGCATACACCGTCTCTACAATCGTCAGTCCCTTGCCCTAACGATGCGTGCGGGGGTCACGCCGACACGCAGGGCGGACGCGATAAATCGCGTCCCTACGTTTGCAGACCTAACGGCCTGCATGCGCCTGCAGAGACGCAGGCGCCTCCGTATGAAAATCGCAAATCTTTTGTCGTTTGCAAATGTTTTCACCATCTACTGAATTCCCGTTCCAAAAACCATAAAATAAAACCCATAATAATAAAGCATAAAATATTTTTGTATTGTATTATTATTTTTCTTAACTTTGCGGATTAAATTTAACTGTAACAAAAACTACAACAAAACAACTGCAAATGACCACTAAAATCGGCATTAACGGATTTGGAAGAATCGGGAAAATGGTATTTCGTTTGGCCGAGGGAGACCCCTGCATTGAAATAACGCATATCAACGACAAGATGGATACGCGGCTGATGGCCCACCTGCTGAAATACGACAGCATCCACGGCCGCTTCAACGCAGACATAGATTTCGACAACGACCATCTGATTGTGAATGGGCGTCCGGTGCTGGTGACCAACCAGATGCACCCCGCCGATATTCCCTGGAACACCACGGGAGTGGAAACCGTAATCGACTCGTCGGGACGTTTTAAGACAGCTCCCCTACTCACCCCGCATATTCACGACAGCGTAAAGAGAGTGATACTGAGCAGCCCGCCTGACGATAACAGCATAGAGCGAACCGTGGTGATGGGCGTGAACCACAACACCATCCAAGAAGAGGACCGCATCATCTCGAACGCCTCGTGTACCACCAACTGCATTGCGGTGGCCCTGAAAGTCATCAACGATGAGTTTGGGATGGTTCGCGGCTTTATGAATACGGTTCACCCCACTACCAACAACCAGAACCTGCAGGATGGATTCCATTCTGACTACCGCAGGGCCCGCTCGGCACTGGCCAACATCATTCCCACTACCTCGAGTGCGGTGAGAACCACCAAGCTGGTGATTCCCGAGATGGCCAACATCTTCGACGGCTTCGCCACCCGAGTGCCTGTTGTGGACTGCTCGTTTGTGGAACTGACCGCCGAACTGCATAGCCAGGTGACCACCCGCGACATTAAAGACGCTTTTCTGCGCCACGCCAACGGCGAGCTGAAGCCCTATCTGGAATATACCGAAGACCCCATCGTGAGCAGCGATGTGACCAACAACCCCCACTCTGCCATCTTCGACGCACAGTCGGTGAAGGTGATTGGAGGCAACATGATACAGTTGCTTGTATGGTACGACAACGAATACGGCTATTCTTCACGAATTATAGATCTAATAAAACACATTTGTCACTATGAATGAAATGATTAAATCACAGGCGCTGGAGGCCAACCTCTCGCGTACACAGAATATACCCTACACCATTCCTGATCATCACCAATGGTTCATGTCGCTGAGCGACAACTACTGGGGTATCCACAAACGTATCACCGACTTTTTCAACGAGTATCACCACCCGTTTTCCAACCGGAAGGAAATCATCAACCAGCTGGTGAGTGTCACCATCTCGGATTTCTGGCTCTACAAGGAACTGCCGGAAGAGGATAAGGAGAAGGCCCTGCAGATTATCTTCGACATTTATGAGGAACTGTTACAGAAACAGTTGTCCGACGACCTGTGCAAACAGCTGATATATACTTTCCTCGATTTCTTCAACAACGCCTACGATACCCTCGTGGGAACGCATTTCCTGACAGACTTCATCGCTGTTCTTGACAGGAATTTTGAGGCCAATAGCTTTAGCTATCTGTATAATGTAGGTCACTTCAAGAAAAAACTGCGCAAGGCAGCCGAAGATGAAGTTACCGCCCAGATGACTTTGGACTTTATGCGCAAGCTGCTGCGCGAGAACGTAAAGTTTTGGGAAGAAACCACCCAAATTGAGGCATGGTACGAGAAGAACCGCAGCAAGATGTCGAAAGACTACGGTCCAGCACTGGCCCAACTGGGCACTCAGATGTATGCCGACTATTACGAAAAGATTGATGCCGCTGATAACTTCGACGAGTTGGCGAAATACGCCTTCACTTTTGCCGATGTGATTGAGGCCTACAAGAAAGAGATTGAGATTTTTGAAAAGGCCAGCGAGCAGTTCTGCTACATATTCTACCTGTTGCACCTGCCGGGCGTGAAATACCACCGCGAATACCTGTTGATTGAACTGAACAAGGTAATCAAACGCATCAGTACAGAACTGGATGAGGAACAGTGCATTGAATCGATGAACGAGCTGTTCTCACAGTTCAACGATTTCAAGGAGAGCCATATCAATATGATTCTCGACTCCATCCTCACCCTGGGCAAGGAAATCATCAACACTAAGAACAAAACGCTGATTCATTACCTGGAGAAGAAAATCATCGACTTCGGCTTTGTTACCCCGGGTATCACCTATATGACCAACGACTGGGAACTGAAGGTTAATCCATGCCACGTCAAGAACATACGTGTTTGGTTGGAGCTGATCGAGTACGATCCTGAGACCATGCAGCGACTGCTGGCTGCCTTGATTATCAACCTGCGTGTGGGCGGTATTTTCATCTTCGATACCGATTTCTTCCAGAAAGACATTACCAAACTGCTGAACGCCAGAATATCGCCCATCTACAAACAGACCAAACAGCTGGCCCGTATCTTCCCGGTCTATTTCAACGAGATTGGTGCGGAAGGCGTGTTGAGAGACGTCTCCACCAAAATCGATGAGCTGTCACACCGCAACGACAAGCTGATTCACTTCTTGAGGAAACAGATTCACACCGAAGGTAACAACTCGCATATCCAGATTACTTTGGACGTTATCTACTTCTGGAAGGACCTGGACAAAAAGCATCTGGAAAAGATATTGCCACAAAATGTCTATTCGCTGGTTGACCCCGACGGTATCTGGGTACAGGGAGTTCACGAAGTGCTGACCCAACTGTTGGAGAAGAATAACCTCACCGTTGAAATGCTGATAGAGAAGAAGAAAGACGAAGTGGAAGAGCTGATGAAAGTTGTGGAGCATGACAACGAGACCGACATCAAACGCGTAGAGCTGATTATCGAATTATATCAGTTGCTGAAAGAGAAATACATCTTCGACTCCACCGATATTATCAATATCCTGAAAAAATACTACTTTGTTGATAAAGAAGATATTGACAAGCTGGAAATGCTGCTCGAAAAGGATGAGCCGGTGGAAACTTTGAAGCACATTTTCTCGCTGATGAAGAAACTCAACGACATCATCTTCGACGAGAAGAAGAGCGAAGGCTGGGAAAACGTCTTCTACAAACGTCATATTGCCTTTGGTATCCCCTCCATGTACGGTTATTACAAGGAGGTGAAATTCGACGCCCTAGGCATCACCTTCCGCTTGGAACGCATCGCTTCCGTATTGGTGAAGCGCATCATCATGGGACTCAACACCGAGTTCTTCACCCTCAAGATTTTCAAGGAAATCTGCGACATGCTCCAGTTGTTGCGCGACGGTCTGAGCCTCGACGGTATCCACGACCAGAGTTTCGACTCGAACCTGAAGATGATGGAATACAGTCTTACTTCGGGATGCTTCACTATCGACCAGTATATCAATATCTTCCAGTTTATGGAAGGTAGCATCAAGGAGATTATCAACAACTACTTCATCCGTCCCTACGACATTCTACTGAAGGTCATCATTCCGCAGCAATATCCTGAGATAACAGACAAGCACGAGATGAAGAAGGTTGTGGCCCAGAAGTCCGAGATTTTCTATCGCGAGCTTCTCTCCTCCGCCTTCATCATCCAGCAGTTGGATAACTTTATGGGCGAGATATTGAACAACCTGCGCAAACAAGTGAATGTGCTGACCGCAGAAGAAGCCCGAAACATCATGACCTACGACCAGAATATGGCCATCAGTCCGCTGTATCAGGAAACGCCTCAGATTGACAACCAGGTGTTCTTGGGCTCCAAAGCTTATTATCTGAAAAAATTATATCTGAACGACTATCCCGTTCCACCCGGATTCATCATCACCACAGAAGTATTCCGCCGCATCAAGTCCATCCTCAAAGTTGAGCCTATCAACAACGAACTGGACCAGATGATTAAGAGCCATCTGGCCAAGATTGAGGAAATCACAGGCTGCAAATTCGGCGACCCGCACAATCCGTTGTTGTTGAGTGTACGTTCGGGTTCAGCCATCTCGATGCCGGGTGCCATGAATACCTTCCTAAATGTGGGCTTGAACGATGAAATCACCGAGGAATTGAGCAAACAAGAAAACTACGGCTGGACCTCATGGGACTGCTACCGTCGTTTGTTGCAGACCTGGGGCATGTCCTACGGTTTGGAGCGTGATGACTTTGACCAGATCATCCTCAACTACAAAAAGAAATACAATGTGGCCCAGAAGATTGGCTTCACGCCCGAAAACATGCGTGAGATTGCCTTTGCTTACAAGCAGTTGCTGATAGACAACAATATTCACTTCGAGGAAGATCCTTTCATGCAATTGAAGATAGCCATCACTACGGTCTTCGATTCATGGAACTCTCCGCGTGCCAAGGTATATCGTGAGCACATGCATATTGCCAACGAATGGGGCACCGCCGTCATTGTGCAGAAGATGGTGTTGGGTAACATCCATTACGAGTCAGGTTCCGGTGTGTTGTTCACACGTGATATCAAGAGCAACCGCTCGGCCATCAACCTGAACGGTGACTTCTCGTTCCTCAGTCAAGGTGAAGATATCGTGGGCGGTTTGGTCAACACCCTGCCCATCAGCGAGGCACAACGTGAGCGTAGCTACCAAAATGCCCCGTTCTCATTGGAGAGCCACTATCCCGACATCTTCAACAAGCTGAAGGAAGTAACCAAACGTATGATTGAGAAAGATGGTTTTATCCATCAAGAGATTGAGTTTACCTTCGAAACCGCCGATGCCGATGGTTTGTATATCTTGCAAACCAGAAATATGGCGGTGGGCACCGAAAGTGGTGTAGAGGTATTTGCGGTGCCGAGAGAAGAGATGAACAAGGTGGGCAGCGGTATCGGCATCGGAGCCGGTGTGCTCAACGGTATCATCGTGTTCGACAAGGAAGACATCGAGCACATTCAGAATACCCCCGGTAACGACAAACAGATGGTGCTGGTACGTCCCGACACCGTTCCCGACGATATCGAGCTGATTTTCGAATGCGACGGTCTGCTGACCGCCCGTGGAGGTGCCACCTCTCATGCCGCTGTCACAGCTTCCTCGCTGGGTAAGATTTGCGTAGTGAACTGTAATGACCTGATGGTGGATGATGTCAACAAGACCTGCACCATCAACGGCAACCAGTTCAAGCTCTTCGACGAGATTGCCATAGATGGCAAGAATGGACTTATCTACAAAGGGAATTACCCTATCAGCGTGGACGAGCAGAATTAATCAATGCAAATAATGATTGTAACATTAATATTCACTTAAACACAAAAAATTATGATTAACATTAACGAAAAGAAAATCCTGGGTATCAATGGTTCAGGTAGAATCGGTAAATTAACAATTTGGCATCACCTTCTTTCTCGCAAGGTTGACGGTCTTGTAGTCAACGTTGGTCGTGAAGTAGGTAAACATCTGGAAGACTACATCCAGCAATTATGCACAGACTCCACTTACGGCAATCTGAGCTATTTCCTGTATGGCCGTGCCGGCAAACAGGTGGAAGTGAAGATCATTGACCACGATCTGAACATGATTGAGGTGGACGGTTTCCCCATCAAGCTTTTAATTACCGAACGTAATCCCCGCAACATTAACTGGAAAGCAGAAGGTGTTCGCGTAGTGGTTGACTGTACCGGTAAATTCCTCGATCCCTCTCTGCCCGACAACGAAGGCAAAGGCAGCATCCTGGGTCACCTTACCGCTGGTGCAGAGCATGTTATCGCCAGTGCTCCTTTCAAAATCAAACAGAGCGATTTCAATGCTGAAAACACCCCTACCCTTATTTACGGTATCAACCACCACTGCTTCGACCCGCAGAAACATCACGTACTGTCGGCTGCCAGCTGTACCACCACTGGTTTAGCCCACATGATCAAACCCTTGTTGGATGACAAAGAAACCTGCAATGTGCTGACCGCTTCATTGTCAACCGTTCACGCAGCCACCAACACTCAGAACGTATTGGACGGTGTACCGAAAGAAGGTGCCACTGACTTGAGAAAGAACCGTTCTGTACTGAACAACATCATTCTTTCTACTACCGGTGCCGCTAAAACGCTGGAGAAAGTTATCCCCGAAACTTCTCATTTCGGATTCATGGCCGACTCTATCCGTATCCCCACCCCGTCAGTTTCATTGATTGCTTTGAACATTACCTTCAATTCTCGTTTGAATGAAAACGGTGTTCCTTATATTTCAGGCGATTACATTCGCGACATCTATAGAAAAGTATCAGAAGGACAGCAGAAAGGTCTGTTGAAATTCTCGATGCAGCAGAATGTATCTATGGATCTGCTCGGTATGCCCGCCGCCATCGTTATTGAAGGTAAGGAAATCCACACCAGAACAGGCTTCTTGAAGGTGCCTACTGAAATTCTGGCCAGTATGGGTATGCACAACATTCCCGAAATCAACATCCCTGTTACCCACGCCAAGATTATGGGCTGGTACGACAACGAATTTGGCAGCTATGTATCCTGTCTGGGCCGGTTGACAGAATATGTGATTTCGAGTATCGACTAAAAAACAATGACCCTAAGAGGTCTGAAGATTGGCCAGTCTGGAAAAGTGGTCAAGGTGGAGGGGAATGGTACCAGCCGGCAGCATCTACTGGATATGGGTATCATTCCCGGTACCACCATCAAACTGGTCAAATTTGCCCCCATGGGTGACCCTATGGAGGTGATGGTTCATGGGTATTCCCTAACTTTGCGTTTGGCAGAGGCGGATAAAATATCGATAGAGGTAGAAGAACATTCTGACAACTCTTCGGAGGCTGAATTAAAAGAACAGAATGATTCTACTTTTACCCATCCCGAAGCACGTGTGGCGGAAACTCTGCACGAACACAACAGTCACCCCGGCTACGGTGAGGCTGGAATATATCATGACAAAAACCACGAACATCCTCTCTCAGAGGATACAATTTTGAATTTTGCGCTTGCCGGACAGCAAAACTGCGGCAAGACTACTTTATTTAACCAACTGACAGGCTCTAAACAGCATGTCGGCAATTTCCCTGGTGTAACAGTAGACCGCAAAGACGGTGAAATCAGAGGACAAAAAAACACTTTGGTCACCGATTTACCCGGATTCTATTCCATGTCGCCTTACACTGCCGAAGAGGAAGTTTCGCGCAATTTTATTCTGAACGACAAGCCCAGAGCTATCATCAACATTCTGGATGCCTCCAACATCGAGCGGAATCTTTATTTGACCATGCAACTGATGGAGATGGATATCCCTATTGTGTTGGCATTGAACATGATGGACGAGGTGAGAAACAATGGGGGAAGTATTCGTGTGAATGAGATGGAGAGAATCTTAGGAACTCCCGTTATTCCCATTTCCGCCGCCAAGAATGAAGGTATTGACGAATTGGTGGAACATGCTATGCACATCGCCAAGTTCCAAGAAAAACCTGTCCGTCAGGACTTCTGCGACAAGGACGATCACGGTGGTGCCGTTCACCGCTGCCTGCATAGCATCATGCATTTGGTAGAAGACCACGCCGAGAAAGCCGGTCTTCCTATACGTTTTGTAGCAAGCAAGCTGGTGGAAGGAGATGCTAACATTCTTGAACGTCTGCAACTTTCACAGAATGAGAAAGAAATGGTGGAACACATCATACTTCAAATGGAAGAGGAAAGGGGTATGGATCGTGCTGCTGCTATGGCCGATATGCGCTACAACTTCATTCAAAAGCTGTGCGAGAAAACCGTTGTAAAGCCCAAAGAGAGTATTGAATACCAGAGAAGTAAAAAGATTGACCGCATTCTTACGGGCAAATGGACAGCATTTCCAATTTTTGTAGTAGTTTTATGCTTGATAATCTGGTTGTCCATCGATGTATTAGGCGCACCGTTACAAGACTGGCTCGACCAGGGTATCCAATGGTTGGCCGGAGTATGCGGCTCTGCTTTAGCATCATGGAATGTAAACGAGACAGTACAATCGCTGGTGGTGGATGGAATCTTTGGTGGTGTGGGCAGTGTGCTCAGTTTTGTACCCATCATTATCATCCTGTTTTTCTTCCTGAGCCTGCTGGAAGACAGCGGCTACATGGCACGTGTGGCTTTTGTAACCGATAAGCTACTACGGCATTTAGGGCTGTCCGGTCGAAGTATAGTGCCTATGCTTATAGGGTTCGGCTGCTCGGTACCTGCTATCATGTCTGCCCGCACCTTACCCTCTGTACGCGACCGTAGGCTCACCATTCTGCTCACTCCCTTTATGAGTTGTAGCGCTAAGATTCCGATCTATGCTTTCTTCACTGCCTATTTCTTCCCTCATCACGGAGGATTGGTGCTTATCGGCTTATATTTGTTGGGGGTTACCGTAGGTGTGTTGATAGCACTGGTGAACAAGTTCTTCTCTAAAAAGACCAGCACGATACCTTTTGTGATGGAGATGCCCAACTACCGTATGCCACAAGCCAAGAATGTGTTACACCTGCTGTGGGACAAAACTAAAGACTTCTTGCAGAAGGCATTTACGGTTATCTTTGTAGCTTCCGTAATTATCTGGTGCCTGCAGACTTTTGACTTTCATTTCAATGTGGTTGAGAATGGAGAAGGAAGTATGTTGGCGGTTATTGCAGGAGCTATTACTCCGATTTTCAAGCCTATCGGTTTGGGTGACTGGCGTATTGTAACTGCTTTAATCAGTGGTTTTATGGCTAAGGAGAGTGTGGTTTCTACCATCGGAGTTCTCGGCGGCATCAGCATCTTTACGATGACCAACGTGGTTCCCATGTTGGTGTTCTGCCTGCTTTACACCCCATGCGTGGCCAGTATCGCTGCTGTACGACGTGAATTGGGAGGCGGATGGGCCTGTTTTGTGGTATTCTTCCAATGCGCTGTGGCATGGGTAGTAGCATGTCTCGCCTACCTCATTACTAGTTTAATTATCTAAATCCAAGTAAAAATTCAAATGATTGGCACACAATTCAAGATTTTTACGTAAATTTGCAAGCTAAAATTTTAATCGAATACGAGTAACTAACAATTATATTACATTAATCAATTAAAAAAACACTATGGAAGTAGCTAAAATCACTTCAAGCCAACAGGCTATGGATATGGAATCCAGATATGGTGCCCATAACTATCATCCGCTTGGTGTTGTTATCGCCCGCGGTAAAGGTCCCTTCGTATGGGATGTAGAAGGCAAGAAATATTTCGATTTCCTGTCAGCTTATTCAGCAGTAAACCAAGGTCACTGCCACCCGAAAATCATCAACGCAATGATTGATCAGGCTCAGAAAGTGACTCTGACCTCACGTGCATTCTATAATGACTGCCTCGGACCTTATGAAAAATATGTTACCGAGACTTTCGGTTACGACAAAGTGCTGCCCATGAACTCTGGTGCAGAAGCTGACGAAACAGCTTTGAAACTTTGCCGTCGTTGGGGATACGACAAGAAAGGTCTGCCCGAAAACCAAGCTAAAATCATCGTTTGCGAAGGCAACTTCCACGGTCGTACCATCACAATCGTGTCGCTGTCTATCGATCCCGATGCATACAAAGGATTCGGTCCCTTCACCCCTGGTTTCATCAAAATCCCTTACAACGATGTTGATGCATTAGCTAAGGCTCTTGAAGATCCTATGGTATGTGGTTTCCTCGTTGAACCTATCCAAGGTGAAGCAGGTGTTTATGTTCCTGATGAAGGTTATTTGAAGAAATGCTATGACCTTTGCAAGGCTCACAACGTATTATTCATTGCTGATGAAGTACAGACCGGTATTGCCCGTACAGGTAAGATGCTGTGCTGCGACCACGAAGGCGTTCGTCCCGACATCCTGATCTTAGGTAAGGCTCTGTCAGGTGGTACTATGCCCGTGTCAGCAGTTTTGGCTGATGACGACATCATGCTGAACATCAAGCCCGGTGAACACGGTTCAACCTTCGGTGGTAACCCCGTTGCCTGCCGTGTAGGTATCGCCGCACTGGAAGTGGTAAAAGAAGAAAAGCTGGCTGAACGCGCCGAATATCTCGGAAAAATCTTCCGCGATGAAATGAGCAAGGTGAACAGCCCGATGATTCAGCAGGTTCGTGGTAAAGGTTTGTTGAACGCCATCATCATCCGTCCCACCAACGGCAAAGAAGCTTGGGATGTTTGCGTGAAGATGAAAGAAATGGGTGTTCTGGCTAAACCAACCCACCAGCATATCATCCGCTTCGCTCCCCCATTGGTTATCAGCGAAGAAGAACTGCGTGAAGCTATCGAAATTATCAAGAAAGCTATCTTGTCTTTCGAATAATTCCGAAATTAACCCAACAAAAAAGACCCGCCTGCAAAGACGGGTCTTTTTATTATGTGGATAATTACGCTACAATTTCACTATCTTTCTGTTGACTTTTTCTCCATTTGACATATATACAGTAATATAATATACGCCAGATGTCCATCCCTGACAATCAATGGTGTTATTTCCATCCCGCATCATATTTCCATATATATATTGCCCCAATGAATTATATACTTTTATCTCTGACAGATTATCACCTCTTACCACAAAATAGTCAACGGCAGGATTGGGATATAACAAGATTGAGGGTTGAGATTGTGTCTCCATAATAGCATCAGGGCCATTGACTATAAAACGATGAGGATCGGCGGCTCCGATATATGGATGACACTCTCTACGTCCAGACTGGTCTTTGGCGAAAATATAATAGTCAACAGTATCTGCATTTTGTAATCCTGACAAAGAGGCCTCAAAGTTGTTTCCGCCGACAGAACTCATGTTTACATTTTGCCATATACCATTATTAATACGATAATAAACCATGATGGAATCTGATACTAAAGGCTGTCCACTAAGCGCCTTGATTTCAGCATTCAGTACTGGGTCTTCTGTAATTTCGTGCATACCCAACAAAGGAAAGTGCTTTATATATAACATGCCTCGGTCGGCAATCTCATGGGTACGACAATGCAAGGCATCGGTATTTTCCCATACTGCACTGTAAGTCTGCATCACCGGAACAATCGTATAGCCCGGCATAGCCTGCTGATATACTTCTATAGCATCGTCATCGTATTGAGAACCAGCTATAGGTACAAACACATGGTCGTTCAATATCAACGAATTGGTATAAGGGGTAGCTGTCCATCCTGTACCGGGTTCGAAGACTCTATAAACTTGAAAATTGTTTCCCCATGGGCTCACTGTATTGGCAAACACCGCTGCAGCTGCCTCATAGTCAGCATAACGATAATCGCTAGTGGGCACCTGGGCCACCAACACCTTATCCACCCCCAAAAACTTCCCCCAACAATCAATATGGAAGATATAATCATCCATAGGATCATCTATAATAAGATAATTATCAATACCCAAATATTCCTGAAATGTCTGTCTGATGGAAGTGGCAGTCTCCGCAGGATTCTCATCCAGCACCAATTGGGTAGAAGCAGCCATACCATATCCATTGCACATATAATTGCCTCCCGTATGCACTATCGGCATGGCATACAAGGTACAACCCAGATTTGAAGCGATATAACCCATCGCAGCATCATCATTTACACGTTGCGGTCTATTGTAGGTGAAATCAACAATATTGACTTCGTCATTACCGTCAATAATGAACCATGGACCATAATCACGAGTCCAATAAGAATCGTGGAGAACTGTCCAAAAAGTTACATTTGACATATTTACGCCCTGTTGTGTAAATCTTTGAGTGGCTGTACTGATGTCACTGGAGTTATTTGCCAACACCTTTACCTGGGTAATCTGCGACAAACTATCTACCAGGCTCACGGGAATTCCCAAAGGATAAGCTACGATCACCCCTTCCATGGGTTGGAACTCGGCCACAGCAGTCACCGGTCCCTGTGGTGCCGTAGTGGCTTGCCGTTGGGCCTTCTCCGGCAAAGTGTGCATCAACAGTTGCTCTTCCGCTGTCAAACGATAAGGGAAAGCAGGATGTGTATCATAAAGGTCTGATTGTGCGAACAAAAAAGAGGTCGTACAAAACAGCATTAGACAAAGCGTAGATAATTTCTTCATTTTTCAAAATTTTGGGCTGCAAAAATACGATTTTTTTGTATCTTTGCAGTCTATTTTAAAAATTAAATCGATGTCTTTAATCAAATCCATCTCAGGTATCAGAGGTACTATCGGAGGAAAAGCCGGCGAGAACCTCACCCCCATTGATATTGTTCAATTCACTACCGCTTTTGTGATGTTTCTGAGAAGAAACGACAGCCAGAAAAAACTGACGCTGATTGTAGGACGGGATGCACGTATCTCGGGCGACAAAGTCAACAAACTGGTATGCAGCACGTTACAGTTTATGGGTGTGGATGTGGTAGACTTAGGTCTTTCTACAACCCCCACTGTCGAAATGGCTGTGATTCTGCAACATGCCGATGCAGGTATCATCATTACCGCTAGTCACAATCCCATGCAGTGGAACGCCTTGAAACTGCTGAACAACAAAGGAGAGTTCATCTCCGGCGAAGAGGGTAAACTGTTATTGGACATTATTGAAAAACAAGACTTTGAATATGCAGACATTCAAAATCTGGGTAGTTACAAGTTGTATGACAATGCAATCAACGACCATATCGATGCCATCATGAAGTTGCCCTTGGTAGATGCAAAAGCCATCGCAAAAGCCGACCTGTCGGTAATTGTTGATTGCGTCAACTCTACAGGTGGCATAGCCCTGAAACCTCTTTTGGAAAGACTTGGTGTAACCAAAATCAAACTCCTCTATGGTGAACCCACTGGTATCTTCCCACACAATCCGGAACCTATTCCCGAACACCTGTCGGAAATCTCCAATGAAATGAAACGCCACAATTATGACGTAGGCTTTGTGGTTGATCCCGATGTGGATCGTCTCGCTATTGTCAAAGATGACGGAGAAATGTTTGTAGAAGAATACACCCTGGTGGCAGTTGCCGACTATATTCTTCAAAACGAGAAAGGCAATACTGTATCCAATCTCTCCTCCTCAAGAGCATTGCGCGATGTGAGCCGTCAGTATGGTGTTGAATACAATGCCGCTGCCGTTGGCGAAGTGAATGTTGTCGCCAAAATGAAAGAGACCAACGCCATTATCGGTGGTGAAGGTAACGGAGGTGTTATTTATCCTGCTCTTCATTATGGTCGTGACGCCCTGGTAGGTGTTGCTCTCTTCCTCAGTTATATGGCCAAATGCAAGAAAAGCTGCTCAGAAATCCGCATGCAATATCCTGCTTACTTCATCTCCAAAAACAAGATTGAATTGCGACCCTCCATGGATGTCAAGAAGATTCTGGACAATATGGCTGAATTATATAAACAATATGAAGTAAACCGTATTGATGGGGTCAAGATTGATTTCGACAACAGCTGGGTACACTTGAGATCTTCCAATACGGAACCTATTATCCGTATCTATGCAGAAGCCGGCACAGAATCCCAAGCTGAACACTTGGCTCAAAAAATTATGTTGGAAATTCGCGAAGCAGCGAAATAAAGACTTATCTCCTGTAATAACTTAACAATTAAAATATATTGTAAAAATGAACATCACTCACATCGAACACATCGGCATCGCCGTTAAAGACCTTAATCAGGCCATTCCTTACTATGAAAACATATTGGGAATGAAATGCTATAATATTGAAGAAGTGGCAGATCAAAAAGTGAAGACAGCCTTCTTCAAAGTAGGCCAAACCAAGATTGAATTATTGGAACCCACCTGCGAAGAAAGCACTATTGCCAAATTTATCGCCAACAAAGGTGAAGGTATACATCACATTGCTTTCAATGTGGACAAGGTTGCTGATGCGCTGACCGAAGTTGAAGCAAAAGGCGTACGCCTCATTGACAAAGCACCACGCAAGGGCGCTGAAAACTTAATGATCGGCTTCCTGCATCCCAAGTCAACATGCAGTGTACTGACAGAATTATGCCAACAGCCTGAATAAACAAATCTGATTAGGAAATACAAAAAAAAGAGGAACATTTGGTTCCTCTTTTTTTTTCGTCGGGGTGAAAAGACTCGAACTTTCGACCCCTTGCACCCCATGCAAGTGCGCTAGCCAACTGCGCCACACCCCGATGCTCATCTCTCGTGAAATGAGGTTGCAAAAATACAACTTTTTTTCTTACGTTGTACTTTTTTTTCTAAGAATTTTTTTGTTACTTTTGCACTCAGAAATAACATCGAAAAAATAGAATAATAACCCTATAATATTAATCACATTCCACAAAGCATTATTATGAAAAAAGTCGTTTTGTTTTTTTCCGTTTTATTTATTTCAGCAGCCATGTTAAATGCAGCACCTTCAACCAGATACATCACAGAAAATACCTGTGCAAGAGCTAAGGCAGCCGTTCTGAAAAAAGGTTGTACTATCTCCGAAAAACTGATTGACCGAGGGATTAATCAGGCCGCTTCCTTTTGGACTTCTGCGGATGGTTCTCACGATGAGTTTGTAGATTTTTGCGCCAAGAACTTCTGCAAGAATTTGGAAGAAAAAGACCAATTGTTTGAAAGATTATGTACCAATTTCGAAACAATCCTGGGTCACAACAACCGTGTTACCATCGAATTGCTGCGCCCCTCTCATGTAAGAGGTTTCGATTATCTCCCTATTGACGAGATTTTCGGAGCCTACAATGGCTTGGCCCATTTCAACGAGGATATGTTCAACAACAAAGTGGCTTTTATCGTAATCATTAATTTCCCCCATTTCACCCTTCGAGAGAAAGTAAACAACGGCGAGAACTGGACCACACGTCAATGGGGTTACGTACGCCTGGGGGATGTATTTACCAATAGAGCACCCGCCTCTGCAGAACAACACATTAATGCCGCCACTGCTTCGGCTGAAAACTATATCGCCAACTACAACATCTACATGGGAATGGTATGGAGCGACAAGAATATCAGATATTGGTCACAAGATGTAAAACTCATCACCCACTGGGGATTGCGTGACGAAATCAAAGCTGCCTATAGCGACCCTGTCAGCGGAACTGACAAACAAGGCATCATATATAATATTCTTACCCGTATCACCAACCAGACTATTCCCGAGGATGTGATTAACAAAGACGAATATATTTGGTATCCTTCTTCCAACCAAACCTACGTGCAAAGGGTTGAAATCAAAGGTAAATCAGAAAACAACAAACGCTACGAGCATCTGCTCCGCAATTTTAAGGCCATCAAGGCTTCCGACGAATACTACGAAGAAGATAACTTCATCACCCGTAAGTTTGAAGGCGAATATGAAATTTCTGTAGAACAAGCCGAACAGTTGTTCAACGACCTTCTGTCCTCTCCTCAAGTTAAAGAAGTTGCAGAGCTTATCTCCAAACGTTTAGGCCGCAAACTCCAGCCTTTCGACATCTGGTACGATGGCTTCAAAGCCCGTAGCACCATGGATCAGCAGAAACTGGACGAACTTACAAGAAAGAAATATCCCAGTACTAAAGCTTTCGCCAACGACCTTCCCAATATTCTCATTAAATTAGGCTTCACCAAAGATAAAGCCCAATTCATTTGCGACCATGTTACCGTTGACGCATCAGTAGGTGCTGGCCACGCTTGGGAATCCATGATGAAATCTGACAACTCCCTCTTGCGTACCCGTATCGGTGACAATGGCATGGACTATAAAGGTTATAACATTGGTATTCATGAATTTGGTCACAATGTAGAGCAAACTATCTCATTACACAATGTGGACAATTATTTCTTGCGTGGTGTTCCCAATACCGCCTTCACCGAAGCGCTGGCTTTCACCTTCCAAAACCGTGACCTGGAACTTTTGGGGCTGACTAACAACGATACCATCAACGAGGATCTCAACACCTTGGATATTTTCTGGGGCTGCTATGAAATCATGGGTGTTTCTTTGGTTGATATCAAGACTTGGCAATGGATGTATGCCCATCCCAAGGCTAATGCTGAACAATTGAAAACCGCCGTGTTAAATATTGCCAAAGAGGTGTGGAATCAATATTATGCTCCTATTTTCAAAACTAACGACCAGGTTATTCTGGCCTGCTATTCACACATGATTTGCGACCCGCTCTACCTCTCCGCCTACCCCATTGGCCACCTGATTGACTTCCAATTGGAGAAATATCTCAACGGTAAAAACTTGGGTACTGAGGTACAGCGCATTTATTCCATGGGACGCCTCACTCCCGACCTTTGGATGCAACGTGCTGTGGGTGAAAAACTTTCCACTACCCCATTGCTCAAGGCCACTTCTAAAGCCGTTGAAGATGTTGCCAACTACGACAAGCGAATCAAAAAAGAAAAGAAAGACGTAAAACCATCCAAAAAGAAAGGCACAAAATAATCACAGTATAGTGATACTAGACTTTTTTTGGCATTAAATAATTTCTTATTTTTGCGACAATAAATAAAACAACTATGCATATAGCAGTAGCAGGAAATATAGGATCAGGCAAAACAACTTTGACAGGCATGCTGGCCAAACATTTTGGCTGGGAACCCATGTACGAAAGTGTTGAAAACAATCCCTATCTGGCCAGTTTTTACGAAGACATGCAGCGCTGGTCATTCAACATACAGGTATACTTTCTCAATAGCCGTTTCAGACAGGTCATCGAGTTGCGTAAGAAGAAAAAAGATGTGATTCAGGACCGTACGATTTATGAAGACGCATATATTTTTGCACCCAACCTGCATGATATGCAACTGATGCCTACACGTGATTTTGAGAACTATACCTCTCTTTTCGAACTGATGGCTCAGTTTATTCAATATCCCGATTTGTTGATTTATTTGAAAGCCGACATACCTACTTTGGTAGCACAAATCAACAAACGCGGTAGAGATTACGAAAACACCATCCGTATCGACTATCTGCAACATCTGAATGAGAAATACGAGAAGTGGATTGAGAATTATCCTGGCAAACTATTGGTAGTTGATGTCAACACTATCAAATTTGCCGAACGTGCAGAAGATTTTGGTGTAGTTATTGATAAAATCAATGCCGAATTATACGGCTTGTTCAAATAAGCGATGGCTGTCAATATCATTATTCCCGCACGCTATGCGTCCACACGCTTTCCTGGGAAACCTCTTGCACTGATTCACGGGAAACCCATGATTCAGCATGTCTTCGAAGCGGCTGCATCTTCCTCTGCCAACCAGGTTTATGTGGCTACCGATGATGAACGTATTGCCAACTGTGTAAACAGTTTCGGTGGACAGGCTATCATGACATCCCCCACTCTTCCTTCCGGCACCGATCGTTGCGGAGCTGCTGCCCGACAACTGAATTTGCCCGACAACGATGTTATTATAAATGTACAAGGCGACGAACCGTTTATTACCAAAGACATCATCAATCTGCTTATCCATCAATTCGATAATCCTAATACCGAAATTGCTACTTTAACCTCACTTATCACCAAAGCGGAAGAAATCAACGACCCCAACAAGGTGAAGCTGGTGTTCGACAAAAACCACAAAGCCATCTATTTCAGCCGCTATACCATCCCCTATCTGCGCAATCCCGAGCAGTTCACTCCCCAATACTACAAACACATAGGCATTTACGGTTATAAACACCAGGTTTTACAACAACTCATCCAATTGCCCGAATCAGATTTGGAGAAAAGCGAGAAACTGGAACAGCTACGCTGGATAGAGAATGGTTACTCCATCCATGTTGCCGAATGCCAGTATGAAGGCATTGGCATCGATACTCCTGAAGACTTGAGACAGTTGACAGTTAATTATTGATAGTTTTATACGTAATCAAAAAAACATAGTCTTACATGATCATCACCTACCTCATAAAGGCATTGACAGAAAAAGAGTCTGTATATGTGAATAAACTGGGTTTGTTCAGCAAACAATACGAACCCGCACAAATTCACGATGGGCAAATCACTCCTCCCGGATACAAGGTGGTGTTTGATCCCGACTATGATGGCAATGGCTTTGGTTTCACCATGTTTGTGTCGCAACAGGCAGGTTTGCTCATTACCGATGCCACCATGCAAATAGATCAATGGGTAAGCCAGTTGAAGACCGCATTGGACAATAACAAAAGTGTCAGTTTTGAGAACTTCGGAACCTTCGCCAAAAATGAAAGCGGTGAAATTACATATATTTGCGACCGTATTGCAGAATTGAATACCGACTTTGAGGGTATGGAGCCTGTTAGCGTCAACATCAACAAAGACGAAAACGAGCAAGAAGAAGAGGTCGTTGAAGAAAAATCGACAGAAGTGGTTATAGAACGTTCTGGTAACGAAAACCAAAACCAAAACGAAAACCAAAACGAAAACCAAAACGAAAACGAAGATGGTGGTGAGGAAGAAGATGATAAAGCAGACGAGAATGGAGAATCGCCCAAGAAGAGCAAATGGTGGGTTGTCCTTATCATTCTCGTAGTACTTGCCCTCTTGGCTGCTGCCGCCTACTATTTCAAAGACCAACTGAGCGACCTGTATCATCAGTATTTTAATCAACAGTCAGAAGTTGTAACGGAAGAACCCGTCTCAACAGACGAGCCCATCATTACTGAAACGGACACGACCGACAGCACACTTTCCACCGACACAATAACACTCGAAGAGGAAATCATAGAACCGGTTCCCGCCTCCCAATTGCCTGATGGTGAGAATTTCTTTATCAATTTTGAGAAAGGCAAGCATTATGTCATTGTGGGCAGTTTCCGTAGTGAAAAGGAAGTACGCCAGCATATTCAAAACAGACACTTGGAGCAATACAATCCCAAAATTGTAGTACACCCTGACTCCAAAAAAATGCGTATTTGCATTGGTGTTTTTGACACAGAAGCCGATGCTGACAGCTTTGGACGGACTACTGGACTGAATTACTGGGTGTTAAATTAGTTTATTCAAACGCTAAATAATACAAGAATCATGAAACTTGATTTTTTAGGTGCAACAGAAGAGGTTACAGGTAGTAAATTCCTGCTAACCACTCAGAAAGGAACCAAGATATTGCTCGATTGCGGTATGTATCAAGGTAAGGGTTTGGAGACCGACGGTATGAACCGTGACTTGGGCTTTGACCCTGCCGAGATTGACTATCTGTTACTTTCACATGCCCATATCGACCATTCAGGTTTGATTCCCTATATCTGCAAGCTCGGCTTTAAAGGTACCGTATTCTGCACCCATGCCACTCGAGACTTGTGCTCTATCATGTTGCCCGACTCTGGTCGCATCCAAGAGACGGATACCATCCAGTTTAACAAAAAACGTAGCAAACAAGGCCTTCCGCCAGTGGAACCAATATACACGATGGAAGATGCCGCCAAAGCGATGTCACATTTTGCCAGTTGGCCCTACGATCATGAATTTTTCATTGAGGAGGGTTTCTCGGTGAAGTTTGTCGATACAGGCCACATGTTGGGCAGCAGCGCCATCTATATCACATTCAAGGAGAAACGCCGCAAACGTACCCTCTGCTACACGGGCGACATAGGTCGTTACAACAAGCACATTCTGCCCGACCCCAAACCATTCCCGCAAGCCGATTATATCATTACCGAATCTACCTATGGAGACCGCCTGCACTCTTCGATTGATAATGCTGAACAGGAATTGGCTCTTATCGTCAAGGATGCCTGCGCCCAAAACAGAGGCAAACTGTTAATCCCTTCTTTCGCCATCGGTCGTACTCAGGATATTGTATATGCCCTCCATCGCTTGAAATTGGCAGGCGACCTGCCCGACGTGGAGATTTTTGTGGACAGCCCCTTGGCCGTGTCCGCCACCAATATCTTCCGTCTGCATAAAGAATGCTTTAACGAAGACATGCAAGAGTTTATGGAAAGTTCGGAAGACCCCTTCGGTTTTGAGAAACTGCATTATGTGCGCACCATCGACGACTCCAAGAAACTCAATACCTATAACCGTCCCTGTATAATCATCTCAGCCTCGGGGATGATGGAAGCCGGCCGTATCAAACACCACTTGGCCAACAATATCGAAAATCCCCGCACTACCATCCTCTGCGTGGGTTACTGTTCCCCTACTACTCTGGGTGCTAAGATCATGCGCGGCGACAAACAGGTTTCCATCTTCGGCATGTTGTACAAAGTGAGAGCCGAACTAAAATCCATCGAGGCCTTCTCTGGTCACGCCGACTATCAGGAGTTGATAAAATATCTATCCTGCCAGAATAAAAAGAAAATCAAGAAATTGTATATTGTTCACGGTGAGGGCGATACTCGCAACCGTTATGCCGAACATCTGCACGAGGCAGGCTTCGCTACCGCCACCGTACCTTCGTTCCGAGATTCTGTTGAACTAAACTAAAACTCAATCACACGAAGTCACCAACATGAAATAACCAACAGCGAAGCTCACCAACACGAAGTCACCAACATGAAATAACTAACATTTACTGTAAATCATGAAAATCCATTTTATTGCCATCGGCGGCAGCGCTATGCACAATCTGGCTATCGCCTTGAAACTGAAAGGATATGAAATCACCGGCTCTGACGACGAGATTTTTGAACCGGCGAAAGGAAGACTGCAAAAATACGGCATTCTGCCTGACAGCATAGGTTGGAATCCCGATAAAATCACCAAAGACCTGGATGCCGTCATCTTGGGTATGCACGCCCGTGAAGACAATCCCGAATTGCTGAAAGCCAAAGAGTTGGGGATAAGAATTTTCTCATACCCGGAATTTCTATACGAGCAGAGCAAGGACAAATGCCGCATAGTAGTGGGCGGAAGCCACGGAAAGACCACCATTACTTCCATGATTATCCACGTATTGCAGCAAAATGGTATCGATTGCGACTATATGGTAGGCGCCCAGTTGGCTGGTTTTGAGGTAATGGTCAAACTCAGCGAAACAGCCAAAATCATGGTGATAGAAGGTGATGAATACCTGACTTCTCCCATCGACCGTCGCCCCAAATTCCATTTATATCAGCCCAATATCGGCATTATCAGCGGTATTGCTTGGGACCACGTCAACGTATTCCCTACCTTTGACATCTATGTCAAACAGTTTGAGATTTTTGCCAACATGATTCCCGCTGACGGTCGTTTTATCTACTGTGCCGATGATCCGGTGTTGAACGATATGAGTCAGAAAATCACTAATACCAACAAATTCCCCTACTCGGTTCATCCTTATCATATCACCGATGGTATCAGCTATTTGGAGACGGCTTACGGGGATGTGCCTTTGCAGATTTTCGGCCGCCACAATCTCAGCAACCTGAATGCTGCCCGTTTGGCCTGTCAGGCCGTGGGCGTTAGTGACGAAAACTTCTATAAGGCCATCAGCAGTTTCAAGGGGGCTTCCAAACGTCTGGAACTGGTTGCCCAAAATGGGCAATGTGCAGTCTATAAGGATTTCGCTCACTCTCCTTCCAAATTGAAAGCCACCGTAAGCGCTGTGCGTGAACAATTTCCTGACAGAAAGTTGGTTGCCTGTATGGAGTTACATACTTTCAGCAGCCTCACCGGACAGTTTCTCAAAGAGTATAAAGGAGCCATGAACCAGGCCGACGAGAGCATCGTCTTCTTCGACCCTCATGCTATTGCACTCAAGAAGCTGCCCCCCATTACTGCCGAAATGATTACAGATGCTTTCCAATGCCCGGGTCTGGAAGTCTTCAGCGACTCAAAGCAGTTGTATGACAGGATTTTACAGAAGAAGGAAGGCAAATCTGTCTTCCTATTGATGTCCTCCGGAAATTTTGGAGGTATTAATATAGACGATATTGCAAAAAAAATTGTATTTTTGCAGGTTTGAATTTAAACGGGAACATACAACGTAAATCAATAATAATAACAACTAAAAATAAAAACAAAAGCAATGAAAAAGATTCTTTTAACGGTATTTGCGCTGGTAATGGCCTTTTTCGGCTTTGCACAGCCCAAAATCCAGTTTGACCAAACCACCTACGATTTCGGTCAGATTCGCGAAGAAAACGGCAAAGTGACCGCCCGTTTCAACTTTACCAATGTCGGCACCGAAGACCTGGTTCTGAAATCGGTCCGTCCCGGTTGTGGCTGTACTGCTGCCAACTACACCAAAACAGCCATCGCTCCTGGTCAGAGAGGCTTTATTGATGCCACTTACAACCCCGCCAACCGTCCGGGTTCTTTCAACAAAAACATTAAGGTGACCACCAACGAACCCGAAATGCAGGTAGAGAAACCCACTCCTCACATGATTTTCATCAAGGGTAATGTAACCCCGAAACCCAAAACCCCATTCGAAAGAGAAGGTTACACTTTGGGAAGCGGTAATGTTCGTTTCAAAACCAACACCACCAAGGTTGAAGCTCTCAACACCCAACAACATCTGGACACTTTCCAGGTGAAGAATTTCGGCACCAAAGACGTTGATATCCAATTGAACGACAACGGTTTTGTTACTGAGGTTTACAGAAGCTTCGGTCCCCAGATTAAGGCTAATGAAGAAGGTATCGTGGTTTTGAAATACGATGCTGCCAAGAGAAATGATTTCGGCACCATGAAAGATGTCGTTTCCTTTAATACCACCGACACCATCGAGCCTAAAAAAGAACTTTACTATCAGGTAACTATCACCGAAGACTTCTCCAAGCTGAGCGCCGGTAAACTCAAAAAAGCTCCCATTGTCAACTTGAGCAAGACCTTTATCGATTTCGGCAAGGTAAAACAGAATACCGCTGCTACCGAAACCATTACCTTGAAAAATGACGGCAAGAGCGACCTGATTATCCGCAAACTTGAAGCCAGCAACAGCAATCTTATTCTCGACTGCCCAAAAAAGGTCTTGAAGAAAGGCGAATCAATTGATATCAAGGTGACCTACAACAGCAAGCGCAACAAGGGTAAACAAACCCATGCCATCACGTTGATCACCAACGATCCTAACAATTCACAACTTATCATCACTACTAAAGCCGAGAACTTACAGTAGTTTCCAATCGGCGATTTTCAAGTCATCATCTTGCAGAATCGCCAGATAATTCAAATAGCGCGAGGAAGGTATCTTACCTTCCTCGACTGCTTTTAAAACAGCGCATCCCGGCTCGTGTACATGCAGGCAGTTGTCGAAACGGCAACAGTTGTTATATTGGCGAATCTCCGGGAAATAATCCCTGATTTCCTCCTTGGAATACTGAATCAACCCAAATTCCTTGATACCAGGTGTATCAATGATAAAGCCATCTACCGAATCAATACGGTACATCTGGGCGAAGGTAGTAGTATGCTTGCCTTTGTTGTGCACGTAGGAGATGTCCCCGATTTTGATGTCCATCTCAGGAGCCACCGCCTTGATGAGGGCGGACTTCCCCACCCCGGAATGCCCACTGAAAAGCACCGTCTGACCCTGCATCAACCGCTTCAGTTCATCAATACCTTCTCCTGTCTGAGTCGAAGTTCGTAAAGTCTGGTAGCCGATGCCGGCATACAATTTTTCCAGTTTATTTACCACTTCAAGTTCTTCTTTAATATAGATGTCCATCTTATTGAAAACCAGGCAAACAGGTATTCTAAAACCTTCGGCTGCAAGCAGAAAACGGTCAATAAATCCCAATGAAGTGCGGGGTTCCTTGAGGGTCACCACCAGAAAAGCTCTGTCGATATTGCTGGCTATCAGATGGCTTATTTTGGACAATTTGGTGGATTTGCGGTCTATATAGTTCTTTCTCGGCTCAATGGTGGTAATCCATCCGCTACCGTCCTTCTCCAATTCGTATTGCACAAAATCACCCACCACCACCGGGTTGGTATTTTTGATCCCCTTGATTCTGAATTGACCTCTCAGCCTGCATTGTATAATGGTGCCATCCTCCTGACGCACCTCATACCAGCTGCCTGTCGATTTAACCACAACTCCTTTCATATCATCTCCTCTTTTTGATGGAAGACTTTATTATTTTGTTGGGCTTCATGATTTGAAGCTCGCCTTCGGGGTGGAAATTGGTCTTATGGTAAGAGATGCCCCCTTTTTTCACACGGAAAGAGGCCAATGGATCACCCCATAGTTCAACATTACAGCCTTTTCCCTTGCCCGTAAAACTCCACTCGTCAGCCCGGTTAAAGAAGCTGGATCTTACCGTAAACGACTCCTTGTCACCCAGATTGATGTTCAGGGTAAAATCGTCAATACCCTTGTTGGCCCAACGGTTGGCGGCCGTCAGTATATAGTCAAAGCGGAAATCCTCAGCCACAGAGAAAGACAGGTCATACTCGTAGGTGTGCTCCACAATGTTCAGTCCCTTCTTGAAATGGGCCTTGAAATGATAGACATAATAAAAGCAGGTGCTCATATAGTCAATTTCGGCCAATGAATCCATACATTGTTGCTTGGTCCAGCTGTTGAACTTTCCGTTTTGGTAATAGTCGGCCTCATTGTGGGTGGTTCCGTCCATATTGTGCATAAATCCAGGCACATGGGCAATCTCGTATGGTAAGGCTTGTCCATTCATCATGACTTTGAAGTTGCGTATATGAGGTTGCTCTGGAAACACATCCATGTATTGTTTCTGAGGCGGATAGGCGGCGGGAGCCTCAAAGCCCACCAGCAAGTCCTTCTCCCCTACCGGGTTGAAAAACTCGTAATACACCGTTACCTCCAGATGGTCCCCCACACGGTTGAGGGTCAAAATCTCCTTCTTCACCTGAATATCGGTTTCCGTAATCGGAATCAGCTGGTTGCCAGCCGCATAATAAACTCCATCGTTAGCCCTTACCAAATAGGCTAAAAAGCAAAGCATCAGCATCAAAGATAGTTTTTTCATAGGGCGGAATTTTTCGGCAAAGATACTACATTTTTTATTTGCAGTATGTAATTCAAGAATTTTATGTAATTTTGCATTTCAAATCAAAACCACCTACTGAAAGTTCAATAAAATTATCAGATATGAAACGAATCTCTTTACTTCTTATGTCATTATGCCTCCTTGTTTCCTTAGGAGCTAAAGCCCAAAATCAAGACGAACTTATTCCTATTCCCAATGGCAGTTTCGAAAACTGGTCAAACGGCAATGGCTATAGTGTAACCATTCTTGTACTCCCATTGGAAATTTATGGCAGCTATACCTACCCCACCAATTGGAACTTCCCTTCCTTCCCTATCGACGAAACTTTTTCATATATGGGTGTAAATGTAAATTTGAACACCAATCTACCGCTGATGAAAGTCTCAAAAGAAAGCAACGGGGTGGTTGATGGAAATCATGCGGTTAATTTACAGAGCTTTAAGATCTCCGACCTCATCAATCCTACAGTCTATGCCATCATCCAATCACAGCTCGACAGCTCCATAGCCAATGCGGTCTTCCCTACCGTGTTGTCGACAGGCGAATTGGACATCATGGAGTTCCTGCCTTTGATTTACTCTCTTTCTGGTGGTATGAGCGACATTTCTCAATTGTTAGAGATGCTCGACGAGCTGGATATGAATACTTTCATTCACGGTGGTATTCCGCTCAACGGCTCCTATCCTGCCCGTCTTACCGGCTCTTACAAGTATAGCTCACCCAACGGTGGCGACAATGGCGGTGTACTGATGGTGGGTTCAAGATACAATACCACTACCCACAAACGCCAAGTAGTGGGTGCCGGTTTCTCTATGGGAATGGGCGAAGCCTCCAATTTTACACCTTTCGAAGTGGATTACTTCCCCTTGGCGCTTCTCAACCCCTCCAGCCCTTACATGGAAGCCGACTCGCTGGTGATTTTCCTTTTCTCCTCGGCCAGTGTTAATGCACAACAGGGCTCATCCCTCATTGTCGACAATCTTCAACTTTGGGCCGGCGAAGCTCCTATCATCGACGGCATCAGCCAGCTGAATGATAACCAGCTGTCCATCTATCCCAATCCCGCCCACGGTCAGTGTGTGGTGCGCTTTACCAACGAGCTGCCCCAGTCTGTCAAGCTCTACACCATTGAAGGCAAACTGATTCAGGAAGTCATCCCCTCCTCGGAGACCCTCCAATTATCGCTCCCCTCCAAAGGCATCTTCATCCTTTGCTGTGAGACTGAGAGCGGCGTCCTCACCCGTAAGATTGTCAACCGGTAATAGCTCTTTTTAACGCCTTACCACCACTTTACGGACGCTTTGGTTGCCGATGCTGACCACATAGATACCGTTCGGTAGCGCAGGGGTTTTGCCGGCAGTAGGCAACGAGGCTACCAGACGTCCTGACATATCATAGACATTCGCTGTAATCGCCTCAGAGCCATCCTCTGGGGCGATTACTATACAACCGTCGGTCACATAAACACGAACCTGGGTGGATTCCAAGTCATTAATACCTTCGCCAGAACCACAATCCTCGACAATCTGTGTAAAGTAGGTTCCCCATGCTTCGGTGTAGGCCTCCAAGGTACCGCAAGGAACTACGAGGCGACAGCTGGCGGGCAGGTTGCGGAAGGCACTCATGCCGGCGCTTGGCGGCGTAGTGGACTTCACCACGATGCTGTCCATGGCGGTGCAATTGAAAAAGGCAGCGGCACCGATGTTGTGGATGCCGGCAGGCAAAGTGATGGTAGACAATGCCGTACATCCCATGAAAGTAAATCCAGGTATCTCAGTGAGGGCATTGGAGAGCGCGACCGACGTTAAGCTGGTGCAAGAACCCAAAGCTCCATTTCCCATAGAAGTTACACTGTTGGGCATAATGAGTTCGGTCAAGCCGGAGGTGTAAGTGAAGGCAGAGGCACACACGGTTGTGATGCCGTCAGGGATGGTATAGCTGCCGCTATAGCTCACGGGCAATCGGGCAAAAAGGGTGTTGTTGTAGATAGGTTGTGTCAAGCCATTGCATTCAAGGAAAGCCCCGGGACCAATCCAGGTAACCGAATTGGGAAGGACCACCTGGGAGAGGTTGGCACAATGGTAAAATGCCCCGCCGCTAATCTTGGTAATCTGGTTGGGAATGGTGTAAGTGCCCGTAGCAGTGGCCGGCATATAGACAAAGACAGAATCTTTATAGATGGGGTCTGGCAGTGCGGTGCCCGTGAAGACGTAGTTGCCAAAATCAGCCACGCTGGCGGGGATGGTTACCGATGCCATGTTGCCACAATCGTAGAAGGCGTATCCCTTGATGATGTTCACCGACCCAGGTATGTTCACCGAGGTGATGTCGCTGCAGCCATAGAAGGCATACGCGCCGATGCGGGCGACGCTATAAGTGGTGTCGTTATGGGTCACGGTGCCGTCGATCACCAGCGCTCCCTGCGGCTGGCTGACGCCTTCGGGCCAATAATCCTCTTCGTCGATGTCACCAGGGCAGGTAACCACGGCAACCCCGTTATCGAGATAATAGTACAGTGTGTCGCCACTTGAGCTCACGGCTGAAAAATCGTAAAAATCCTGTGCTTTGACAGCAGTCATGCCACAAACCAGGATGGCGGCGAACATTGCTAAAAAAACTTTTTTCATTTGGTATTAGTTTTTGAGTTTGGGTTATACGTCATTAAAAATGCAAAACTACAAAATTTTCCAATTCCTTTTGCAAAAAAACCGCAGGAGTGCAGCCGCAACGTCATCTATGGCCGCTACAACCGCGGCACCATCACCATGCCGCAAGAGCGCAGATACATACTGGAGGTGGATAGTAGCACGCTGGTGGTGAAGAACTGGAAATAGAAAAAAGTCTCGAAGAGACTATATTCTATTAACCCCACCACTAAGGCCGACAGGCCGCAGTGTGGGGGATAGTGAGACTCTCCTACTCCCTTGTGTGTCGGAGACACACTACTATGCATGATCGTGATAGTATCGTGCCTGCGGCACTAAAAGGAAGAAAGATTATCTTCAATCCCTTGCCCTGATGATGCGTGCGAGGGCAATGCCGACACGAAGGACGGACGCGATAAATCGCATCCCTACAATAAAAAATTATACGTCTGTGTGTAATTCAGGAATTTAATGTACATTTGCAGATTAATTTATACGTCATTGATATGAAAAGACACGTCAACAAGCAGCCAAGTAAAAACATCAGCCGATGGGTTTGTTTTTTGGTGACCCTACTGACCGCCATTACCGTGCGCGGTAACGGCGACCCGGTGGCGGTGCGTTCCGCCATCACCCTCTCGCCCACTCCGGTGGCGGTGCATGTGCCCGAAGTGCAACTGGTGGACGAGGTGGTCTCCTTCGTTCCGCGCGAGCGCTATATGGAGGTGACGGTGCGCTACCTGCTGCACAACAAATCCGCACGCTCGTTCGACAAGCTGCCCTACGGCTTCCCTATTGACTATTTCGGCAGCGGAGAGGCAAAATGGGTTTCTTTGGACGAGTATTCAGAATCGGAGCAGGAGGTGGGTTGGCGCGACAGCTATATACGCAACGTCTGTTTCACAATGAACGGAAAGCAGTTATCGTGGCAGTGTTCCCGCGACACCATCATCATACCGTCCCAACCCTACCTCGCGGACCTTTACGTGGAGCCCGATAGTGCTGACGGCTATTCTAAAAAACTCATTGACAGCCTCTACGCCCTATATGGCGATGAGATATACTTTTACACCAAATGCGTGTCGCGCCGCTGGTTCTACACCTACCTGAACATTCCCGCCAACAGCTTTGTCACCCTGGAGGTTCGCTACACGGTGGAGTGTGCCCTCTCGGAAGGCGCCTATTACCGAGCCGGCAATTTTATCCACTATGAGCCCAACTATTATTGGCAATTGCGTTTCCAGTATGATTTTACTCCTGCCGCCTATTGGGGTGACGGCTACGCCGACCATTTTGCGGCATCTCTTGACGCCTCCGCCATCAAACTTATTGACGATCAGCGCTGGCTGAGAGCACAAGAGACAAGAGCTGTCGGCATAGGCGGTCTGCCCATGAATAAAAAAGGAACACAATGGGAGTATGAGACAACCCGCTTTAACCTTGCTGCCGCTCAGCCCTTCACCCTCGACTTCAAGCTCACCAATCCGCCCCACCAGCCGCTCGACCGCTTACTAAACCACCGTATCAGTCCCTCCGAATACACCATAGAAGTGAGCGGGGCAGACAAGAAATATCCCGTCGGCAATCTCAGCGACCTCAACCCCGGGACTACCACCGTGCTTCGTCCCGACGCAAACGATTCACTCTATATCACCCTCCGTTTCAAGAAACCTACCGTGTTGGAAGGGATGCTACTGCTAAACGGCTACACCAAAAACGCGGAGACCCACCGCAACAATTCACGGATAGACAGCCTGACAGTTTCAGGTAAAGTATTTTATGTTTACGAAATTGACGGAATACGAGACAGCACCCCTTTGGGTGAATATTTGGCGTACGGACGAAAATACTCATACTCATCTCGTGACCTAAAACCAGACAAATGCTCCAGCGAAACACCACTCCATTTTGACTGGCAGACCCTGGCCGACAATGCGGTAATTGTGGAAATGTCGGATAATCCCTGGAACGACAGCTACTACACCGAAATCCGCATCCTTATCACTGCCACAAGGAAAGGGCTGAAATACGATGACCTCTGCCTGTCGGAGATTATACTCATCGGGAAGTAAGTGCCTGCGTTTCATCAGGAAGAATGAGCCGTCAATATTGTTTCGTGCCGCTGGTATTTTTTTAGGCCGCCTCCGTATAAATGAAGAAAGACGCCCTGAGGAGCGTCTTTCTTTGATTTATGCTTAGAAAAAAACAGGTAGGGGGAAAATTATTCTCCAACCTTTACCAGTTCAACGTCAAAAACAAGGGGAGAACAAGGAGGAATCACTCCCTGGGCACCTCTTTCACCGTAAGCCAGATTGGAGGGGATAATCAGTGTGGCTTTTTCGCCTTCACGCATCATGGCAATACCTTCGTCCCATCCGGGGATTACACGACCTTGACCCAGGACAAACTCGATGGGTTCGTTGCGCAGGATGGAGTTGTCGAATTCGGTACCGTCGAGCAGTCGGCCCACATAATGAACAGCCACCTTCTGGCCGGGAGCAGCCTGAGCGCCCTTGCCAGCTTTCTTAGAGATGAAATACAGACCGGAAGCGGTGGGAGCCACTTTAATCTTATTCTTGGCAATATAGTCACGCAAGAGCGAATCTTCAGCCACGCGCAACTGCTCGATATAGGCATTGTATTGGGCTTCCTGCTCGGCCATCATGGCATCCACTTCCACCTTGGGCATCAGATCGGTCATCTTGAAAGTGAAATACAGTTCCTTGTCGTCGAAAGGATTCTCGCCACCCATGTAGTGGAAGAAAGTGTCGGCATTGAGGATGAAGGTGGCGCTGTCGCCTACATGCATCATGCGGATAGCATCGTACACATCACCTTTGTAGATAGACTCTTGAACCAGTTCCTGGATGGGCATGTTGGGCACCAAAATAGAGTCTTTGAGGGCCAGTTGATAGGACATGGTCACCACATCGCCAGTCTGGGCCTGCACAGAGTCTTTGTTCTGAACATAGAATTTGTAGTAGATACCCGTTTCCTTGTCCAACTTGTAACCTTTGTACTTGCTGCATGCGTTGAAGCTGAAGACACAGGCCACAGCCAACAGTGCCAGCATGATTCTTGAAATTGTTTTTTTCATTTTTACAGTTTTTAAAATTTATAGATTAGTGATTTAGAAATTCCACATTCATGATGAGGGCTTCGCGGCCCTTGATTTTGTTGCCGTCGCCCCCTGCCCCGTAGGCCAAATGAGAGGGCACCACCATGCGCACTTTGGCACCCGGAGACACCAAACGGGCCATCTCGTGGAGCGCAGGAATCTCCTCGCTTTTCTCCACGCGAAAGGTCTTGATGCCGTCAGCCTCAGAATCATAGACCACAGTGCCCGACAGTAAGGCAATGGTATATTTCAGCGCTACGCTGTCGCCTTCGGCATAGCAGGGACCGGTGCCAGGCGACAAGACCTCATAGTACAAGCCTGTGCCCGTGGACTGCATATTCCAATGGTGGCGCTTGACCACCAGCTCTATCTCTTCGGTTTCGAGGGCCAGGATGCGCTTGTTGCCCTCCACGTAGGGGTCGAATTGCTCTTCGGCGGCTTCGTTGCTGTGGACCGACACCACCGCCACCTCCTGCTTACGATGGCAGGCGGTAAGACCAATGGCCAGCATCAGCGGCAACGCAACGGCCAGCGTTTTAGAACAATACACCCTCATATTCATCCAATACTTTTTCAAACAAAGCAATAGCTTCCTCCAAACTGCCGTAAAAGTCGGCGGCAGCGGCATTGCGGTGACCTCCACCATTGAAGTGCTTGCGGGCAAAGAGGTTGACATCAAAGCTACCCTTCGAGCGGAACGACACATGGATACGGTTGCCCCGATCGGAGAAGAAGGCGGTAAAGATGATGCCGTTCATCGACAGGCCGTAGTTCACAAAACCCTCGGTATCTCCTGTCTTGTAGTGATTGCGTTTCAGATCATCGGCATCGAGGTAGGTATAAGAGGTGGACTTATTCATCATCACCTTCATACGCTGGCTGAGCAGGAGTCCCAACAGGCGCATGCGGTTTTCGGAATAATTGTCATATACCAAGCGATGGATTTCTTCGCCATCCACACCCCGCTTGATAAGCTGATGAACGGTGGTATAGGTTTCGGGATAATTGCATGCGTAGGTCAACGAGCCCGTGTCGGTGATAATACCCACATACAGACACTGGGCAATAGCCAACGACAATTTGTCCAAACCGTATTTCAACTTCTTGTACAGAAAGTTATATACCAGCTCGGAGGCGGAGGTGGTTTGGGCACAGGAATACATCACATCGCAGTCGATTTCGGGACTCACATGATGGTCGATAAGAATCTTGAAAGCCTTGGAGGCGATGATTTCGCCTTCCAACACCTTGCCCGCCCGATGGGGGGCATTCATGTCAACCACAAACAGCAAGTCGGCCTCCTTGAGAATCTTTTTGGCAAGGCTTCCGTGGCCCTGTTCGGGAATGATATGCTCGCTGCCAGGCATCCACGCCAGGAACTCGGGGAAATGATTGGGCACGATAACATGCACCTCCTTCCCTTCATTTTCCATAAAGTTGTACAATGCCAGTGACGAGCCGATGGCGTCGCCATCGGGGTTGTAATGGGAGACAATGGCTATCTTCTTTGCCTCTGCAATGGCCACACGAGCCTTTTCGATTTCAACCTTCTTCAATGTTCAAGAAATTTAATCTGCAAAAATACGAAAAATGTTGAATTGTTGAAGTATTTTAATTATTGATTTGTTTAATTTGCTTGACAACATATTTTTTAGTATTTTTGCAGGACATAAAATAATAGAGAACTATGCGTCGAACAAGCTTTGTTTTTACAGCACTTTTGCTCCTATTTTGCCTCACGGCGACATGGCCGGTTTCAGCCCAGGACAAGGGGAAGGGCAAGGAGAAAAAAACATACATTGCCAGCCCCACCATTGAAGCTTCGGGCAGTTTCAACTTTGGCATTTACAACAAAAACGATGTAAAAGCCATCGGCATCACACGAAAACTCTTGGGTTCGGCCGGACTGTTTCTGGGCTGCGATTTTAAAATGCCCCACGGCATTCTCATGCTCCAATATGGCTTCCTAATCAGCAACAACAACTTCATCTACGGTGATTACGGCAAGCGGCTCGTCTTTAATTCGCTTGCCCTCGACATGCCGTTTGTGGTGGGCTATGCCCTCCGCCTCAGCAACAACTACTCGCTGTCGTTTTCAGGTGGATATGTCACCAAAAACATTTTCAAATACGACCTCGGTTTCGTAGAAGGGCATAAACCCATAAATGCTTTCGGCTTGTATGGTGCCATTGGGTTCTGCTACCATGCCTCACCCAACTTCACACTACGGGTGGAACCGTTTTTCGAATATTTCTGGATGACGCCCGATTACTACGGTCAGCTCGACTACATGGCTCCCGCCATCATTGGACTGAGAATGGCCCTGAAATACAATATTCTCAGATTAGCACAATAGCACATTAACCCATTCACACATCAATAAATTTCGTATTTTTGCACTTTAAATAAAAGTATAATACATAAAACATAAATATCATGACTAACGTTATCGACGAATTAAAACAGGCTGAGGCTTTATTGGAAGGCCATTTTCTTTTATCATCAGGCAGACACAGCAACCGTTATTGCCAATGTGCCAAATTATTGCAATATCCCGAAAGAGCCGAGCGAGTGCTGGCTACGGTGGTTGAGCAACTGAAAGGCAAGGAGATAGACATGGTGGTGGGTCCCGCTATGGGCGGCATCATCGTGGCCTACGAGCTGGGTCGCCAGTTGGGTGTTCCCGCCATTTTCACCGAGCGCGAAGACGGCAAGATGACCCTGCGTCGCGGTTTTGAGGTAAAACCCGGCCAGAAGCTGCTGATTACCGAGGATGTGGTCACCACCGGCAAATCGTCATTGGAGACCATTGAAGTGCTGAAGAGCTATGGTGCCGAAGTGATAGGCATTGCCTGCATTGTGGACCGCAGCGCCCAGGCCATCCCCTACCCCGTGTATGGTGCTGTAAAACTGAACATCGAGAGCTGGGAAGCCGACAACTGCCCCTTGTGCAAACAGGGTCTGCCCTTTGTAAAACCCGGCAGTCGCAAATTCTAAGACATGGAGAACGACAACTTTATCGACTATGTGAAAATCTTCTTCCGTTCGGGCAACGGAGGAGCCGGCTCGGCACACCTGCTGCGCACCGCCCACGACCCCAAAGCGGGACCTGACGGTGGAGACGGCGGCAGAGGTGGCGATGTGATATTGCGCGGCAACCGCAACCTGTGGACCCTGCTGCACCTTCGCTACACCAAACATGTGATGGCGGAAGACGGCACCAACGGCCAAGGAAACCAGTGTTTCGGCAAGAACGGCAAAACCGCCTACGTAGAAGTGCCCCTCGGCACCATCGTAAAGGATGCTGAAACCGATGAGTTTATCGGAGAGATACTGGAAGACGGCCAAGAGTTTGTGGTGCTGCCCGGCGGTAGAGGCGGACAAGGCAATGTGCACTTCAAGACTGCCACCCGTCAAACACCCCGTTTCGCCCAACCCGGTGAGCCCGGTCAGGAAGGCTGGTTTATTCTGGAACTCAAGGTACTGGCAGACATAGGATTGGTGGGCTTCCCCAATGCGGGAAAGTCAACCCTCATCTCCTCACTGTCGAATGCCCGTCCCAAGATTGCCGACTACCCCTTCACCACGCTCAAGCCCAATCTGGGTATGGTGGCCTACCGAGATTTTCAGTCGTTTGTCATCGCCGACATCCCCGGCATCATAGAGGGAGCCTCCGAAGGCAAGGGTATAGGACTGCGTTTCCTGCGCCATATCGAGCGCAACGCCGCCCTTCTCTTCCTCGTTCCCTGCATCTCGGAAAACATCAAAAAGGAATACCAGATTCTGCTGAACGAGTTGAAAGCCTATAATGAGGAACTGATGGACAAGAAAAGAGTGCTGGCCATCACCAAATGCGACCTGATGCCCGAGGAAGAACTGAAAAAATTGGAGAAGAAAGTACCCAAGGACATCCCGGTGATCTTCATCTCTGCCCATGCCCAAAAGAACCTCACCCAGCTGAAAGACAAACTCTGGGAAATACTGCATTAAACCTCCTAAACCAACTATCAATTATCAATTGTCAATTATCAATTACTATGGTAAAACCATCTATACCTAAAGGAACAAGAGACTTTGCACCGACCGAAATGATTCGGCGCAACTATATTTTTGACACTATTAAGAAGGTATTTATCCGCCACGCTTTCCTGCCCATCGAGACCCCCTCGATGGAGAACCTCTCCACCCTGATGGGCAAGTATGGTGAAGAAGGCGACCGCCTGCTGTTCAAAGTATTGAACTCGGGCGACTTCAAGCAGGGAGTGGATTTCGAGAACCTGAACAGCAACCAGCTGACCTCTAAGATTTGCGAGAAAGGTCTGCGCTACGACCTGACCGTTCCTTTTGCCCGTTATGTGGTTCAGCATCAGGCCGAGATTTCTTTCCCCTTCAAGCGCTATCAGATGCAGCCCGTGTGGCGTGCCGACCGTCCCCAAAAAGGACGTTATCGCGAGTTTTACCAATGTGATGTGGACGTTATCGGCAGCACCAGCCTGCTGAACGAAGCCGAGTTGATGCAGATTACCGACGAGATTTTCCGCGCCTTCGGCATCCCCGTAGTCATCAAAATCAACAACCGTAAAATCCTCTCGGGCATTGCCGAAGTGGTGGGCGAAGCCGACAAACTGACCGACATCTGTACCGCCATCGACAAACTGGACAAAATCGGTAAAGAGAAAGTATGTGAGGAGCTGCTGGAACGCGGTTTGAACAGCGAGGCCATCGGTAAGATGGAGCCCTTCTTCTGTTTCTGTGGCAGCAACGAGCAAAAGCTGGCACAACTTGACACCATCTTCGCCAACAGCGAGATAGGCCAGAAAGGCTTGAGCGAAATCCGTCAGATGCTGGCCTACGCCGCCCAAATGGATATAAAGGCTGAAATAGAACTGGACATCACCCTGGCCAGAGGCTTGAATTACTATACCGGAGCTATCTTCGAAGTGAAAGCCCAGAATGTGTCTATTGGCAGCATCTCTGGTGGCGGCCGCTACGACGATCTGACCGGCATCTTTGGACTGAAGAACATGTCGGGTGTGGGTATCTCTTATGGTGCCGAGCGTATTTACGACGTGCTCAACGAGCTGAACCTCTTCCCCACCAATATCGACTCACCGGTCAAGGTGCTGTTCATCAACTTTGGCGCCAACGAAGAACTCTATGCCCTGAAGGGTCTGCAAGCACTTCGCCAGGCAGGTATCGCCAGCGAACTGTATCCCGAGAAAGCCAAGATAGGCAAGCAGATGACCTACGCGAATGCTAAAGCGGTGCCCTTTGTCATCATGGCTGGAGCCGACGAAATGGCCGAGAATGTTTACACCCTAAAAGACATGAACAGCGGCGAACAGCAAAAACTCAGCATCGAGGAAATCTGTAAGGAAGTTGCCGCCAAACTATAGCATAAGGCTTTAATTATCAATTGTCAATTATCAATTATCAATTGTCCATTGTCAACAATGTCCGAAGAAAACACCACCACACAAGCGATACCTGTTGAGGAAGGTTCCAATAAAAAAAAGGCCGAGCCCTCTCAATGGACAAAGTTCCTGCGAAACATCTTAGCATGGCTTAAAAGGACCGTCCGTATCCATGAGGACACGGATTACGAGGCTACCGTCAGCACCATCACCAGTGCCATCACTTTCAAGGGCACCAACGTGTGGATTCTCTTCTTTGCCATCATCGTAGCTTCTGTTGGTTTGAATGTCAACTCAACGGCTGTCATCATCGGTGCCATGTTGATTTCCCCACTGATGGGTCCCATCATGGGTATTGGTTTGGCCGTAGGCACCACCGATAACGAGTTGCTAAGAGTATCGCTGAAGAACCTGATGATTATGGTGATCATCAGCTTACTGGCCTCCACCGCCTATTTTTTCCTATCACCCCTAGGCGATGCCCAATCGGAATTGCTGGCCCGTACCCGCCCCACCATCTTTGACGTGCTGATAGCCTTCTTTGGTGGTGCTGCCGGCATTGTAGCCACCTCTCGCAAGTCACAACCCTTTACAGTCATCTCAGGTGTAGCTATCGCCACCGCCTTGATGCCCCCTCTTTGTACCGCAGGTTACGGACTGGCCACCGTTCAATTCAAATATTTCTTCGGAGCCTTTTATCTATTCTTCATCAACTCTTTCTTTATCGCCCTATCCACTTTCTTAATCATTAAGTACTTACGATTTCCACAGAAAAAATATCTGGATCCTTCGAGGGCTAAATTAGTCAAACGAAGCATTACCATCTTCTCTATTATTGTCATCATTCCCAGTGTGATTATCGCCCTCCATGTAGTTCAAGAAACCTCTTTCCACGCTTCCGCCAACAAATTCATCAACGAAGTACAGGAAATGCCCTATTTTGAACACGTTCAACTGGTTAGCTACAAAAAAGAGTACAACATGAAAGACCAGACCATAGTGCTGTCGGTGGTAGGAAAAGAAATCACCCCTGAGGAAATTACAATTCTTGAGAGCTTACTACACAAACAGTATGGCTTGGAAAACGCCACCCTCGTGATAAGACAGACGGATAATCTCTATAACACTGAAAATGAGAACGAATTGTTAGAGAAGATACTGGAACGAAAAGACGCTCAATTGATGGAGAGCCAACGACGCATAGACGAACTGGAAAAAGAACTGGCCAAAAACGAAACCAACAATCAGTTAAGCCAGCATATTGCCAAAGAGCTAGCGGTGCAATATCCGTCCATCACTTCTATTTCAATTGTAAAAATGGTTTACACCGATACCAAAAGTCTGAAAAAAGACACCATACCCACGCTGTTTATTGACAGCAAACAAAGCCTGAGCAGCGAACAGAAACAGAACCTGCTGAAATGGATGAGGGTTCGTCTGGATGAACCCAAACTGGTGATTAAATAGCCACTAACCCCTAATCTGTACCTTAAAGCCTTCTTCAATCAGAGGTTGAACAAGGCGACGCATCTCTTCTTCGGTAAACTTCTCCAAACCCTCTTCAGGCGTAGGTCTATCTATGGTATAAACCATAATCTCGCGGGGACGCAATTCCCTCACGATATCGAGCCAGCCATTGATGACCTCAGGAGCAGCCGAATTAAAATGGCGGCTACGCAACATCATAGTTTGAAGAATGAAATTGCCCTTAAACTGTTTGAGAGCAGTAATCACCCTTTGCACATCATAACCAGGTGCTGGCTGGTTGATAAAGGCTATTAGCTCGTTGGTGGGGGCATCAATCTTCATAATGGGATTATCCACCTTAGAAAGCGCCTCAAAAACCGCCGGGATATGAACCCTTGTAGCATTCGACAGTACTGATACCTTTGCTTGGGGGCAATACTTGTCTCTCAAAGCCAACGTGTCGTCTACAATCTGCGGAAAATCGGGATTCAGGGTGGATTCTCCATCGCCACTGAAAGTGATGGAATCGATAGGAGTTCCCTTTTCACGACATTCTATCAATTTGTTTTCCAATGCCTCACGCACTTCGGCAGCCTTAGGCAGACGCTGATCGTTGCGTCCATCCTTATTCCATCCGCACTCGCAATAAATGCAGTCAAAATTGCAGAACTTACCCTCGGTGGGAAGCAAGTTCATTCCCAAAGAATTGCCCAAACGGCGGGAATGTATAGGTCCGAAAACAGTATCTTCTCTCAACATAATATGGTCTCTTTTAGCATTTGCAAAAATACGATTTTTAACTGAACGTCTAACAAAAAACGCACCGAAACATCGGTGCGATCTTTTCTTTTTGATATGCATCAGTTCAACCTTCAATTCTGATACCTTTAATATTCATCTTCATGGAAGAAAAAATCGTCTTTAGTTGGATAATCAGGCCAGAGATCTTCAATATTATCATAAATCTCACCCTCATCCTCAATCTCATTCAAATTCTCAATCACTTCCATCGGAGCTCCGGAACGAAGGGCAAAATCTATCAATTCCTTCTTGGTTGCCGGCCACGGAGCATCCTCTAATTTTGTGGCTAATTCAAGTGTCCAATACATAATTTGTCCTCCTTTTTTTGTGGCGGCAAAAGTACTGTTTTTTTAGGAAATATACATCATTAAGACATGATTTTTTTGTATTAAAAGTCAACAACTTATAAATTTTCTCAAAATTTCGGGTCATAAAAAATGAAATTTATCGATTAAGATTTGTATCAAAAGCATCCCATATCTTGGTTAAAATAAAAATGATTTTATGAAGGTCATAAAACAGAACCAAATTGAATGCTTGTTTCGTCCATATCAACATAAAGCCGTTAAAAAAAACAACAACAAAAGACTAAGATGATATGATTTTTTTGTATTTTTGCACATCAAACATTTTTGAAATCCTTGCATATAAGGGCTTTGCAGGGAATAAAAAAAGACAAACAATAAAACTCCAAATTAAAAGCCCTATGATTAACACAACCACTATGAAAAAATTATCACTTTTAACCGTAACCTTATTATGCTTGGTTCTTTCTTTCTCTAGCTGCAAGAAAGACAAAAACGATAGTCAGTCCAGCATTACGATCGAATACAAAATGTTGGAATCGCTGCAAGTAACAGGCCAAACACAACCATCGATTATTTCTTCCTGCTTCCATTATAACTTCAGTTATGTAAATGCCCAAGGGGAAACGGTCACCTTAAACAATGTCAGCGCCCCCTGGTCTATCGCTCCTTTTGAAGTAAAATCTCCATTCACTGCTAGAATTGAAGGAACTATTATATACAATGAAAATGAATTACCCGATGGTCCGATAGTATTCGGAGCCCTTCCAAACATTAATTACATCAAAAATGGGACAACCATCAATAAGAACGACAATAATATCAACCATTTTTCATCCAAAAGTCAATTTCTCGAATTTATCGCTACACATCCCGACAGACTTAAGTTCAAAGTTGAAGTTAACCTATAATTCAGAAACCAAATAAGTTCACACATTAATAATTTAACCACTAAAAAAAACAACAATGAAAAAATTAGTATGTATCTTAGCCATGGGAGCTATGGTTTTAGGTTTTGCATCATGCAAAAGAGAATGTACTTGTACCGTAACCTTAAAAGACGGCAGTTCAACTTCGTATTCTCAAGGTAAAATGACCGACTCTGAATGCGGTAAAAAAGTTGACGAATTAGAGAAGACTTATTCACAAGCTGGTGCCGATCTGAAAAATATAAATTGCGTTAACATTTAATCAAACAAGCAATCAACTAATTAATCAAACAAATCAAATTAAAAAGAACAATGAAAAGAGCATTCAAATTAAGTATTGCATTGATGGTATTTGCGGTAATCTTCGCCGCTTGTAAAAAAGAAGGACAATACAATCCCGGGAAAAAAGTCACCCAGATTGTATACTCTTATACCGCTACCGTAAATGGCGCAACTGTATCCCACTCCCAGAAAGAAGTATGGAAATGGGGTGGTTCGGTTCTCAGCACTATTGACCAATACGATGCCAATGAAAACAACATTTTGACCATGATTTTCCAATATGATGAGAGCAACCGTATCTCTGAAATTGCAACCACCTCTGAAGAAACATTCAAATATACCTATTCAGGAAAATATTTGGATAAGATGGAATACTATAATCACGAGACATTGGTTCGTACATACACTTTTGAGAGAAAAGGAAAAAACATTGTTAAAGTAACGGCTACAACTCCTGCAAAAGACAATGTCAAAATGACAGCCAATCCTTTCGTTTACTTTATCCCTCAAAGTGCAGCCGACATGCTTGTTGAGACTTCTGATGCCAAAGGCGCTGCTACTTACGAACTGACTTGGGATGGCAAAAATGTTTCTAGCGTAATAGCCAACATTAACGGAACAACCCAATCCATCAAATGGAAATATGACAACAAGATTAATCCTTTTATGTGCTTGTTAAATCCAGCTATCTATTCATATAGTGCAATGTTGTCAAAGAACAATGTGGTTGAAGAAGAATTAACTATTGACGGTAAAACCACTACAACTACATTCCAATATGAATATGATGGAAAATATCCCGTAAAGAAAACCTACACTGATACTTATTTGGGAGTTCAACGTACCGTTACAACTACCATTACTTATTAATAGTAATATTAGAGATAAAAAAAAGGCGCACTTTATGGTGCGTCTTTTTTTTTATTACTTATGCTTTTTATTTCCAGTAGGTTTCAGGAATCTCTAACTTTTTATGACAGTATTGGGCCAAAGTGAAGAAATAATCGGAAAGCCGGTTCACCAACTTCAAGAGAGGGGTGTAAGCCTCATTTTCGTCAGCCAGTTTCACCACCAAACGTTCCGCTCTACGGCATACCGTACGGCATACATGGATATGTGCTATAAGCATAGAACCCTGGGGCAAAATAAAACCTTTGAAAGGCTCCAACTCAGCACTCATACGGTCGATTTCAACCTCAATCTGGTGTAACAAACCCTCCAAATCAGTACCAGGCCAATACTTGTCCCAGTTCTGCGTTTCTGTGGCCAGCATGCCGCCTACCACAAATAGCATACGTTGAATATCCGTAAGGAAAGGTTCTGGCTTGTCGGCAATCACCAAACCAATATGAGAGTTCAACTCGTCGATAGTGCCATATGCCTCCAAGAGTGTGTCGTATTTTTTTACTCTTTTACCTCCCACCAGAGAGGTTTCTCCTTTGTCGCCTGTTTTTGTGTATATCTTCATAATATTGTAGTTTTTATAATTTCTAATATATAATATTTACATCACTATCCCGCCAATATCATTCTTCTTCGGTTAAGGTTAGCAAAAACGCCTTCAGATCGGCAATCTGACTGGGAGTGAGCATCACTCCCCCATCGTTCACATGGTGCATCAGCGGACTCACATACGGAGAATTTTGCTGACCGGTATTGTAAAATGCTAACACTTCATCCAATGTTTTGTAGCGGCCATCGTGCATATACGGAGCAGTCAGTGCAATATTTCGCAAAGTAGGTGCTTTATAAGCCCCATGATCCATGGGGTCGCCGGTTACTGAAAAACGGTCGTGCGGGTCATTAAAGACATTATCCAAAGCATTGTTATAACACAAATTCGTAGTAAACAGCGGTGTGCCACTTCCTCCGTGACAATGGAAACAATCGCCTCCTTCTTCGGTAGTGAAAAGCACATAACCGTTCAACTCTTGAGGGGTAAGCTGTACTTTTCCCTGCAAGTATTTGTCAAATTTGGAATTGGCACATACCTGACTACGCACATACTGCGCTATAGCCTTCGCAATCCTATCGATAGTGATTTCGGGTGTACCAAAAGCTTTAGTAAAAAGTGGAGGATATTCACTATTGGAACGTATGGCAGACACCACCTTCTCGTAAGTGCTGTTCATTTCAGTCGGGTCGGTAAAAGTAGCCAACACGATATCCTCAATTTGCGAGACAGCCCCATTCCACAAATAACCATTGCGATTGAACACCAGGTTAATCAGCGGTAGCGGTACATGATGGGTAGGCTGACCCGACAATCCCACAGGCTGTCCTCCCGGAAAGCGTGGATTATCGATACCTATATCCAAACCGTGTTGTGGACTATGGCAGGTGGCACAACTCATCATCTGCAAACTGTCGCTGCCGGTATAGCCACACAAATGCCCGTCAAAAAACAACTTCCGTCCTAACTCAACCCCCTCTACCGTCATAGGATTGTCGGCCGGAATATTCAACTGCGTTGGAAAATGCGGCGGAATCTTCAAATCGTAAGGGGTAGCTTTGAATGTTTCCTCCGGCTTTTTGCACGAAAACAGAAGGATAAGCAACAAACAAGAAATAACAGCCCCCCTCATAATTATCAATTGTCAACTATCAATTATCAAAACAGACTCAACTGTTCCCCTTGCTCATCGCCCCTACCCTGTTCCTCTTTGGGTTCAGTTTTTGTCTCATCAATATTGTCATAGATTTCTTTCGCCACTTGCATATCGATATCATTATCTATCACCTCCGCTTCACCCTCTTCTGTGGTGATTTCTTCCTCCTCTTCTTCGGGTTCATCATACGGCAGCGGGTCGATAAACTTCACATTCTTGATAGTACCGAAATTCAACTTCTTTCCTTTTGCCTTCACCCCCATGATTTCCACAAAATCAGCACAATTGATGATTTCATGCTCCAACTCTTTCGGATTCTTGGTATAATAGGTCACTTCCAGCTGAGGCAGATAATCAATGCTAACAGCCACCAACTTCACATTCTTTTCCAGTGGAATAAAATCCACCCTCTTGGGTGTATTGTCCGGATTGAAGCGTTTGATAACATACTTGCCTTCTTTGGTATTGCAATATACAGCCGTCAACACCTGGGTTTTCTTCAGTTTCTTTATAATCAGCATATTGTCCTCAAAGTGGGTGGACAAATCAAAGCCTACAATCTTATAATAACCATCTCCGTAAACTGTGATAATCTTGTCGTCTTCCTTGAATGAGCCCAGATGGACACCACGTTCTTCGGTATTGAGACGGGTAACTATATCGTCAAAATAAATGTTAATTGCCGACAAAGTAGAAACACCTTTCTGACACAATTCAACCTTACGCACCGGATTACGCGACAGGATATTACCCATAGAAGCACGACCCTTGATAGCCAAGGTGGAGAAATCAAAGTCAAATTGCAATTTCTTCAGCTTTGCTTTTTGTTTCAGGTAAACACGCACTTTTTCCGCTTCTCCATTGGGATTGGAAGTCAGGTAAAGCACCTTGCTACCCTGCTTGCCTTTGGTAAGCACATACTCTTTATCACGGGTAACACCGCCAATGGCGAAACGTTTCACCATCGCGGTTCCAAATAGGCCGTCAGAGTATATCATGTTGTAGATGGTACGGTCATCATTTCGCTTGAACACCTCCACCAAAATAATATCCTTGCCAAAGAACTGTTTGTCGCTAACCTTGCTAACCGTAAAGGTACCGTTTTCCTTGAAGACTATAACCTCGTCGATATCGGAGCAGTCGCATACATACTCCACATTCTCATCACGCTGTTTGAGGCCAGTGCCCACAAAACCCTCCACACGATCTACATAAAGCTTTTGGTTGGCCACAGCCACCGTTGCCGCCACGATATTGTCAAAACTTCTGATTTCCGTCTTACGCTCCCTACCCTTTCCGTATTTTTTCTTCAATTGCTTGAAATAATTGATGGCATAATCAATCAAGTGATCCAAATGATTCTTCACTTCATCGATATTGGCCTCTATATCGGCAATCTTATCTGTCGCCTCCTTGATGTCAAACTTGGAGATTTTCCTCACAGGCTTCTCACACAAGTGAAGCACATCCTCACGGGTAATTTCCTTGACGAACAATTTACGATAAGGATTGAATGCTTTTTCGATGGCACTCACCTGGTCGTCCCAGCTGGGAGCGTCTTTCTCCAATTGCTTATACAACCCTTTCTCAAAGAAAATCTTCTCCAGGGATATCTTATGCCACTGGTCACCCAACTCTTCCAATGCGATTTCCAACTCGCGACGCAACAAGTTCACCGTATTGTTGGTATTGATACGCAAAATCTCTTTCACCGACATCATACACGGCTTGCCGTTGAAAATGACACACGCATTGGGCGAATACGACATACTGCAATCCGTGAAAGCATACAGAGCGTCAATTGTCTGATCGGGGGACACACCAGGATACAAATGAAGTAATATTTCCGCCTGGCTTGCCGTATTGTCGTCAATCTTCTTTATTTTCAACTTACCCTTTTCAATCTGAGGGGTAATCGACTGTATCAGGTCGGTAGTATTTGTTCCGTAAGGTATTTCGGTAATCACCAGGGTTTTCTTGTCCAGTATGGAAATCTTGGCACGATTCAACACCTTGCCATTCACCCCCTCGTTATACTTGTTCACATCCACATAACCACCAGTCGGGAAGTCTGGATAGATTTCAAAATCCTTACCTTCCAGAATAGCCACTGAGGCATCCAGCAGTTCGTTGAAGTTATGGGGCAGAATTTTGGTGGCTATACTCACACCAATACCTTCGGTACCTTGTGCCAATAATAGCGGAAACTTTACTGGAAGTGTGATAGGCTCCTTGTTTCGTCCATCGTAAGACAACTGCCATTCGGTGGTTTTATGGTTAAAGACCACATCGATGGCGAATTTGGAAAGTCGTGCCTCTATATAACGCGGAGCAGCAGCTTCGTCACCGGTGAGGATGTTTCCCCAGTTTCCCTGCGTGTCAATCAGTAGTCCTTTCTGTCCCAACTGAACCAAAGCATCACCAATGGAAGCATCACCATGGGGATGGTATTTCATGGTGTTACCAATGATATTGGCCACCTTGTTATATCTTCCATCCTCCAGTTCATCCATCGAATGCAAGATACGACGCTGTACGGGTTTCAATCCGTCAATCACCTCTGGGATAGCACGGTTCAAGTTGACATACGAGGCATAGTCCAAGAAATAATTCTCAAAAATAGAGCCAACATGAACGATATTCTTCATGTTGGCTGTAGAATCATTATTTTCCTCAGCATTCAGAATTTCTTCTGCGGTTGGATCCGCTTCCTGTGCATCAATTTTTTCGTTCTTTTCAGCCATTCGCTCTAATGTATATATTTACGCCTGCAAATATACACATTTCAGCCCAGCTTTTCAACCCCTCCAAAGACAATTTCTGCACCTTGGTTTGTTAGCAACATCAAGCTTAAACCGAGCTTATTTTGAAGCTTTCAAAGTCTCAACTTCTTTCTTAAGTTTGGCAAATTCTTCCAATAGACCTGGCAATGAACGAATGCTAGCCAACTCTCTCCATGCCTTGCGTGCATCAATAGCGGGCTGACCAAACAGCGTCATTCCTTCCTCCTTCACACTCTTGTCTACTGCTGAGAGTGCCAAAACAGTGGTATGCTTAGCAATGTACAAATCCTTGTTCACACAGGCACGAGCCCAGAGGTTGCAATCGTCATCAATATAGGTACAACCAGCTATACCGCATTGGGCTCCAATTAAGCAACGGGCTCCAATATGGGTATCGTGTCCGACCTGTACCAAGTTATCAAATTTGACATCTTCTCCAATGAATGTATCACCCGACACACCTTTATCGATGCATGTATTGGCTCCTACTTCCACTTTATTGCTAAGAATAACTCTTCCGCATGATTCAAGCTTTTTCCAACCTGTATTACGCTTCTGGAAATAACAGGCATCAGCACCAATGGAAGCACCGGAATGAATGATGACGTCGTCACCTATAATAGAATGGGCATATATACTGACATTGGCATGGATGACACAATTTTTGCCGATAACCACGTCTTCACCAATAAAGACATTGGGCTGGATAACCGTTCCCTCTCCTATCTTTGCAGAAGGGTGTATCAGTTCTTTCTGAGGATGGAACTGCACAAAATGTCTTACGATAGTGATAAAGTCATTCACCGGATCGTCAGTAACGACAAGCGTTTTACCTACGGGGCAATCTACCTCCTTATTGATAAGGATAACGGTAGCCTCGCTTTGAAGCGCTTTGTCGTAATACTTCGGTGAATCGACAAACGAAATATTCCCTTTAACAACCGAGTGTATCTCATTGACTCCGGTAATCAGATTTTCCTTGTTGCCGGAAACAATTACTTTATGCCCAATAATACCACAGAGTTCGTCAAGGGTAATAGGGGTCTTAAATTCCATTTTTATTTTACTCTTTCAGCGTATTTATTAGTACGAGTGTCAACCTTGATCATCTCGCCTGTTTCTATAAAGAGGGGAACGAACACCTCTGCACCGGTTTCAACGGTAGCACGTTTGGCTGCATTGGTAGCAGTGTCACCCTTAACACCAGGTTCGGTGTAGGTTACCTGCAGGTCAACAAAAGGAGGAAGTTCGCAAGTCAGCGGGGTATCAGTATCAGCATGATACATGATTTCAACACCCTGACCTTCTTTCAGCAATCCAGGATTGTTGATCAACTCACCAGGAATAGCAAGTTGCTCGTAGGTTTCTGAATGCATGAAGTTATAGGTATCATCACCTTCCTTATACAAGAACTGATAAGGACGACGCTCTACTCTTGCCAAATCGATTTTCACACCAGCGGTAAAAGTGTTTTCCCAAACACGCTGGGTTCTCAAATTACGCAATTTTGTTCTTACAAAAGCCGGACCTTTACCAGGTTTCACATGTTGAAATTCAACAATAGACCACAATTCACCATTGAGTTCAATACAAAGTCCGTTCTTAAAATCTGCTGTTGTTGCCATAATTATACCTTATATTATTATATAAATCAATTTCGGGGTGCAAAATTAAGAAAATTTCTCACTGCACCTTAAATTCTTAACATTTATTAAGATTACAAGAGGCTTTATTTCTTGGGCATCCTCACGTAATGAGGCATTTCAAAGGGTATTTCCATTGATAGTTCGATGTAGCCTGCAAACTCACCATTCTCGAACCAAGGGCACTGGTATATCATCTTCTTAATGCCATTCTTTTCAATAGTATAGACGTTCACATTGTGGTTGGCCAGCAATCCCAACAATTTAGTTCGAGCCGGTTCGGGATGACAGTCAAGCAGTGACTGGCCGATGATGCTCTTACCATCTTTTATAAAAGTGCTCACCGACTTATCGTTCATATCTAAAATAATGCCGTCCTTATCACATACGGTCACTGAAATAGGAGCTTCTTTGAAGTATTCCATAATCTATAACATTAATTAATTTATAATCGCTTTTGCTTCAGCCAATTTGGCGTCAAGCAGTTCCTGAGTCTTGGCTTCCATCAGCAAACGGAGATAGGGCTCGGTATTAGACGGGCGCACATTGAACCACCAGTCTTTAAACTCAATACGATAGCCATCAAAATCCATAAACTTGGTGTATTGCTCTTGGGCACAAAAATGCTTGCGCAGGGCTTCCATAGCAGCTTTTTTGTCTTCAATCTTGAAATTGATTTCGCCCGTATTGCGATAGGTGGCAATCTGGGATATCATTTGAGAGACTGACACTCCCTTCTTCTTCATTTCGCTTACCACATGCAATATCACCTGAGCCGCAATCATCGCCGAATCGGAATAGAAGAAATCCCTGAAATAGTAGTGGCCTGCAAACTCTCCTCCAAAAGCGCCATCAATCTCACGTAATTTCAGAGCAGCAAAAGCCCTACCCACTCGCCATATATAAACTTCCCTTCCCATCTTTTCAATAAACTCGGTCACAGACTTGGAGGTTCTGATATCCACAATCACCTTTCCCTGAACATCCTTCTCTCCTATAAAATAATATCCGAGTACAGCTATCATCAAATCAGGTGGGATAAACTGTCCTTTTTCATCCACAAACATCACACGGTCGGCATCTCCATCAAAAATCACACCAATATCAGACTTTTCCTGCATCACCCGTTGCTGAAGGTCTATCACATTCTGTGGTTCCAAAGGGTTGGCTTCATGATGAGGGAAGGTGCCATCCAGCTCATTGTACATATATATAAGTTGCTGGCCAAAGAGATCCTTTACCAAAATGGAAGCCATCCCGTTAGAGCAATCCATCACTATTTTCAAATTGGAGAAATCATATTGATAGTTCCGCTGAAAATCCAGGTATTCCTGTTTTACAGGATAATCCACAATCTTTCCCTTCACCGCAGCGGGAACAACTTCGTCACTTTGCATCATACGTTGCAAATCACCCAGTCCTGTATCTAATCCCACCGGGAGTGCGTCTCGACGGGACACTTTCAAGCCGTTGTATTCCTTGGGATTATGAGAGGCTGTAATCATCACCGACGCTTCAAAATGGTGCTTGGCAGTAAAATAGTAAACCATTGGAGTAGTGGTCAGCCCCATATCGTACACATCTGCACCCGCATCGGTAATACCGCGGGTAAGACTTTCAAACATAGCCAGGGTCGAAAGACGCATATCCCTACCCACCAGCACCTTCTTTGTCGATAGCAACTTAGGGAGAAAGAATCCGAAACGATAGATATCGTCTAATGTGAAATCTTCTCCATAAACACCTCTGAAATCATATTGTTTGAATGCACCCATCTTAAAGTATTAAAAATATGGACGGTCTCTATATCCTAAAACTTGACTACTGTCACTTCTCCTCGGTTTTCACCATATTTTCCCATCGGAGAAAAGCATATTTCTGAATGTCAAAAAAGAGGTTGTAGAACACTCTTCCCCAATAATTACGCAAGCCAAAACCGCTGGGGTTCTTCATAAACTTCTCACACAAAACCACTTTTCCAGTACTGGTCTGTACTATCACCACCCACACCGTACCTATTTTGGCCCTATCGTCAAAAGATTCAACTAAATAAAGTATTGAATAGTCACTTACCTGAGGCAACTGCGAACTCTGTATATAATCTATAATGTTATCTTCATTATAGACCGCATCAATCGTAATAAAATTGGTAATCAGATTATTGATTTTTACAGTTTTATTGCGCTTGGTCACCCACGAGAGATCATATTGCATGATAGGCTTTCTGAAGCTCATACGCACATCATATTTCTTCTGATCGGAGATAATCAATATGTTCCAATCATTGAAATACCTGAGCACTACTTCCTGAGTAAGCTGAAATCCCTGACGCGTGAACCTGGCTTTGGAGAAATCTATCCCCAGCCACGTCACCTCTTTATGCGAGAGAAAATCAGAAAAAAGTTCAGCGTCAATATACATTGCAAAGTATCACTTACAAATTGCAAAAATACGAAATTTTCATTATTTTTGCAATTTTATTTGAGAAACATATCGATGAACAAAAAAACAAGCATTAATATCATCACACTGGGGTGTTCCAAAAACAGCGTTGACTCGGAAGTAATGGCCGCCCAGTGGCAAAAAGAAGGTTATAAAGTGCTTCACGACAGCACACAAGATACCGACATTGTCATCATCAATACCTGCTGCTTTATTCACGATGCAAAAGAGCAGTCCATCGATGAAATCCTGCTCCATGCCGAACGTAAAAAAGCCGGTTTGGTCAAAAAAATTTATGTTGTAGGGTGTTTAGCACAGCGATACAAGGAAGACTTGCAGCAAATGATACCCGAAGTGGATGCTTTTTACACTTTCACCGAGCTACACCAACTTTTCAAACTCGACCGTTTTGATTTGTTGGCCCAGAGTGACCGAATGTTGTCCACCCCATCACACTATGCCTACCTGAAAATCTCAGAAGGATGTGACCGCAATTGTTCTTATTGTGCTATTCCGCTCATCAGGGGCAAGCAAGTTTCAAAACCCATCGACGTGCTAGTAGACGAAGCCCGCAAATTAGCACAAAACGGAGTTAAAGAGTTGATGCTCATTGCGCAAGACTTGACCTATTACGGAATGGACCTATCCGGTCATCGCGATCTGGAAATGCTTCTTCGCCGACTGGCTCAGGTGGAAGGTTTGGAATGGATTAGACTGCATTATGCCTATCCTACAGGGTTCCCCTACGAAATTTTGGACGTAATGAACGAATACTCCAATATCTGTCGCTATTTGGATATCCCCCTGCAACATATCAGCGACGACATTCTTCGTGATATGCATCGAGGTGGTACTAGTTTACAGACTTATAAACTGATAGAAAATATCCGCAAGAAAGTTCCGGGAATCGCCCTGAGAACCACTCTTATTTCGGGCTATCCCACTGAGACAAAAGCCCAACACAAGGAAATGGTTGAGTTTGTCAAACAAATGCGTTTTGAACGATTGGGCGTTTTTGCTTATTCGCAAGAGGAAGGCACCCCCGCCTACCCGCTTGGCGACCCCATCAAGACCTCCGAGAAAAACCGACGTGTGGAGGAGATTATGAGTTTGCAAGAACAAATCTCGCTCGAGCACAACCAAAGTCTGGTTGGACAAGTGATGAAAGTAATGGTGGACACAAAAGAAGGAGAATATTACATTGGACGTACTGAGTTCGATTCTCCCGATGTTGACAATACCGTATTGATTGACAAAAGCCAACAACTCAAGCTCGGCACCTTCTATCCGGTAAGAATCACAGACGCAGACAACTACGATTTATTCGGAACCGCTATCATATCTCACAAAGAAGCTTAAGCACCATGTTATTTAGGATTATAGGACTCATTATAGGTGCCTCTGCGGGAGGTTTTTGGGGTGGAGTGCTGGGATATATACTAGGCGGTCTCATTAGCAGATTGTTTGGAGGAGGATCAGTCCAGTCTACCATAAATTTCCATCATTTATCCCAGTCAGAGTTTATCGACATACTCATGCAGTTGACCGCCGCTGTCATGCAGGCCGACAACAAAATGTTGAAATCTGAACTAGATTTTGTCAAAGAGTATCTGGTAAAAAATATTGGCGTGGATAAAGCCCAAAAGGCCATTCTCCAGTTGCGCGACTACCTTAAGCAACCCATTGAACTTCAGAAGATTTGCAGACACATCAAAAACAGCACCAACATTCAAGAAAGGATACTGATACTCCAATTCCTGTTTGGACTGGCCAAAGCCGACGGGCACATTGACGAAACTGAAATTGACGTGATTCGCAACATCGCCTACAACATCGGCATTCCCTCAACTACTTTCGAGGCTTTGATGTCCATGTTTATAGGTCACAGTTACCAAAGTAGTTACAGCACAAGTTATGGTAGCGGATACGGCTATGGATATGGTTCGGGTTATGGTTACAACTCCGGTTCAAGTGGCTACAGTTCCACCAACTACCGCAATTTGGACGACGACTACAAAATTTTGGAGGTATCGCCTGATGCCACCGATGAAGAGGTGAAAAAAGCCTATCGCAAAGCCGCCATCAAACACCATCCCGACAAGGTAAGCCACTTGGGAGAAGAGGTTAGAAAAGCTGCCGAAGAAAAATTCTCAAAGGTAAATGAAGCCTACGAGAGAATTAAAAAATCAAGAGGGATGAATTAATCCAAAAAAAAGTTGTATTTTTGCAAAATCTATCAACGCAAAATGGCATCATTTTATAGTTTATATAACGACATCGAACATAAAATCAAGAAAGCCCAACTGCAGCTGATAGATATCTCTAAGGAAAACAAGCAGTTGCAAGACGAAAAGCAGCTCTTGAGAAACGAGGTGGAAAGATTGCAAACGCGTGTGAAAGACTTGGAGGAGAAAATTAAATTAATGACAATAACGCAAACAATAATATATAAAGAAGATAAAACTGAGACAAAAAGAAGAATTACAGAGTTAGTGCGGGAAATAGATAATTGCATAGGACTTCTCAATAGTTAGCGATGGAAGATGATCAAATAAAAATACACGTAGAGGTAGCACAAAGAAAGATTGGAGTTATCATCAAGAAGGAATGGGAATATTACTACCGAGAAGCCGAAAAAAGAATCAATGACAGTTTCCTGGCTTTTGCCCGAAAATTCAATTACACAGACCATCAGGACCTACTCTCCAAAATACTCATCGATTATACAGTAAAATTAATTGACACTGAAGAAAGATTAAATGAATATGAAGAGGATTTGATTCCTAAAATGGAAGCTCTAAAAAAGCTTACTGATACATTGGACATTGATTAAATACGTTCTTTGAAAATAACCCTACCCGCACAAGTCAATAACGTTTGTTAAACTCAACACTAAACAAACGAAGGCTCGGCTCGTTATGTCAAAATAAGGCCTCACCCGCAAGGGGATGTTTCGGCATCCGGTGGACTATTGCGATATGGCGGCTCCTTCATCATACTAACATAGGAGTTTAATGAAACCCTATGGACTGTGCGGGATTTTTTTTATTTGATAATAAACACATTAAACACACAATATAATAACAACATAAAAACACTAAACAAATGACAATACTATGGATTATTATTGGTATAATTGTAGGTGCTGCCATTGGCGTAGGCCTCTCTTTTACCATTCTCAAGAACTCTATCACTAAAAACAGCAAAGAAATCCTGAAAAAAGCAGAAGAAGATGCAGAATTGCTCAAGAAAGAAAAAATACTGCAAGCTAAAGAGAAATTTCTTCAACTGAAAAGTGAACACGAAAAAACAGTCAACGAGAAAAACCAACAAATCAGCGCCGCTGAGAACCGCATCAAACAAAAAGAAAACACACTGAACCAGAAACTTGAGGAGGCCAACAAGAAAATCAACGAGAACAATGCCACCAAAGAGAATCTGAAAAAACAACTGGAAATCACCGCTCAAAAGCAAGCCGAGTTAGACAAACAGACCAATATCCAGAAACAAAAACTGGAATCCATTGCCGAACTCACCAGCGAGCAAGCCAAACAGCAGCTGATTGAGCTGATGGAAGAAGAAGCTAAAGCCGACGCCATGGTGCTGGTTAAAGACATTCTTGACGAGGCTAAAAATACCGCCAACAACGAAGCCAAGAAAGTGATTATTAAATCTATTCAGCGTGTTGGCGTAGAGGCTGCCATCGAAAATGCCGTTTCTGTCTTCAATATTGAAAACGACGAAATCAAGGGACGTATCATTGGTCGTGAAGGCCGTAATATCCGTACCCTGGAAAACCTGACCGGTGTGGATGTCATTATCGACGACTCTCCCGACGCCATCCTGCTCTCCAGCTTCGACCCCATCCGTCGTGAAATTGCTCGCCAGTCATTGCAAAAACTGGTTACCGATGGTCGTATCCACCCCGCCCGTATCGAGGAAGTGGTAGCTAAAACAAAAAAACATATCGAGCAAGAAATTGCCGAAATCGGAAAACGTACCTGTATCGACTTGGGTATCCACAACATCCATCACGACCTGATGCGTATGGTGGGTAAGATGAGATACCGTTCTTCCTACGGGCAGAACCTGTTGCAACACTCTAAAGAGGTGGCCAACCTCTGTGCCACGATGGCTGCCGAACTGGGACTGAACCCCAAACTGGCCAAACGTGCCGGCTTGCTTCACGATATCGGTAAAGTATCTGACACTGAACTCGAGATGCCTCACGCCATATATGGCGCCCAATTGGCCGAGCAATACAAAGAGCGTCCCGAAGTGGTGAACGCCATTGGTGCACACCACGATGAGATGGAAATGGACAACCTCATTTCTCCGCTGGTACAGGTTTGCGATGCTATCTCTGGTGCCCGTCCAGGAGCACGCCGCGAGGTGGTGGAAGCCTATATCAAACGTTTGAACGACTTGGAGAACATTGCCCTCACCTACCCGGGTGTGGTGAAGACCTTCGCCATCCAGGCTGGCCGCGAACTGCGTGTAATCGTGGGTGCGGAAAAAGTGAGCGACGAACAGGCCAACCAATTGTCTTTCGACCTCTCTAAGAAGATTCAAAACGAGATGACTTATCCAGGACAGATTAAGATTACCGTCATCCGCGAAACTCGTTCGGTTAACTACGCAAGATAATAACACGCCCTCGTCATGAAAAGAGACCTCTTTCACGGTAGAACGTTTTGGCTGATACTCTTCGGAGCAACCACCATATTGTTCATACTGTATATCGTCATCTTTTCAGACAACAACTTGCGCAAGCGCCGCGAATTGGACAAGAAAATCAAAAACTTGGAGAAAAGCATCACCGACACCAAAAACAAAATTGAAAACAACTATTCCTACGACCAGCTCAGAAGCGACTCCAACAAATTGGAACAGTACGGACGCGAAAATCTGAACATGCAAAAGGCCGATGAGGACGTTTTCATTGTGGTGTACGAATAAAACTATCAATCATCAACTATCCATCAATTGAAAGAAATGCGAATAGCGATTATCAACGGAGTGAATTTGGGATGTCTGGGAACACGGGAAGTAAACATATATGGATCTCAGACTTTTGAGGAATATTTCTCCCAACTACAACAAATGTTTCCGGATATTGAGTTGAAATACTTCCAGTCTGACAAAATCGAAGAACTTGTTGACGCCCTGCGCAAAGGCGAGCAATGCGACGGTATCATCATGAATCCAGGGGCTTATACCCACACCGCCATAGTATTGGCCGACACCGTAAGGTCTATCAACACCCCTGTAGTTGAAGTGCATATCTCCAACCTCTTCGGTCGCGAGCTTTACCGCCGTCGGTCGGTCATCTCGGCCCATTGTGCCGGTTTTATCAGCGGTTTCGGTCTGCAGGGATACGAGTTGGCCATTAGACATTTTGCTGCCCGTTAAACCTATTCAAAATTCTATAGTCAAACCCATAAAACGAATCAACAATTAAACACATAAAACAACAATTAAATAAACACACACAGTTATGAAAAAGATCTTAAGTATTGCAGTTCTTTTGATTTTTGCACTTTCTGTTTCAGCACAGGACAACGCAACTCCTGAAAAACCCAAGAAAGTGAAAGAACCTGAAATCACTTTTGAAACACTGGTACATGACTACGGCCAAATTTATCAAAACGACAACGGTGAATGTGAATTCCAATTCAAAAACACCGGTAAAGCCGATTTAATTTTGACCAACTGCCGTTCCAGTTGTGGTTGCACCGTTCCCGAATGGCCCCGCGAGCCTATTGCCCCTGGCAAGAAAGCCGTCATCAAGGTGAAATACAACACCGGCCGTCTGGGTGTAATCAACAAAAGCATCACGGTTGAATCAAATGCCACCAACAACAGAGTTGTGTTGAACATCAAGGGCAACGTAAACCCCAGACCGGCGGAAGCTGCTCCTGAAAACAGCGCCACTCCATTAAACGCTCAATAATTACAGAATCATGAAAAGAATTTGTGCCATCATCGCATTAGTATTTGCTGTCAGTGTTTGCATAGCACAAAACAGCAAACAAAGCAAGTCACAAGCTGCCAGCTCAACAGCTCCGGCTACCGCAGAAATCCAATTCGACAAGAGTGTCTGCGACCTGGGAACGGTAAAGCTGAACGATGTTGTAACCGACACCTTCACCTTCACCAATACCGGCAAAAAGCCGTTGGTACTGTATAATGTGACCGCTGCTTGTAGCTGCACCAAGGTTGAATTCTCCACTGCCCCTGTGATGCCCGGCAAAACCGGCACCATCAAGGTGATTTTCTCGGCCACCAAGCCCGATGACGTAGGTGCCCGCACCAAGAGAATCACGGTGGACTCTAACGCCAAGAGCGACAGGGTAATTCTGACCCTGAAGGCCAATGTGGTGATGAATTAAGCCGCACAAATTCCATCCTGGGGTCGTTTGGTTTTGACAGCGGGTATGTGGATTTGTAAGCATGTCGGAGGTTGTGAGACGGTTCCGTTAAAAACTAACTCTCGATGCCAATAAATGGCGAATCTTATGCATTCGCAGCGTAATAGCCGCGAATCTCGCGACACGGACAAGGTCCGTAGTTGCGGGTGCTTCCCCGGAAGCCACGCCCGCCGGCGTTCGGACCGAAGTATCATAAAAGGCAGGATAGCAACCGCAGGCTTCGATGCGGAAGCGAAACCTTAGAAGATAAGCGACAGGACGGTTGGTCCGGTACCTCCCTGCCGCCGACAATCAAACCGAGACTAAACATGTAGAAAGCATTTTTGCAGCACGTTTGGACGAGGGTTCGACTCCCTCCGGCTCCACCCAGAAACAAGAAACCCCGCCATTGCTGACGGGGTTTTTTCTATGTCTATAGCTGCCAATTAATCTCTGTTTTGCCTAGGCTGCGGAGGATTTCGTTGGTTTTAGAGAAGTGCTTGCAGCCGAAAAAGCCCCTGTGGGCAGACAATGGCGACGGATGGACCGTCGAAAGGATGTAATGCTTGGATTGGTCAATAATGGCCTCCTTTTGTCGGGCATAGTTGCCCCACAAGAGGAACACCAAGCCCTCGCGTTGCTCCGACAACTTGCTGATGGCGGCATCTGTAAAGCGCTCCCAGCCATGATTCTGATGCGAGCCTGCCTCATGAGCCCTTACCGTCAAAGTAGCGTTGAGCAAAAACACACCCTGCTCGGTCCACTTCTCCAAATTGCCGTTGACCGGAATCTGAAAGCCCACATCATCATGCAACTCCTTGAAGATATTGATGAGCGACTTGGGATGGGGCACCCCATTCTGCACCGAGAAGCACAGCCCGTGAGCCTGACCTGGTTCATGATACGGGTCCTGACCAATAATCACAACCTTCACCTTGTCGAAAGGTGTTTTGTTGAAGGCATTGAAAATCAAGGGTCCTGGAGGATAAACGGTATACTTTTGCTTCTCCGCAATCAGAAACTGTTTCAGCTCTGCAAAATATGGTTGCTGAAACTCGTCCCACAGGACTTTTTTCCAGGATTCCTCGATGTTGGGGGTGATCATTAGTTTCAGGTTTCAGGTTTCAGGTTTCAAGTTTCAAGTTACAGGGTTCAAGAGTTTAAGAGTTCAAGAGTTCAAGGTTCAAAGTTCAAGGTTTCAGGTTTCAAGTTTCAGGTTTCAGGTTTCAAGTTTCAAGATATAACCGTTCCCAACTTCTACTTTTAGTGGCGGAAGTGGCGTACGCCGGTGAAAATCATAGCAATACCCAGTTCGTCGCAGGCCTTGATGGAGTCTTCGTCGCGAACGGAGCCACCGGGCTGGATGATGGCGGTCACGCCATACTGGGCAGCCATGCGCACCACATCGTCGAAGGGGAAGAAGGCGTCGCTAGCCATGCAGATATGGTCGGTATGACCGGCAGCTTTGGCCTGTTCGAGGGCGATATGGGCAGAACCCACACGGTTCATCTGACCAGCACCCACTCCGATGGTTTTCATCTCTTTGGCCAATAAAATGGCGTTGGATTTCACATGTTTGCACACCTTCATGCCGAACAGCAAATCGCGCATCTCGGCTTCTGTGGGCTGTTTTTTGGTCACCACTTTAATATCATAATCCTCTGCGCCAGCACGGTCGATGCTCTGCATCAGCATACCGCCGGTAACGCTGATAAACATTTTCTCGTCAGCTTTCTTTTTGTCTAAGTCGAAGGTCATCAGGCGCAGGTTCTTCTTGGTGGTCAGCACCGCCAAAGCCTCAGGGGTGAAAGCGGGGGCCAGGATAATTTCCAAGAACACTGGCTTCATCGCCAATGCCACTTCCTCGTCCACGGTCTGATTGGTGGCCACAATACCGCCGAAAATCGACACCGTATCGGCCTCATAGCAGCGGGTCCATGCCTCCATCACATTCTTTCCGATACCCACACCGCAAGGATTCTTGTGTTTCACAGCCACCACGGTAGGCTCGTCAAACTCGCGCAGAATCTGCAGGGTGGCATCTGCATCCTGAATATTGTTGTATGACAATTCTTTTCCATGTAGCTGGGTAGCCCAAGCCATAGAGTAGCCCTGCTTCTTACCGGCATAGAAAGCGGCCTTTTGATGGGGGTTCTCGCCATAGCGCAGCGACTGCCTCTTAGTAAACGTCAAGGTCATGTTCTCAGGGGTCTCCTCGCCTACCCTCTCGGTCAGATATTGGGCAATCATGGCATCGTAAGCAGCGGTGTGTCTGAACACCTTGGCGGCCAAACGAGAACGAGTTTCCAACGAAGTGTCGCCATTGGCCTTGATCTCAGCGATAACAGCATCATAGTCGTTGGCATCGCATACCACCGTCACAAACTGGTGGTTCTTGGCGGCACTACGCAACATGCTGGGACCGCCTATGTCGATATTCTCGATAGCCTCCGCAAAGGTCACATTCTCTTTTTCGATGGTCTGTTTGAAAGGATAGAGATTCACCACTACCATATCTATATATTGGATACCGTTTTGGCGCATCTCCTCTTGATGTTTGGGGTTGGTGCGCACCGACAGCAAACCGCCGTGAACCATAGGATGCAGGGTTTTCACCCTTCCGTCCATAATTTCAGGGAAGCCCGTCACCTGGCTGATACCCATCACCGGCAATCCCGCCTGTTCTATGGCTTTCTGGGTACCTCCGGTGGAAATAATTTCGTAACCATTTTCAATTAATGCCTGAACGAAAGGAATCAGATTTGTCTTGTCGCTCACGCTTACCAGTGCTCTTTTCATACGCTTTAGTTTTCAAAAATTAGTGAACCACAAAAATACGAAAAAAAACATACGTTTTAGCATTCCATGCTGAAGTTTTTTTTCAATGAATTTTTGTATTTTTGCATCATTGAATTTCACGACATAAAAACCAAGCACTATGTACGACAACAATCACGGGCTATACATCGCCCATTGCGCTGAAGGAGCACTCGATATCAAAGGAAAAATGGCCAACCGCCACGGGCTTATCGCCGGCGCCACCGGCACCGGAAAAACCGTCACCCTCCAGGTGATGGCCGAAACTTTCTGCCAGGCAGGAGTACCCTGTTTCATGGCCGACATGAAGGGCGACCTCTCGGGCATCAGCCAAACGGGAAAAATGAGCGGTTTTATCGAAAAACGCCTGCCCGAGTTCGGCATCGAGAATCCCCAGTTCCAAGCCTGCCCCGTCAGATTCTACGACGTTTACGGCGAGCAGGGCCATCCCATCCGTGCCACCATCTCGCAAATGGGTCCGCAATTGCTGTCGCGACTGTTGGGACTGAACGAGACCCAAGACGGAGTGCTCAACATCGTGTTCCGCGTGGCCGACGAGTGCGGCCTGCTGCTCGACGACCTGAAAGACCTTCGCTCGGTGCTCGACTACGTTTCTCAACACGCCAAGGAATACACCACCCAATACGGCAATGTCTCCGCCGCCTCGGTAGGCGCCATCCAACGAGCCCTGCTACAACTCGAAAGCCAAGGGGCCGACAAGTTCTTCGGCGAGCCCAGCTTCGACATCTACGACTTTATGCAGACCGAAGGAGGCAAGGGCGTGATGAGTGTGCTGGCTGCCGACAAGCTAATGTTGCAGCCCAAGCTCTACAGCACCTTCCTCTTGTGGCTCATGTCCGAGCTCTACTCCACCCTGCCCGAAGTGGGCGACCTCGACATGCCCAAACTGGTGTTCTTCTTCGACGAGGCCCACACCCTATTTGAGGACACCTCCAAAGCCATGACCGACAAGATTGAACAGGTCATCCGCCTCATCCGTAGCAAGGGCGTAGGTATCTACTTCATCACCCAAAGTCCCACCGACATCCCCGAAAACATCCTCGGGCAGTTGGGCAACCGTGTGCAACATGCCCTGCGCGCTTATACTCCCAAAGACCAGAAAGCCGTGCGCACCGCCGCCGACACCTTCCGTCCCAACCCCGCCTTCAAGACCGACGAGGCCATCATGAACCTCGAGACTGGCGAAGCCCTGGTGAGCTTCCTCGACGAGAAAGGTGCCCCCGCTGTGGTTCAGCGTGCCAAAATACTGTTCCCCCTGTCGCAGATTGGTGCCATCACCGAAGGCCAGCGCTTAGACATCATCAAGCAGAGCCGCATCTACGGCAAATACGATACTCCCGTTGACCGCGAGAGTGCCTTCGAGAAATTGCTGAAAGAGGCCGAAGAGAATGCCGTGGCCGAGCAAGAGGAGAAAGAGCTCCCCGCCGAGACCAAAAACGGCAAAGGCGAAGCCATCAAGAGCAAGGGCAAAGGTTTCCTCTCGAAAGTGGTGAAAGCCGTCTTCACCGCCGTCACCGCCACCGTAGCCACCTCAGTAGGCACGGCCGTCAGCAACAAAGTCACCGGCAAGAAGACCAAATCTACGAAATCCACCGCCGAGAAGATTGTCAAAAACAGCACCTCTGCCGCCACACGCACCATCACCCGCGAGCTTACGAGAGACATCCTGGGCAACCTGCTGAAATAGCGTTTCCGCACTCTGTCACACTTTTTTTCACAAACATTACGCTTATTGTAAAGAAAGATGGATACAATAATGTTCTTGGGTTTTGGCCTACATGCCTGGATTACCATTATCACGGTGTTGACCCTGTTCACCATTCTGTTATTCACAAAATGGCGCACTGACTTCGTGTTCCTCGCCGCCATCGGCGTGCTGTTCGTCACGGGAGTGCTCGATGCCAAAGAGGCTTTCTCGGGCTTCAGCAACACCTCCGTCGTCACGGTCGGCGTGCTGTTCGTGGTCGTGGCCGGTCTGATGCATACGGGGGTGCTGCAATGGATAGTAAAGCACCTACTGGGCACACCGGGCTCCTACTCCAAGGCCGTCATAAGACTGATGCTGCCAGTGGCAGCGCTGAGCTCGTTTCTCAGCAACACCACCGTCGTGGCCCTCTTTGTCAACATCGTCAAGATGTGGTCAAAAAAACTGGGCATATCCCCCTCCAAGCTGCTCATACCCCTGAGCTACGCCTCTGGCATGGGCGGTGTCTGTACGCTTATCGGCACGCCACCCAACCTTATCATCAGCGGCCTCTACGAGGAGAAGACGGGCGAGATGATGAACATCCTGACCACCACCATACCCGGCCTGTTCTGTCTGGCCATCGGCATATTGTCGGTCATCGCCATGCGCAAACTTTTGCCTGACCGCAAGGGACCCGAGAATGCTTTTGAACAGACAAGCGAGTACACCGTGGAATTGCTGGTGCCGTCAGACAATCCGTACATCGGCCAGACACTGGGCGAGGCGGGCCTCTTACACGTCAAAGGCGGCAGCCTGATAGAGATCTATCACTTTGACAAAATCCCCACACCCATTTCAGAAGATGAACCCATTATGGGGGGAGACCATCTGGTGTATGCCGGACAGATAGACGAGCTTGTAGAGCTGGTAGAGACCTACCAACTGGTGAGCGCCAACAACCTTATCTTCACCATGGATGACAAGACAGGGATGAACTCCCAGCTGCTCACAGCCTACGTCAACTTCGGCAGCAGCCTGATAGGAAAGAGCCTCGACAGCTGTTCGTTTGAAAAAGACAACAACGTGATCATGGTGGCCGCAGCCCGTCGCGGCGAGCGCATCAAAGAAGCACCGGGAAAGGTAGTGCTTCAGGCTGGCGACACGCTGCTGCTGTTATGCCCCAAACACTTCAACGTCAATACCGAAACCCTGAGTAGAGACCTCCATTTCTTCGAATCCGAAGATGTGCCGTACTTTGGACACGGCACGCTTGTTTCCAGTATCATCATGATAGCCATGGTAGCGCTCTCAGCACTGGGCATCTTGCCACTTTTGCAGTGTGCCTTTCTGGCAGCCGCAGCCATGCTCATCTGCCGTTGCTGCAAAATAGAGCAAGCCATGAAGGCCATCAATTGGGACATCCTGATGGTCTTCGCCGGCAGCGTGGTACTGGGTCTAGCCATCCAGAAGACAGGCATCGCCGAGCGGCTGGCCACGGGCATCCTTAACGTCTGCGGCACCAATCCGATTGTGGTGATGACGGCTGTCTGTCTGGTCGCCACCTTCATCACCGAATTCATATCTAACACAGCGGCGGGAGCCATGTTTTTCCCCATCATGTTCGAAGCGGCAATGAAGTTGGGCTACGAACCCCTTCCCTTCCTCGTTGCCCTGATGATTAGCGTCAGCTCCAGCTTTGCCACGCCTATCGGTTCGCCCACTCACTTGCTGGTCTATGGCCCCGGTGGCTACCGTTTCAGCGACTTCCTGCGCATCGGCCTGTTGATGAACATCATCATCCTCGCCGCCAACATCTTCATCGTAAACATCGTGTATCCACTGACACCGCTACCCTAAACACACGCCCCCACGGTCTACCCCTTTTTTCGCACTAGTAGGCAGTCAGGTCAGTCTTCCTTATTGTTCCTCACCACCAGGCGAACCGACAACTCGCTACACAACAGGCTGCCATAATCGCTCATGAAAACCTTGTTTGCATTGAAGCAGAGAGAATAAGCGGCATCAGCACCACTACGGATAGAGGACCAATAAGAACCACTCACCACACTGATGGAGTATGGGTCTAAGCCCGTACCATGCAGTTCCCAACCGCAATCGCGATAACCATTGGCAGGCAAAAAGATAGATGCACCATTAGGACCCACCACCTGATAACCCTTACCATTCCAAGTCCACGAACACGAGTCTCGCAATTCCTCCAGCTGAGCTCGATTGGGGAGGTTGTTGCCGAATCGGGCTAAAGCCTGTTCAAAGGTGTATAAGCCCCCCTCCTCGTTCTTATCCTTCCATAAAGTTCCACTGGGAAGTCCCAAATCCACATATTGACCATACGAGGAAAAACAGAGGGCTATTGCAAAAAACAACAAACATATTTTCTTCATTATGATTGTTTCTAAAAACGCATCTGCAAAACTACAAAATTTTACATTTGCAAACAAAAAAAGATTTACGAGTTTCATTCTGTGACTTATTCTTATGATAGAAAAGTACACAAAAGATCAAGCCGACGGATAGGAGGTGGAGAAACTGAGCCTAACAATTATTCCTAAAACCACCCCAGAAGTGTATGAGCCTTATATGAGACTTACATGAGAGTTGCATGAGAGCTGGAAAAAGCAGGCGATGGGAATATTTTAGGAATAATTTCCACGGGTGAACGGGTGAAACGGGTGAACTCTATTGTTTTTAGTTTTCAGAGAAAAAAAAATCCCCTAATTAATTCTAAATGATTAAATGATATAATATATTTATAATTATACTATATGCATTATCATGCATTATCAAAACAAGTGAGGTGGATGAGCATGGAGGAGAGAAGGGCGAACGGGCGAAAAACATGCGGTTCACCCGTTTCACCCGTTCACCCGTGAGGTATTCCTAAAAGGAAAACATTGAACATCAGCCTATTAAGCTTTATCAACACCCCTACACGCATGAAGCGGACAGGTTATGAGTGAATTTTATGAATAACTATTATCTGCAAATTATTGAGCAAATCATAGAAAATTCTTGTTTTTGTGCCCAGTCAATGACAATTTTCAAGCCAATTTAAGCACTAAAAAAAGAAAACCCTTACGAGTTGTAAGGGTTTTTTGTCAAGTGGCGGGATCGAGAGTTGAACTCGAGACCTCCGGGTTATGAATCCGACGCTCTAACCAACTGAGCTACCCCGCCGTTTTTGAGGCTGCAAAAATACAACTTTTTTCGATACACTCAACAGCCCCTCGGAAAAATTTTTTCAAAGGTCGATTTCGTACCATTCGGTCTTGCGCTTAGCATAGCGTTCCTTAGCCTTTGCAATGGATTCGTCGTCGTATTTGATGCGGCCAATCTTGTATGTAAGGCTGCTGATCTGCCCTGCCCTTTTGTTGAGATAGCCAGTGGGTTTGGAAGGATTGCGCTTCAAAGGTGCAGGATAGCAAGCCGTAATGAGGGCCGACTCGCGCAGGGTGAGCTTGGCAGCACTCTTATGGAAATAGTGCTGGGCAGCGGCCTCGGTGCCATAGATACCGGGACCCATCTCTATCACATTCAGATACACCTCCATGATGCGCTCTTTGCTCCAGAAGGTCTCAATCAAAAAGGTGAAATACACCTCCCCTCCCTTCCGTATCCAGGAATGGCCGTCCCAGAGGAACACGTTTTTGGCGGTTTGCTGCGAGATGGTGCTGGCCCCGCGCTCGCGCTTGCCCTGCTTCTTCTCGTTGATAGCCTTTTGCACCGCTCCCCAGTCGAAGCCGCGGTGAGAAAGGAAATTATTGTCTTCGGAAGCCACTGCACAGTCGGCCATATAATGCGATATCTGGTCGATGTCGCGCCATTCTTTCTCGATAGGCAGGTCGTTTTTAACCTTGCGGATAATCATCAGGGGCGTTACCGGAGGATTGATCCAGCGGTAGGCCAAAGGCAACAGAATGCTAAAGATAAACAAGCCCAGCAAAGCCTTTCCCAACAAGATGAAAAAACGTTTCAGCGGGCTGGCTGCTCCGGCAGATTTCTTAGATTTTTTCTTCGCCATCTTTCATTGAAATTTGAGAATGCAAAAATACGGTAAAATATTTTTTGTATCTTTGCACTCGGAAAAATATTTTCAAACTAAAATAAATTTCGTATGAAACACAACTTTATTACGGGCTTGCTGATTGCGGTTTTCTGCCTTTTCGCCTTCAGCACCGACGCCCAAAACTACAAAAAGGAGACTTACCAAAACGACCCGATGAATGTCATCCATTACACTTTGGACAACGGTCTGCAGGTCTTCATGTCCGTCAATAAGGACGAACCCCGCATCCAAACCCTCATTGCCGTGCGCGTGGGTAGCAAGAACGACCCGGCAGAATCAACCGGTCTTTCCCACTATCTGGAACACCTGATGTTCAAGGGTACCAACCACTTCGGCACCATCGACTGGGCCAAGGAGCAAGTGCAGTTGAAAGAAATCGAAAGACTGTACGAGGTGTACAATCACACCACTGACCCTGCCCAACGCAAAGCCATCTATCACTTGATTGACTCCGTTTCTTACGAAGCCTCCAAGTATGCTATTCCCAACGAATACGACAAATTGATGTCTGTTATCGGCTCACAGGGAACCAATGCCTTCACTTCCAACGATATGACGGTATATCAGGAAAACATTCCCAGCAATGAGTTGGAACGCTGGCTGATGATTGAAAGCGACCGTTTCTCAAATGCCGTTTTCCGTTTGTTCCACACCGAGCTGGAAACCGTTTATGAAGAGAAAAACATGAACATGGCCAACGACAGCAGAACCGCTTACGAGAAGATGAACGAGGCCCTGTTCCCCCACCACCCCTACGGAACCCAGACCACCATTGGTACCGCAGAACACCTGAAAAACCCCTCACTGACCAACATCAACAAGCACTATAAAACTTACTATGTGCCCAACAACTACTGTATTGCTATGGCCGGTGACTTCGACCCCGACCAGGCCATCAGACTGATTGACAAATATTTTGGCAAACTCCAGCCCCGCTTCATCCCCGACTTCACCTACGTGAAAGAGAACCCCATCCGCGAAGTGAAAGTGATTGACGTTTACGGACTTGAAGCAGAAAACCTGCAAATCGGTTTCCGTATCGATGCCGGTACTGGCTCACGCGACGTATTATTGGCTGAAATGGCTGATGCCGTGTTGATGAACGGCTCATGCGGTATCATTGACGAAAATATCAACCAGAAACAATTGGCCCAATACGCCTCTTCAGGTGTAAGCGACCTGAACGATTACGCATATTTCCGCTTGACCGGTAGACCCAAACAGGGACAATCTCTTGAAGAACTGAAAGACCTCTTGCTGAGACAGATTGACATCCTGAAATCCGGTGACTGGGATGCCGACCTGCTCACCGCGGCTATCAACAACCGTAAACTCGGCCAAATGACCCAGGTGGAAAACAACAACAACCGTGCTATGGCTATGGCCATGGCTTACCTCGCCCACATGAGCTGGCAGGATGTGCTGAATGAAACCGATAACATGAGCCAGGTGACTAAGGAAGACGTCGTCGACTTCGCCAGACGTACTTTCAAGAATAACAATTATGTAGTGGTTTATAAACGTCAGGGCGAGCAGCGCAACGTGCAGAAAGTTGAGAAGCCCGAAATCACTCCCGTGGTGATCAACCGCGATGTGGAAAGCAAATTCCTCCAAGACATCAAGAAAATCAACGTAAAACCCATCGAACCCGTTTTTGTTGACTTCAACAAGGACATGAAGAAAGGCAAAGCCAACGGCAACGAAATTCTGTATGTTCAGAACACCGAAAACGGCCGCTTCCAACTGGTTTACCGCTACAACTACGGCTCACTGTATGACAAAAAAGCCGGTATCACCAACAATTTCCTTGACCAGTTGGAAAGCGAGAACCGCACCCTCAGCCAAATCAACCGTGAAATGTATGACCTGGCTTGCGACTACAGCATCAGCTTCGGCGAGAAGTACGCCCGCGTAAGCATCTCCGGTTTGAGCGAAAACATGGAAAAAGCTATCGTCATCGTGGAAGACATTTTGAATAACCCCAAAATTTCAGAAGAATCTGTGCAGAACTCCATCAGCAATGTGCTGAAACAGCGCCAAGACGCCAAGTCTCGCCAGAACACCATCTTCCAGAGAATGTTGAGCTACGCTTCCTACGGCAAGGACAACATGCGCAAATACTTGGTGACCAACGAGGAAGTTCAGAAACTGAAAGCCCAGGATGTCATCAACCAGGTGAAGACCATGACCTCACAGCCGCAGCGCATCATGTACTATGGCGACATGAGTCTTACCGACCTGCAGAAGGTGATCACCGACAAGCACAGTGTGCATCCTGCCAAGAAACCTATGAAGCAGAACCCCGAATTCGACCGTCTGCAGACCAAGGAAAACAAGGTTTACTTCGCCCACTACGATGCCAAACAGTCACTCTGCCGTCAGCTGAACACCTCTGTTCCCGCCAACTGGGCACTGAGTCCGCAGATTGACATGTATAACGAGTATTTCGGTGGCAGCATGAACTCCATCGTATTCCAGGAAATCCGTGAGAAACGCTCACTGGCCTACACCGCCGCCGCTTACTTTGTGGAACCCAACGAAAAAGGCCGCTACACCTACAACTTGACCCACATCGGCACCCAGAACGACAAGTTGATTGACGCACTGGAAGCTTTCACCGACCTGCTGGACAACATGCCGGTTTCTGAACTGAACTTCGATATTGCCAAGACCGCTCTGACATCAGAATACAGAACCAACCGTATCCGTAAGATGAGCATCATCAACTACTACTTAACCTGCGAGGAAAAAGGCCTGAAGGCTCCCACCGACAAAGAAGACTTCAACGCCATCCAGAAGATGACCCTCAACGACGTGGTGAACTTCAACAAGACCTACGTCAAGGGCCAAAAACACACCGTGGTGGTATTGGGTAACGAGAAAGAAGTTGACTTCAAAGGCTTGGAGAAATACGGAAAGATCACGAAACTCAGCTTAGAAGAGATTTTCGGATACTAAAAAATATTTCCCCTTCTCTTAGAAGGGGTGGCCGAAGGCCGGGGTAGTAATATCAACATCCTGGCGAAGCCAACAAATTAAAGTCCCGAGGTAAACGCCTCGGGATTTTTTATTTTTTGCGGACGCGATGAATCGCGTCCCTACGATAAAAATTTATACGTCTGTGTGTAATTCAGAAATTTTATGTACATTTGCCTGCTAATTGAACTACAATGATGATAGTACTGACCATCCTATATCTCTTTGGAATACCTTTGGCGGTGATGCTGATGGCCAAACGATGGCCTATTATTCAGAAAATCAGCCCTATGGTCATCCTGTATTTGATTGGCCTGGCACTAGGCAATACCGTGCTTTCTAATGATACAGTCACCACTGTTTGTACCAACATTTCGAATGTGGTGGTATTGATGGCTATCCCCTTAATGTTGCTGGGCTGTAATTTCAAAATGTGGTCCACGAAAGCGGTGGTCAAGACCTTTCTGGTGGGCTTGTTCAGCGTATTATGCGTTACCATTGCGGGATTCTTCATCTTTCATCCGATGGCCGATGCCGCCCAGGTATCCAATGTCGACTACGCTAAAATCAGTGCCGTGATGACGGGTATTTATATAGGAGGCATCCCCAACCTCGCCCCCGTTTCCAAAGCCGTAAACTTACCCAACAACCTTTTCCTGATGGTTTCAGGTTACGATTTGATTGTCACAGGCTTATACCTTATTCTGATAGTATTTTTCGGGGAACAAATTATACGCAAAATATTCAAAGTTAATCATATAAAAACCGAAGGGACGGATACGGCCATAACAACGGAGGATTCGACCGTCAAGCACAAAGATTTCAAATCAATCCTTTTCAACAGGTCAATATCCATTATCGTCGCTTTTGCTGTGGTGGCCATTTCGTATGCTTTGTCGCTGATTATTCCGTTGGAAAACAGCACTGCAGTGATTATCATCATGCTCACCACCCTCTCCTTGCTGCTTTCCTTCACCAAACCCGTTAAACGTTTGGAGGGGACCTTCGACTTAGGCTTGTATTTTGTGTATGTCTTCTGTTTGGCGGTAGCCACGATGGTCAACATCCACGACATGGAATTCTCTAAGCATCTCTTCATATTATATTATATTGCCTTCGCGGTATTCGGATCTTTAGCTTTACAGATTATCTTGGCCAAAATCTTCAAGATTGATGGAGACCTTGTGTTGGTCAGTTCCATTGCGCTCATCAACTCACCGCCTTTTGTCCCTATGGTGGCCGCCGTACTGAACAACAAAGACATCATACTTCCGGGCATTGCCATCGGATTATTGGGCTATGCCGTTGGCAATTACCTCGGCATCGGCATTTTCATGCTGCTATCATAAATAACACAGAAATATCACTTTCGTTCTCTGAACGCCCGTGGACTCATCCCTACCGAACGACGGAAGAAAGTGCCAAAATGACTCTGGTTCTGAAAGCCCAGGCGGTCGGAAATCTGCTGAACAGAAAGAGAAGTGGTAAGCAACAGCACCTTCGCTTGACGAACGAGATTGTAGTTGATACACTCGCCAGTACTTCTGCCCGTAACCTGCTTCACCACATTGGCAATGTACTGCGGGGTAAGACACATTTCTTTGGCATACCAATCAATACTATGATGCTCATGGCAATGCATCTCCACCAAAGCAAGAAAACGTCCCGCCAGCTCTTCCGAGCGTGAAAGCTTATAAAGCTTGGAGAAAGAATTGTCGTACAAACCATATACAAAATACACCATCGAACGCACGAGATTGAGTGCCACCTCCCGGGCATTGCTCACATCTGGAGTCTGTATAACCTCGCACAACAAATCAATATAATGTAATACCACCCGCATTTGCTGTTCCGTCATAGGTAGTACAGGGCGCATATAAGCCCTCACATGCGCATCTCCAGAGAAACTGAGATGCAAGTCCTCGGCAAACTGCGGAGAGTAACTCAACACATACTGAACCATATCTTCGCTAGTCTCAACCACATTAAGAATCTGGTTAATCAAGATAGACGAGAAACTAGGTGCTGCTATTTCATACAACTGATGATTAATATGAGCTTTTACACTGCCCCTCACCAAAAGGTTCAAAGCATATACGGAAGTCTGGAAATATTCAGGCATAGAGGTTGACTGTCCTTCCATCACCACCAGTCGTAAATCATCGCCAAGACAAACACGACTTGTGGCATTATCAACTTTTCGTAAAATGGGCAGGTCTTCTAAAGAAATACTATCAGTCATAGGGTAAACAAATCCAAACATTTTTTGATTGCAAAAATACAATATTTCAATGAATATTTGTTCCAAAATGTGGAAAATAGAACAATTTTGACAAATAAATGAATATTGTAGAATAAGATAAAAGTTGTATCTTTGCAGGATTAAAACCAAGAACCTATGAAAAGACTTTTTACACTTTCACTTTTTGCGTTAATGTGCTTATACGCAGGAGCGCAAAACATCACCCTCAAATTCACGGGATGCGATGCCAACGGCCATTATGTACAGCTAAGCCACGTGGTGGTCACCAACCACAGCCAAGGATGGCAGGAAACCCTCTATTGGCCTGACACCACCCTGAACCTGAAAAGCGGCAACGGCATTGATGATTACGCTGAAAATGGCGGATTCTTCCTGTCGCAAAACAACCCAAACCCCTTCAACGGCAGCACCGAAGTAAAGCTTTCGATGGCTGACAAAGGAGAAGTGACATTGACCATTACCGACATGAATGGCCGCACCATAGAGACACAAAATTTTGCTTCTCTGCAAAAAGGAACCCATCAATTTCACCTTACCCTCGGCAACACCGGCACCTATCTGCTGACCGCCCGTCAGAACAAGCAAGTGTCGTCTATCAAGATGGTATGCAACGGAAAAGGTAACGCCGACAAACTGGAATATAAGGGACTCGTAGCCCCCGCTCAGCCCAAAGCCGTTAGCGACGACCACATGGAATATGTGGGCTACGCCACCATCAACGGCATGGAAACCGAGAGCCGCCACATCACCCAGACCAAAGCAGCTGGACAGACCTTCACCTTGATGTTCAACCAAAAACAAAACCTATATCCTTCAGAAGAGAACATTACCTCACCGAAAAAGAAATCCAAAAGCACTCCTTCTGATAATAACACAGAAGGCTTTCGTGTAGCCCTATCGCTGAGTCCCTTCTCGCTGAACCAGTTTGAGCAAGGCTATAGCTTTGTTATTGGAGACAGTATAGCCACCACTCCCGAAAAATTACAGAGCATCTACCGCAGTCTCGGTTCTACCGAAATGTATGTGAGAATTGCCACCAAGCGTCACAAGACCGCCGAGAATACCACCGATGGCGAACCCGACGAAAATGCCAACGTTCACACCTTTGACCAGGGATTGCATTTGTGCAGAATAGCCGCCTCGCTGAACATCCCCATCAACCCTGAAATCATGTGTGCCTATACCTATATGGATATGGACCGCATACAGCCCCCACGTTTTAATGAATACCCCGAAATCTATGCCCTGCAAAACGGCAAAGACTGGTCGGAGTTATCACTCGAAGAAGTATGCACCGTTTTGGAAGCCTACGGTGAGTTCGTCGCCGACTCGATACTGGCTACCGGTTGTACCGTCAACAACTGGAACCTAGGCAACGAAGCCAACTTCGGTTTCGCCGGCATCGGCATGGGCGTGGAAACTGCCATAGACGCCAAACTGGGAAAAGCCTCGGCTATGAAACGCTATATGGCCTCCATATTTTCAACATGGTGGCTGAAGAAACATGTTTGGAATTACAATGTCGAAGAATTTAAAGCCGTGAAAGCAGGCATCTTGAAAGCCTACGCCAAAGCAGGCATCGACGCTTCCAACGTAAAATTCTCGACCCACATCGCCACCGTGGTCTTCACACCGAGAACCAGTGCTTCCTACTTCCAATTTATGAAGAAACACGGCTATGCAATGGAAACCGCCGGCATTAGCTACTACCCCAGCGCACCGGCCATGTCGTTCAACAAGAAAAAACTGCTGGCCAAAACCATCACTAAAATTAACAAGAAATGCGGCACTCCCGTATTCATCGGCGAATTCTCCTACCCTTCAGGAAAAATGGAAGGCCCCTTCGCAGGATGGAACAAAGAGCTAAAAGGCTACCCCAAGAACCAACAAGGACAGGCCCAAATATACAATGACGTGATGAGTTGGGGCAAGACCCACGGAATGGCGGGTATCCGCTACTGGGCTCCCGACTATGAAGGCTGGTACTCAATGGCCATGTTTGAGTTCTCGAACAAGGTGGGCAAAGCCAAAATCATTCTGAAAACCCACAAAGAAATCGTTGGTGATTAATCAGAAATTCCCCTTCTTTTAGAAGGGGTGGCCGAAGGCCAGGGTAGTAATATATAATACATTAAACAATACATTGAAAAATGAAAAAGACAATTATATTAGCATTAGCATTGATTTGCGGCACAATGGTTTATGCCCAAGAAAACAAGCCCCAACTTCCACGACTGAAAGGATTTAGCTTTGGGATTGGCATTCCCGTTGAATGCTACGACTTGAAAGCTGCAGGTACAACCTTACATATCGGAGGTGATTTCGCCTATCCCATCAACGAGAAATTCGCCATGGGCTTCTATATCAGCGGAGGAGGCGGTTTCCTTGGCTCATTCAAGCCCTTCAACGAATACGACAAATACTACTCCGTAATCAAAGTATCGGCAGGACTACTGTTTGAATTTGGCGACCTACTTGAAAACAAACCCTTCATACTGGGCATTGGACCTGGAACCGGTATCAGTTATGTGGATATGGATCTGGTGCTGCCTATTGAAGTTCGTTTCGGAAGAGTATTCGCCAACAACTGGTATGTGATGGGCGAGCTCATCTATGGTGTTTCGCTGGCCAAGGAAACAAGATACTTTGAACCCGCCATCCGCGTGGGCTACAACTTCGGAAATAAGGCCAAAGCCGATAAAAAATCGCGCAAGAAATAATCATTTCTTTTAGCGAAATTACCAACATTGAATCAATCGTTAGGGGCAGGGTGACCACATCATTCTGCCCTTATTTCTTATCATATTGTTATTAGTTAACTTTCATTAACATTTTTATTTTATTGTATATTAAATGATTAAATGATTTAATAAAACAAAAGTAGTGTTTCTTCCAACTAAAAGCCGTATTTTTGCAGCCGCTTTTGAACGGGGAATTAGTTGCTGAATGAATAACACAAACATAACATAATAAATATGAAAATTCTTTTTGTTATTGAAACGATTGACAACCATAATGGGACCAGTATATCCGCCATGCGTTTTGCCTCAGAACTGAGAAAACGTGGACATGAAGTGAAGATACTGACTAGCGGAGAACCCAAAGCCGACCGCTTTGTAGTACCCAATCGTCACCTGCCACTGGTTGACCCTATAGCTCAACGTCACGGATTCCAGTATGCCCAAGCTGATGAGAAGATCATTCGCGAAGCATTGGAATGGTGTGATGTGGCTCATTGCTATATGCCCTTTGGATTAGAGATAGCCACAAAACGGATAGCCGAGAAAATGGGGAAACCCTGTACGGCAGCCTTTCACGTACAACCGGAAAATGTGACAGCCACTTTCAGCATGCAAAATGTAAAATGGCTCAATTCCATCATCTACAATAACTTCAACAAAACCTTCTTCAAAGAATTCAAACGGATTCACTGTCCCAGCAACTTTATTGCCGACTACTTGCAGAAGCATGGTTATACCAGCAAGATGCACGTTATCAGCAATGGCTGCCCCTCGGAATACCATTGGCACAAATGTGCAAAACCGGCATGGTGTGCCGACAAATTCGTGGTACTGATGGTAGGCCGACTTTCACCAGAAAAACACCAAGAAATCATCTTGGATGCAGTACAGCATTCTGCCTACGAGAAACAAATACAGGTCATCTTGGCTGGAACCGGCTTGAGTGAACAAAAACTACGCACGAAAGCCGAAAAGTTGACCAATCCCCCACGCATAGGCTTCATGTCTGACCAAGATTTGATGGATGCTCTCGGTTATGCTGATTTGTATGTGCATGCTGGCGAAGTGGAACTGGAATCTCTTTCGTGCTTGGAAGCCATGAGTAGTGGTCTGGTTCCGCTCATCTCCGACAGTCCGTTGAGTGCAACCCCTCAATTTGCCTTAGACGACCGCAGTCTGTTTACGCACAGCGACCCCAAATCACTGGCCCAGAAGATAGACTACTGGATTGAAAACCCAGAGACAAGAAAAAAAATGGGAAGGGTCTATGCCAACTTTGCCAAAAGATACAGCTTGACGAATTCTGTGAAACATTTCGAGAAAATGTTAAAGGAAGAAATATCAGAGCATGCAACTTTATCCAAAAATAATTAGCAAAGGGCTAATTATCTGGCTTCTACTGCTTCCCGTCTTCCTGGCCGCACAGACATCGAATTCAACTTCACCAGTGTACAACGAAGACGGCTCAGTGACTTTTGTATTCAAACAAGCCGAGAGTCGTAAGGTTAAACTATACTGCGACTGTGCCTTACGAGACAGCAAGTTTAATATCAACCGCGAGGACATGCATTCTGTTCGTATGAAGGCCGACCAGAACGGTATTTTTACCTATACCACTCCCCCTCTCGACCCAGAAGTCTATACCTATCAGTTCAAAACGCACAAAAAGAGAATAATCGACCCCAACAATGCCGAATCCATACGAATTTCCAACGGAAAACGAAGCGTATTCATCATTCCCGGCTCATACTTAATCGACTTGTGCCTTACCGACTCGCTCCACGGGAGAACAGAACTATGTGAATTTACAGATACCCTCTGCGGAAAAAAACGTGACATCCTGCTATATCTGCCGCCTCAGTATGACGAATCCGAGCAGACCTACCCTGTGCTCTATCTACTGCATGGAGTAGACGGAAACGAGCTCTCCTGGCACGACAGGGGGAGAGTCATACAGATGGTGGACAACCTGATACAACAGGGCAAAGCAAAGCCGATGATTATAGTAATGCCCGACGCCAACCCCAAAATACTTGTAGGACAAGATGAGCATGTGAGCCTGATGAAGAATCTGCTCCACTACCACACGTGGTTTCACTACGACTTTGAACGAATTTTTCCCTGCATAGACAGCTTTTTATCCTCGCATTACCGCATATCTTCCAATATGAATAAGAGAGCTGTAGCCGGCTTGTCAGCCGGTTCCACTCAATCGGTGACACTCGCCAAGATGTATGAGGACAGTTTTAGATATGTGGGCTTATTTTCTCCCATCGTACATCGCAAACAACTGCCAACCGGCCAAAATACAATCTATTGGATTGGAAGCGGCGAAAAAGACATCTTTCATGCTCAAAGCAATAGATTTGTCAAAAGAATAAACCAACGCCAAGTTCCATTCATCTATTATGAGACCACTGGAGGCCATACTTGGCGTAATTGGAGACTCTATTTATCTGAATTTCTGCAGTTTATTTTCAAAGAAAACATTGACCAGAATTAAAACTCCTTCCTCCGGAGCCAGCTCCTTTTTTACCCTTATATTTACTTCATAAAAAAACTCAGTATATATGATATATATACCGATTTTTTTTCTATCTTTGCACCTTAATTAGGTGTAAACTAAAGGAATTCGTAATCCATAAAATAAATTCAAATATAAATCATTAAATTTCATCTACTTATGACAATGCAAGAAAAAATTAACGAACTGTTGGAGTTGCGCGTCAAAGCCCGTTTGGGTGGTGGAGAAAAGCGTATCGACAAACAGCACTCGCAAGGAAAATTCACTGCACGTGAACGTATCCTCATGTTCCTTGATGAGGGAAGTTTCGAGGAATTCGACATGTTCGTCACCCATCGCTGCACAAACTTCGGTTTGGAAAAAGAAAAATACCTGTCCGACGGTGTGGTTACCGGCTACGGAACCGTTGAAGGACGTCTGGTATATGTATTCTCACAAGACTTCACCGTTTTTGGTGGTTCACTTTCAGAGACCTTCGCCCAGAAAATCTGCAAGGTGATGGATCAGGCCATGAAAGTCGGTGCTCCTGTGGTAGGTTTCAACGATTCTGGTGGAGCACGTATCCAGGAAGGTGTGAACAGCTTGGCCGGCTATGCTGAAATCTTCCAGCGCAATATTTTGGCTTCTGGTGTAGTACCTCAGATTTCAGCCATCTTCGGTCCCTGCGCCGGTGGTGCTGTGTACTCTCCCGCTCTCACCGACTTCATCATGATGAGAAAGAACACCAGCTACATGTTCGTGACTGGTCCTAAAGTGGTGAAGACCGTTACCAACGAAGACGTCACCGTAGAAGACCTCGGTGGTGCTTCTATCCACTCTTCCAAATCAGGTGTTGCTCACTTCGCCGTTGATACCGAAGAAGAAGGTATCGCTTTATTGCGCGAACTGATGTCATACCTGCCTTCCAACAATATGGAAGAGCCTCCTTACGTTCCCTGCGAAGATCCCATCAACCGTTTGGAAGACTCATTGAACGCCATCATTCCCGACAATCCCAACAAGCCTTACGATGTGAAGGAAGTCATCAATGGTATCGTGGATAACGGCAAGTTCTTGGAAATCCAACCCAACTACGCTCCCAATATCATCATCGGTTTCGCCCGTTTCAACGGTATTGCCGTAGGTATTGTGGCCAACCAGCCCAAATATCTGGCCGGTGTGTTGGATATCAACGCTTCCAGAAAGGGTGCCCGTTTCGTCCGTTTCTGTGACGCATTCAATATTCCATTGGTTACCCTCGTGGATGTTCCCGGCTTCCTGCCTGGTACAGCTCAGGAATACGGCGGTATCATCCTGCATGGTGCCAAATTACTGTATGCTTACGGCGAATGCACCGTACCAAAGGTTACCGTCATTCTGCGTAAGAACTACGGTGGCGCATACTGCGTGATGAGCTCTAAACATCTCCGTGGCGATATCAACTACGCTTGGCCCACTGCCGAAATCGCTGTAATGGGTGGTAAAGGTGCTGTGGAAATCCTCATGGGCAAAGATATCAAAGCCATCGAAGATCCTCAGAAACAAGCCGAATTCATCGCCGAAAAAGAAGCCGAATACAGAGACGCTTTCGCCAATCCGTATGTGGCTGCCAAATATGGTTATATCGACGATGTAATCGAGCCGCGCAACACCCGTTTCCGTGTTATCAGAGCTCTGGAATCCCTGCGTAACAAACGCTTGGAGAACCCTGCCAAGAAACACGACAACCTGCCTTTATAATTAAATACCTAACAAAAGACCGATTTAATTATGAATATAAAACACAGAATCTTAACACTTTGCATCGTTCTTTTAGGCAGCACCACCTTGTTTGGACAGCAGGTCACCGATTTGCGTCTTAACGAGATGCTGATTGTCAACGATTCAAATTATGTTGATGAATACGGACGCCATGTGCCTTGGATTGAGATTTTCAACACCTCATACAACCAGGTTAACATCGCAGGTTGCTACCTGACCGACGACACCACCGGTTTGTCTGCTGGCGACGTTAGCAACTGGTACCGTATTCCCACTACCGACCCGACAACTTGGATTCCCCAAAGAAGTTCGAAGGTATTCTTCCTGGATAATTCTCCGTTATATGGTACTTATCATACCAACATCGACCCCAACACATCCACCACTCATTATGTAGCCCTGATCAACTCTAATGGAAAAACCTTGATTGACATGTTTGTTTATCCTGAAGAGTTGCGTACTTCTACACAGTCCTTCGGCTGCTACGATGATGGTATTGCTATCAAGGTTGAAAACGGCAAGAAAGTCAAAAACATGGGTATGCTTGAGTATGCCACTCCCGGTTCTGTCAACAAAGTACAGACAGGTGCCACCAAATCGGAGCACCTTCAAAAGAGTGACCCTCACGGTATCGGTTTGGCAGTTATCTCCATCAGCGTAGTGTTTGCTGCTCTGATTATGATTTTCCTCATGCTGAAATTATTTGGCTACACTGCTACCCGCAGAGACCGCAAAGCCAAGAAAGAGCAAGCTGCTGCCACTTCCTCTACTGCCGGCACTCCCGATGTATCAGCCCAAGAGGTTGGTCCCTCTGGCGAAGAGCTGGCTGCCATCACCATGGCTTTGCATTTGTTCTTCAACAGCCAGCATGACGAAGAAAGTGAAGTAATCACTATTGACATGCCGTCTAAACACTATTCACCATGGTCGCAGAAGAATCTGGTCATGAAAAAAGTCGTAAGACGTAGATAACGGAATTTATTAATCAAAACAGTTAGAATAAAAATGAAAACCTATAAATTTACCATAAACGGCAATAAATACACCGTTGACATCAACAACATTGAAGACGGCAAAGCAGCTGTGGAAGTAAACCGCACTCCCTATACCGTTGAGTTAGAGATGGAAGACCTCAAGGTTCCCCAACCGAAAGTGGTGAAAGTGGCAACTCCCGTTGTACCTCATGCTGCAGCTCCCAAGGCTACCGTTGCTCAGGCTCCGGCAGCACCCACCAGCGGTGCCTCCATCAAATCCCCGCTTCCTGGTGTGGTTTTGGATGTGTTCGTTCACGAAGGCGATGCAGTTAAAGCCGGTCAGCATGTCATGATGCTCGAAGCTATGAAGATGGAAAACAACATCGACGCTCCGAAAGACGGTGTCATCAAACAGATCAGAGCACGTAAGGGTGACTCTGTGATGGAAGGTGATGTTCTCATCGTATTAGAATAATTATCACTCATTGTAAAATCAATAAAACCATAGAATAATGAAGGAATTTTTTATAGAAGGTCTGCAACAGTTCTTCAATTACTCCGGCTTCGCCAACTGCGAATGGGGTAACCTGATTATGATTGTTGTCGGTCTGATTTTCATCACCCTCGCCATCACGAAGGAATATGAACCCATGTTGCTGATTCCTATCGGTTTCGGTATCATCTTGGGTAACATTCCTTTCACCGACGGCTTACAGGTGGGCGTATATGAGAACGGTTCCGTGCTCAACTACCTGTATTTTGGTGTGTTGAAAGGTGTATATCCGCCGTTGATCTTCCTAGGCATCGGTGCAATGACCGACTTCTCCGCATTGATATCCAACCCTAAATTGATTCTGATTGGTGCCGCCGCACAATGTGGTATTTTCGCCGCATACGCTGCTTCTCTGGCTTTGGGCTTCACCCCCATGGAAGCCGGTGCAATCGGTATCATCGGTGGTGCTGATGGTCCTACCGCCATCTTCATCTCCTCCAAACTGGCTCCCAGCTTGATGGGTGCAATCGCTATCTCAGCATACTCTTATATGGCTTTGGTGCCTGTTATCCAGCCGCCTATCATGCGTCTGTTGACCACCCCAAAAGAACGCCTCATCAGAATGCGTCCCCCAAGAGCGGTCAGCCACAGAGAGAAAGTGATGTTCCCCCTCTTGTGCATCCTCTTAACCGCATTCCTCGTTCCTACAGGTCTTCCTTTGCTGGGTATGCTCTTCTTCGGCAACCTGCTGAAAGAAAGCTCCGTAACCAAACGTCTGGCCAACACCGCTTCTAACGCCCTGATCGACATCGTGACCATCTTGATTGGTCTCACCGTTGGTTGCTCTACCCAAGCCAGCACCTTCCTGAAAGTGGAATCCATCCTGATCTTCGTGTTAGGTGCATTCTCATTCGTAATCGCTACCGCATGCGGTGTGTTGTTCGTCAAGTTGTTCAACCTGTTCCTGAAAGAAGGTAACAAAATCAACCCGCTCATTGGTAACTCTGGTGTGTCTGCCGTTCCCGACAGTGCCCGTGTTTCCAACGTAGAAGGTTTGAAATACGACAAGACCAACTTCTTGTTGATGCACGCCATGGGTCCCAATGTGGCCGGCGTAATCGGTAGTGCGGTAGCCGCAGGTATCCTGCTGAGCTTCCTCTACTAATAAGATTGTTAGTCTATACCTACAATAAAAGGCACCTCCTCGAGATGCCTTTTATTTTTTGTTTTAAACTTTTCGTCTTGATATATATCAAGAATTTTATGTACTTTTGCAACCCCAAAAAATCACAAATGAAAAAGATAATAACCTCCCTCCTATTTTGCCTGTTTGGCTTGATCACTTTTGCCCAAAATCCCGACGCTATATGCGGTATATATTATATGGTAGACCCCTTCTCTAAAGAAGGCTCGCAAGTACAAATATACAGAGCTGCCAACGGCGATTATGAAGGGAAAGTAGTATGGGTGGAGAATCCCAAAAAGAAAAAATTCCTCGGTCTGGTTTTCATGACCACCTTAAGATACAATGCTGCGGAAAAAGAATACCAAAACGGTACCCTTAAGTATCCTGGAAAGTCGGGCACTTTCAGCACTTTTATGAGTATTGTTGACGATAAAAGACTAAAAGTACGCGGCTACTGGGGTTTCGCCGCGTTAGGAAAAACAATGTATTGGTATAGGGAATCTAAAGTCAGAGAGCAAAAAGACTAAACCTACTTACAGGTTTCAAAGATTAAAGACGATGGGTTAGGAGTTGAGTAACTTCTGACCCATTGCTTTTCCCAATTCAAAAGCCTGCTGGTAATCATTAGAGGAAACGCCCTGCTTGTTGTCAACTGGGTTGGAAACCAATTCCCATTTCATGGCCTCTGCAAAAGCCGTCAATTTCTTCAATGCGCCTCCAGCCCAGGTACAACTACCCATCAAACCAAGAGCTCTATTGGGAATGCCTCGTTGCTCAATCTTATGCATCAAGCTATCCATCAAAGGATAAATCTCATTCATATAGGTGGGAGCAGCCAAGATCACACCATTGTATCTGAAGATGTCGGCCAGAATATAGGAAGCGTCGGTTTTCGACACATTATAAACCACCACATTCTTCAGTCCTGCAGCCACAGCACCTTCTGCTGCCGCTTCTGCCAATTGCTGGGTATTACCATACATCGAGGCGTATGCAATCACCAAACCCGGTTCTTCTGCCTCGTAGCGACTCCATTTGTCAAACAGTTCCACTACTTTTGCCAGATTCTTCTTTAACACGGGTCCGTGAGTGGAGCATATTAAACGAATCTCCAGAGCACTCAGCTTTTTGATAGCCGCTTGGGTTGCCGTGCCAAACTTGCCCACAATACAGGCATAATAGCGGCGCATATCATCCCAATACTTGTCGGTGTTGATATTTTCGTCTAAATAGTCTCCGTCCAACGTACCAAAAGTACCGAAAGCATCAGCCGAGAACAGAATCTTGTCGGTATCCTCGTATGCCACCATCACCTCCGGCCAATGTACCATAGGGGCCATATAGAAAGTAAGCTTGCGCTGACCCAGAGAAATGCTCTCCCCTTCTTTCACCACCAACTGCTGACAACCTGCCAGTTGCGGATAATAACCGTTCAACATACCGAAGGTCTTAGCATTGCCGATGATACACATCTCGGGATAAAGCTGTTTCAGCAAACCTATAGAGCCTGCATGGTCGGGTTCCATGTGGTTCACCACCAGATAGTCAATCTTTCGGCCCTGCAATGCGGCTTCCAGTTTGCCAACAAACAGCCCAAACATCGATATATCCACCGTATCAATAAGGGTGACTTTCTCATCCATAATCAGATAAGAATTATAGGCCACCCCATTGGGAATGGGAATATAGTTTTCAAACAATACTTTCTGTCGGTCGTTCACACCAACATAATATATGCCCTTTACAATTTCTCTTTTATTGTACATTATTATTTAGGTTTCAAGATTCAGGTTACAGGCTTCAATTGCCAACTGTCAATTATCAATTATCAACTATCAATTATCAATTGTCAATTATCAATTGTCAATTATCAATTACGCTTGTGGTTCAAAGTCTGATTTTCCTACTCCACAGAGGGGGCAAGACCAATCATCAGGAATATCTTCAAATGCAGTGCCGGGAGCAATACCGCTATCGGGATCACCTTTTTCGGGGTCGTACACATAACCGCATACTGAGCAAACATATTTTTTCATAACTATTGAATTTTGATTGTTAATACATTATACTTTATTTTTTTTGTTTTCTTCCGACCACCACCGCAATCTCTCCCTTCACCTCCTTATCCACGGGAAAATGGGCTATCGCTTCCTCAAGCGTACCTCTGAAGTTCTCCTCATGAATCTTGGTCAATTCTCTGGATATCGATAGGGGGGTATCGGGTTCGAAGAATGATTGCATCATCACCAAGGTTTTAGCCAAACGGTGGGGAGACTCGTAAAACACTACCGTCTCACTCATTTCCGCCAAACGGCGCAAGGTACTCTCCTTCCCTTTCTTATGTGGCAGGAAACCATTGAAATAGAAGCTGTCACAGGGCAATCCCGAGTTGACCACCGCAGGTATCAGGGCGGTGGCACCAGGCAGACACTCCACCTCTATGCCTTCAGAGATACACTCGCGAAGCAGCAAGAACCCAGGATCAGAGATACCCGGTGTACCCGCATCCGACACCAGCGCCACACTCTGCGACAGTTTAATCTGTGCAATCAAATGCTGCAGTTGTTGGTGCTCGTTATGGATATGATAGGCCACACAACGCTTGTCTATCTCATAGTGTTTGAGCAGATTCTTGGTGGTACGAGTATCCTCACAGAGAATAAAATCAGCTTCTTTCAGCACTCGAAGAGCCCTGAGCGTGATATCTTCCATATTCCCTATGGGAGTCGGTACCAGAAATAGCTTCATCCTATTAGCGGTTTAACACATCCCAACCTTGGTTGTAGATAATATCTCTGGGAATACCTGAGTTATTGATTTTGTCCAAGTCATTCTGCAATTCATCAGAAACAGAGGCATGCTCAGCGGTATAGGCTTTGGCAAATTCAAAGTCACCTTCGCCCTGAGTTTTCAAAATCAAAGCGCCCCAGTTGTTGATGGCATTTTTAGCTTTTTCAAAATCAATATGGTAGCTACCGTCAGCATTACGGGTGAATGCGCCTTCGTCTTCAAAGAAATTGTAGCACATCATATTGGCCTTTCCGTGAGCCTCACCGGCACCAAAACGAACGGAACGCAGAATACCCACAATATAAGTGGTAATAGCGTCTTCAGCGGTAATATTGGTAATCTCGCCTTTTTCGATCAGGGTATTCACCAAGAACAGACCCAAGATGTCAGCCTTAGCTTCTTCCCAAGTGGATTTTTCAGTCTTCATCGCTTCATCCACACTACCCTTTCCGTTGATGGTCTGCTTGATACCCAAACCATGAGCCACTTCATGGAAGGTAACATTCCAGAAGAATGCGTCAAATTTGAGATATTGTTGCTGGGCGGGTTCTACAATCAGTTCACCGATGGGCATCATAATCTTGTCAAACTTGGCGTGTTGGGCATTGGCCAACTGCAGACGGCGTGCGCCTTTCTCGGCCTGAACACGGTCGTCATTCGGCAGGTTGATAGCAATGGTCTTGCTACCCGCATTGCAGTCACCAGCATAGTATACTACATTATATACATTCATATCGGAAGAAGTACCGGGCACGAAAGTCTTGTATTTATCATCGCCAGGCAATTGTTTCTGTAATTCGGGAAGCATAGCCACAAACTTGGCCAAATCGTTACTCTTCTGACTATCTTTAATCAACACGAAAGCCTCGTAGGATGCTTTGCCCTCACGCAACATGTCATCATAGTTTTCGATAGGTCCTACCACAAAGTCCAACTTGCTGTTCTTCATGTCCATCCATACCATATCGCTTTTGAAGTAATCGTCGGTCTCAAAGGCTTTCTTGCGTTCAATCAAGTAATTCTTCAAGCCTTCGTCTTCTGCCAGAGCGATGGCTTCATCCAACAGCTCACATACTTTGGTGATTTCTTCTTTATATTCATCCTTAAACCATACCACCTTCAGCTGGCCGTTTTCATCTCTGCGAATCACGGTATAAAGACTGTTTTTGGCAGGGTCTTCCAGTGCATCAAATTCTTCCATAGTCATGTCTTCGGGATAGAACTGGCAACCCAGCGGTTTCTCGCCATAACCGGGCACAAAACTCTTGTTGCTGTTCAGTCTTTCCCATGGACCATAGTTGATGGCCACAAAGTCGCGCATCCACTGGTCTTGGATGGTGTCCAAAATGGTTTTGTCGCCAAAGGTCTGTTTCCAGAACAAATCATCCATGATATCGGCAATCTGGATAAAAATCTGCACAATTTGTTTTTCATTTTCAGTCAACTCAGACAGGTCGGCAGTCAGGTCAACGGGAGCAAACTCCTCGACTTTCAACTGGATTTCGCTTTTAGCAACCGTCTGTTCTTCTGTTTTCTTTGATTTACATGCGGATACGAGTACTGAAACACTCAGCACACAAGTAGCAATGATGAACATAGTTTTTTTCATAATATTTTTAGTTTTGGGTTTCTTGGAACTAGTTTTTATCTTTATTTTTTTCTACTACTTTCTTCTCTTTCCTCCCGAAGACGGTCACGTTGATATATTTCTTCGGGTTGGCTTTCAGGTCTTTCAGCAGCTCGTCCAAACTATGAAGCGAGTTCTCCAGGTTGGTATAAAGGGTGTCGTTGGTCACCAGCTGTCCCAGTGTACCCTCACCCTTTTGCATCTTGTCAACCACCAACTGCAAATCGTTAACCGTCAACTGAGCATCGTTAATCAGCTGGGTGACATTGGCTTTAGCCACCGAGTCAGAAATCTTGTCCAAATTGCTCACAATAGACTCCAACTCTGGAGAGGCAGCCTGTAGGGTATTACTGAATTTCTCGAGATTGGTCAACAGCCTACCCACTTTGTCCTTATTGTTGCCCAAAATGGTATTGAGGTTAGAGGTAGTTTCTTCCAAATTGGCAAGTGTGCCCTTCAAATCCTGGGCACCACCTTCCGGAGAAAACACCTCTTTCAGCGACAAAGCAATAGTATCTACAGAAGTCAGAATACTCGACAGCTGGGATTTCAATTCATCAATACCGTCAGTCATCTGAGGCACCACGTAGGCCATCATAGTATCCTTGGGTTGCAACATGGCCGTCTCGGTTCCAAAAAGGATATTCACCACCGTACCGCCCAACAAATCCTTGGGGGCTACCTGCACTTTCGAGTCCTTGGGAATATTCACCGGCTCGGTAATCATCAGCTCGGCACACAGGCGCACGGGGTTGTCAGACAGCATCATCACCTTTGTCACCTGTCCTATCTTGTAGCCATTGAGCATCACGGCATTGCTTTCCTGCAAACCGCCGGTATTTTCAAAAACAGCATAGTAATAGGTCTTCTTGCCAAATGCCGACACGCCTTTGAAGAAGCATGCTCCCAAGTAGAAAATAACCACAGCGGCAATGCACAGAAGACCAACTTTAAGCTTGCTTTTATTATGAGAAGTATTATCCTGTTTAATTTTTTCTTGTTCCATTATCCCAAAATATCTATTATAAAATTATCAGTCTGCAAACTTACGCATTTTTTTTTAATTCCCATCGTTTTTTCTCATCAAAAAATCAGCCTTTTATCAACATTTTTTTTGCAGAAAAATCATGTAAGATAATCGAACCAATAAAAAAAAATCCTATTTTTGCAGTTTTAAAACCCAAGTCATTGTAAGATTACTGAATAAAGAAAACCTATTAAATAAAAACTATTATGAAAAAATCAATTCTTTTTTTCGCAGGATTATTCCTTCTCAACCTGTTTGTTTCGTGCGACCGTCACATTAGCCCCGACAAACTGCCGCAACAGGCCAAAGCATTCCTCACACAGTATTTTCCTGGCAACAATGTCATTTCAGTGGAAAGAGACGGCTTAAAGTACGATGTGATTCTCATGGACGGAACCAGTCTCGAGTTCAGCCACTCGGGCGATTGGACAGATGTCGACTGCCAGTTCTTACCCGTTCCCGCAGGTATCGCCCCCGCCCCTATCCAAAGTTATGTTGACGCCAACTTCAATCTCTACTATATCACCAAAATCAAAAAAGAGCGCAGAGAATATGAAGTCGAATTGAACAACGACCTGGATCTGAAATTCGACAGAAACGGCATGTTTATGTACGCCGACTAATCATAACACCCTTGTTCTTGCTTATGGCAAAGGGTTCTGGCCATACCAAGAGCTAAATTCTTCAGAACTCATCACACAAAAAAATAGTAAACATGAAAAAATTATTTTTAGTTGCATTAGTATTCTCACTTTTTTCTTTGAATGCATTTTCACAAGACCGTGTAATCACTTACGATCAATTGCCCAAAACCTCACAAGACTTCATTACCACTCATTTCAACAAAGCTAACATCTCCTATATGAAAATTGATGAGGAGACCTACGGTTTTGAATACGAAGTGTATTTCAACAATGGCACCAAAGTAGAATTCGACAAAAGCGGAGCGCTCAAAAAAGTGGATTGTGGTCATAGCAGCGTGCCCGCAGCCATCATTCCCGAAAAGGTAAAAACCTACGTAAGCACCAACTACCCCGGTGTAATCATTACCGAATGGTGCAAGAAACGTACCAACTGGAAAGCTGAACTAAGCAACGGTCTCGACCTGTATTTCGACAGCATGTATCAGCTTATCGGCATTGACGACTAATCAAATTCTCGCATTATTTAACAAAAAATAACGTCGTAATGGAAGAAGAAAAAGACATCGTCCTGAACCAGGAAGAGATTAAAATGCCCGACAACGCTTATACTGAGCTGAAAGAAGGCGAAGAGTATAAACCCATCCTGATGGGTACCAAAAACTATCCTGAAATCAACGCTTGGACGGTGATTTGGGGTATCATCATGGCCATCATCTTCTCGGCCGCTACTGCATACGCCGGACTTCGTTTCGGTCAGGTTTTCGAGGCCGCTATCCCCATCGCCATCATTGCTGTGGGTGCTTCTACCTTGGCTAAGCGCAAAAGCCCCCTGTCAGAGAATGTTATCATCCAGTCTATCGGTGCTAGCTCGGGTGTGATTGTGGCTGGTGCCATCTTTACCCTGCCCGCCATCTATATTATCCAGGAGACCAACCCCGACATCCAGATGAATGTCAACTTCTTCCAGATTTTCCTGGCTTCTCTCTTTGGCGGTTTCCTGGGCATTCTGTTCCTGATACCTTTCCGCAAGTACTTCGTCTCCGACATGCATGGCAAGTACCCCTTTCCCGAAGCTACCGCTACTACCGAAATTTTGGTGTCGGGTGCCAAAGGTGGAAATCAAGCCAAGCTTTTGGTCATCAGCGGACTGATTGGAGGTTTGTATGATTTCTGTATGACCACTTTCAATTTCTGGTCAGAGACTATCACCACCCGTATGGCTGCCTGGGGCGAACAGTTGGCCATGAACCATAAGTTCGTCTTCAAGATGAACGGCAGCGCCATCCTTTTGGGTACCGGCTACCTGATTGGCTTGAAATACGCCATGATTATCTGCGCCGGCTCGTTCCTCTCTTGGTGGTTTATCGTTCCCCTGTTGGGACAATACGGTGTCACCCCTGACGGCACCCTGATGAGCACGATGGATCCCGACCTGATTTTCACACAATATGTAAGATATATCGGTATCGGCGGCATCGCTATGGCCGGTATCCTCGGAGTAATCAAGTCGGCTGGAGTTATCAAAACCTCGCTGAGTGTGGCCTTCAAGGCTGGCAAAAGCAAGAGCGGTGAGGAGCAGCAGGTGCTGCGCACCCAACGCGACATCCCAATGAAGATTATCCTTTTCGGTTTCCTCGCGGTTATCGTTATGATGATTCTCTTCTTCGTCTTCGGCGGCATGCAGATGAATCTCACCCAGATTATTGTGGGTATTTTGGTGGTCTTCCTGTTTGCTTTCTTGTTCACCACCGTGGCTGCCACCGCTATTGCCACCGTGGGTACCAACCCCGTATCAGGTATGACCATGATGACCCTGATTCTCAGCTCCTTCATCCTGTCAGCAGTAGGTCTGCAAGGTGGCACCGGCATCATCACCGCTTTGGTGGTGGGTGGTATCGTCTGCTCAGCACTGGCTATGGCTGGCGGTTTCATCACCGACCTGAAAATCGGTTACTGGATTGGAACCTCTCCCTACAAGCAGGAAGGGCTGAAGTTCTTGGGCACCTTGGTGTCTGCTCTTACCGTAGGAGCCGTCATCATGTTGCTGTCTAAGACATACGGCTATACCGGCGAGAATGCTTTGGTAGCGCCGCAGGCTAACGCTATGGCCGCCATCATCGAACCCCTCATGTTCGGTGGCCAAACTCCCTGGATTCTCTATATCATCGGTGCTATCCTGGCCATTGTGCTCGACCGTATCGGCGTGCCCGCTTTAGCTTTCTCCTTGGGTATGTTCATCCCCTTGCAGCTGAATATCCCCTTGCTGATAGGTGGTGCCTTAGCATGGTTCATCGGCAGTCGCAGCAAAGACGAAGCCGTCAACAAAGCCCGCAAAGAAAAAGGCACCCTGCTGGCTTCTGGTATGTTGGCCGGTGGTGCCATCATGGGAGTGGTCAGCGCCATCATGAAGTATGCCGGTGCCGATGTGGCTATGCCTACCGATTATATCGGCTCCTCTGCTTACAACATCCTCGCCATCGTCATGTATGCAGCCATCTGCGTCTATCTGGTAATCCATTCCATGAGAACGGAAAAGAAGTAGTATGTGCAAGTACCATTGAACGATACAACAAATAAGCAAATGAAAAAATTACTCATATCACTCATCCTCATCTTCCTGGGCTGGAGCCTATCGGCCCAGGAAGATACTTTGTCGTGGAAGCAACAATTCCAGCGACACGATATCCAAATCGGCTTCGGCGAGCCTCTGCTTCCCGCACTTGTGACAAATCAAATTTATAGGTTTGGCAAGCCTGATTATTATGTAGAACAGGCAGCAGTCGATTGGTTTGGTCCTGACACCTACACCCCGGGAAGATTTTTCACCCCCACCTTCAGCGTCGGCTACAAATATCGTTTTACCAAGTGGTTCTGGTTTGGTGGAACCATCTCCTACACAGGGTTTTATCAAAACTACTTCGATCGTATGAGCGGCAAGAAAGTTGCTACCGATATGACGCACGTCATCTGCATCATGCCCTCGGTGCGCTTCTCGTGGCTTAACAAGAAATATGTCACCTTGTACTCCGGTTTGTCTCTTGGCTATGTAATGGGCATAGATCATTACAAAACCACTGATAGTCGCTATACCGATGTTTATCATGGAGCCGCTTTCCAGCTCACCGCCGTGGGCGTTCATGTAGGCAAGCAATGGTATGGTTTCGCCGAAGTAGGACTGGGCATGTTGGGCGTTTTCCAAGCAGGTTTCGGCTATAATTTCAACTGTAAAAAGAAGTAAGCTATATGAAAAGGACTCTATTAATTATCACTGTTATTGCATTGGTCTGCATGGGCTGCGGCCGCGAAAAGCGAGGTATGCTCACCAAAAGAGGTAAAGATGTTCACGACTCCTGGCTGCTGTTCTCCCAAGAAATCATTCAAAATACCATTGTCCCCGCATTCCAAATGGATGCCTGGATTAAAGGCAACGACACGATACGGAGAATGGTGGAGGATAATTATTTCCCCTATATGCGTATCCGCCAAGATTACGTTAATGTGTATTCTCTTTACGACGGAGCCGTGAAAGTGCTGTCTGTAAATACCAACGGACATGCTTTGGCCGACAACGGAGCGGCATGGGAAATAACCACCTACAACCCCACTCCAGGATACGACAACGGGGCCAGCCCCCAATTTATGTGTATTCCTGACCATTGGTACCTAAATGTCTCAAAAACCGCCAACCAGCATTGGGACATTCAGTTAGACACGGCCTCTTGTATGGGTAGCAACTGTAACTGGCACCTCACCCTGCCCGCCAGAGATACCCTTGTCTATTTCTCTCAAGCGGCATATACGCTCGCAGGACAGGGAACCTTCAAATATAGCGGAGATGTTTTCCTGCGCTACACTATTGACGAGACGCTTCTACACGAAGGAACCCTTTACCCGTGGTACAGAGGCATCGTGTCGATGACTGCCAATTTTATCGATGCGTCAACTCATGAGGCTCCTCTGGAAGATATTCACGTAAAAGCCCAATACGGCTACAACGGTGAAGTCACCATCACCTACTGTAATATCACCGAAACTTGGAGTTTTAAAGACTATCTGAAATAGTCTGAAGAAAGACTAACGAATACTTTGTTTAGCCATCCTGTTAAGCGCTTCTTTGAAGATCTCAACCAGGGTGGCATTTTCTTTATTGGCAGAGGCGTCTTTGATACAGGCCTCACACAAAATATCGTAGGCTTTCGATTTGTCAATCATATAGACCGAACGGATAGTATAGGTCTTATCCTTTTGGCGGTAGATTTCCATACTCTTTTTGTTCATATTCTGTACCACCATGGGAGATACCTGTCGTACAATCTTCTCCATTCTTTCCATCTGATCCAAAGAAGCCTTTTTCTGCAACATCACTATCTTGCATTGGGAAATAAAAGGCAATTCAAGCTGATAGGTCAAGTTGGTGATACCGCTGATATAGTTCTTCACCATTATATCCTTCAAGTTCTCTCCAGTGGCCTCTTTCTCTACCCAAAGATAACGGCTTTCGCCTGTCCCGGGATTCGAAGTGCACATCAACATCCAGGTGCTGGCTAATTGTTCCTCAATGGTGTATTTATCTGTTTTCCAACCGTCTTTGGCAAGCAAATCAGCCTCCTCTTTCGCCACTTTTCCCTTCTGGGGAGCCACAATTTCTCCTTTGTCCCTTTGGGCCTGTCCCTCAAAATGAACACCAGCCAACATGAGCATCATACAAACAACGGTAAGCGTAAATTTCATCTTTTTCATAATCGTTTAAGTTTAATTTTTACGAAATGCAAAGTTACATAAAAAACAAACACCATCATCGTAAAAAAATCGTATTTTTGCCGACTCAAATTATTTGAACAATATTATAACAATGAATGGCGAACTTTTAAAGCAATTTTTCATCAGCATCTTCTCTTTCGACGAGCGCTATCCATTGTTATTCACGCAGTTCAATTTCTGGGCGTTTTTCGCCGTGGTTTTTGCCGGCTTCTGCCTCATGAAAAATAAAAGGCTGCTCCGCAACACCTATTTGTTCTTCATGAGCGTGCTTTTCTACTACAAAACTTCGGGATTATTTGTACTGATTCTGATTTTTTCCACCATTTTCGGCTTTTTTGTCGGCAAAGGTCTCGACCGCTCGCAGAAGACTCCCTACCGCAAATTTCTGCTCACCTTGGGCATCGTGGTCAACCTGGCCATCTTGTGCTACTTCAAATATGCCTATTTCTTCACAGATGTCTACAACTCTCTTTTCCATAGCGATATAGAAATTGTCAACTACCTGGCCAAATGGGCCAACGAGTGGAGCGGCTCCAACCGTTTCGATGCGGGCAAGATTCTGCTTCCGGTAGGCATCTCGTTCTATACCTTCCAGAATATCAGCTATCTGGTGGATGTCTATCGCCGAAAGGTCTCCTCGGTGGGCAATATACTCGATTTCGGCTTCTATACCAGCTTCTTCCCTCAGCTGGTGGCGGGTCCCATCATCCGCGCCAACCAGTTCATCCCGCAGCTCTACAAACCCTTCTTCTTGTCGCGCCGACAGTTCGGCATCGCGGTGTTCTGGATTCTCAACGGCCTGCTGAAGAAAATCATCCTCAGCGACTATCTGGCCGTCAATTTTGTAGACCGTGTTTTCAACAACCCCACCATGTTCACGGGCTTCGAAAACCTCATGGCGCTGTTCACCTACTCGTTGCAGGTGTATGCCGACTTCTCAGGCTATACCGACATCGCCATCGGAGTGGCCATGCTCATGGGCTTCTATCTGCCCATCAACTTCAACTCGCCCTACAAGGCCCAAAACCCCGGCGAGTTCTGGAAACGCTGGCACATCTCACTGTCCACCTGGCTGAAAGACTACCTCTATATCCCCCTCGGTGGCAACCGCAAAGGCAAAGTCCGCACCCAAATCAACCTGATGCTCACCATGCTCATCGGCGGTCTCTGGCACGGGGCCAGCTGGAACTTCGTCATCTGGGGCGGCCTCAACGGGGTGGGTATCCTCATCTACAAGCTATGGCGCAATCTCACCTGGTTCAAGAAGGTGCTGATGTGCTTCATCCCCTTCATGGCCTTCGCCATTGCCGACTACCTGTACCCGTCACCTGCCCTGAATATCGGGGTGATATGGACCGGCATCATCTTCTTCGGCACCCTCATCCGGGCCATTTATGATGCCTTCCATAGGGGTAAGACCATCGAGTGGCTGAGCCGCAGCTGGGCCATCTTCCTCACCTTTGTCTTCATCACCTTCACCCGTTTGTTCTTCCGCTCGGGCTCCAATCTCGACCCTGCTGAAGCCAACGAGGTGGCCTGGAACACCGCCAAGGATATGGTGGGACAAATCGGCAGCGCCTGGCGCACCGACCTGATTCCTAAGATGATCTACGAATACCGCTTTGTCTTCCTGCTCTTCGTGGCCGGCATGATCATCCACTGGCTGCCCACCCGCTGGAAACGCTGGTACCGCCTCAACTTCGCCCTCATGCCCCTCTGGCTCATGGTGCTCGTGGTATGCGTTTGCGTCTTCGTCATCTATCAGTTCATCACCGCCGACCTCCAACCCTTCATTTACTTCCAATTCTAACCCCCTCAAAACGTTAACCTTAACCTTAACGAAAACGAAAACCAAAACGAAAACGAAAACCAAAACCAAAACCAAAACCTTGAACCCTTGAACCCTTGAACTTTGAACTTCTTGAACCCTTGAACACCACAAAATGGATCAACAAAACGAAGCACTCGAAAAAGGCAATATAAAGCGACTGTTCCTGCAGTATGCCCTCCCGGCTATTATTGCCACTACCGCCACTTCGTTTTACAATATTATCGACCGTATCTTCATCGGCCAGGGCGTGGGTGCGCTGGCCATCTCGGGACTGGCACTCACCTTCCCCATCATGAACCTGGGCACCGCCTTAGGCACGCTGGTTGGGGCCGGCTCGTCCACCATCATCTCCATCCGCATGGGCGAGAAACGCCAGCAGGAGGCCATCCAGACGCTGGGCAACGCCTTCATCCTCAACCTGCTCATCGGCCTCACCTTCTCGGTGCTGGCGCTCTGTTTCCTCAATCCCCTGCTCTATCTCTTCGGGGCTAGCGACGCCACCCTGCCCTTTGCCCGCGACTTCATGCGGGTGATTCTGCTCGGCAACGTCATCACCCATCTGTTCTTCGGACTCAACAATATCATCCGCGCCTCGGGCTACCCCACCAAAGCCATGATTTCGCTCTTGCTCACCATCGGGGTCAACATCATACTGGCCCCCCTGTTCATCTTCGTGTTCCACTGGGGCATCATGGGGGCGGCCACGGCTACCGTCATCTCCCAGAGCGTAGGCCTCGTGTGGGTGCTGTCTCATTTCCTCAGCAGCAAGCCCTACGTCCACTTCACCCGCCAGTGTTTCCGCCTGTCGGCCAGCATCATCGGCCATATCTTCTCCATCGGTGTAGCCCCCTTCTTCATCCACTGCTGCTCCTGCCTCATCGCCATCCTCATGAACTGGCAGCTGGGCCAGTATGGCGGCGACTTGGCCATCGGCGCTTTCGGCATCATCAACAGCATCATCAGTCTGCTCATCATGATCATGTTCGGCTTCACCATGGGCATGCAGCCCATTGTGGGCTACAACTGGGGAGCCAAACAATACAGCCGCGCCATCGAGGCCTTCCGCCTCACCGTCTACTACGCCACAGCGGTAGCCCTCATAGGTTTCCTGGCCGCCGAGCTCTTCCCGCAGTTTATCGCCCGCTGGTTCACTACCGATAGCCAGCTCATCGCCCTCACCGTCAAAGGGCTCCGCATCTATGTCTTATGCCTTGCGGTGGTAGGCTTCCAGGTGGTCACCACCAACTTCTTCCAGTCCATCGGCCGTGCCGGCATCTCCATCTTCCTCTCGCTCACCCGTCAGCTGCTCTTCCTCACCCCCCTGCTCCTCATCCTGCCCCCCCTCTTCGGCCTCGAAGGCGTCTGGTTTGCCACCCCCATCGCCGACCTCATCTCCGCCCTCGTCACCGCCGCCGTCCTCTGGTACTACTGGAAGCGACTGTAGAGAGATAACACTATCAAATTTTAATTATGGCGAATTCGCCACAATTAGAAACCAATCTGGCAGAGGTCACCAATGCGCCTGCGGGACGCAGATGCCTCCGTATGACCTGTCGGCCAGCAATTTCAAAAAAAAACTCCGAAATCTTCCGAACCACCCTTGAATTTTCTTAACTTTCCTGAAAACCACAAATCATGCATTTTCTACCTGTTTTCGCACAAAAAGTACCACTTTTCGAACGAAAAGTGGATTTTGCAGTATGTTGATTTTTAGCAAAATAGGCCGTTGTTGGCTATTGCTTTTCTAAATAATCCTTTGTAACTTTGCAGGCAGATTAACAACTAAATTAATAAAAGGAAATTTAATATGACTAAGAAGAAAAATCTTGGAAGTTCGAAGAATATGACTGTAAAAAGCGAGCGGCACAAAAAAAACGATAATTCAAATCCTTTACCACTCGCAGTTAACGACCAAATTAATGTGGAAAACACTGATGGCGAGATAATATTATACCAGCCGGATGATACAATATGCCTCGAAGTGAGAATGGGCGAAGATTCTGTCTGGCTTACACAACAACAGATGGCAGAACTGTTTAATAAGGACAGAACAGATATCGGACGACACATCCGAAACATATACAAAGAAGGTGAATTGGAAAAGGATATCACATGTGCAAAATTTGCACACATGGGTACCGAGGGCGACCAACAGTATGAATACACGGCTTATAATCTGGACGTTATTATTTCAGTAGGCTACCGTGTAAAATCTCAGCGAGGCACCAGATTCCGCCAATGGGCCAACAAAGTGCTGAAGGCATATTTATTGCGTGGCTATGCTGTCAATTCGCGTATTGTGGCTCTCGAACAGCAAGCCACCAAACACGATGCCGAAATTCACGAACTTCAAAACAAAGTGGATTTCTTTGTCCGCACCTCCTTGCCACCTGTTGAAGGCATCTTCTTCGATGGGCAGTTTTTCGATGCCTATACTTTTGTCTCCGACCTTATACGATCAGCCAAGAAAGGTATTGTACTTTTCGACAACTATGTGGACGACACCGTGCTAACCATGCTCGACAAGCGCAAGGAGAAAGTCACAGCTGAGATTTATACCAAGAGCATCACGAAGCAACTATCGCTCGATATTGTCAAACACAATGCTCAATACCAGCCCATTGATGTGAAGCCCTTCGAGAAGGTTCATGACAGATTCCTATGTATCGACAACACTGTCTATCATATCGGTGCCTCATTGAAAGACCTTGGCAAACGCTGGTTTGCCTTCACCAAGATGGAGATGACAGCAAAAGATCTGTTAGGAAATGTGAAGTAAACACCCCCAGCACGGTATCACCCACCCTCGCCAATCACTCTGCCCTGACGCTGCGTGCGTAGGCCACGCCGACGGTTGGGCGGTATGGGCCTGTGTGGTTTTGTCACTTCAACATCACCCGCCGCGAGGACGGCAGCCTGCGACTGAACTTCCGACCCCTGAGGATGAATATCCCCGACTTCAACGTCGACAGCTTCGCCCTCGGCGTATGCGACGAACTTCGCCTAGCTCTCAATGGCCTGGGAGGAGAAGAATAAACACATGCATCCATAACAATAACAGTTATAACAGTTAGAAAAAGGATACCATTTATATCAAAACCCCTCTTCTATAATACTTATAACTAATTAATAATAAGATATATATAGATAATAATAGATAGAAAAATGAGATTATGACACCCCTCAAAAAACAACTGTTATAACTGTTATTGTTATAAAAAGTCAACAAAATTTTCATCTAAAAAGCAAAATTACAATGAGTTACAATATCACAAAAAACAAAGCACCCAAGATGCCTGCCCTCGGAAAAGGGACAGAATGTATCAAAATACTGCTCTCGCAGGCCTCAAAAGACATGCACGAACCCCTCGTTCCGATGCTTTTTCCCGTACTTGGCGCACATATCAGCGTTCAGAAAAATCAACACTCCTTATTCAATTGAAGAGTTCTTTATAACAAAACGGCATATCACAAATAGAGAAAAGGCATATCTCTGCAAGAGAAAAGGCATATCGCCAACAGAGAAACTGCATGTCACTTGAAAATGGCAACAGTTTTTCCATCATCTCCAATTTCACACAATCTTTTCCACATCCATGCGTTTACTTATCCTCAGGATTAATACAACTCATATACCAAAAATTTTGTACCTTTGCATTTTAATATTTGTGCTGAATATCTCAATTTGTAAGAGATTTATGTAAAAGAACCATAGATGTCGCGAATCAATGTCTTGCTGATGACCCTGACAGCCTGCCTAGGGCTGAGTCATTCATTGTGGGCACAGGAGACCTTGAAGAAGACGGGCAACCGAACCGTGGATTCGACTTACATCAGTCTGGACACTCTTTCAATAGTGCCTGGCACATTGGTCATTGCGGGACTCGACAGCGGAGACTACAAGGTAGACTACCTGAACGGAGGTCTGCACATACTGAAACCGCAAGCCCTGGGGAAAACCTTCGAATACAGCTACGCATGCTTTAACTTTGACCTGAAACAACCGGTACAGCACCGCCCTTCTAGCCTGAACATCAAACAGCGAGGAAGCATCTACCACAAAATGACCCCCATCGTGCCCAAAACAGAAGACATCTTTGCCAACAATGCCGCCCAACTCATCAGCACAGGATCCATAGCCAGAGGGGTGAGCATAGGTACCAACCAGGATTTTGTGCTCAACTCGACGCTCAACCTGCAACTCTCGGGCAAGCTGTCGGACAAATTGGAAATCATGGCCAACATCACCGACCGCAATGTGCCCATACAGCCCGAAGGCAACACCCTCTCGATAAGGGATTTTGACAAGATCTTCATCCGCCTGGACTACGACCACCGATTTATATTGAACGCCGGTGACATTGAGGCCATACAAAACGAGGACCACTTCATGTGCCTGCATCGCCAATTTATGGGCATGAGCTTTTCGGCCAACAACCGCATCAAAGAGGATTATGGTCTGAAAAACAGCGTAGGCGGCGGTGTGAACAAGGGAAAATACCGACAGCAAACGATAGCCATTCTGAACGGGGTGCAGGGACCCTACCGCCTATTGGGTGAACAGGGGGAGACCAACATCACCATACTGGCCGGCAGCGAAAGGGTTTTTATAGACGGCGTGTTGCTGACCCGTGGCCAGGACAACGACTACACCATCGACTACAACACCGGCGAGCTGACTTTCAGCGTGAAACACCTGATGACCTCGGAAAAGAGGGTAATCGTGGAATTTGAATATACCGACCGGCATTATGCACGCTACAATCTTTTCACCTTCAACGAATTTACCCACGAGAAGAACCACAAACTGAAACTCAAGCTCAACTTCTACCACGAACAGGACCTAAAAGGGCGCTCGATACAACCCGAGCTGAACAATGCCCAGAAGCTATTTCTAAGCACCCTGCCTCGCGAAGCGGAAATAGGCTGGTATCCCTCGGCTGACAGCGTGGCCTATAATCCCAATGAGATACTATACGAGCAACGGGACACCCTAGTAAACGGCACTAGCTATAAGGTATACGTTCATTCCAACAACTATCACCAGCAGCTTTACCGCCTGAGTTTTACGCTGATGGGAGCACAGGGGGGCAACTATGTGCTACTGAGCAGCAATGCCAACGGAAGAGTGTTTGGCTGGGTGGCACCAGTGGACGGGATACCACAGGGCAACTATGAGCCCGTGGTGGGACTGGTAACCCCCAAGACTACCGACATGGTGACCCTGAGCGCCAACTACGACTTTTCGGAACATACAGGCTTGGGCTGTGAAGTGGCCCTGTCGAACCACGACTTGAACAACTTCCAGAAAGACAACGCCCACAATGTGGGCTTCGCCACCGCACTTTCTTTCCATCACAAAAAGAAACTCCCCACCAAGCTCAGCACCATTGCCCCCTGGATTTTCCAAACCCAACTGAACTATGAATTCATGCACAAGGACTTCCACGTGATTGAAAGCACCCGCGAAATAGAGTTCGCCCGTAACTACAACCTCACGGAAGCCTACTCGTCGCTATACTCAGAACAGATGGTACAGTTTTCGTGGGGCTTCAACAATGCAGACATCGGCCACACCAACTACGACCTCAACTGGTTTGCACGACTGGGAAACATGCATGCCGTAAAAAATGAATTCACCTCCACCATCAATAAGCAGGGATGGAAGTTCAACACCCTCACCGCTTACCTTTTCACCACTGACAGCATCCAACAGACCAATTTCATCAAGAGCTACAACATCCTTTCGAAAACCCTGCGACAGATTGAACTCGGCCTGAAAGAGAATTTTGAATTCAACGCCATGAAAGAAAAGGGAACCGGCCTATGGAGAACGGGCAGCAACGGCTTCAACGAGGCTATGGTGTACCTGAAAAACAACGACTCGCTCCCCTACCTATACCAACTATCCTATCTGAACAGAATCGACAGCCGACTGGCCGAACAGGTGATGGACATCGGGCAGGTGAGCCACGAAGCGAAAGCCTCGTTTGAGCTGGCCAAGTTGAAGAACAACCGAATCAAGGGGGACTTCACCTACAGAAACGTCAACATGCGTCAGGAAGGCCAGGAGTTCAACGCAGAGAATTACTTCCTGGCGGGAGTGGAATACACCGGCCGTTTTTGGAAAAACGCCCTGCTGCTCAACACCTACTACGAAACGGGTAGCGGTCTGGAACAAAAGATGACCTTTACCTACCTTAAGGTGGCCGACGGCCAAGGGGTTTATACCTGGAACGACTACAACGGCAACGGCATTGAAGAACTGGACGAGTTTGAAGTGGCCGCCTTCCAAGACCAGGCCAACTACATCAAAGTATGGCAAAACAGCAACGAGTATATCAACACCTTCAGCAACCAGTTTTTGCAGACCATCCAGCTGAGACCGGCCAGCGTATGGGCCAACAAGAAAGACTTCAGACGCATTCTGGCACGCTTTTCCGATGCCGCCAGTTTGAAGATAGTGCAGAAAAACACCTTCCGCCACAACGCCAACGCCATCAATCCCTTTTACTTCAACCTAAGCGATACCAACATCACTTCGTGCAGCATCAACTTCAACAACACCTTCTCGTACCAACACAAATCCATCTTCAGCATCGATTTTGTGGCTCAGGTAAACCGAAGCAAGGTTCTGCTATATTACGGGGCAGACCTAAGCGGCTACAACCTGCAACAAATTCTACTGAGGGTCAATGCCAGCCGCATGGTGACGCTGAAAGCCGAATACAGTCACGCACTAAAAACCAACAAGTCGGAATTTATGGCCACAAGATGCTACGGCATCAACACGCACCATACCTCCGCAGAAGTGATTGTAAACTACAAGAACAAGCTGCAAGTAAACCTGGCCTACCTATACACCCACAAACGCAACCGACTGAGCTACCAGCTGTCAAACCAGCATAAAGGCGATTTGGAGGTAAAATACAAAATGCCCAAAAAGGGCAACCTCACCGCGGCTGCTTCCTACATATACATACAATATAATGATGATAACAACAGTAGTCTGAGCTACGAAATGCTTGAAGGCATGAAAACAGGACACAATGCCACCTGGCAAATTAAATATGAAGCCAATATCACCGATTTTCTACAAATCAACCTTCTGTATCAAGGAAGATATTCGCAAGGCAACAAGCCGGTACACACGGGTAGCCTTGAGCTACGTGCACATTTCTAAAAATCAAATCATTAAGTATTCCTAAGAAGAAAAAAAACAATTAATGTGAAAAAAAAATGAACAAATGTTGATAACTTGAGATTTTTTTTGTATTTTTGAGGCTTCAAATTGTAAAAGTGGGGAAATGAAGATATGAAGCGATGGAATTAGAGGGGAAAAGTGTGTGTATTGGGAGGGTGAATAGGGTCAAATTATCTTCATAAGAGATTGGAATTAAACATGTTATAAAACGCAGGACAAAAAATATAAAAGAGTGAAAGAATGAAAAAAATCTGTGCTTTTTTGCTCCTTTTGGTAGCATGCTCAACGAGTGTATTTGCGCAAGATGACGCACAATTTACGCTATTTCCATGGGCAACGATGTATTACAACCCTGGAGCCATGGGTGAACAGAGCAACACTTTGTGCTTTACTTTTCTGTACAGCCAGGCCTATTTGGGATGGAAAGATGTATACCAAGATGAGAATGGAAACCTTACCAAAGAAAGCACAGCCCCCCGCCAGATACTCTTTAATATTGAATCCTACCTGCGTAAATGTAAAGGAAGTTTCGGTCTCTCAATCTTGAGCGACCGTGTTGGTTTTTATAATAATGTGGGAATCCGTTTCGGATATGCCTACAAACTAAAGATTCCCACCGGCCATTTGGGCATCGGCTTGCAATTGAGTTTCTATAACCAAGCCATCGACGGTAGCAAATTACACGCCTTACAAGAAGGCGACCCCGTTTTGGAAAAACTGAAAGGCGAGGAATCGGTGATGGATTTCGATGTTAACTTCGGTTTATTCTATAAAGCAGACCGTTGGAATGTAGGTATCTCTGGTACACAGTTGATTACCAAGGCTAGACTGTCGGGCGACAACAGCGTGATTAACCGTTCGCGTCAACTTTACGCTCACGGCGGTTATATCTGGATACTTCCCTGGAACCCCAACTGGACTTTGGAACCTTCTGCATTGCTGAAAACCGACTTGAAAACCGTGCAGTTTGACTTGATGCTTCTCACCCGCTACAACGGCGTTTTCTGGGGAGGTCTCTCCTACCGTATCGACGATGCTGTTTCGGTATTGTTCGGCGCACGTCCTTTCTATAACCACTCTAACAACTACCTGAGAGGTATTGACTTAGGCTTCGCCTACGGCATTCAAACCAGCAAGCTGGGCTACATGAAAAACAGAGGTTATGGTAACCTTGAAGTAGTGGTACGTTACTGCTTCGACATCTACAAAGAAGAGATCTTCTCTGGCTATGGATCTACAAGAAATATCTATAAAAATCAATACTAATACAATAAAAGAAGAATATTAATCGTTTGTTTGCAAAATAAATAAAAGAAACATGAAAAAAGTAGCAGCATTATTATTGGTTGTTTGTGTGATTTTCCTGTCATGCAAAAACAATGGTGACGGCCAGTTGGTCGGTGTGAAAGACCGTCCTAACTTTATGGATGTTGAGCCATACGGTATGGTTTACGTTCCTGCAGGCCACTACATGATGGGTTCTGGCGACGAGGATGTTCCTTTTGCCTTGAACCACCAGTCCAAGAATGTTACCGTTACGGCATTCTGGATGGATGAAACCGAAATCACCAACAACGAGTATCGCCAATTTGTCTATTGGGTACGCGACTCCATCGCTCACGTGCTTCTGGGTGAAGCAGAGTTGACCGATTTCGAAAAATGGGGTCACTACAAGAAATACACCAAGGGCGAAAACGAAGGCGAAGTAATTGAACCCAAGCTGATTAACTGGAAAGAAGAAATTCCTTGGGATTCAGACAACGAAGAGGTACAGGCTGCATTGAGCCCCCTGTTCAACAAGGTGAACACCCGCTTCTACCACTTCCGCCCCAACTCAACCAATACATCAATGTATAACTACGAGTATTGGGAATATGATTACAGAAACTATAGAGACCCGAAAAATCCTGAAGATTTCGGTGCTTCTTACAAAGAATTCGGCACAGACAACGATTGGGAATTCGGTGGTATGTATGCCAACCGTCCCAGCCACCTGAATGGCGGTTATACCCGTTTCATCCGCAAGAACGTGGTCAATATCTACCCCGACACCTTGGCTTGGGCCCACGATTTCACCTATTCGTTCAACGAACCCATGCTGCTGAACTATTTCTCAAATACCAGATATGACAACTATCCTGTGGTGGGTGTTAGCTGGATTCAGGCAAAAGCCTTTGTTCACTGGAGAACCATGCTGAGACTCGCTTGGCTGAGCCAGAAGGGTTATGAAAACGAACAAGAATTCCGTCTGCCCACCGAAGGCGAATGGGAATATGCCGCTCGCGGAGGCAAGAACCTGGCTTCTTATCCTTGGGGAGGTCCTGGTACCCAGAACCAGAACGGTTGCTTCCTGAGCAACTTCAAACCTCAGCGCGGTAACTACATCGCTGATGGCAATGTTTATCCCAGCATCGTGGCCCATTATCATCCCAACGATTTCGGTTTGTTTGATATGGCTGGTAATGTGGCAGAATGGTGTGAAGATGCATACGACGAATCAGCCGTTAACTTCACCCACGACCTGAACCCACAGTATACCTACTATGCTAAGAAGACCGACACTCCCGAAAAGAAGAGAAAAGTGATTCGCGGTGGTTCATGGAAAGATGTAAGCTACTACACCAGAGTTTACGCCAGAACTTACGAATATCAGGATACCTGCAAAACTTACGTCGGTTTCCGTTGCGTGCAGCATTACATGGGTCGCCAGAGAGGTGACAGCAACAGTGCTTCACACGTATACTAATATTTAAAACAATAAAATAATCAACAAAATACTTAAACAATTAAAAAAACAAAACTATGGGACTTTACAAATTCGTTAGAAGTAAAGGTTACAAAAACTTTATGACCAAATTGTATGGCTGGGGTGCATCTATTGTAATTTTAGGTGCTTTGTTCAAAATTCAGCACTATCCTGGCGCCGGTATCATGCTGATGCTCGGTATGGGTACTGAAGCTATCATCTTCTTTTTCTCTGCATTTGAGCCTCTCCATGTAGAATACAATTGGGCATTAGTATATCCCGAATTAGCATTGGGTGAAGAAGAAGAGGAAGTTGAAAAAGGCGGCAAGAAAGCCGACAAGAAGAAAGCCCTCACCGGCACTCCTACCCAACAGCTTGACCAGATGCTGACCGAAGCGAAGATTGGACCAGAACTGATTGAAAGCTTGGCTGACGGTATGCGTAACTTGAGCGACAATGCACACAAATTGGCAGGTGCAGCTGACGCCACCGCTGCTACCGACGGTTATGTAAACAACCTGAAGAAAGCTGCCGAGTCAGTTAGAAATCTGACCCTCCAGTATGACAAGACTTCAAAATCATTGGATACCGACTCCAACATTTCAGCCGAATATCTCGAAAATGTACAGAAAGCTGCTAAGGCTGTGGGTGGTTTGGCTAGTATCTATGAAGAAACTACCAAGGCTCTGAAGAGCGACACCGGTTCTTACAACGACCAGTTGATTAAACTGAACCAGAACCTGACTTCAATTAACACTATTTATGAGTCTCAGATGAAGAACACCGAAGCTATGGCTAAGGCTAACAAGTCTGTTTTGGATAGTATGAATAATTTCGCTGACACACTCAACGCATCACTGTCTAATGTTGAAGTGTACAAGAAAGAAGTTGACCAATTGACCAAGAACGTTTCCAGACTGAATGACGTTTACGGCAAGATGGTGGCAGCTATGCAACACTAATCTAAATATCCAACTCAATTAATCTGTTAACTAAAATAAGAAAGTAATATGGGTGCAACAAATTGTCCGGAAACCCCGCGGCAAAAGATGATTGGTATGATGTATTTGGTGCTGACCGCTATGTTGGCATTGAATGTGTCAAAAGATATCATCGAGGCCTTTAGCTTGGTTGATGACACCATGGTTTCATCAACGGCTAATACCATTGCAAAGAATGAAAGCGACTACTCATGGCTGCAAGCTCAAAAGGTTATCTTGGGAGCTGAAAAGGTAAAAGAAGCTGAGCAGAAAGCCAATATCCTTAAACAAAAGACAGACGGTCTTATCAACGAAATCGAAGAAATCAAGAAGGGTCTTATCATCTATGTGGATAAAACATACGAAGATAAGGATGGTAATCCTAAAACCGTAGCCACTATTAATTCAAAGGACGAACGTTCGAAACCGACTGTTTATATGATTGAACAGGGCAACGCTGCCAAAATGAAAGAAGCCATTATCAAATACAAGGCTGAAGTTCTTGGTTTAGTGGATGACCCCCAACAGCGCGAAGCTATCTCCAAAACCATCGGTTTGAATGTGGAACAGACCTACCAAGGTGAAAAAGGCGAGAAAACACAGACTTGGGAACAGCATAATTTCTATGATGTTATCATGAGTGCCGCCGTGACCTTGATCAACACCACCGAAGGCGAAGTGAGAAATGCCGAATCAAAGATGTTGGAATACATCAAATCGTCTATCAGCGCAAGCGACTTCAAATTTGACAATGTGTCAGGTCGTGCCATCCCGAACTCACGTATGGTGTTTACGGGTGACAAATATGTTGCTGACATTATCGTGTCTGCCTACGATACCAAATCAACCCCCAAGGTTTACTACAAAACGGGTGTTGATACCCTGACAGAAAGCGATATCCCCAGCGCTACCGAGCTGGAGGGTGAAAACGGTTTGGTGAGACTGGAACTTGGTGCCGGTGGTCTTGGCGAACAGCGTTATGCTGGTTTAATCAAAATCAAGGCTCCTGATGGAACCGACAAATATTACTCATTCAGCGACCGCTACATGGTGGTGAAACCTTCAGCTACCATTTCAGCAGAAAAGATGAATGTGTTGTATGCAGGTATCGCCAACCCCGTGTCTGTATCTGCTCCTGTAGCTCCCGACCAATTGTCAGTTAACTTCCCCGGTTGCGGTGTCAGCCGTTCAGAAGCTGGTAAGTTCAACATCTCCGTTCCCGCTTCCTTGATTGGTAAAACCGTAGACGCTACCGTTAGCGCCAACACCGGTGGCAAAACACAGGCTTTGGGTTCCACCACTTTCCGTGTGAAACGTGTACCCGACCCGCGTGCCACTATCGGTGCCAACATCAGAGGCGGCAAGAGAAGCAAATCAGAACTGACCGCTAACCCATTCATCAGAGCCGCTATGGGTGATGACTTCGCCTATGACCTGAAATGGACCATCAACTCATACCAGGTGATTTTCATCTCCAAAGGTTATGAAGACAACCCATTGACCTGTACAGGTGCCAACTTCAGCGACGCTGTAAAACAGAAAATCGCCAAGTCAGGTTCAGGTACCACCATCATCTTCACAGGTATCAAAGCTTCATGCGAAGCCGGTCAGAGAACCTTGGACGAAATTACTGTTCGTATCAAATAAAACCTAAAAACACCATATCATGAGAAAGCTCAGTTTATTATTAATAACCCTTTTCGCCGCCACCTTCGTGTTTGCACAGGAAGACGGTGAATTTGACGGCAGCACTATGGCCCAGCCCGTGCGCAAGCCCGTTGAGACCCCATGGGCTCAGGTAAATACCGGTGAGTTCTCGGAACCCGTTCCGTTTGCCCACCAGCGTCAAGCCGACGTAATGTACTATCACGTCATTTGGCGCCGTATTGACCTGCGTGACAAAAAGAATCACCCCCTGTATTTCCCGGTAGAGGTGAAGGGTACCTGGAGAAGCTTGGCTCAAACCATTTTTGATGCCATCGACTTTGCCAACCCCGACAACCCCGATGCACTGCCGATTTACAACGACGAGTTCTGCACCATCCCCTATAGCAGGGAAGAAGTGGCCAACTCGTTGACACAAACCAGACAGCAGCCCATCGTGGATCCTGAAACCGGTGACATTATCGACTACCAGGAAGTTCACGAAAACTTCGAAGCCAAGAATATCATGTCTTACAACATCAAGGAAGTTTGGTATTTCGACAAACAGACCTCCAAATATTATGTACGTATTCTTGAACTCGAACCCATTCTTGAATTTGAACGTGAAAATTCCAACAGCAACTATGACGAGGATATGGGTGACGAAGAAAACGTCAGAGCCCAAAAGACTCGTAGACGTCTGGGACATATCTATTATGAAGAGTTGAGACCCTTCTTGGTAAAACAGGAAGTTTTCAACACCAAGAACAATGCCCAGAGACTGTCATACGACGACCTGATTACGTTCAAGAGAGATTTCAACGGTTACATTTATGCTGAAGACAATGTTTATGATCGTCAGATTTCTGAATACATTGCCAATGCCCGTGACCAGATGATTGAATCAGACAGAATCACAGAAAAACTTCGTACCTACGAAAGCGACCTCTGGGAGTTCTAAAAAGACGCACACTTTTTCATGATGTTAAAATATAAAGGAAGGCTGATGGCCTTCCTTTTTTTTGTCAAAGGGTGACAAAATGTCAGTGTCACCCTTTTGGCATAATAATTGCTAAATGGAGGGTGTCGTTCGTGAGAGCGACAATAAAATCAGAAAGTAAAAATAAATAATAACAATTAAAAACTTACAACTATGGGAAAAATAATAGGAATCGATCTGGGTACTACCAATTCATGTGTAGCAGTTATGGAAGGTAGTGAACCTGTTGTCATACCGAACAGCGAAGGCAGAAGAACTACTCCTTCTATCGTAGCCTTTGTGGGTGACAACGAAAGAAAAGTGGGTGACCCTGCCAAACGTCAGGCAATCACCAACCCTACCAAGACCATCTTCTCTATCAAGAGATTCATGGGTGAAACTTACGACCGTGTAGTGAAAGAAGTAGAGCGTGTACCTTATACCGTGGAAAGAGCTGGCAACAACATGCCGAAAGTGAAGATTGACGACCGCTCATATACCGCACAGGAAATCTCCGCTATGATTCTTCAGAAAATGAAGAAAACCGCTGAGGACTACCTGGGTCAGGAAGTGAACGAAGCCGTAATTACCGTGCCCGCTTACTTCAGCGACTCACAACGTCAGGCTACCAAGGAAGCTGGTGAGATTGCCGGTCTGAAAGTAAAACGTATCATCAACGAACCTACCGCCGCTGCTTTGGCTTACGGTTTGGACAAGAAGAAATCAGACTCTAAGGTAGCTGTTTTCGACCTCGGTGGTGGTACCTTCGATATTTCCATCCTGGAACTCGGTGACGGTGTGTTTGAAGTGAAATCCACCAACGGTGATACCCACCTCGGCGGTGATGACTTCGACCACAAGATTATCGACTGGTTGGCAGAAGAATTCAAGAAAGACTATAATGTTGACTTGAGAAAAGATGCTATGGCTCTGCAACGTCTGAAAGAAGCCGCAGAAAAGGCCAAAATCGAGTTATCAAGCTCCAACTCTACCGAAATCAACCTGCCCTACATCATGCCTATCGACGGTGTTCCGCAGCACTTGGTAAGAACCTTGACCCGTGCTCAGTTTGAGCAACTCTGCGACGACCTGATTCGTGCTACTATCGAACCTTGCAAGAAAGCATTGGCAGACGCAGGTTTACGCACCTCAGACATTGATGAAGTGATTCTCGTGGGTGGTTCAACCCGTATCCCCGCTATCCAAAAGATTGTGGAAGACTTCTTCGGCAAAGTTCCTTCAAAGGGTGTTAACCCCGACGAAGTGGTGGCCGTAGGTGCTGCTATCCAAGGTGGTGTGTTAAGTGGCGATGTAACCGACATCCTCTTGCTGGATGTTACCCCACTGTCCTTAGGTCTGGAAACCCTCGGTGGCGTGATGACAAAACTGATTGAGGCCAACACCACTATCCCGACCAAGAAGACCGAGACCTTCACCACGGCTGCTGATAACCAAACCTCTGTTGAAATCCACGTGCTGCAAGGCGAGCGTCCTATGGCCGCACAGAACAAGAGCATCGGTCGTTTCCACTTAGACGGTATCCCCGCAGCTATGAGAGGTATTCCTCAGATTGAAGTGACCTTCGATATCGATAGCAACGGTATCTTGAATGTGACCGCCAAAGATAAAGCCAGCGGCAAAGAGCAGAAAATCAGAATCGAAGCCTCATCAGGTTTGTCTGACGACGAAATCAAGAGAATGAAAGCCGAAGCTGAAGCCAACGCTGAAGCCGACAAGAAGGCCAAGGAAGAAATTGACAAACTGAATGCTGCTGACAGCCTGGTATTCCAGACCGAGAAACAGCTGAAGGAATTCGGCGACAAGGTGCCCGCTGACGACAAAGCCAAGATTGAGGCTGCTGCCGCTAAGTTGAAAGAGGCTCACGATAAGAAAGACATCGCCGGTATTGATGCCGCCACCGCAGAACTGCAAGGCGCATGGCAGGCTGCCTCAGCCAAGATGTACCAGCAAGGCGGTGCCACCCCTGGAGCTGATTTCGGCGGAGCCAACCCAGGTGCCGGAGCCGCAGGCGCACAGGGTCCTCAGGCTGGAGCCAACAACGGCAACGACCAAAATGTACAAGATGTAGATTTTGAGGAAGTTAAATAAAACCTCTAAATTAAGATAACCGAAACGGGTGCTGATATAAAATCGGCACCCGTTTTTTTTATATATTTTCCACGTATATTCTGATAAAATTTATATATTTGCACGTGATTTGTATAGCATGGATAAATAAATCACAACAACTGTCTAATAACACAAAAAACTGATAGATATTTTCAAACTTTTGCAATAAAAAAACGTTTACGTATGAACAAACATCATTCCAGACTAGCCCAAGGACTCATCATGCTATTTGCACTGATGTCCACTTTTAGCCTACAGGCACAAGAACCCGCCACCAACGAATTCACCATCGATGCTAAAATGCTCACCCGTGGAGAGTTAAGAGTTGGCGGATTTGATGCTGATAATGAGGACAAAGAACGCGTAGCCCATTTCATCATGGGACAATACCGTTTCAACATCGGTTACAAACGATCTTCTTGGTTTGAATTACAACTATCACCACAAATGAGTTGCGTATGGGGACAACCAGCCGTCAACTTAGGTCTGGCAGAGGCATGGGCATCCTTCCGATCCAAACAAGGACTCTTCGCCAAAGTAGGCCGTCAGGTGCTGGAATACGACAACGAACGTATCTTGGGTTACGATGACTGGACCATGACCGCACCCACCCACGATGTTTTGAAAATCGGCTACGAGGGCCACGGCCACAAAGTGCATGCCCTACTCGCCTACAATCAGGATGTAACCAACGTGGATGTAGGAGGCAACTACTATTCAGGCGGAATACAACCCTATAAGTCCATGCAGACGCTATGGTATCATTACGACACCCCAAAAAACATATTTGGTTTTTCGGTTATTGGAATGAATATCGGCATGCAAAATGTCAATATAAAACAAGACAGCAGGACGGATAAAAAACAGCCTCAGACCTATTACCAACAGTTGTTTGGAACATACCTAAAGCTACAGCCCAGCATTATTCAACTGGAGGGGGAATTCTATTATCAAATGGGCAAAGAAGAACACGGCATCCCAATTGACGCCTTCATGGGTGCTGCCAAATTTACGGCTACTGTCAAAGATCATTACGACATCTTTGCTGGATACGACTACTTGAGCGGTGACAAACAGTTCTTCATACCTGCCGAGGGAACATTTGGCATGATACGTCATGAAGTATTAAGGGGGTTTTGTCCTCTTTTCGGCTCGCATCATGAATTCTACGGAGCTATGGACTTCTTCTATGTAGACAGCTACTATAGCAGCTTTACCCCTGGTCTCCAGAATCTCTATGTCGGCTGTTCGCTCAACCCCTACAACACCCTGAATATCAGAGCTGCTTATCACTTCTTTGCTATCGCCACTGACGTCATGTACAAGAATAAAAAATTGAAAAAGCCATTGGGTCACGACATCGAATTTGAACTTTCTTACACTTTTGCCGACTTCATCAAAATCGGAGGTGGCTATACTTTCATGTACGGTACCGAGACTATGGAAATCCTGCAGCGCGTGTCCCAAAAACGTACACTACACTGGGGCTGGGTGATGCTAAGCATTACCCCCACCATCTTTACCGCCAAATTTGAAGACAAGAAAAAAGCAAAGAAATAGAGGAGATAGCAGGCTGAGATACTTTGATTTGGTCGTAGAGACAAACTCATACAAACACTAAAACCACATGGTCTATATTAACGAACATACGGAGGAACTGAATATTGCGGCAGCTTTATCAAAGGTATCTCCCCAACGACGGGAACAGGCTTTGAAATTCCGACACCAAAACGGACAACAACTTTCCTTGGCCGTTTATCTCCTACTAATGGAAGGACTGCGCAAAGAGTATAATATACTCTCCCCTCCCCTGTTTGATTATACACCTGAAGGCAAGCCTTATCTTGCCAATCACCCTGACATCCATTTCAACTTCAGTCACTCGGGCAACGTGGCCCTTTGTGTCCTCAGCAACAGGCCTGTTGGGGCTGATGTGGAGGTACCCCGCAAAATCACCCCCTCACTAATCAGCTACACCATGAACGACAGCGAGCAAGCGCAAATCAACGCATCCGCAGACCCTACCATGCAATTTCTCTATTTCTGGACCCGAAAAGAAGCACTCCTAAAACTCACCGCCAAGGGGATAAGCAACGATATGAAACAAGTGCTTGCAGAGACAGAAAACTATTCTTTTAAGACCATCCAAACGAAGGATTATATATATTCTATCTGTGAAACACTTATTCAAAAATAATTTGTATATTTGTAGCTTTAATTAAAAAGCATAACAAAAAAACGGCATAGACATTACAAACTATTGGTTGAAAATGATTTACAGTAAAATTAAAAATATCATCCCTTTCTTCTTTATCACTTGCATGTTTCTTTTTTCTCCCAATTTCAGCATGACAGTGAAAGCTGAGGAAGAGGCCTTCGATCCTGGAGAGTACATTATGGGCCATATCACCGACGACTATGGTTGGCATATCACCACTTACAACGAGCATCACATCACCATCCCGTTGCCTGTGATGCTGTTTGATGGGGGCAAATTCGTGACCTTCTCTTCAGGCAAGTTCCACCATGGTCACCAAGCCTACAAAGGCTATGCCTTGGGATTTACCGAAGAAACTGATGGCACAATTGTTAAATTAGGCGGCAATTACGCCGATTACACAGGGGAATTAAACTACGAAGAAGCATGTCCCCCTATCGACCACGTGTGCAAATATGATGTTTCTATCACCAAAAACGTGTGCGCCCTGCTAGTTTCCATCATTTTACTCTGCTGGATTTTCCTGTCAGTAGCAAAAAAATACAAAGTAGGCCCGCTGAAAGCCCCCAAAGGCTTGCAATCCTATTTGGAACCTGTTATCCTGTTTATCCGTGACGAAGTGGTCATCCCCTCTATTGGCGAGGACAAATACCAGAAATACTTCCCCTATCTGTTGACCTTGTTTTTCTTTATCCTGATCAACAACCTGATGGGTCTGGTACCGATTTTCCCGGGTGGTGCCAACCTCACCGGCAACATCACCGTAACCGCTGTTCTGGCTATCATTACCTTTTTCATCACCAACATTTCAGGCAACAAGCATTACTGGAAAGACATCTTCAACTCACCTGGTGTGCCCTGGTGGCTGAAATTCCCAATCCCGCTCATGCCTTTGGTGGAGTTCATTGGCGTATTCACCAAGCCTTTTGTGCTGATGATCCGACTTTTTGCCAACATCACAGCAGGACACATCATCGTGCTGGGATTCTTGGCTTTGATTTTCATCTTTGGCACCTTATCTCCCGCCCTCGGTTATGCCGTGTCACCGATATCTATTTTCTTCTATATTTTCATGGGACTGCTTGAGTTGTTGGTGGCTTTTATTCAAGCCTATGTATTCACCCTGCTGTCTGCCATCTATATCGGCATGGCCATCGAGGAACCGCATGAGAACTAAGAACTAAGAATTAAGAACTAAAAACTCAGAATAATCAACATTAACTCATCAACACGAAGTCATCAACATTTACTCACTAACACGAAGTAAACAACACGAAGTAAACAACACGAAGTAAACAACACGAAGTAAACAACACGAAGTAAACAACAAATAACAACCCCTAAAAATAATCAATTATGACTGGATTAACATTATTACAAGCAGCAACGAGTTTGGCAGCTATTGGCAAAGTCGGTGCTGGCATTGGTGCAGGTTTGGCCGCTATCGGCGCTGGTATTGGTATCGGCAACATTGGTAAAGGTGCTGTCGAATCAGTAGCCAGACAACCCGAGGCTAGTGGTGACATCAGAACCAACATGATTCTGACCGCCGCTTTCGTGGAAGGTGTCGCCCTGTTCGCCATCGTTGTATGCTTCTTGATTGTTGTTTTAAAATAACAATCAAAAAAACAAAGGGAACCGGCTGCGGTTGGCAGCCTTTCCCTTTTATTTCAGTAACAAAAAACAAAAACACAATACAATGACATTATTAGCATCACTCATTACTCCTTCATTCGGCTTATTATTCTGGATGCTTATCGGATTTGGCATTTTGGTATTCATTTTGGCAAAATTCGCTTGGCCGGTTATTACCAAAAGCATCTCCCAAAGAGAACAATATATTGAAACCCAATTGGCAGAGGCTGAAAGAATCAAGAATGAACTGGCCAGTTTATCGAAAAAACATGATGAAATGATGGCTCAGACCAAGGCCGAACGCGATAAAATGCTGGCTGATGCCCGCAAAATTAGCGAAAAAATGTATGATGAGGCCAAAATCAAAGCCAATGAAGAGGCAAATGCCATCATCGAAGATGCCAAGAAAGCCATCAATTTCGAGAAAATGAAAGCTCTGACTGATGTCAAAAACGAAATTGCCAATCTCTCTATTGACATTGCTGAAAAACTGATACGCAGAGAACTATCAGACGACGTTAAGCAGAACAATATGATTGCAGACTGGATGAAAGAAATCAACATGAACTAAGATGACGTTAGCAGAGATTGAAAAGATTCTGTTTCAAGGACAAGAAATATCCCTTTCCAAAGAAGAACAAAACAGAATCAAAAATAGCTATAATTTCCTAAATGACTTTGCCAAAGACAAAGTCATTTATGGTATTAATACTGGCTTCGGTCCAATGGCTCAATACCGCATCAGTGATGAGGAACTGAATGCTTTGCAATACAACATCATCAGGAGTCATTCAACCGGTGCTGGCGAACCCTTTACACCCATTTATGTTCGTGCAGCCATGCTGTCGCGTTTCTCTACCTTTATCAACGGAAAATCAGGTATCCATCCCGATGTGATGCAACTGTTGATGACCTTTATCAACAAAGGCATCTATCCCGTAATTCCGCAACATGGTAGCGTGGGGGCCAGCGGTGATCTAGTGCAATTGGCACATCTCTCGCTAGCGCTTATCGGCGAAGGGGAGGTTTTCTACCAAGAACAACGACGTCCTACCGACGAGGTGCTCAAAGAATTGAACATCCAACCTTTGAAACTTCATTTACGTGACGGTCTTGCTTTGGTCAATGGCACCGCTATGATGACCGGTGTGGGACTGGTCAATCTGCATTATGCCAAACGTCTGCTCAGCTTCGCCACGCTGGCTTCCGTGCTGATCAACGAAATTGCTGCTTCTTACGACGATTTCATGGCTTCCGAACTGAACAAGCTAAAGAATCACCAGGGACAAGAGCTTATTGCACAAAAAATGCAAGAATTTGCGACTGGTGGACATTGTATGCTCAAACGCGAAGTAGAAATGTACCATGAGCACCAAGAGAAGGTCTTCAACCACAAAGTGCAACCTTACTATTCCCTGCGCTGTGTACCCCAAATTCTCGGTCCTATTTTCGACACTCTGCAATATGCTGAAAAAATCTTAGTGGATGAGTTCAACGCCGTGGACGACAATCCCATTGTGGACATTTACACACAAACAGTATATCATGGTGGCAACTTCCATGGCGACTACATCTCGTTTGAAATGGATAAAGTAAAGATTGCTATCGTCAAACTGACCGTCCTCATAGAGCGTCAATTAAACTATATCTGTCACGACCGCATCAATGGAATTCTGCCTCCTTTCTGCAATATGGGCATATTGGGGCTCAACTATGGCATGCAAGCCCTACAGTTTACGGCCACCTCTACCACCGCCGAATCACAGGCCCTGGCTAACTCCATGTATGTACACAGCATCCCCAACAACAACGACAACCAAGATGTAGTGAGTATGGGCACCAATTCCGCCTTACTGGCCAGCCATGTCATTGAGAACGCTTATCAGGTGATGGCTATCCATCTGATTGGACTGGCACAGGCTGTGGACTGCTTGAAAATAAGCGATAATTTGGCTCCTAAAACCAAAGCATTATATCAGGAAATCAGAAACATAGTTCCTGTTTTTATAGACGATACTCCCAAATACCAGGATATCGACCAAGTGATTAATTATCTGAAAGAAACACCAATAGACATACTGCAATGAAATACGCTTTAGTTACCGGTGGTTCAAGAGGCATAGGACGCGCCATTTGTATTAAATTGGCACAAATGGACTGCCACGTGATTATCAACTACAACAACAACCGTGAGGCCGCCCTCGAAACTCAACAGCAAGTGGAAGCATTGGGCGGAAGCGCCGAGTTGTTACCCTTTGATGTGGCCGACGAAGAACAGATGAATGCAGCCATAGACCGATGGAACGCCCAACATCCCGACGAATATATCTCCGTTTTGATAAACAATGCCGGCATTCGTCGAGACTCGCTTACAGTATTTATGAGCAATGAAGACTGGGAAGATGTGCTAAACACCAACCTATACGGTTCTTTCTATCTCACCCGCCGACTAGTTAAGGAAATGATGACCCACCGTTTTGGCCGAATCATCAATGTAGCTTCTTTATCAGGTTTGAAGGGACAGCCTGGTCAGCTCAACTACTCCGCTGCAAAGGCAGCCATGATAGGTGCCACCAAAGCGTTGGCTCAAGAAGTTGGTTCTCGTAAAATCACAGTCAACGCGGTAGCCCCGGGTTTCATTGCCACCGATATGACCAAAGAACTGGATGAGGCCAGCCTGAAGAAAATGATCCCAGCAGGCCGTTTTGGAGAACCTGAGGAAGTGGCCGCCGTAGTAGGTTTCCTAGCATCCGACGAAGCCGCTTACGTAAACGGCGAAGTGATTTCAGTAAACGGAGGTCTGTATAGTTAATTCTAATGATCAATTATCAATTGTAAGGATGAAGCGTGTAGTTATTACAGGAATGGGGATTTACTCCTGTTTAGGCAAGAATCTGGAAGAAGTGCGCCAATCCCTTTACAAGGGACGGTCAGGCATCGGTATTGACCCTTTACGAAGCGAATACGGCTACCGTTCACCCCTCACCGGTATTGTGGAACGTCCACAGCTAAAAGGGCTGTTAGACCGCCGCTCTCGCGTATGCTTGGCCGAAGAGGGCGAGTATGCCTATATGGCCACCGCTGAAGCTCTGCGTAATGCGGGTATTGATATGGACTATTTGGCAGCCAACGAGGTAGGAGTGTTTTACGGCAACGACTCCTCTGCCAAAGCCGTAATCGATTCTCACGAGACCACGCTCCGCACTAAAGACACCACCCTAGTGGGTTCAGGAGCTATCTTCCAGTCGATGAACTCCACCGTCACTATGAACCTGTCCACCATTTTCAAACTCAGAGGCGTCAACATGACCATCAGTGCCGCATGCGCCAGTGGTTCTCATGCCATCGGCTTAGGTCTGATGTTTATCCGTCAGGGCTTGCAAGACGTGGTGATTTGCGGAGGTTGTCAAGAGACCAACTACCTGTCGATGGGTAGCTTCGACGGCATCAGCGCCTTCTCTACCCGTATTGCCAACCCCACCAAAGCCTCCCGTCCCTTCGATCGCGACCGCGACGGACTGGTACCCAGCGGAGGGGCCGCTACCGTGATTCTGGAAGAATACGAGCACGCCATCAAACGTGGTGCCAACATCATCTGCGAAGTGGCCGGCTATGGCTTTTCATCCAATGGTGCCAACATTTCCCAACCTAGTGATCAGGGGTCGGCGATAGCCATGAAACGGGCTATGGAAGATGCTGGGGTGAAAGCAACAGACATAGACTACATCAACGCCCACGCCACATCTACTGTACAGGGAGATGCTTTCGAAGCTATGGCTTTAGACCAACTTTTCACACCCTGCCACACTCCCATCAGCTCCACCAAAGGAATGACGGGTCACGAATGCTGGATGGCAGGTGCCAGCGAGATTGTCTATTCCAATCTTATGATGCTCAATAGTTTCATCGCCCCCAACCTAAACTTCGAAAATCCAGACGAATATTCTCATAATCTCAATATCATCAACCGTACCTTAGAACAAAACATAGACATATACCTATCCAATTCTTTCGGTTTTGGAGGAACCAACAGTGCATTAGTAATCAAAAAATTTAAATAAAATCCCATGACAAGAGAAGATATCATTAAAACTATCAATACATTTCTGACAGAAGAACTTGAAATCGACGAAGAACTTTTACAGGAAGATGCTTTGCTGAAAGAGAAACTCGGCATCGATAGCCTTGATTTTGTGGATATAGTGGTGATTGTGGAACGTAACTTCGGTTTCAAAATCAAACCCGAAGAAATGAAGCCTATCAAAACTTTGGGACAGTTCTACGATTATATCGAAAATAAGGTCAACCAACAATAAGAATGGCTGAAGAGCGTCAATGGAAAGGCACCACGGGTGGCGGTAATTTTGGACAGAATGCCCTCTATTTCATACTGCGACATATTCGAGTCACGGTGCTATATCCCATTCTCGTACTGATCATACCCTTTTACCTACTCTTCTCAAGAAAAGCAACCAAGGCTATCGAATACTATTACCGTAAAATCTGGAAATATGGTACCTTGAAAACCCTTTGGTACAGCTTTCTCAATGAACTGACCTTTGGCAAAGTGGTTTTGGATAAATTTGCCGTACTCGCTGGCAATGAAAAACAGTTTGACATTCATTTTAATGAAGACGACTTGTACAATTTCCAAGCTTTATTGAATCAGGAGAAAGGGTTCATTTTGGCCGGCTCGCACATCGGTAACTTTGAATTATTGGGACAAACTCTCGCACAAGACAAAAAGCCCCTGAGTTGTGTAATCTATGGAGGTGAAAGCAGTAATTACCAGGCACACCGAAATAAAGCCTTTGGCAAACAAAATGTCAAAATGATTCCTATCAAGGAAGACATGTCTCATCTTTTCGCCATCAAAAACGCTTTAGATAACGGAGAAATCATCGCTATCTTAAGCGACCGACATTTCGGTGGACGTAAAATCAAGAAATGCAATTTCCTTGGCAAAGAAGCTTATTTCCCAACAGGCATATTCATCATGGCTGCCCAAATGGAAGTACCTGTCTTATCCACTTTCATCATGAAAAACAAAGGCACTCAATATGACGGGTATATGCAACAACTTCCTATTGACGAAAAGACAGATTCAGTAAGCAAACGTAGCGAGACCATACTGCAAGCATACGTTTCTTCTCTTGAAACCATATTACACCAATATCCCCACCAATGGTTTAACTACTATTCATTTTGGGGAGAGAACTAAAATAAAATGAAAATGGAGTTAGATTCACCACAGAAAGAAATATACGGCAAAGAGCAACATAGTGCACTCAGAGCCCAACGTCTGGCACAGGAAATAGCCTTTGGTCCCATTGTATTCCAGGTGTCGCGACTGATGGTCAAATTCGGCATTTTCCAACTTTTAGACGACAACAAAGAAGGGCTTACCCTTGAAGAAATTGCCCAAAACACCGGTCTCTCACTTTATGGTGTAAAAGTGCTGGTAGAGTCTTCTCTTACCATTGGTACCGTATTGCTCAAAGACGGAAAATTCCATTTGGCCAAAACCGGTTGGTTTCTACTGAACGACCAAATGGCGCGTGTCAACATGGATTTCAATCACGATGTCAACTATTTGGGAATGTTTTATTTGGAAGAGACCATCTTAAACGGAAAGCCCGAAGGACTTAAGACACTCGGCAAATGGCCCACTATTTATGAGGGGCTATCTACCCTACCCGAGCCGGCAAAAACAAGCTGGTTTGCCTTCGACCATTTTTACTCCGACAACTCTTTCGAGCAAGCCTTACAGATTGTTTTTGCCAACCATCCTAAGAAGATTTTGGATGTAGGTGGCAATACAGGCCGCTGGGCTACCCAGTGTGTTCAATACAATCCGGAAGTAAGAGTCACTATTATGGATCTGCCTCAACAATTGGAAATGATGCGTCAGCAAACCAAGGACACCAAAGGAGCCGACCGCATTGACGGATATAGCGGGAACCTATTGGACAACAATACCCAACTGCCAAAAGGCTATGATGTAATTTGGATGAGTCAGTTTCTTGACTGCTTCTCTGAAGAGGAGGTGGTGAGTATCCTCAGCCGTGCATCGTTGGCTATGGAGAACAATAGCCGATTATTTATCATGGAGACCTTCTGGGACCGTCAAAACTTTGAAACCGCCTCGTTCTGTCTAGCGCAAATCAGTCTGTATTTCTCGGCCATGGCCAATGGCAACAGCAAAATGTACTACTCGGGCGATATGCTGAGTTGCATTAAGCAAGCTGGACTGGAAGTATGCCAAATCCACGACAGTATCGGTCTAGGCCATAGCATCGTAGAGTGCCGCAGGACGGTATAATCCATCAACCGAAAGAATCGTAAAGTCTATCCTTCTCTATTTGCAGCAAGGCCTTTTGCAATACCTCATCATGGTCAAATGCCAATGGGGGTACCTTGCTTACCGGAAACCATTGGGCCAAATGGGCATCATCGCCTCCCTTTACCTCTTTCATCTCCGACCAAGCATAAAACACCACCGAAATCACCCTCTCTCGCGGGTCACGGTCCACTTTGGTAAAAGCCCCTATCTGACTGACAAACTGAACTTCCAATCCTGTTTCTTCCTTCAGTTCTCTCCGGGCACACTCTTCTGCCGTTTCGTCCATATTCATAAAGCCTCCCGGAAAAGCCCAATGTCCCTTATACGGGTCATTACCCCGCTCTATCAATAACACAGATAATTCGCTTCCGTTTTGAGAGAAAACCACACAGTCGGCCGTAACTGCCGGATGGGGATATTTGTAAGTATAACTCATATTAATTGTTTCATAGTTTTATCTGCGACATATTTGCCAACGAATACCAGCCTTCATGAAGAAGGAGGAGTTTAGGCATACATTACCTGCTACCCACCCTTTGCTCTTCCAGCCCAGCTCGAGGTAGGGGTCGAAAAACTTGCTGTGATAAGCCACACGAGCCTTTATCAGGCCACCGGCAGTACCTTTGGCAGTATAGAATGACATATCTTTCGGCTGTACCCAAAACATTACTGTACCTCCTATCTGCATCCTATTTTTCAGCAAAGGGAAATCTATGAGTCCAGCCTCAATTCCAGCAAAATGATGGTGAAGGTTGTTGTAACTGTGCAAAGTAGCATACAAGTTGAATTTCGGAGCCTGCAGATAAAGATCCAAAGAGACATCATCACCAAAAGAAGTAAGATAATGCCTGAAGGCAAAGTTTCCATAATAAGCGCCCTCGTCAGTATTAGCCAGACTGATACGAGAGAATCCTATCATCATGGGAGACATAAAGTTAAACACGTCTAGTCCCACCTGGCGACGAAGATATTTACGTCCTTCCTCACTGATCTCATCGTACATAATATAGCGGTCGTATCCTATACCCGATGGATGGATGCCCCTTGCTGCATACGGTTTGTCTGGAAAACACAACGCATCTATCCATGCATTCATGTCCATACCCGTGAAGTCACGTGACTCGATGGTATTTTCAACCAGATTACGTTCCCGAGTACCCTTGTCACCCATACCACGCGCACAACTATTGATATACAAAATATTCTGAATAGAATACATGATATATAGCACCTCATTATCTAGGTTCTGGTGGTAGAAGAACTCGTTGGACTGAAGGTTCCTAACGGCCTGCACCTCCGCTTCATGTCCAGCACTCATCAAGCGCACGAAATCAGCATGATGATAGTCACAGAGTCTCTCCAAATCCTCGTCTTTTACATGATTCACCGCTATCGAAGCCTTGCCTAAAGGAAAGGTCAGTATTTCGTTAAAGCTATTGATACCATACTGGGTCATCACCGCACGGTGATACTCTTCATGTAGCCATGGAATTCCCAATGGCAGCCACTGAGTAAGCACATCAAAACCACTAATGAACAGACGCTGTAGAAAAATCTGTGCTCCCTTACTCTTCTTGATACGGATGTTTTTAAAACCGAAATGCACAGCGGTATAGAAATCCATTGAATAGGCCAGGGAAGTCTCCATCCCGGGATTCATATACGATTTGAAAAAACCACCTGTAGTATTATACGAATAAATTTGCGAAGGCAAATCCACCAAGGGCATATCGAGATACACATCACCTATGCTATCCGTATAAAAATTCAAATTGTTTTCGAAATTGCGTTGTCCGTTCACGAACAACGGGAAAGAGACAACAAACAGTATTATATGAAGAACAATCCACTTTTTCATCTTTATAACAATTATCACCAAACAAATCCATTCTGCAAAATTACGTAATAATTTCAACATTAACAAACGATTTTTTCATGACACGGCAAACGTATATTTGTAGTATTGATGTTTCAAGAATTTTATGTACTTTTGCCATCTAAAATTTCATAAAACATGAAACTGGAAGGACAAATTGTGGACATTATAGCCCGCGAGATTTTTCAGGGCTCCATCGAGTTTGAAAACGGCATCATCACCGCCATCAACCGACATGATACGGATAGCAGGCAATACATCCTGCCCGGCTTTGTGGATGCACACAATCATATCGAAAGTTCTATGCTGCCTCCCTTCGAATACGCCCGTGCCGCCCTCAAACATGGCACCATCGCCACGGTTTCCGACCCTCACGAGATTGCCAATATCTGCGGTACCGATGGGGTATTGTTTATGATGAGCGAGGCCGACTGTTCTCCTCTCAAGGTATGCTATGCGGTACCTTCGTGTGTGCCCGCCACCCCGCTGTGTAGCTCAGGAGCCGTACTAGATGCTAAAGACGTAGCACAGCTATTGCAAGACCCCCGCACCTTCGCCTTGGCCGAGATGATGAATTTTCCAGGAGTGATTAGTGACGACCCTGAATGCCTCGCCAAGATTGAGGCCGCCCGCCGCTCTGGAAAACCTGTTGACGGACATGCACCACTGGTTTCTGGTAAGGACCTGCAAAAATATGTAGAGGCAGGCATCTCTACCGACCACGAAGTAAATAATCTGGCAGAAGCCGAAGAAAAAATAGCCCTGGGCATGAAGGTTCTGATCAGGGAAGGCAGCACCGCCCGCAATTTCACCGCCTTGCATCCGCTCATCAATAGCCACAAAGACATGTTGATGTTCTGCACCGACGACCTGAAAGCTGGCGACTTGCTCAACGACCATATCAACAAGCTGGTGCGTAAGGCGATTATGTTGGGTTACAATCTCTTCGATGTGCTACAGATTGCCTCGCTGAACCCCGTCAAGCATTACCATATTCCGATGGGACTGCTCCAGTTGGGCGACCCTGCTGACTTTATCATCACCGAAGAGCTGCTCTATTTCCGTCCCGTAGCCACCTTCGTAGATGGTAAAGAAGTGTCTAACATTCCCTATCGGCCGGTGCCCCGCATGCGCAACAACTTCAAAGCCGAACCCATCAACTGCGAGGATATAGCTAATCCATTGGACAAAGAGGAATATGATGTAATTCAGGTAATTGACGGCGAATTGTTCACTCCTCACTTAAGGCTGAAGAAAAGCGAGATGTCGCAAACCCAAAAGATTGTAGTGGTCAACCGCTATGAGGCCAAAGCTTCCATCGGCGTGGGCTACATCAAAGGCTTCGACATTCAAGGTGGAGCCATTGCCCAGAGCATCGCCCACGACAGTCATCATATCATTGCCACCGGCAGCAGCGACGAGTTGATAGTGAAAGCCGTGAACAAACTTATCCAAATGAAAGGAGGCATCGTAGTGGTGGACGAACACCACGAAACCTCCCTAACGCTGCCCATTGTAGGACTGATGTCCAACGAGCCCATCGAGACGGTATCCACTATGCAGAAAGCACTGTTAGCTCATCTGCGCCGACTCTATTGTCCCCTACAGTCGCCCCTTGTGGCGCTGAGTTTCATGCAACTTATCGTCATTCCAGAACTCAAAATCACCGACCAGGGAATGTTCGATGTCATACAGTTCAAGTATATTTCTTAGGATAAAAAAAAAGCGGACTTGTGTCCGCTTTTTTTTACTTCTTGTTGAAGAAGACAAACTTTCCTTCCTCTAGCGAATCCACCATGATGGTTTCGTCCGTCTTCAGCGTGCCGCCCAAGATAATCTTCGACAGTTCGTTCAGAATCTTCTTCTGGATGACACGCTTCAGGGGTCGTGCACCATACACGGGGTCGTAACCCATCTCTGCCAACTGGTCGAGGGCGTATTTGGTAAATTCCACCTTCATATTCTGCTGGCCCAGCAAGTCGTTTAGTTGGTTCACCTGCAGCTTGATGATATTCTTGATTTCGCGCTTCGACAGTGGCTGGAACATCACAATCTCGTCTATACGGTTGATGAACTCAGGCTTCAAGGTTTTCTTCAACAGGTCTACCACCTCGGTTTTGGTTCTTTCAAACACCTCTTCGTCCGAATAATTGTCTCGGTCGGCATAGTTGTCCTGAATGATATGCGAGCCCAAGTTGGAGGTCATGATGATGATAGTATTCTTGAAGTCTGCCGTACGGCCTTTGTTGTCGGTCAGACGGCCATCATCCAGTACTTGCAGCAGGATGTTGAAGATATCGGGATGGGCCTTCTCAATTTCGTCAAACAGCACCACCGAATAGGGTTTTCTTCTCACCCGCTCGGTCAGCTGACCGCCTTCATCATAGCCCACATATCCTGGAGGCGAACCAATGAGTCTCGACACCGAATGGCTCTCTTGGAACTCGCTCATATCGAACCTTATCAAGGCATCCTCAGTATTGAACAGATACTCTGCCAAAGCTTTGGCCAGCTCGGTCTTACCCACACCTGTAGTACCCATGAAGATAAACGAACCAATAGGACGTTTCATATCCTGCAAGCCTGCCCTACTCCTACGAATAGCATCGGCAATGGCGCTGATAGCCTCATCCTGACCCACCACACGCTTGTGCAGTTCCTCTTCCAGATTCAGCAACTTGGTACGCTCGCTCTGCATCATCTTGCTCACCGGGATACCGGTCCAGCGGGCCACCACCTCGGCAATGTCGTCAGCCCCCACTTCCTCGTCAATCATGGCCTTGTCGCCCTGTATCTTGGCTAACTCAGCCTGAAGGTTTGCAATCTCATTCTCCTCGGTCTTGATCAAACCGTATCTCAATTCGGCCACACGTCCGTAGTTACCCTGACGCTCCTGGTTGACAGCCTCCTGCTTGTATTCCTCTATCTTGGCCTTCTTGGTCTGAATGCTATCCACAATGCTCTTCTCGTTTCTCCATTTGGTAGCTATCACGTTGCGCTGCTCTTGCAGTTCGGCAATGGTCTTGCTCAACTGAGCCACTTTGTCTTCCGCATTCTCGCGCTTGATGGCCTCACGCTCAATTTCCAGCTGACGTATCTTTCTTTCAATTTCATCCAGTTCTTCCGGCACCGAGTTGATTTCCATTCTCAATTTCGAAGCGGCCTCATCAATCAGGTCGATAGCTTTGTCGGGCAGGAATCGCTCAGTAATATATCGCTGCGAGAGTTCCACAGCGGCTATGATGGCCTCATCAAGTATCCTCACCTGATGATGGGTTTCATAGCGTTCCTTCAGTCCTCTCAGAATGGAGATGGCCGAATATTTATCGGGTTCGTCAATCATCACCGTCTGGAACCTACGAGCCAGTGCCTTATCTTTCTCAAAGTACTTCTGATACTCATTCAAGGTAGTAGCACCAATGGCTCTCAGTTCTCCACGAGCCAATGCCGGCTTCAAGATGTTGGCAGCATCCATAGCGCCCTCGCCCGAGCCGCCAGCACCCACCAAGGTGTGAATCTCATCGATAAACAGGATGATTTCACCATCCGAGTCAATCACCTCCTTGATCACGCTCTTCAGTCGCTCTTCAAACTCACCCTTATACTTGGCACCGGCCACCAGAGCACCCATATCCAAAGCATATAACTGCTTGCTCTTCAGATTCTCTGGAATATCACCGCTCACCAATCTGTGGGCCAATCCCTCGGCAATGGCGGTCTTACCCACACCCGGCTCACCTATTAAGATAGGATTGTTTTTGGTACGCCTCGACAGAATCTGCAACACCCTTCTGATTTCCTCATCACGACCAATCACCGGGTCGAGTTTGCCCTTGCGAGCAGCCTCGTTCAGGTTGGTGGCAAACTTGTTCAGCGCGTTATAGGTATCCTCGCTGGTCGAGCTTGTGGCCTTGCTGCCCTTACGCAGCTCCTGAATAGCCATCTTGATGCCCTTTTCTGTCAGCCCGGCATCCTTCAGTATCTTCGAAGCCTCGTCGTTGGCGGCAAAGATACCATAGAACAGATGCTCCAGCGACACATACTCGTCTTTCATCTCCTGACTTAGCACCATAGCCTTTTGAATAGCCGTCTGCACCCCATTAGACAGGTATTGATCGCCTCCACTCACCTTGGGAATACTTTTCAGCTGCCGCTCTACCACCTGTGCTATCAGTTTCGGGTCGGCTTCCTGTTTCTTAATGATAAAGGGGATTACATTTTCGTCAGAGTCAAGAATAGCTTTCAGTATGTGCAGATTGTCTATCTTTTGTTGTTGGTTGCTCATCGCAATCATCTGTGCATTTGCGATAGCCTCCTGTGTTTTAATTGTCAAATTATTCATATTCATGGTCTTCCAATTTTAAGGTTAAACATAAGGTAACGCTCCTTCCTGAGCAACAACTTTGCCAAAGCCCCCACACTGACAAAATGGCAGGCATCAAGGCTCTATCACAACAACCACTCTAAAAACCAATCCTCACCCCGAAGTGAATTTTGCCAGTTTTGAAGGAAAGAGGACTACCTTTCTGCTGGCCCAAGGCATAGCTCAGATAGAACATACCTGCTTTGGTGTCGAACGACAGTCCCAGGCCAAAGCCAAAGGGGAAATCGTGATAATAGTTGTCTTTCAGTTGGCGCTCGTACCACGCCGCATTGAAAAAAGCGTTGACGTAAGAACGACGGTAGAACATGAAACGAAACTCGGTAAGGGCAATAGCGTATGATGAGCAATAGAGGGCTTTCTCGTCAAAGCCCATCAGCGAGTTCATACCGCCTATGCGATAGAGTTCATTCGTATAAAACTGATGTCCGAACATAGTGGCACCCTCCAGTCCCAAAACCATCACCACATACTTGTGCAACGGCACAAAGCCTTTCAACTCGCTGCCCAAACGGTAATCGGCCGTGCTCATATCCACGCCTGCATAAAGCGCCTCGTCGGCCTTCGCATTTTTGATAATCTTGCGTCGTCCTACACTACCTCCCATACGCCAAGAGAACCCCTTGCGTGGACTGAACAGGTAATCCAACTTGCGGATATTGAACTCCACCCCATATAATGACTTGTTGTAGTCAATCAAACCTGCGTCAATATTCAACATTGAGACGTTGAGCACCCGCGAGGAGGTATAGTCATAAAAAACTCTGGCATAGCTATTTCCCATAAAAGAATATTGCAATCCAATCTGAAAATCTAGCGTAAGGTAAGAGGTGTCTTTCTTGTCCAGATCAAACTCACCGTTGAGTCCAAGTGGAGTGCGAAACAGGTAAGGGAAATTCAGCAAAACAGTCAGTTCCTGGGAATAGCGCTCAGGACTGCGCCAATGGATGGCGATACGCTCGCCTATCCTAAAGAGGTTGCGCAGATCGAGGTTCAGCTCGCCGTTCAACGAGACCTTGCCCGTACGCTCGTCTACCGGCACCAAGCCCAGATAGCCGTCAAACTGGCTGCACTTGCGCTTGGTGAGGTAGAGATAGAGGTAGCATTTGTCGTTGACAAACTCGATGGAAGAAGGATTGATTTCGCTCACAAAAGGCAACTCAGCCAACTTGGATGGAATGTCGGACACCACACTCTCCCGATAGGCTTTTTTCCTACGCCAGCCCAAATAGGGGTAGAGATAGGACGGAGAAATTTTGGCATCGCCGTTGATGATGATACTGTCAAACACCACAAACTCATGCCGATCGATACGCAAAGTGGCATGCGCATCCTGCTCGTCCATCACCAGGCTATCAAGGGCCACCTCTGCAAAAGGATAACCGTTGTTTTCAAAATAGCTGACAATTTGCCGAGACAACTTGGGATAGTCGGTCATACGCAAAATATCATGTTTGCAATAAGACAGGGTGTTCGACTGTTTAAGCAAATCACGAGTGGTAGAGTCGATAGACAAACAGACCGAATAATGCAACTTTTTCCCCTTATTTTGCCCAAATGTCGTCATTAGGCAGAAGAGGAGGAGAAAAAACGTCAAAATCAATCTATTTATTTTCAGCAACTTACTTACAATTTAATACTTTAATATAATATAAAACTACAAACCGCGTTTTTTATTATCTTTGCAAAATTAAAAAAAAAGACGATATGAAAAAAACTTTGTTTGTATTAGGAATTTTTTTCACCGCATTAATGGTATTCTCAGCATGTGCCACCCAGCACAAATGCGCAGCCTACGGACACTATACTGAAGTGGTAACAGACGCAGAGCCGAGTCAACAACTTTAACCGAACACGGAATGCTGCCTTGCGGGGAAAAAAGAGCGAATATCATGCGGGAAAGTCTGCTAACAGGCTTGCTCATGGTATTGTTTTTTTTTGCCAACGCACAAGACATTGCCGATTCGGCCGAACATGTGGTAACGGCCAGAGAATGGAATTTCAATATCGAAATCAACACCTCAGGAGCAGGACTATGGTTTCAAAAAGGTTGGACACCGGATTATTACAACAAACATTTCGTGGAAGTGGGAGCTGTGTACAACCGTCATCCGAAGGCGGTGAGGGTAAAAAGCGCCCTATACAACGGAGCAACCTCTTTCTGCTACGGAAAACTGTGCGACCTGTTTCTGGTGAGACTGGGTTACGGTTACCAGCGCACCCTTCACCACAAACCCTACTGGGGAGGCGTGAGCATCCGCTACACCCTCTCGGCAGGATTGTCGGTAGGACTGGTTTTCCCCACTTATCTAAAAGTTGTTGATATGCACGGATATGTCCACGTCGAAAAATATGACCCCGAGACTGTTGACGCGGCCGACATCCTAGGGCATGCCCCTTTCTGGACCAACCTGTCTCATATCAGCTACCCACGCCCAGGCTTTTACGGCAAAACAGGCTTAATATTTGATTTCAGCAAAAAAGACCTGGCCATCCATGCCCTAGAAATAGGTGTTTGCCTGGATATGATTTTCCCCTATGTGCAGCAAATGGCATTCAACAAAGCCAAACCCTTTTATTTTGCCGCCTACCTCTCGTACGACATCGGCAAAAAGAAACGCGTCTTCGACTAAACCAACACGAAGTAAACAACATAAATAACTAACATAAATTTTCAAGCTATGACAAGAGACACACAAATTTTTGATCTCATTCAGAAAGAGAGAAGCCGTCAGACCAACGGTATCGAATTAATCGCTTCAGAGAACTTTGTGAGCGAGCAAGTGATGGAAGCCATGGGTAGCGTGATGACCAACAAATATGCTGAAGGTTATCCAGGAAAGCGTTACTATGGCGGTTGCCAGATTGTGGACCAAAGCGAGACCATCGCCATCGAGCGCGCCAAACAGCTTTATGGCGCTTGCTGGGCCAACGTACAGCCCCACAGTGGTGCACAAGCCAACATGGCCGTTTTCTTGGCATGCCTTAACACCGGCGACACCGTGATGGGTATGGACCTCAACCATGGTGGTCACCTTTCACACGGCAGCCCCGTCAACTTCAGCGGTATCAACTACAAAATCGTAGGTTACCAAGTGAAGGAAGAAACCGGTACGGTGGATTATGAAGACATGGAAAAGAAAGCTCAGGAATTCCGTCCAAAACTCATCATCGGTGGTGGTTCAGCTTATAGCCGTGACTGGGATTGGGCTCGCATGCGCAAGATTGCCGACAGCATCGGCGCTATCCTGATGGGCGACATTGCTCACCCCAGCGGCTTGATTGCCAAGGGTTACCTGAACAACGCCATTAAATACTGTCACATTGTGACCACCACTACTCACAAGACCCTCCGCGGACCTCGTGGCGGTATGATTCTGATGGGTGAGGATTTCGACAACCCATGGGGCAAAACCACTCCCAAAGGCGAAATCAAGAAGATGAGCGCCCTGCTCGACAGCGCTGTATTCCCAGGAGTACAGGGTGGTCCCCTCGAACACGTGATTGCCGCTAAAGCTGTGGCCTTCGGCGAAGCACTGACCGATAGCTACGACCAGTACATCCAGCAGGTGATGAAGAACGCCAAAGTGATGTGCTCGGCATTCATCGACAAAGGTTACAAGGTTATCAGCGGCGGTACCGACAACCACCTGATGCTTATCGACCTCCGTACCAAATTCCCCGAAATGACCGGTAAGGAAGCTGAAAATGCACTGGTATCTGCCGACATCACCGTCAACAAGAACATGGTGCCATTCGACAGCCGCAGCGCCTTCAAGACCAGCGGTCTGCGTGTGGGTACTCCCGCCATCACCACCCGTGGCCTGAAAGAAGACGAAATGGGCGTTATCGTGGAACTGATTGACGACGTATTGAGCCACATCAGCGACACCACCGTGGTTGACAAAGTAAGAGCCAAAGTCAACAGCATGATGTCTAACCGTCCTCTGTTCGCTTGGTAACATATCCCTAATCACTATGGTGCCATGTTTAATCCCCCTGCGTGCATTAAGCATGGTGCCATAGTTGTTTATTCAACATTAAAAAACATTTATTTTGGAAATCAACACATTAGCCATCAAACAACGCTTCGGGATTATTGGGTTTGACCCCGAATTGGACCGTGCCATCAGCATTGCTGTTCAGGTGGCTCCCACCGATTTGTCGGTGCTGATTACCGGCGAGAGCGGTGTGGGCAAGGAGAATTTTCCAAAAATCATCCACGAATACAGTCCCCGCAAACACGGGCTCTATATTGCCGTCAACTGTGGCGCCATCCCTGAAGGGACTATCGACTCTGAGCTCTTCGGGCATGTAAAAGGAGCATTTACCGGAGCCACCGAAGACCACAAGGGCTATTTTGAAATGGCTGACGGCGGTACCATCTTTCTTGATGAAGTGGGCGACCTCCCCTTAGCCACCCAGGTAAGACTCCTTAGAGTGTTGGAGACCGGTGAGTTTATGCGTGTGGGCTCGTCAAAAGTGCAGAAAACCAATGTTAGAGTGGTTTCCGCCACCAATGTCAACCTGGCCAACCATATTGCCAAGGGCAAATTCAGAGAAGACCTTTATTACCGTCTGAATACGGTACCCATCTCGGTTCCCCCCTTGCGCCAACGAAAAGACGACATCTACCTGCTGTTCACCAAGTTCGCCTCCGATTTTGCCGAGAAATACCACTTCCCACAAATCACGCTGACCGAAGGCGCCAAGCAAGCCCTCGTTGATTACACCTGGCCCGGCAACGTGAGACAACTGAAAAATGTGACAGAGCAAATGTCACTCATCGAGAAAAACAGGCAAATTGACGAAGTGACCATCGCCAAATACCTGACCAGCCCCACCCCTTCGCAACTTCCCGCCTTGCTTCCCTCTGAAAACACTCATCATGAGCAATTTGAGCGAGAACTGATTTTCAAATTCCTCTCGGATATGAAACGTGAGGTGGCCGAATTGAGAGAACTGGTGCATCATGTGATTGCCGGTGACCTGAAACCCTCGGAACTGCAACAGGATTTCCAACAAATTCATCCGGTCAAAGCCCCGCAAATCACCTACGACTTCCCCCAAGAAGAGGGTTCTATCTCAATCAGCAAGGACAATATCGACAAATCAGAGCCTTTTCAAGAGCCAGAAATCATCGAAGAAACCAAATACTCGCTGGTGGACAATGAAAAGGACATGATCATAAAAGCCCTGAAGAAACACAACAACAAACGTGCGGCCGCCGCTCAGGAACTGGGCATTTCTGAACGGACCCTGTATCGGAAGATAAAAGAGATGGGAATCATGGTATTATTCCTTTGCCTGATGCTAACGGGCTGTAGGATGACCGTCTCACTTACTGGCGGCAATATCGATCCCAGGGCCAAAACCGTTTACGTGCAAACCTTCCCAAACAACGCTTCACTGGTCAACCCCTCTCTCAGTCAGGAATTCACCAACGTTTTGAAAGACAGAATACAAAACCAAACACCGCTAACCATTATCAACAACGGCAACGGCGACTATAGCTTAGAGGGTGAAATCATCAACTACACCGTCAACCCCATTGCTATTCAGGGAAACGATGCGGCCGCCATGAACCGACTGACCATCACCGTAAGAGTGAGATTCTCCAACTCTTTTGATGACAAACAAGACTTCGACCAGACCTTCTCACGCTATTCGGATTATCCTAGTTCACAGAATTTCACAGCCATCGAAAAGACCTTGGTCACAGATATCTGCGATGCACTAACAGAAGACATCTTCAACAAAGCGTTTGTCAATTGGTAATTATGGAAAGAATCATCATCGAGAACTATATCGGCAAAGAGCTCTACGCCAGCGACCCTGCGAAGGTACTGACCTACTATCACCAGCAGTATCCTTGCTCGAATGTACTTACCTTGCTGTACCTCAAAATGCTGGAGGAAAATCGCCCGAAGGAATACGAAAAACTGAAACCCGCTCTGTTGCTTTCTTTGTATAACCGAGGCAAGTTCCGACAATTCAGATTAAGCAGTCCGTCAATCACCATTGAACGACCAAAATTTGAAGAGAAGCAGAACGAAACCGTAGAAAGCCCCACTAAGGAAGAAGCGGCCACAAGCACTCCAACTCAACAAGAGGCCAACGCTAAACCTGAAGTGAACGTGATTGACGAGGTGAAGAAAATCATGTCTAAGCCGGTGTCAAGCGCTAACGTCCACACCCCTACCTCTATCGAAGAGGAGATGGGAACAGAGAAAACCTTTGAGGCACCCACCATTAATTTGGAAGAGGACCAATCGGTGGTAATCGACTCGTTAATTGCAAAATTTGGAGGAAATCCTTCCACAATCAAAAAAAGCTCCACCATCCTGGAACCGCTTGCCAACTATTCGGAAGGTAGCCTGGTAGAAGACGAGGAAATTATAAGTGAAACATTAGCAATTATTTACGCCGAACAGGGCTATAGCGGCAAAGCTACCAAGATGCTGCAAAAATTATGCTTGATTTTTCCAGAAAAAAGTAGTACTTTTGCAGGTCATATTGAAAAGATTAAAAACGGAAAATATTATAATCAAATAAATTAAAAAGAAATGTTGACATTAGTAGTTGTATTAGTAGTGATTGCATGTATTATACTTGCTTTCATCGTGTTGATTCAGAACTCAAAAGGTGGTGGTCTGGCCTCCAACTTCGCCGCTTCCAACCAGATTATGGGCGTTAGAAAAACCACCGACTTCTTAGAGAAAGCCACTTGGGGCTTGGCTGCTTTTGTGATGGTACTGTGCTTTGTATGCGCTTTCTTGGTAAAGAACGAATTCAAAGCTAACGATCCCTACGCAGGCCAACAGACCGAACAAGTGGACGAAACCGCTTCTGAAGAGTAACATCAGCATAAAAAACTAAAAAGAGAGGATGCCACATCCTCTCTTTTTTTTACAACCATGAAAAGGAAAGACTGGCTATATTATTTATTATTAACATCTTCCGCCATCCTATGGGGAAGTTCCTTTATTTTCACCAAGCAATTACTCAACGTAGCCCAGCCAGTCACTATCATTTTCTCTCGCGTATTGATTGCAGGATTGTTGTTTTTGCTGCTATGCCTCCTCATATACAGGAAGGACATGCATATCGCCCGAAAAGACATCCCTACAGTTATCGCCTTCAGCTGTTTCGAGCCCTTCTTTTATTTTATTTGCGAAACCTACAGCCTCACTCACTGCGACGCCTCCGTTGTCTCCATCATTGTGGCCACCATCCCCATCGCCACCGCCTTTCTCTCGATGTTTTACTTCAAAGAGAACTTCTCCAAACTCAACATGTTCGGCATTTTCGTATCCTTTATAGGTATCTTCATCATGTTGTTTCCCGCATTTCTGCATGCGTCTGTCAGCCTTGTAGGAGTGCTGCTGGCCTTTGGGGCCGTACTGTCGTCTGTAGGCTACATGTTTTTCCTGCGAAAGCTCCCCGATCACTACAACCCAGTGGTCATTATCACCTATCAGAATTTAATAGGCCTGGTACTTTTCAGCCTTTTGTTGATGCTTTTCGGAAACAAGGCAGAAACGGTTACACAACTTCAAGCGTTATTCACTGTCCCCTACCTATATTATATTATAGTACTAGCCATATTGTGTTCCTCTATAGCCTTCATGTTCTATATGCAGGGAATGCGCCACTTTGGGGTCGGCAAAGCCAACACCTTCACCAACCTGATACCCATAGTCACTGCCATCCTTTCATTCTTCTTATTGAAAGAAGAATTTCCGCTATACAAGATTCTGGGCATCATCATTGTCATTACAGGCATCTTCCTGGTACAAAAGAAAAAAGAGACGCTATAGGATAACGTCTCTACAAAATGAAAAATATATTTCTATAAACTTAGTTCTTCAGAGCAGCTATTTCTTTAACAGCAGTGATGGCAGCGTCGATATCAGCCTCAGTATTGAATGCGCCGATACTCAAACGTACAGTACCATGAATGTCAATAGTACCGATACCCACATGTACCTTCGGAGCGCACTGCAAACCGGTACGGCAAGCGATATCATAATCCACATCCAACATAGTGCCAACATCTCCAGCCTCGAAACCGTTGATATTAAGAGACATCACCGGATTGTGATTCTCAACTGATTCAGCACAATATAAGGTTACACCCGGAACATCCTTGATACCCAGACGCAGTTTCTCCCACAATTTCATTTCCTGATTGTGTATATTCTCCACACCTTTTTCCATCACCCACTTCACACCGGCATGCAAGCCAGCCACACCCAACAGGTTCATGGTACCAGCTTCCAAACGATAGGGATATTCTTCCAAATGACCTGGATAAGCTGAACGGACACCAGTACCGCCAAAACGGGTATGATTGATGGTAATACCATCGCGTACGTATGAACCACCAATACCAGTAGGTCCCATCAGGCATTTATGTCCAGTGAAAGCATAACAGTCAACTCCAAAATTCACCATATCCATAGTGTTCACACCAGCACCCTGGCTACCATCCACCACAAATATCAAACCATGTTGTTTGCAAATCTTACCAATCTCGGCAATAGGTTGAACTGTACCAATTACATTGGAGCACTGAGTGCAAACCACAAATTTGGTATTTGGTTTGATAGCTTTCTTGATATCATCGGGGTCCACATAACCATGCTTGTCAAAGGGAACATAGGTCACCTCAATAATGCCTCTTTCCTGCATCACATACAAGGGACGCAAAACAGAGTTGTGCTCCAACATAGTGGTAATCACATGAGCACCTTTTTCCACCAGCCCCTGAATCAAAATATTCAAAGAATCCGTAGCATTATAGCTAAATGTCAAACGGTTGGGATCATCGCCACCGTTGAACAATTTGGTAAGCATCTTACGGGTGTTTTCAACTAACTCGCCTGTCTCAATGGCTGCATCAAAACCCGAACGACCAGGACTGACACCATGAGTACGATAGTAGGTATTCATAAAATCATATACCTCTACGGGTTTCGGGTAAGTGGTTGCAGAATTGTCTAAATATATCATATTTCCTTTTATTTAAAAACGCTGCAAAGATACGACTTTTTTGTTAACAAAAGTTAACACGATGATTTTTTTTTTGCACCACAGCCTCTGTTTGCTCTTGCTTAAGCTTCAAAAAATTTCTCAGTCCGCTATGTATTTCAAGAAAAATACGTAATTTTGCAACCATTATGAAGAATATCAGAAATTTTTGCATCATAGCTCATATAGACCACGGTAAGAGCACTTTAGCCGACCGTTTGTTACAGTATACAGGCACCGTAAACGAACGTGATTTTCAAGATCAAGTACTTGATGATATGGATTTGGAACGCGAACGCGGTATCACCATTAAAAGCCACGCCATCCAAATGAACTACAAGTACAAGGGGGAGGATTATGTGCTGAACTTGATTGACACTCCCGGCCACGTGGACTTCTCGTACGAGGTTTCACGCTCAATTGCCGCCTGCGAAGGGGCACTACTACTAATCGATGCCACCCAGGGGGTTCAAGCTCAGACCATCTCAAACCTATATTTGGCGATTGAAAACGACCTGGAAATCATTCCTGTGTTGAATAAGATGGATATGCCTGCCGCAATGCCCGAAGAGGTAAAGGACCAGATTGTGGACCTGATAGGTTGCGACGCTTCCGACATCATTGAGGCCAGCGGTAAAACAGGTGCCGGCGTTGAAGAAATCCTAGCTGCCATCATTGAGAAAATACCCGCCCCGCAAGGCGACCCCGAAGCTCCCCTTCAGGCTTTGATCTTCGACTCAGTATTCAATTCATACAGAGGTATTATTGCCTACTTCAGAATCAAAAACGGAACTATCCGAACAAACGACTTCGTAAAATTCATGGCCACTCAAAAAGAGTATTACGCCGATGAAATTGGTGTACTGCGTCTCAATCAAGAACCCAAAGATGTATTGTCCGCTGGAAATGTAGGCTATATCATATCAGGCATCAAGACCTCTAAGGAGGTGAGAGTTGGTGACACTATCACCCATGTCAACCGCCCCTGTAGCGAGGCCGTAGCCGGTTTTCAAGAGGTAAAACCCATGCTTTTTGCGGGTATCTATCCCACCAATGCAGATGATTACGAAGAATTGCGCTCATCACTTGAAAAGTTGCAGTTAAACGATGCATCGCTAACTTTTGTGCCCGAATCGTCCGCAGCACTGGGATTCGGATTCCGTTGCGGTTTTTTGGGTCTACTGCACATGGAAATCGTACAAGAGCGACTCGACCGCGAGTTCGATATGGACGTTATCGCCACCGTGCCTAATGTGTCTTATAAGGTATTCACCACCAAAAGAGAGGTATTGGAGGTCCATAACCCATCCGGTATGCCAGCACCCAATGCTATCGACCATGTGGAAGAGCCGTTTATTCTGGCCCAAATCATTACCAAAGCCGAATTTATCGGCGCCGTGATGAAGCTCTGTCTCGATAAAAGAGGAACCCTCATCAATCAGGCATACCTCTCGACCGACCGTATCGAGTTGTCATTCTATCTGCCTCTCGGTGAAATCATTTTCGACTTTTACGACAAACTAAAGAGCATTTCCAAAGGCTATGCATCCTTTGATTATCATATCTCGGACTACAAACCGGCACAATTGGTAAAATTAGACATACTGCTCAACGGCGATTCTGTAGATGCTTTGTCCTCGCTGATCCACGCTGACAATGCCTACGCTTTCGGACGCCGCATTTGCGAGAAACTAAAAGAACTGATTCCCCGACAGCAATTCGACATCGCCATCCAGGCAGCTATCGGTACCAAAATCATCGCCCGCGAAACCGTAAAAGCCGTCCGCAAGGATGTGACAGCAAAATGTTACGGCGGCGATATTACCCGTAAACGCAAACTGCTCGAGAAACAAAAACAGGGCAAGAAACGTATGCGACAGATTGGCAATGTTCAGGTGCCACAGTCGGCTTTCCTCGCCGTATTGAAATTGGACTAAAATTTTAATCTTTTCCAAAATGAAAAAAAGAAGCATTCTCTCATTATTTTTCAGTTTGATAATGCTCGTTTCGTTTGCGCAAAACGAAGAGCTGGTGGGGGCCAACTGCACCTCTATCATGGTGGGGCGCAAAGCCTCTGCAGACGGTTCGGTAATCACCTCTCACACCTGCGACAGCAAATATCGCACATGGGTAACCATGGAACCTGCTACCGACCACAAGGAGGGTACTATGCACAAAGTGTATAAAGGCACTATGCACACCCAAACTCCTGAAAGTATGGAAGGTATGGTACTGGTGGGCGAGATTCCAGAAGCTCCTCATACCTACGCTTATATGAACACCGCATATCCATGCATGAACGAAAAGCAGCTGGCTATGGGCGAAAGCACCTTCTCTGGGCCCGACACTCTGATAAACGAGAACGGCATGTTTCTAATTGAAGAGCTGCAACGTATTGCGCTGCAACGATGCGACAACGCCAGAAGCGCCATCTTGCTTATCGGCCAGCTGATTAAAGAATACGGCTATGGCGACGGTGGCGAATGCATCACCATTGCCGATAAAAAAGAAGTATGGCAAATGGAAATTCTGGGAGAAGGGCCTGATAAAATCGGCGGAATTTGGGTAGCCCAGCGTGTGCCCGACGACGAGGTGGCCGTGAGTTGCAATGTGGCCCGCATTGGCAAAATCAATCGTAAAGATAAAGACCACTTTATAGCATCCGACAACATTGAGGAAGTGGCTCTCAAATATGGACTCTGGGACGGTAAGGGTGATTTTATTTGGTGGAAAGCATTCCCCTCAAGCTATTCAGGCAAAAAGAATTTCAAAGAACGTGAATGGTATATCTTCAACGAACTGGCTCCTGACCTAAAACTCGACTTCAATGCCGACGAACTACCCTTCTCTATAAAACCTGCCGAGAAAGTGGATGTGCGCAAGGTGATGGAGTTGTTCCGCGCCAACTATGAAGGTAGCGAATTGCTTGACCAAACCGCCGCACTGAAAATCACCCGCAACCGCAAACAAAAAGACGGCACCACCATTACCGACACCCTAGTATGTCCAAATGCCAACCCCTGGATGGACGGCAACGAGCGCGCCCTATACAATGCCCTCAAACCAGGAACAATCACTTTCTATCGCGGTATAGCCATGTCGTGGTGCTCCTACTCTACCATCATCCAATGTCGCGATTGGTTGCCTGACGAAATTGGCGGCCTTTGCTGGTTCTCGCTGGAAAACCCAGGTCAAAGTCCACGTATACCTATCTATGCTGGCGAAACCAAACTGCCCGCCGGCTTCAACATCTGCGGCCATTTCGGCTACAACGAAAATGCTGTCCTATGGCACTATCGCAAAGCCAACAAGCTAGCACAAGTAAGATGGGGTTACACGAAAGACATCATGCTAAAAAACATTCTCCGATACGAAGATAAGGCCTTCGAAGAACTGCCCGCCATAGAAGAAAAAGTGGCTAAAATGCTAAAAAAAGATCAGAAAGAAGAGGCAGTAAAACTGCTCAACCAGTATACTTCCGACTTTGCAGGCGCCACCCGCCAAACCTGGCAGGAAATGGAGCACTCATTCTGGGAAAGATTCTGGACAGGATTTTAATTCAATTGACAGTTGACAATTGATAATTGATAGTTGAAAGTTATTTTTTCAACTTCTCAACAGCTTCGCTCACAGGAATTTTTGATTCTCCCTCAAAGGCAATAATGAAAGCGTCAGGATAACCATTACTCTTGACGTTTTTTAGTATCTCTTGTGCCTCTTGCAGCGTAGCAGCATTCCCAGAAGTGTATTTCCAAAATTGCCCTTCTTTGAACTTACGAACCTCCCTCACCTTGCTGAAACGGCTGTCGGTTGTCGGTATATTTTCAGGAATAGCTGCAATCTGCACACGGAAACGAATCTCGGTTTGCGGCTTTGGCTCGTCAATCACCGGTTTAGGAGTTTCAGCTGTGGTAGTAGCGATAGTAGTTGGCTTCTCAGCTTGAGAAACAACCGGATTCTCTTTCTCAATAGGTTTTACGATAGTTGGCTCAGTAACCACTTTACCATCAGACGTATCCTTCTTTTGCACAGGTTCTGATATCACATCAGACTCAACAGCCTTGCTTCCGGCTGTAGTTGACTCAGTAGCAGTGATTGGAGCATCCTCTTTTACCACTGGCACGGGTAGGTATTTCCGACTACCACCATCAAGAGCATTACGATACTCCACAAAAGCATTGTATATAGAAACTGCCATAATATCTTGCGATCCAGCTTTCAGCATATATTCTTCTTCAGTAGGATTCGATAAGAAACCCAATTCAATTAAAATACTGGGCATCGCCACCTTATAGAGCACCCAAAAGCCGGCCTGCTTTACAGTACGATCGAATAGATGAGTGTTTTTTAGCAGATTTTTCTGCACCTTATCGGCCAACAATATCGAGTGGCTCATATAAGCGGAAGTATGTAGCGAGAATATCACATTAGCTTCTGGCGAATTAGGATTAAAGCCCTCATAGTTGTTCTCGAAATTCTTTTCTTTCAAAATGGCGGCATTTTCTTTTTTGGCCACCTCCATATTGGCGTCAGATTTAGCCAAACCCATCACCCAAGTTTCAACCCCATGGGCACTTTTGTTCTCAGCAGCGTTGCAGTGTATCGAAATAAACAAATCAGCATGATTGTTGTTGGCAATAACTGCACGTTTATACACCTCCACAAAAACGTCAGTCTTACGGGTATAGATTACCTGAACATCATCAAAATTATCGCTAATCAGTTTGCCTAATTTCAACGCAACATTCAGTGTCACATTCTTTTCCGAGGATTTCTTACCCTTGCATCCTGGATCTTCTCCACCATGACCGGCATCAATTACCAACTTGAATTTCTTTTCTGGAGTTTGACCAAAAGATATTGCGTTAAAAAAAGTTAAGCACAGAAACAATAAAAAGCATTTTTTTATGTTCATAACTCGAAATATTTGACTATTTTTGTACATTTTTAAAAAGCAAAGATATTGTAATAAGACTAACGATAGGCAACATTGTATAAAAAGATATACACAATAAATTTTTCATATTTGTTATGCTGTAGCATCCTGCTACTAATCAGCATAATAAACAATTGTGTATATGGTCAGGTGGTTGATACAATAGCTGATACGTCAAATCAACTCTTCCCTACCGACACTGTGGTTCAACCAGGTGATTCGAGTAATACATTTGCAAATTCTGTTGACACTTTAGGCAACGACAGCCTAAAAATCGCAAAAAAGATATCCAAAAACGGACTGGAACACTCTGTCGTATATGATGCAAAAGATTCCATCCATTTTAGCATCAAAAACAAGGTGGCCTATCTCTTCAACGAGGCCTATGTGCTATATGAGGACATGAGTCTATATGCCTATTATATTGAAATCGACTTTGCCAACAACGAACTCTATGCCAGCGGAGCCATTGACGAAAACGGCAACATCATAGGAGCTCCTGTTCTGAAACAGGGAGACGGAGTCTATCGGGCACAGGAAATCAAGTACAATTTCGAAACAAAGAAGGGTAAAATCACCCACGTAATTACCGAAGAGGGAGAAGGATATATTCATGGTGAGCAAATCAAGAAGTTGGAAGACAACACCACCTATATCAAAAAAGGTAAATACACCACTTGCGAGCTCGACCACCCGCATTACGAGATTTCGTTCACCAAAGCCAAAGTGCTGCCCAACGACAAGATTATCATGGGACCAGCCTACGTCAGCTTTGCCGACATTCCCACCCCACTGGCTATACCCTTCGGCTATTTCCCTTTGGAGAAAGGGCGTCATTCGGGATTAGTAATGCCTACCTTCGGCGAAACCCAAAGTCTGGGATTCTACTTGCAGAATTTGGGTTACTATTTCGGCATCAGCGATAACTTCGACCTGCTGATTGCCGGTGATATTTACACCCGAGGAAGCTGGGCCATCAAAGCTGAATCCAACTACGTGTTCCGCTACAAATGCGCCGGTAAAGTCAGGCTCGAATACGGTCAGAAATATATTGGCGAAAAACTGATAGACTCTACCTACTACCACACCAACGACTACAAGATATATTGGGACCACAAACAAGACATAAAATCACACCCTAACACCCGCTTCAATGCACACGTGGATATCGTGAGTAGCGGCTACAACAAATACAACCTGTCAAGTATCAGCGACTACCTATCCAACCAATTCAGTTCCTCTATCAACCTCTCAACCAATGCAAAGGGTATTTTCTATTTAGATGCAGCCATCACCTACTCACAAAACACCGGAACCCACATGATTGACGCCAAACTTCCTACCATCAATATGTCGGTCACCCAATTCTACCCCTTCCGTAAAAAAAACAAAGCAGGCTCCTTAAAGTGGTACGACAACATTTCCATGAAATGGACCTCGGAGATATGCTCACAAATCAACACCAACGATACCCTATTTTTCAAATCCGAAACTTGGAAAAACATCAGCTTCGGAATGCGCCAAAATCTTCCACTTTCCATCCCCATCAAGATTGCCAAACTCGTCAACTGGAACACCAATGTCAATTTTACTGAAAGGTGGTATTTGCAACGCTTCGAAAAGTCTTTCGTAACCGACACAGTGGATGGTACCGTTTACGGCAACGTCACGGATGAGTTCAAACGTGGTTTCTACGCTCTCCATGATTTGAGCATCAACACCGAATTGACCACCAAAGTCTATTTCATGTACCAGTTTAAGAAAGGCAAGCTAAAGGCCATCCGTCATGTCCTCACCCCCCACGTGAGTGTAAATTATAGTCCCAACTTCAACAAGAGTTCCATCGGCGAATATTTCAATACCATCACAGGCCAATATGTCAGTTATTCGTACTTTAGTAACGCCATGTATGGCGGTGCCAGCGGACAAACTCAGGCACTAGCCCGAATCACTCTCGATAACAATCTTGAAATCAAGGTACACTCTCGCAAAGATACCATCACCGGCACCAAGAAGATAGCCATTTTCGACAACCTCTCCATCTCGATGGGCTACGATTTTGCCGCCGACTCGCTACGCTGGCAACCCTTGCGCATCTCAGGACGTAGCACTATCTGGAAACAACTCAACATCACTTTCAGCCTCGCATTCGACCCCTACGTCATCAAAAACGGCGTCAGAGTCAACCAAACTGAATGGAAGGTTAACCGTAAACTGCTTCGCTTTTCCAACGCCAGCATCAATTTGGGTCTAAACTTGGTCATCAACCGTGACTTATTCAAAGGTAAACAGAAAACCGACAAAAAAGAGAACGAGCAAGTTAAAAATACAGAATCCTTCATGGACCAGAACCTGCTGGGTATGCCCAACATCCGCCCCGACTTCAACAACCCCTGGTCGCTCACCATCAACTACACCTTTGCATACACGGCCAACGACAATTACGGTTATTATATCGTAGACTATCGCAGGGACGACTCTCAAAAACCCTATACCCACCAGTTTGTACAGACCCTGAACGTAATTGGCGAATTCAACATCACCCGCAAGTGGAAAATAGGTTTCACCACTGGCTACGATTTCGTGCATAAAGAAATGTCATACACTTCCATCGACATATACCGCGACCTCCACTGCTGGGAAATGCGCTTCAACTGGATACCATTCGGCTACCGTAAAGGCTGGAGTTTCACCATCAACATCAAGGCATCTGTGCTGCAGGATGTGAAGATTCCGTTGAAGAAAGACTTCCGCGATAATTTGGATTAATGTCTACACGTTACAAGTCGAAGAATGAAAAGGGGTAAAAAAACAAAAAAAATTTCAATAGAGACCAAAGATTTTTAATTGATTCTACGTTATAGATTATGAACACGAAACCCTGTGAAGAAATTTTGCAGTTGATAGACAACTGTAAGAAAGGCCAACGAAGGGCAATACACCGGCTTTTCAAGCAGTATTACGGGTCACTGTTCACGGTCTGCATGCGTTATGCTCACTGTTACGAAGATGCACAGGATATGGTGAACGAGGGGTTTGTCAAAATCTTTGCAGGATTGGAAACCTATCAGCCTACCGGCTCTTTCGAGGCATGGATGAAAACCATCATGGTAAATGCGGCTCTTGATTATCTCCGCAAATATCAACCTCCTGCCGAAACAGTCTCATACGATGATGTAGCCGACGACGTTCTGCCACACCATGACGAAAACGAGGCCCTCTCGAAGCTGTCGGCTGATGAACTAATGGAACTCATACAACAGCTACCCGACATGAGCCGCACCGTCTTCAACCTGTATGTGTTCGAAGAAATGCCTCATGCCGAAATTGCCAAACAACTCAATATCAAGGAAGGAACCTCACATTGGCACCTCAATTTCGCCAGAAATAAATTAAAGGAAGCAATAAAAAACAAATAACAGCCACAGGCTCAATAAAACGAAGTAATCAACAAGAAGTCAATATGGACCAGTTCGATCAAGAGATAAAAAACATACTCAACAGCAAAACCTATAGCTACAAGCCCCAGGCTTGGAGTGCCTTCAAACGCCATAGCGGTATGCCTGCAATGAACATAGGCGCCAAAATCGGCCTCTTTGGAGGTATCGCTGCCGCCATTGTGGGAGGAATTCTGTTCTTCACGCTGCCCCACCCTGTAGAGTCCATTACTGACAACTCCATAGCAGCTCACGAACAAAACACTTCCGACCCCACTTTAGCCGATACCGTTTCCCCTATTGTCTCTTCCGAAACAGTTGCCACCACAGAGCCCATTGTAACCGCATCTCCCAAACCTAAGCAATCATACTCACAAACGCCAACATCCTCAGAGTCTTTCGAACATTCGCAAGCATCAGCCACCGCCCCAACTCAACCCAGACCCGCCACTCAACAACCCTCTCATTATGGCCGTCCTCTGGAAATCCTGGTGGACACCATCTCTTCTAATGATTTTCCAGACTATCCAGCCAAACCCGCTGATATGCTGCCATAAATTCCAGTCAATCTTATACCTCTTCCTATCCATTTTGGGGAAAAGTTTAAGAGAACCCCTTATTCTTCCATTTTTTTTACTAAATTTGCATTCTTGAAGAACAACTTATCGAGAATACGAATAAAAAACTGAATAATAGGGTTTTATGAGAAAATATTTACTTTGGATTTTACTATTGTTTGTTGTTGCAGAAAAAGGATTCACACAAAACAATGTGGTGACCATCGAGGAATGCCAACAATGGGCGGTAGCTCAGTCGTCAGCCAACGTTCAAAAAGAATTGAACGACAGACTACTGAAGGTGAAGTTGAACAATGCGGCAGCGCATCTCTACCCAAAACTTGAAATCAACGGCGAAGCATCCTACCACTCGGAAGTGCCACAATTATATCCATACGTGTCAGGAGCTGATACCTTTTCAAGATTTCGGAGCTATATCGGCCTCGATTTTGAGCAGGTACTTTTCGAAGGTGGTAAACTCTACTACGGACGGCGCTACGAAAAGCTGGCCAACGAGGCAGAAATCTATAAAGTAGAGATTTCAATCAACGAGATGAAAGAGCAAATCATCACCATCTACCTCAACCTGCTTATTCTGGACAAACAACTGAATATCCTCACCAACGCGGAAGAACTACTGCAAAAACAGCGCAACCAACTGAACAGCCTGCAGGCCAACGGCATCATCCCCTCCAGCTCGGTAGCTCAATTGGAGGTGGAAATGCTGAAAGTGGAACAAAGCAAGGGCGAAGTGCAGACAAAAAAAGAGTCGCTGATTTCGTCGTTATCGATTTTGACAGGCAAAGACCTATCGCATAGCGAGTTTGTAGTTCCAAATGTACCCTCAGTGGATATCAACTCCTCTTCCGACCGCTTGGAATACAAGATTTTCGAGAACAGCAAACAAACCCTTGGCTTCCAGCGCAAGATGCACCTAGCTAACAGTCTGCCCAAAATCACCCTTTTTGCCACAGGTGGCTACGGACGCCCCTACCTGGACTTCTTCAACCCCAACTTCCGTTGGTATTATGCTGCGGGAGTAAGGCTGAACATACCTCTTATCGATTGGGCCAAGTCATCGGGTGTGGCTAATGTTATAGACCTGCAAAGGGCCATCTTGGAAAGCCAAGAGAGTGACTTCGCCAAAGGCAATAACATTGCTATACAAGAAAAACGCTATGAAATACAGCGTATTGAAGACATGCTAAAACGGGATAAACAGATTACCGAAAGACAAAAGGAAATCACCAATACCTTCTCCATACAGCTGATGAATGGCACCATCACTGCATACGATTATATCAAACAGCAGAACGATGAAACCCAGTCACTGATCAACCAGGAAGTTCATTCAATACAACTGCTGAAAGCTAAATATGAACTTTTGGCGCTGACAGGACGCTTGTAAAATCAGCCTCCTTAATAATTATTATTCATAGATAAGTCTTACCGTCTTGGCAGCATATCCACACCATACGCCGGTAACATTCTCTCCATGGATATTGGTAATTGTAGGTGAGGGATTAGTAAAGGGATTCTCTCCCAAAGCTGAGTTATTGCCGCCAGTATTCCAAAACTGGTAGCTGGCATAATCCATCTGGGCATATTTCACATAGACCGTGTCACCCGGACGGAAGTGCATGCGAAAATACTCTTTCTGTCCCTCCTCACTCATAGTGGGCATAAGAAAGGCTGAGGGATTAGCTCTAAGCACCTCTACATTAACGGTCATCCCGTTGATGGTGGCATCGTCAAAGGCCACCGGCACCGTTGTAACCCACATCCTGTCGCGGATATTCTTGCTATAGAGCTTCACCAAGAACTGGTAATAATTCTGCTCAGCAGCATTGTCGGTCATCCGTAAACGGATGGTGGTGAAATTCTTATCCATAATCTCATTGCTGCGGTCGAATCCAATAGTGTCAATATCGAAGGTGTGCAGAATCTGAGTGGTGGCCGTATAGACCTTATCTCTCCAATGTATTTCTAGATCATAACGGGTGTTCTCCTTGCCAATGATATTACCCACATAAGCATAGCGGTATGGAGCCTCTGCATAGGGCTTAAACGAAAGACGTTCAGTCTCACCATCGGAGGATTTGAGCAACACAATGGCATCTTTGATAAGAATACTGTCCATCACCAAATCATAGTTAAAGGCATCGAAAAAAGGAACACTGCGGGATAGCATCACCGTAGCAGGCTTACCATTCTCGATATAACCTTCCACTACCAACTTCGACTTATAGCCTGGAATTTTCACGTCAATCTCCGACTGACAAGATGCCAACAATAGCATTAAAAAGCCACAAAAGACTATGATTAGGTGTTTTGCTTTCATTTTACTTGATCTTAAAATTCCAGGTTATAGACGGCATAATGGGCACCACACTCATCTGGTAGGCCTTGGTTTCCAATTCAACAATACTTTGAGAGATATCTATGTTAGTATTGGTTTCGTAGAAGATAAAGAAGGGATTCTTACGGTTGTATACGTTGTATATAGCGAAATTGAGTCCCGTTTCGAAGTGCTTTCGCTTGCAGATTTGCCAATCTACAGAGATATCGAGGCGATGATAGGGAGGCATACGATATTCATTACGTTTGCTATACTCCTGTACCATACTGCCGTTAAAAACATAGAAACCTACTGGCACCGTCATCGCATTGCCGGTAGCATATACCCATACTGCCGACACCGTTAGCTTGTTTCTCAAGATTTCGTATGACAGGCTGATACTTACATCGTGACGACGGTCATACTTGGCATAGAACGGATCGCCATCGTTGAGTTCGGGGAAGCGCCGCATGGTATAAGACAGCGTATAGCCCACAAAACCCGTGAAACGTCCCTTGGCTTTCTTGAAGAAGAATTCCACACCGGCGGAATAGCCATCGCCGAAGGTGTACATCTGGTCGGGATTGATTTTTAGAGAACTGAATGACAATCCATCTCGATACTCTGCCAAGTTATACATTCTTTTATAATAGCCATCGATATAAGCCTCAAACATGTTCTTGTAGAAATTCTGATATACACCTAAAGAAGCCTGTATACAGGTTTGGGGCTTAAGGATATCAGTAGAAGGCATCCACACATCCACAGGCAACGAGATAGTGGACATGGGTATCTGATGCAGATACTGGTAATTCAAGGTCAAAGAGGCCTTGATGGAGGTATATTCCGCCACCAGGAAGCGCAGGTTCAATCGCGGTTCTACCCTATTGTACTGCTTAATGATCTCACCGGGCTTATACACAATAGAGTCGACAATCATATCTCGCTCGTCGATAATATAGCGGGTAAAACTGCCCACATGTTCAAAATGGGTATAACGCAATCCCACGTTCACCTTCAGCCATTTGGTCACATCCCATTCATCGTTGGCATAGATACCCAGTTCGTGGGCATAATAAGGCGCCGAACTGGGCAGCGAGAGATTGTTATCCTCACCGGCTTCCACATCGAAATCGTTGGGATGCATATCATGGAAGATATAATGGATGCCAAAACGTAGGTTATGGGCCGGCGATGGCAGATAGGTCAGCTCGCTCTTCAACGCATAGTCGTTCAACCCCGATTTCAAGTTAAACTTATACACACTCATCTGCATGAGGGTGGAGAAATCATAATGGCTGTATGTAAAAAGTGTGTTAAGGAATAGCTGCGGAGAGATAATATAATTCCAGCGGATACTGGCCATTGCATTGGCCCAAGTGAAGTCAAAGGCAGTAGCCCCCGAAGTGGACCTGTAGGCGTAACGGTCACTACCATAGTAGCCTCCGAAAAACAAGCGGTGTTTGTCGTTGATTACAATATTAAACTTGGCATTCAGGTCGTAGAAATACAAGCGGGTACCCTTCAGCTGAGGCTGCTTCTTAACAAACGGCTGTATCAGCAGGTCTACGTATGTACGTCGGGCCGAAATGATAAACGAGCACTTGTCTTTTTTGATGGGACCTTGCAACGTGAACTTGGAAAAGAGCAGGCCTATGCCGGCATCAAACTCAAAGCGCTTCATATTACCCTCTTTCTGGGTCACATCAATGATGGACGAAAGTCGACCGCCATAGTAGGCCGGCATGCCCGATTTATATACCTCCACATTACGAATAGCATCGGTATTGAAAATCGAGAAGAAACCAAACAGGTGACTGGCATTGTAAATGGGGGCCTCGTCAAGCAACACCAGGTTCTGGTCGGCAGAGCCACCACGAACATACAAGCCGCTGTTGGCCTCGCCGCCAGAAGAGAAGCCTGGCAGCAACTCTATCAGCTTCATCACATCGGCCTCACCCAAAAAGGAAGGCATCTTCTTGATGGCTTGCACCGTAATATCGGTACGGCCCACATCCACACTCGTCACATTCTGGTCTTCGTTTTTGCCGGTCACTACCACCTCTTCAGTGAGGAATGCTACTGGCACCAATGCAAAATTGAGCGTTTTGTTGGCCGACAAAGTAACACTTCCTCGTAGTCTTCATAACCCATAAACGAAACCTTCAGACGATAACAGCCAGGATAGACGGAAATGGAATAAAAACCCGCTTTGTTGCTGACGCAACCAAGCGGATTTGAAGGATTTGTTGTATCGGTCAGAATAATATATGCTCCTGTTATCTGCTCTCCGTTGTTGACATCGGTAACTGTACCTGAAACCACAACTTTCTGCGCAAAAACTAGAGGCGGCAGCAGGGAAAGTAATAACAATAAAGCAATTTTTCTCAGGCTCACTCTCTCACTTTCAAAATAAATCCAGTACCGTGTACATTACAAATTTCAACCTTAGGTTCAAAACCAGGCAGATATTTATCGTGACGGCCTCCGTTAGGATTCAAATGTTCTTTCTTCACGGGTTCAATGTTGATGTATGAACGCAACTTGGTCAGGAATACATCCATACTGCGGCCCACTGAGTAATCCTCATCTCCCCACACTTCTTTCAAAATCACCTCTCTAGGCAACAGTTTGTTCATATGTTCGCACAAGAGTTTTAACAATTCGGCCTCTTTGCGGGTGAGAGTACGGGTTTTCTTGGGGTGAATCAGCTGCATAGCACTGTAGTTGAACACAAAATCGCCAAATTTGTATACCTTCTCCTCATACAAAGGATCTGTCACCTTATAGTGGCGTGTGCGGCGCAAGATGGCCTCAATACGTAGCGACAACTCTTCAGTGCTAAACGGTTTGGTTACGTAATCGTCGCAGCCCAACTTAAAACCTTTGATGCGGTCTTCCTTCTCAGCCTTGGCCGTCAAGAAAATAACCGGCACGTCCGAGTCAAGTTTGCGGATTTCCTGCATCACACTATAACCGTCTCTTTCCGGCATGATGATATCCAAAATACAGATGTCAAACAGACCTCTGTTGAACGCTTTGCATGCTGAGTTACCGTCACCGAATTCGGCCACTTCATAGCCCAGCATTTCAAAATAGTCCTTTAAAACATAGCGAAGATTTTGACTATCTTCGACTAACATAATTTTGCCTTTCTTCATTGTTATTGTATTTTTAATTTTGGTTTATCATCATAATCCGCTACAACACAATATCTTACAATCAAATCCTAATCACCCTAATATCCACATGCAAATATAATAAATTTATTTATACAATTCATTGTTTTAATAAAAAAATCTTTACGATATCACCTACAACACTAATTACAAGTGTTTTACCCTTTAACATTCATGAGCACATCCCAGACTTGGGAAGCAGTGTAATCCCATGAAAAATCGTCCTTTCTCTGCCATCCTTTTTCCACCAGACGTGCCCTGACCTCTTCATCCTGTATTTGCAGCAAGGCCTCCGCAATAGCGTTCACATCGAAGGGGTCAGTCAGCAGGGCTGCCTCCCCAGCCACCTCAGGCATAGCAGTAACGTTAGAAGTAACCACTGGTGTCTTACAGCGGAAAGCTTCTACTATGGGAATACCAAAGCCTTCAAAATATGACACATACACAGAAGCATAAGCTGCCGCCGTCACTTCGTGCAGTTTCGGTGCACTCAAGTGCCCCAAAAACACCACATCGTCCTTGAATTGCATTTGCTCGTAGGCCTGACTGATGTCGTCAGTCCACCATCGCTTCTCACCTACCACCACCAGCTTTACTTCCGATGACGAACGCTGTCTAAAAAAATCGTAAGCGGTAAACAGTCGCGCCAAATTCTTGCGGGGATGCAACGAGCCCACAAACATAAAATAGGGCACTCCTCCCGTGATTTTCTGACGTATGGCTTCCTTCTTTTCTTCAGAAAGGGGTACAAATATATCATTGGCGCCATTATAAGCCACTGCTATCTTTTCGGGTTCCACCCCATAGCAGTCACAAATATCCTTTTTAGAAAAATTGGAAACAGTGATGATTTGTTGGGCCTTATGGGCAAACTTGGGAAAGTATTTTTTATAATGCCACAAGTCCAATGCCGGCATATCTTTGGGGAAATGCTCAAAATTAAGGTCATGAAAATGGGCTACCGATGGCACCGCAGTGTGTAAACACAGATAACCATCTGGAGAATAAAACAAATCAGGCTTGATACGTTTCAAGGCACGGGCCACCGATAGTTCAAAATACCAAATATAGAGAAACGGATGGCGGGCTTGCGGAAACAGTACCACAGGATGCACATTGGGGCCAAACAGATATTTGGGGTCAGGCTTACGGTCAAAAATAAAGTAAAAATCCACTTCTGGATGTGCACTTACCATGCGCCGCAGGGTCTCATACATCACCCACCCTATCCCTTCGAGTTTGTCGGGCAAAAGCAACCGTGTATTTACTGCAATTTTCAAACCTGTATTTTTTGGCAAAATTACGTTTTTTTTTGACATCCCGACTATTTATCGTTGATAAAATTTTTCGTATTTTTGCACTTTTATATTCCAGGGACAATGATGAACGAAAAAAGACCTACGGAACACTTTCTGGCTAAAACTTTTGCCGGACTGGAAGACGTGCTAATGGAGGAACTGGAGCAACTGGGTGCAGCCAATTGCGTCAAACATAGCCGCTCGGTTTCCTTTGACGGCGACATGAGCCTGTTGTATAAAGCCAACTACTTCTGCCGCACCGCCTTGCGTATTCTGTGGGAGATGGATAACTTCAGTTTCCGCGACAACAACCAGTTTTACGATGCCATCTACAAGTTCCCCGCTGAAAGATTCCTGTCGAAAGACGGCACTCTTGCCGTCAGTGCATCGCTAACCGAAAGCGATTTCAAGACTCCGCTCTATCCTTCAGTTCTAGCTAAAGATGCTATTTGCGACCGTTTTCGCAGCCTGTTCGACGAGCGACCTTCGGTAGATAAAGAAGAGCCCGACCTGCAAATACACCTGCACATCTACCAAAATAGTTGCAAACTTTATCTCGATAGCTCAGGCGAGTCGCTGCACAAACGGGGCTATAAAGCCGCAGTTCACCCCGCCCAAATCAACGAAGTGCTGGCTGCCGCCATGATTAAACTAAGTGGCTGGCACGGAGAGTGTGATTTTATAGACAATATGTGCGGTGGTGGCACCCTGCTGATAGAAGCCGCCATGCAGGCGCTCAACATCCCCGCCGGCTACTACCGTCACTATTGGGGCTTTTTCAACTGGAAAAATTTCGACCGCCTCCTGTGGAACCGCATCACCAACAGCGCCCGCATCAAAGAGGATGTCAATATCAACTTCTATGGCTCCGATATTTCCGGTCGCTATCTCGGAATGGCCAGAGCCAATGTAGAAGAGGCCGAACTGCAGGATTTCATCTTCTTGGAGAAGTCTGACATGGCCGACACCCGTCCCGAGAGCACACCTTCTGTGGTGATGATCAATCCGCCCTACGGCGAGCGACTGGATGTCGACAACATCAAAGCCCTGTATCAGCAAATTGGAGACACATGGAAACAACACTTCGCCGGTTGCACCGCCTTCATCATCAGCTCCGACCAAGAGGCGCTCAAAAGCATAGGCCTGCGTCCCTCACGCCGTTTCAAGCTCTTCAATGGCCCGCTGGAATGCAAATTCCTCCGCTTCGACCTCTACGAAGGCAAGAAGAACAATTCCCCTTCTAACATAAAAAAACATTTAAACAATTAAACATAAAGTATGATTTGCAAAATAGTCAATAAATCAAACAACGTCACCCCCGCCTACGCCACCGCCCAAAGCGCCGGAATGGACCTTAGAGCTAACCTCGAGACCTCCATCATATTGAAACCCATGGAACGTGCCATGATTCCTACCGGACTGTTCATCGAACTGCCTGTGGGCTACGAGGCTCAGGTGAGACCCCGCAGCGGACTGGCCGCCAAACACGGCATCACCGTGCTCAACACCCCCGGCACCATCGATGCCGACTATCGTGGCGAAATCAAAGTAATATTAGTCAACCTATCGAACGAAGCTTTCGAAATACAACATGGTGAGCGCATCGCCCAAATGGTAATTGCCAAACACGAAACCGTACAATGGGAGGAAGTGGACTCCCTGTCAGAAACCGAACGTGGTGCCGGTGGATTTGGCAGCAGCGGCCTCAAATAATTTATCTATCTAATACTTTATTATTGATATAATGTCATTAAAACACTCTTTTTTACTGATTCTGGCGTTTCCCCTGTCATTAATGCTCTTTAACCAAGATGCACTGGCTCAGAAAAGCAAGAAGGCCAAAAGCGGCAAAACCGTCATCACAGACGAGCAGCGCCAGCAGTCGGCCCTGTTTGCCGACGGTCTACGCGAATTCTATGCCGGCAACTACGAGGCCTCCGAGAACATTTTCCGTAAAGTGCTGGCCAAAAACGAGAAAAACGATGCTGTCTATTATATGTTGGCACGTATCCGCAAAAACGGAAAGAACTATAGCGGTGCCGCCTATTATCTGCAAGAGGCCCTGAAATACGATAAGAACAACATCTGGTACAAAGTGGAACTCGCCGAGGTGTACGACCTGATGGAAGACCACAAAAACGCCATCAAACTTTGGGAGGAGATTTGCAAACAGAAGCCGGAGAACGAGATGTACCTGTTCGCCCTGTCGGAAGACTACCTCAGCTTGGAACAATACACCAAAGTGATTGACATTTATAACAAGTTGGAGGTACTGGAGGGTTATAACGAAGAAATCACCGCTGCCAAAGTCGCCATCTGGCTGTATCTCAACGATGTAAAAAATGCAGTGGGAGAATACGACAAGCTCATCAAGGAGTTTCCCTCCGAGCCGAGCAATTATGTGCTGGCAGGCAACATCTACCAGTCCAACAACATGCCCGACAAGGCTTTAGACTATTATCAGGCAGCTCTAAAAATCGACCCCGACAATACGATGGCTAATATGGCTCTGGCTGACTATTATATGGGAAAGGGCGACGAGCAAGCCGCCTTCCAGTCTCTGCTAAAAGCCTTCACCGACCAGCAAATTCCCATCGACAATAAGCTGCCCTTCCTGAAAAGATATTTCAGCAAGGCCGCCAAAAACCCCTCTCAAGAAAATCTCAGCCAATGTCAGCAATTGTCAACCATACTCACCGAAGTGCATCCCGACCGTGTGGAAGGATGGGCCACCATAGCCAGCCTGTATCTGATGGAAAAGAACTATGAGTCAGCACGCAACTTTTTTGAACAAGCACTAAAAATCGACCAGTCTTCCTACGCTTTGTGGGAAGACTACTTCTACTGTCTGTCTCAACAGCAGGATAACAAAGCTATGATTACCCAAGGACAAAAAGTGCTCGAACTCTTCCCCACCAATGCCGCTATGCTCTTCAACATAGCCCATGCCTACTACGCTGAAAAAGAATATAGCAAAGCTGTCGAATTGCTGCAACAGGCAGCCGTCTATTCCTACGACAACAACCTTCTGGCCAATATCTACAACCTCCTGGGCGACTGCCAACAGGAACTAGGTAATAAGGACGAAGCCATCAAGAACTGGAAAATAGCACTTCAAAAAGGTCTCAATACTCAAGACAAAATCGATAAAGCCAGCCACTAATTATCTTATTATGAAAAGAGTCTTTGTTCTGCTTCTAATGCTTACCGCAATGTCTGTTCATGCCCAAGAGCTTACCTTTTGGCAGAAACTCAACAATAGTCTTACCACCGTCAAGAACATCGACACCCTCTATATCTACCATCCCAAGCTGAGCTTCACCCTGGGCATTTTCACCCGCTTGCAGCAGGCAGGCTTAGACGTAAACGTTAAGTTTAAAATGCGTATGGACGATGGCACTATTCCCGGGACCACCAAATACCATATCCAGGAGAATCTCAACACCAAAATAGGATTGGAAGTGGGCTACGGCAAACTGGTCTTAGGCTATGGTTTCGAGGTGGGCCCAAAGAAAGCATACAAAAAGCGGGCCTTTGCCATGAACCTTTTGGGACAGTCATGGGGCCTCCATTTCAGCTACTTTCGTATAGACAATCCTTTCACCTCAGCAATTGAATTAGGATTGGGTGACGGTAACACATACATCCAAGAGTCCATCAAATCTAAAGAACCCGCCACCCTGAAAAACCTTTCCATAGACGCTTACTATGTCTTCAACCACAAACGTTTTGCCTATCCTGCCACTTATAAGGCTGGACTGGTGCAGCGACGTACGGCAGGCTCATGGATGCTCACCCTGCGCTACGCACAAGGAAGCCTCCACAATTCTCCCTGGGCTTCTTTCGACTCCTACAATCTGATTGATGCCTTCGGTACTATGCAGATATCTATAGGTGGCGGTTATTCCGCCAACATAGTATGCTGGCACAAAAATCCCACTAAACCCCACGACAAGGGGCTGCGCAACTTTACCATCAACCTCACCGCACTGCCCGTGCTCACCGTGTTCGACTACCTGAGAACCAAAAATTATCTCTTCGACGAGGAGGGTTTCCTTCGTGGCTACCGCGAGTCGAAAATCTTCTGCTGCCCTATGCCCAATGTCATCGGCAGCGCAGCTTTGGGACTGACACTCGACCGCTTTTTCATCTCTGCCCAGTTTACCTACCACTGGTTCTACTTCCTCAGCATCAGCGCCTACAATTCCCAAAAGTTGCAAATCCCCTACGAGTTGGACAACATCCGCTTCCGGGGCTCGTTCCACGATTGGACCCTGAATTTTCTGTTTACATATAAGTTTTAGAGGAGAAGCCTCATAACCTCTCCCCTTCTCCCTTACTTTCTTACAATTACACTGCCACTGCCCTGATGAGTGGCCAGTATCAGCACTTCAGCAATCTGCACATGAGCAGGCGCGTTGGAAGCATACACGGCTACTTCGGCAATATCGTCACCCGTCAGCGGCTTGATGCCCTTATACACATTGGCTGCACGTTCAGTGTCACCATGAAAGCGGGTGTTGCTGAAGTTGGTTTCCACCAAGCCGGGCTTCAGGTTGGTCACCCTAATGGCTGTGTTGGCCACATCTATGCGCAAACCGTCAGTAATGGTCTTCACCGCTGCTTTAGTAGCACAATAAACGTTACCGTTAGCGTAGGCAGCATCACCAGCCACTGAACCCACATTGATAATGTGTCCCCTGTCGCGTGCCACCATTCCTGGCACCACCAGTCGGGTCATCGTCAACAAGCCCTTGATGTTGGTGTCTATCATCGTTTCCCAGTCCTCATAGCTGCCTTCATATTCAGGCTCCAGTCCCAATGCCAGTCCAGCATTGTTCACCAACACATCGATTGCCTTCCACTCTTCGGGCAGTCCGTTGATACATTTTGTAGCCGCCTCGCGGTCTCTCACGTCATACACCAGTGTAAGCACCTTCGTGCCCTTCCCCTCCAATTCCTTGCGTATTTCCTCCAGCTTCTGTCCGTTGCGGCCTGTCAGTATCAGTTTGTCGCCATTCTCGGCAAATTTTCTTGCGCAGCCAAGCCCTATACCGCTTGTAGCACCCGTAATTAAAACAATCTTATTCATAGTCAGTAGGTTATTAATTATATCTTCTTTTACTTTTGGATTGACAAATGTACATAAAATTCCCGAATTACACACAGACGTATAAATTTTTATCGTAGGGACTCGATTCATCGCGTCCGCAAAAAAATGAAGAAGATTTTCTCTGATTCATTGATAGATATTTGTTTCGGAATTTTCTGTAAATTTGCATTTTTATTGCATTATTCTAAGCGAAATAAAAACTTCACAACATAAAAAACTTTTAGATGGCGCGCGAAAAAGAGATTTACAAGGTAACACTGATAGGTACGGCAGGCAACATCGCCCTGCTGAGTTTCAAGTTTGTGGCCGGCATCTTGGGCCACAGTGCCGCTATGATGGCCGATGCCGTTCACTCGCTGTCCGACTTCCTCACCGACATCATCGTGTTGGTCTTCGTCAACATCAGCTCGAAGCCACAAGATAAAAAACACGAATACGGTCACGGGAAGTTCGAGACACTGGCCACCTTTTTTATTGGAATGGCCTTAGTGGCCGCGGCCATAGGCATCATCGTATCGGGTGCTGCTAAGCTGGCCGACTGGCTCAATGGGGCACAGTTGGAAGCTCCTGGCAAACTGGCCTTATGGGCAGCGCTCATCTCCATCGTGGTGAAAGAAGTGCTGTTTCAATATACCGTGCGTAAGGGGCGTAAATTAAACTCCAAGGCAGTAGAGGCCAACGCCTGGCATCACCGCAGCGATGCGCTGTCGTCGGTAGGCGCCGCCATCGGTATCGGAGGAGCCATATTTTTAGGCGACCGCTGGACGGTGCTCGACCCCATTGCTTCCATCGTGGTGGGAGCTATGCTAATAAAAGTGGCTTGGGACTTGTTGAAGGCCAGTATGAACGAGCTCACCGAAAGTTCACTACCGGAAGCAACCGAACAGGAGATTGTGGCCATCATCACCTCCTTCCCCGGTGTTTCAGAACCCCACAACCTGCGCACCCGCCACATCGGCAACCGCATCGCCATCGAAGCCCATATCCGCATGGATGGCAACCTGTCGCTACATGAGGCTCACGAAAGAACCTCTTCCATCGAGCGCAAACTCAAAGAGCGCTTCGGTCCCGACACCCACGTCACCCTCCACACCGAACCGATAAAGAAATAAAACCTAACTACTTTAAATTTGTGTCAAACCAATCCAGGAAGTTGCGATGCCAGAGGAGGCTGTTCTGGGGCTTCAACACCCAGTGGGTCTCGTCGGGGAAATAGAGATAACGGGCTTTCAAGCCGCGAATCTTGGCAGCATTGTAGGCAGCCATACCCTGAGAAGCTACAATGCGGAAGTCATATTCGCTGTGAACCACACATAAGGGAGTATTCCATTTATCCACAAACAAATGGGGTGAGTTGGCAAAGCTGTTCTTCACCTTTGGGTTGTCTTTTTCCCAATAAGGTCCGCCCAAATCCCAGTTGGTGAACCAAAGTTCTTCAGTCTCTAAGTATTGCTGATCGAAATTGAACATGCCGTTGTGAGCCAGCAGGGCCTTGAATCTTCTGCCTTCGTTATATCCTTTGGCATCGTAGTTGTGGCCGGCCAACCAATACACGCTGAAGCCGCCAAAGCTGGCACCACAGGCACCCAGACGCTCTTTGTCAATCTGCTTCACGTTGTCGGTGAAATAGTCGGCTGCCGTCATATAGTCCTGCATACACAGTCCGCCATAATCGCCGCTGATTTCCTCACACCATTCCTTGCCGAAACCTACCGTTCCACGACGGTTGGGGGCGATGATGAAATAACCGCCACCACTCATCACCATGAAGTTCCAGCGGGTGCTCCAAAATTGTCCCACTTCCGACTGGGGACCACCCTCGCAATAAAGCAGTGCAGGATACACCTTGGTGCTGTCGTAATCGTAAGGATAAATCAGCCAGGTCAGCATGTCTTTGCCGTCAATGGTCTTAATCCAGTGCTCTTCCACCTTACCCATACGCACCTGCGAAAGGACGTCGTCGTTGATGGCCGAGATTTTCTGTCCCTCACCCATGTTGTCGCTATAGTTATAGACATAAATCTCTGAAGGATATTGCATAGACACCTGGTCGGCATACAACTTGCCGTTGACCAGCTCGAAGCTGTGCACATCATGGCAACCAGCAGAAATCTGACGGAACTCCTTGGTGGCTCTGTTGCAGGCAAAAATCTGGTCGGTACCACGGTAGTAAACCACACCCAGAATTTCCTGGTCGTCGTCACTCCAGCCGATATTGGCAAAAGTGTAGTCAAAATCAGCCGACATATTGGTGCGTTCTCCCGTGGTCAAGTCCATCACCATCAGGCGCAGCTGGTCGCTCTCGTAGCCATCGCGTTCCATGCTTTCCCAGGCAATCATCTTACCATCATGACTGAACACAGGGTTCTGGTCGTAACCCATAATGCCTTCACTAAGGTTTTTGGTGGTCTTTTTCTCGATGTCATAGAGATAAATATCGCTGTTGGTCGAGAAGGCATAGTCGGCCCCCGTTTTCTTGCGACAAGTGTAAGCTATGGTCTTGCTGTCGGGGCTGTAGTTGTACTGCTCCACTCCACCCCATGGACGCATGGGACACTCAAAAGTGCTATCGATAATGGCCACTGCATTGTTAATGTCCAACTTGCTGCCATCAAAGCCGGCGAGGAAAATCTGCGGAATCTCATCCACCCAGTTGTCCCAATGGCGGTACATCAAATCCTCGTTGATGCGGCCGGTGGTCTTATCAAGTCCGGCATACAGTTTCTCCAAATGCTCGGGGCGTTTCACAGGAATGGTAGCAATATACACCATAGATTTGCCGTCAGGAGCCAGTTTGAAGCCTTCGATGCCGTTTTCAAAAGTGGCCACATTCTTGTTCTTCATCGTCTTCACATCCAGCGAGCGGATTTCATTACCACGGCAATACAGCAGTATCTGCTGGTTTTTCCACACCAGGTTATATTCGCTGGCAGCAGTCTGGGTCAGTCGCTGTGCCTCACCACCTTCGGTGGGAATCAGGTAAATCTCGGCATTGCCCTTGTTCGCTTCCATATCGTAGTAGGTCACCGTATAGGCAATATACTTACCGTCGGGCGAAACAGCCTTCTCACCCATTTTTCCCAATGCCCACATCACCTCGGGAGTAAAGCGGCCGTCTTGTACTTGAATTTCAGGCTTGCCAATAATTTTCTCTTTGTCCTGTTTTTGGGTGCAGGCAGCCAACACTGCCAGCAGTGCAAATGTGATAAATATTTTCTTCATAGCGGTAATTTTTGATTTCTAAATTGAGACTGCAAATTTACATGATTTTTCCCAAACTTCAACAAACTCTCCGAAAAAGATAGTTATATATAACTAACTTTTTTCTCAAAGCACATAACACACTAATTATCAGACAAAAAGCATTATGTTGGTAGCTTGGTAGCTTGGTAGCTTGGTATCTTCTATTGTCTTTGCAGGGTGCAGGGTTGGTATATGCAATAAAATATATTATATATATGAATAATTATAATTATTGAATATCATTTTATCATTTAGAATTAATAGGGAATACTTTTTTGCAGAAAACATTTAAAGATACCAAGCTACCAAGATACCATATACTTAACATACTAATACATAGTGCATTGTTGGTATCTCGATAAAAAAACACCAAAGATACCAGCTTTTCATGCTTTTTCAAAAAATATTCCTGGAATATTCCTAGAGTGAGAGAATTCCAACTCTCATGTAAGTCTCATGTAAGTCTCATATAATGCTCATGCACTTCCTACCCAAATCCAGGAATATTTTTTGGCGGACTTGGTAGCTTGGTAGCTTGGTATCTTGCAATGCAAATGAATGCACTCCCAGAAAACACCTATTGATTTACAAGCAATTACAATTAATCTACCGTATTTTACACTAAAATTAACGCTACACCAAATGTTTTTTAGCTTAAATTTAAGAATAAAAAGAGGCGCAGTACCGCTACGCCTCTACTTTACTATCAAAAACTATATTAAAGCTTGATAAAACTCGCTCTTATTTTACATATTCATATTCAGTGGTACCTGAATAGCCCGTATAGATATTGCTGCTGCCTACACCACCTTCTTCCCATGATTTTCTGAATGATTTAGGATAATTTCCTTCGTAGGTATAATCATATCTAACTGTATAATATTCAGTTCCATTGTCCCAACGTTCAGTGCTTTCTGTGATATTGTTCTTTGAACGATAGTTGACGATATCTTGCACTTCAGATAGTGCAGCGCCCAACATCGGGTTCTTTTTGTTATCGTACTTAGCTTCAAAAACATATTCGTCATTATCTCCCTCTTCAATCTCTGTGACAATGGCTTTAACCATATTACCCTTTTCCCAAGTCAGTTTATAAAAAGTAACCTCGGTTGTTGCCTTTGGATTTGGATTCTGCTTCTGATATTTTGCATAAGCCTGATTAAATTCTCTCGGCATAATGAAATCCAAAGCACCACTCGGACCCCTATCGTCTGCCGACTTATAGTCAATATAACTCTCTTCAATCTCAGATATGGTACTTCCCTTGTAAGTAAAAGTATAAATACGACGGAGGTTTCCGTTTCTATAATAGTCAATCTCTTTCAGTTTGTTTCCATCATACTTATATTCATAATATTTGTTGTCAACATAGTTGGACATCTTCACCACACGTTTTTTCTCGTATGTAAAGTTATAAGAATAGCTGATGCTACCACCCGAATAATAGTCAATACGGTCAAGGGTATTGTCTTTATTCCAAGTACATGACGCTACAAGCGACTTGCTGCCTTCGGGTGTAGTATGATAAACCCTACTGATTTTTTTGGAAGGGGTATAAACACCCTCCTTCTTACAAGCAGTGAAAAGCATAGCCACACAGGCTATCAACAAAAGAGAAATAATTTTTTTCATCCTATTTAGCGGGCTGTTGTCTCATCGCCCCCATCGGTTTTAATAGATTAATATTCAGTTATCTTCTTATTATTTTCTAGACGAAAGAGTCCTACTCAACTCCATAAAATTCACCGAGAATTTTACAGCAAAGGCATAATAGAAATGACCACCATTATCATTAGAATATAAATACTCATTGAAATTCTGTTTCCAAGCACTATACCCACAAACATTCTGCAACTCCAGATTGAAAACATGATTAAACGAACATCCTATACCTAAAGTAAAATAGAATCCTTGTATGCGTTCCTCATACCATCCTCTGACATGATTTCTAGTTTCTCCATGCCAGTTAAGACCAATAAGGGGTGCACAGCCTCCTAAACCCACATTGAGGAATGGCGTGACTTTCTTTTTCAAGAAGTAGAACTTCCAATAAGCATATATGGGCATACTTAAACCCGTACCCTCAATATATCCACTGTAAGAATGATCATAGGTCAGAGGATCACACTCTATACCGGCACCATACAACGGCAAAAAATCAATAGCAACACCAAATTCATGTCGGCGATAACGGTATCCTACTTCCAAACCATAGGCATTGTGCAACTTAAGTCCATACCACAGGGTACTATAACCCAAACTAACATCCGCGCGCAACACAAAGCCGTTATAGGCATTAGCCTCCGCATCAGCATTTGTTTGCGACCGGCTTGAATAATTATTACTGCTGGTGCCACCAATAGCTTGAGCATTTGCCACAAGCACAGCAAGTAATAGAATAATGGTTGTAAATAGTTTTCTCATTCTTTATCTTCCTTTAGTTTTAGACGAAAGGCTCTTCCCCAACTCCATAAAATTCACCGACACTTTCAATGCAAAAGCATAATACAAGCCGTCTCCACTGTTATCCTGATGGTTTGAATCATAATAAGAATAATCCGAATAATATTGATAGGATGACCAGGATGACCAATAGTGCTGTGAAAAAATATTCTGGAGTTCCACATTCAAAATATTCCAAAAAGAACATCCGCCGCTTATTACAGCATATACCCCTAAAACTCTCTCATCCTGATGTTCTTTCCTATCGGTATAATAAGTTGTGGAATTATAATAGTAATACTCTTCACGTCTTGATTGACCATTATAAATAACCCTGTTAACTTCAACACATCCTCCTAATCCAACATTGATAAACGGTGTTATCTTGTTTTTCATAAAATAGAATTTCCAATAAGCATACATCGGAATACTGAATCCGTTGTACCTATCTATGGTATATAAGGCTCCATTCATATCAATATTATATAACTGATGTGAAGGGTCCTTATACAAAGGCATAAAATCAATTGCCAACCCAAACTCATTCTTACGCAAGCGATAGCCAGCTTCTATACCGTAGGTATTATGGAATGCTTTTCCATAATACAAATTTCCATACCCAAGACTAAGTCCTGCACGCAATACAAAGCCCTTGATATTGGAATAATCGGAGGTGGATTTAACCTCCGACTTGCTTGAATATCTATTGCTGCTGGTACCGCCGATAGCTTGAGCGTTAGAGGCAAGCACCACAGACAGCAATAAGACTGTTACAAATAATTTCCTCATACCTACTTTCATTTTCTAATTCATTTCTGTTTTATTCGCTTCCGAAGAATCTGCGATTAACAATGAATAATGCTTGAAAAAATCATAATCCATCGCCATCGAGATTTCAAGTAATTGCTGTGTATCAATAACATTCTTGTCGAAAATCTTATTGATAGTACGCAGATGTACACTAATCTTTCTAGCCAGCCAAAGGTTGGTCCTTCCCTGCCGACGTAGTTCCTCTTTGATGAGTTCTCCAATATGCAAATTATTTTTCATGGTATCTGAAATTTTTTGAGAAGGCCCTGTCTAAACAAGACCTTCTCAAGTAAAAAAATATGTTTGATTGGTTGATATACATAATGTTTTTATTAATTGTGGACACAGCGAACAGAAACACTACCAGCTTTTGAATAATAATAAACTTTAACATCTTCACCATCATAAAGAAGTCCTATTATGATTGCTGTGTTTTCAATAGTATATTCCCGTGATGTCCAAAAGTAAGCGCGTAATGATATTTCCTGGTTTCCATCGTAATCATGATCATCAATACCCACAAAATACTCTCCCGCTGGAGGAGCTGAAAATCCTGACGCATTATTTGAGGAAGGATTATTTCCCACATGGCACGTGGTTGAACTGGATTCCCAACCAGTGGTGGAAGCCAAAGCTTTAGCAATATTCGCACTATTCCCATTACACTGATATTGCGTTTGACCACCCAAATAATTCAATAATTGTACATATTCCGCATGACTAGGTAGATGCCAACCATTGGGGCATATCCCCTGCACTCCGCTGGGATTGCTGTTACTTGACCCCGCCCCATGCATCACCGCAGGCCAGTTGTACAGATAGCCATAGGTGCTTACATTAGAACTGTTATTGTCCGGATAATAACGATAAGCCGTTGAGGTACTGGTACTGCTAGTACTCAATGAAATGCTTTGACCATTGGCGTAATGCGTGGTACGCAGGTTCTGATTCATCCAGCACTGAGTGCCTATCATAACGGTAGCATAAGTATTGCCATCATAATCACTCACCGTATTGGGACATTGGCCTTGGGTTGTGAAAGTCTTCTGCGTTCCATAGCTTGTACCATTGCTGTTGGTGGCGTAGGCTCGCACGTAGTAGGTGGTGCTTGCTGTCAGTCCCGTCATATAGCCCGAATAAGCTCCCGTAGCTGTTCCATTGCTGGTATGACTGTTGTTCACCGTAGGATTGGGCGAGGTGCTCCAACACACACCCTTGACCGTAAGCGGGAAACCGCCATCGGAAGTGACATTGGCTGCACATAAAGCGGTATTCGACGTAATGGAACTGACATCACCGGTGACCACTACAGGTACACCAGTTGTGGTGTTCACCAACTTCATGCCACTATAGGATATACCGAATGCATTTTTTGCGTAGGCTCTCACATAATAGGTGGTTGACGGTGTAAGGCCGGTCAACCCTGCCGTAAAGCTACCCAAACCACTGCCTGCAGCCACATGCTGTCCGTTGATGTCGGGCGAGCTGTTGGTGATACTATAGCAGAATCCGCGCTCCAATACCTGCGTCTCACCACCGTCAGTTACATTACAGGAAAGAGTAAATCCCACTCCCGTAATATTAGAAACATTGACAGACGTAAGCGTAGGCAATCCATATTCGCTGGTTTTGAAACTTTTCACCTCAGTTTTCATCACATCCACCTCATTGGCCACTTCATAACAATAGTAATAGGTGGTTAATGCCTCCAAATTGGTGAGCGTCGCCTTAAAGTAGGTCCCATACATGTCGCTCTCCTGATTGGCTTCCTGCTGGGATGCCTGAGCCATCTCCTTTTCCTTGCTGTACAGAATTTTGACATACTTCATTTTCCCTTCCACTTGTGTTCTGGCATTCCTATACACATAGCGCACCTCAAACTTGGCGGTAGTAGCCGTAGTCTGCACATCCTCGTTGGTGATGGAAAACTGGTTAAGCGGCACCGACTCATCTTTCTGGCATGTGAGCAACAATACCATCAACAGCAAAATAATTGGAAAAGAGATGACATTAGTTTTCATATACCAATTTTGCATTATTATTGATTAGACGTTGGTTTCACTGAGCATTGCGAGGCGGGCTTATCAAATCCCGGAACATAACGACTACTCTCTGGTATTAAGCCTCCCTTACTGCTTTCTACTGGAACTTGTGGCAATTCAACTTCATAACCTTTTTCTCCCTTGGCAGGAGAAAGTAATATACGAATCATCCAGGTTAAATCCACTCCACCATTACTAGTATAGAAATCATACCATGTTCCCGACGATATTCTACTCCATCTTGCATTGGGATTATTGGTTCCCGCTGTTGCACAACATGGATATACACCCGAATTATAAGATGTAGAAATTGTTACCCATAGATTTTGGTAAGAACTTACATTAACCGGTGAAATCGAAAATGTCTGCCAACCAGTATTGTATACCGTAATATTCTGAGATAGCAACTGAGTGGTAGGAGATGAGGAAGAGGTACCTTGATAGAGATGCAAAGTATAGCTTCCAGTCACAGTAAAATAGGCTTTAATCTGGCTTACTTTCATGCCACCATACGATGACATAATCGATGATGGGAACATAATACCCCACTCGTGACTACCACCTGCGGTCAAACCCCAACTCTCATTATAGCTTCCATTGTCATAATAAATCCATGTCGACGTCGAGGTTGTTGTGAAACTCTTTTGTGTTCCGTAAGTGGTGCCCTTGCTGTTGGTGGCGTAGGCACGAACATAATAGGTTGTACCCTGGGTCAGACCCGTAAGCGTAGCGTTAAAGCTACCGGTACCCGTTCCGCTATTCGTGTGACTGTTGTTGACCGTAGGATTCGAGCTTGTGCTCCAGCATACCCCTCTGGCAGTCACCGAGTAGCCACCATCAGAAGTGACATTCCCACCGCAGGAAGCAGAGCTGGAAGTGACATTAGTAACATTATTGGTAGTCACCACAGGCAGACCATTGGTAGTGGTAAAAGTCTTTGTGCTACCATAAGCCACTCCCTTACTGTTCTTGGCATACGCCCGCATATAATAGGTGGTATTGGCCGACAGCCCCGTCACATTAGACGTGTAGCTTCCCAATCCCGAACCGCTAACCACATGAGGTCCACCTATCGTCAGGTTCGAGGTGCTAGTGCTACAACAAAAACCACGCTCCGTCACCGCCAAATCGCCTCCATCGGTAACATTGCCCGAAAATTTTGCCCCCACACTCGTCACATTGGACACCGATACCGTTGTCACAGTTGGCAAGCCGTAATCATTGGTGGTAAAACTTTCTATCTCAGTATTAAGCGAATTCACCGCATTAGCCACCTCATAATAATAATAGTAGGTAGTATTGGCCTCCAAATTACCGAGATTCACCTGAAAATAGGTGCCATAATTATCATCCCCCAGTGAACCGCTTGCATGTAGCGCATTCGTCACATCCTTGTTCTTGCTAAAAAAAATGGTGGCACGTTTCAAAGTGTAATGACGTGTGCCGAAGGCATATTCATAATACACCTTGAAGTTGGCTTTGACAGCCGTCGCCGTCACATCCTCTTTGGTGATGGAAAATACGTTCAGCGGTACATTCTCATCTTTCTCGCAGGTGGACAAGAAGCCCAGCAACAACAAAGAAATAAAAAAAGAGCTTATAAATTTGATTCTCATAACTTTATTCTTTTATGCTTACTTATTTTCCGTATTACTACTTGAACCGCTTGAACCGCTCGAACCACTTGAACCACTTGAACTACTTGAACTACTTGGAGCAGCTGTGCTCTTCTTCTTGCCGGTTTTGACGATAAGACCAATCCCCACCTTCACTTCGTGGTATTGGAAATTGATAGTGGAGTAGCCTGCCGAAAGCGCAAATCCCTTGATATTGAACATAAAGCCAAAATCGGCATTCACCCCGGCATAAGTGGTGGGCTCGTAGGTCATCCAGTCGCCACTAACGGTTTCCCACGTCAGCGAACGGTAACCATAACCCACCCCCGCATAGAAATACAAAGGAATAACCATATTGACGGTAAGACCTACTGTACCCGACAGACGGGTACGCTGCTCCTTGCCTGTAAAGAAGGGCACCGCCACATGATCATACACACCGCCACTACCCACTGTGCCACCATTACCGAAATTGAAGTTAAAACCACTCATCAAACTCAAATACCAGCCCAGCGGAGTTTTTCCCAATTTATTCTGACCCAATGTAATACCCACCGAATGTTGGGGAGCGTTAGCGTATGCATAATTGACCAGGAAGGTAAATTCTGGCTGGAAAACGATGCGCTTGCTCGAACGAGGACTCCTATTGGTGGTAGTGGTTGAGCTTTTGGATTTGTTATATTGGTATTTGCTGCTACTCGAACCGCCCACAGTTTGGGCATTGACCGCAAGAATGGCAAGCATTAAACCGACAATAATGATTAATCGCTTCATAGCTAAGTTTTTCTTTAAATACTATTTGAGGTTGAAGTTCATCTTCCAGATGTTGAAAGTACCAGTTTCGGTACCACGCTGTGAGAGGAAGTAAATAAACTTTCCGTCAGATGACCATATCGGGCAAATATCATGTCCCTTATGATAGGTAAGCTGGGTAAGATTGGAACCATCAGTCTTCACCACATAAATGTCAACATTCTCTTCATCCATATTGCCATTGGGAATAGTATTGCCTGCCATCAAAATCCACTGACCATCGGGTGAAAGGCTGGGAGTGATAAACCAACGTTCCTCCAAACTCACAATAACGGATTCGTGACCAGTAACAAAGTTTACTTTCCAAATTTCACCTCTGTTGGTTGATTCTCTGTAGCACAAGAATTCCTCGTCATTCAACGGGAAAGGCTGATAACCACGGCAATAGTTAATCACCTGACCATTCTGCAAATCATAGCTCCAAATGGCACCACTTCTGTCAAAGAAGATTTTCGAGCCATCTTTCTGATAATAGGGATGAGAATCTTTTACATTCTGGGTTGAAAGCTGACGGACAATAGAACCTACAGAAGCATCGGTCTGATACAGCAAACTATAGTTGCCTGATATTTCTGAAAAACACACTTGCTTGCCATCGGGAGAAATGGCCACATTAGAAATGTTGGAACGGAAAGTACGCTGGGTTTGGATATTCTTGCTCGACAAATCCTTACGATACACATTTATTTGGTTGTTGCTGATAGCCAAATAATACAACATGGCACCATCGGGAGAGATGGCCATAGTACGGTTGGCATTGAAAGTGATATGATTACGTCCATTACTGCTGACACCCGGAGATCCGACAGTTTCGATAGTTTCATCGGTAATCTTCTCAAAAATAAAAGTACCCTCCTCCGGAACTGATACTTCATGGTAAACAAATTCTTCTGTTGTTCTACATGAAAACAAAGCAAATGATAATGCAATTACAAGTACTAAATAAATCTTTTTCATAAGCATAAGTCTCAGTTATTTTCCATCGAGCCGTCGGGATATATTATGTGCAATTTTATTTTTTGCAAAGGTATATTTTAAAATTCAATAATGCCAATTTTACACATTGCCCAAATTGGGCAGTATGCCCACAATGGGCATACTTATACATAAAAACATTCCAAAATATGATAAAATGTATAAATATAATATTGTTATATTGTACTCTTGCGCGCATTTTATATTCCTTATTCTGCATGTCAAACAGAAAAAAATGCGTACCTTTGCAATCAAGATAGACAAATAAGCAACTCGCTGAAACAGATGAAGAAAAACACGGGACGAACCTATATTGCCATTGACCTGAAGTCGTTTTACGCCTCGGTAGAGTGCGTGGCAAGGGGTTTGGACCCGCTGACCACCAACCTGGTGGTGGCCGACACCTCGCGTACCGAGAAGACCATCTGCCTGGCTGTGTCCCCCTCGCTGAAAGCCTACGGCATAGGCGGACGGGCACGACTCTTTGAAGTGGTGCAGCGACTGCGCGAGGTGAACAACGAGCGTCGCAACCATGCGCCCAATCGCCAGCTCACCGGCAAATCAACTTTCGCTCCTGAACTGAAAGCTCATCCCGAACTGGCAGTCGACTACATTGCCGCCCCACCCCGCATGGCCCACTATATCGCCTGTAGCGCACAGATTTATGAGGTTTACCTGAAATATATCGCCCCCGAAGACATCCACGTCTATTCTATCGACGAGGTGTTTATGGACGTGACCGACTACCTGAAAACCTATAAGAAAAGCGCCCACGAGCTGGCTATCACCATCATCAAGGATGTACTGAAACAAACCGGCATCACCGCCACTGCAGGTATCGGCACCAACCTTTACCTCAGCAAGATAGCCATGGACATCATGGCCAAGAAGAGTCCTGCCGACAAAGACGGGGTGCGCATTGCCGAACTCGACGAGATGACCTACCGCCGTCAGCTGTGGAACCACCGTCCCCTCACCGATTTCTGGCGCGTGGGTCGAGGCATAGCCCAGCGACTGGCCTTCTATGGCATCGACACCATGGGCAAGTTGGCCCGCTGCTCGCTGAAAAACGAAGAACTGCTTTACAAGGAATTCGGCATAAATGCCGAGCTGCTGATAGACCACGCCTGGGGATGGGAGCCCTGTACCCTCGACTACGTGAAAGCCTACCGCCCCGAAAACAACTCGTTCAGCAACGGACAGGTGCTCACCGAGGGCTACCCCTTCGACAAAGCTCGTATCGTCATCCAGGAAATGGCTGAAAGCATGGCCCTACGCTTGGTGGCCAACCGTCTGGTTTGCGACCAGCTGGTGCTCAGCATTGGCTACGATGTGGCCAGTCTGAACAAAGCCTCCGGCAGCCAACAATATCAAGGCGAGATTGCCCTCGACCACTATGGCCGCAAGGTGCCCAAACCTGCCCACGGCTCCATCAACCTCAGCCGCCAAACTTCTTCCTCCAAACTCATCACAGAGGCGGTGGTGCAACTCTACGACAAAATAGTCAACCCCAAGCTTCTTATCCGCCGGATGAACATCTGCGCCAACCATGTATTGGATGAGGACATTGTAAAGAATCGACAAGTCCCCCAGCAGTTGGACCTTTTTGCCGACTACGAAGCCCTTGAAAAACAAAAACAGGAGGAGGAAAACGCCCTACAGAAAGAGCGTAAAATACAGGAAGTGCAGATAGCCATCAAGAAACGTTTCGGCAAGAACGCCATCCTGCGCGGACTGAACTTTGCAGAGGGGGCTACCGCCAAACAACGCAACGAACAAATAGGAGGACACAAAGCATGAAACCCACGGATTTGAACGACAACTACGACGACATCATCGACCTGCCCCATCATGTCTCCAAACATCATCCACCAATGTCGATGATGAGCCGTGCGGCACAGTTCTCGCCCTTCGCCGCTGTCTCGGGCCATCACGCTGCCCTCGACGAAACCGCCAAACAAGTAGAAGAAAAAATAGAAAAAGAGAACAACTAAAACCTGAAACCTTGAACTTGGAACTTGGAACTTGGAACCTTGAACTTGGAACTTGGAACCCTTGAACCCTTGAACCCTTGAACTCTTGAACTTCTTGAACTCTTGAACCTGAAACCTGAAACCTGGAACCTGGAACTTGGAACCAAAAAAAAGGAGTCGTGAGACTCCCTTTTTTTAATGTCTATAAGAATCAACCTTGGCTTTCAGTTCATCGGGAACCGGTAGCAAGAGTTTCACCTTAATCTGCGACAACATCACATTGTTGTTCACATCATCAGGATTGAGTACATACACCTTTTCTGACCATACGTGGGCATTCTCCAGGATAGTCTTCTGAGCAGCTTTCAGCTCGTTTACCTTCTCAGCACGCTCCATATAGCTGCCTTCTTTTGACTTCATCGTCTGGTCTTGCAACTCCTGGTTGGCGATAGCTTCGAAGAAGTAGCGTGTGGCCATCTGGAAGTCAAGGTTGGCGATGTCCTCGGGTTTGGTGGCTACTGCCAGACCTTTGTTGATCACAGTCTCAGCTTTTTCATACTGTGCGTTGTTTACCAAGTGGTTGGCAATCAAAGCCATTACAGCAGCATGTTTCTCATATTTGGCAGCCATCTCGTCGCATGTGGCATTCAGCTTGTCAATCTGACCAGTCATGGCAAAATAGTCTAACTCGGTAGCCTCGATATCAGCTCTGTTTTCTTCCTTCACCACCTTCATGGCAGTCTTCAATATCTTACCGCAGTTCACGGTATCTTTTTCTTCTTTATAGATATCATATAACTCTGTATAAACCACGGGATCCGGGAATTTCAGCTTGACGATTTCAGTCAGCATGTTCTTGTAGTTTTCCTTGTCACCAGAGGCTCTATACAGCTGAGCTACTTCGTAATAGGCGATACCGGCATTCAAAAGGGCATTGGGTGTGCCAGCAGTTTTGAAATCTCTTGCGGCCAAATTGTAATACTTGATAGCATTTTCCTTGTCACCATTATCGGCGGCTTTCTGTGCCATAGTATACACGGGGTCAGCGCAAAGTGCCTGTCCATCTTTCGTTCCCAACATGCCGTTCATCGGCTGAATATCTTTGTCCAATGAGATAGCCTGATAGAAAGCTTCGTTGGCAATGATGATGGCGTCAGGAGTTCTGCTCACGTAGGAAGGATCCTTTGCCAGTCGTTCCTGATCCTGCTGGTAAACCTGCAGATAAGTGTTGCCCTTCATCAACCAGGCCTGGGCATTTTGTTCGTTGCCTACCATCACAACGTCCATATACTTGCGTGCTTTACCAATCTGCTTGTTCTTTAAGCACATCCATACGTCCTCAAGGGTCTGTGAGTAGGCGCTTCCGATAGCCATTATAGCAATTACTGCTAATACAAATAACTTTTTCATCTCTTTTCGTTTTTTTAAGGGTTATTACTTTTCTAATTCATTAATTCGTTTTACTATATCGTCATATTTCGGCGATTGCTTTCTGGCATATATCTGCTTCATCGCAATCAACACATTCATGTCGTTAGGGTCATACTGCAATGCTGTTTCAAAGAACTTCTCCGCCTCGTCCAGATAGTTGTTGGCCTTGGTCTGGTAAACTGCCGCTTGGCTGTTCGCTCCCGCTACTTTCAGTTCATTGGCTTTCATATCATTCTCGTTAAAGAGGTAGTATGTGCATACTCCTAAATTATAGACTACCACATAACTGTCAGAGTTTAAGCGATAGGCCTTTCTCAACAAAGATTCTGCCTCAGCATAGTTTTTCTCTCTGATATAAAAGTTGGCCACATTGACGGTGGCATCGGCATTGGAATATACCGTAGCCGGCAGATTCTGCAACAGCTGACGGGCTTTCACCGTATCGTTAACCCAATAGTAATAATCCACCTGGGCCACCAGCAAATTGGGGTCGTTGGGATTCTTAGTCAGCGCCTGATCCAACAGACTATTCACCTTCTGCTGATTGTTCGACTGCTTGTAATTTTCAATCAATCTAACATATACATTCGGGTTAGTGGAGCCGTCCTTGATAGCTTTCTCGTAATACTCTGCTACCTTATCCTGCTGGTGAAGGTTCTCCAAAGCCACTGCATAATAGTAATACAGCTCACCACTCAAAGGATATTCGGGAGGATTCTTCATCTCATAGCTGGCAATAGCCTTCTCCAACGTAGCCTTTCCTGCTTCAAAGTCATTGGCTATCAACTGGTCCACACCGCGTACTAACAACAGTGAGTACAGCTTTGGCAAAGCTTCATCGGGCGACAGCATCTCAAAGCCTTCCACATTCTTGTTCAACTCTCTAGCTTTCACAAAGGCATCGTAGGCTTCAATGGGAGCGTCTGGATACTTGATGACGGCCTTGGGGTCATTCTGCTTGGCCATGTATTCCTGATTGGACAAATAGAAATAGATATTGCCTTTGTACAACCAGGTCTGTGCCTTCCCCACCATCTTCTCGTTCTGCACACACAGGTCAATGGCCTCTTTGGCTTTCTCGAAATTTTTTTCGTAGAAATGATTGTAGGCATTGTTCAGGGAAGCCTTCTGCGCACTCAGCATCAAAGATGAGCAGAGGAACAACAGGGTTAGAAATCGTACTGGTTTCATGTTTCTATGTTTTTAGGAGACGGAGCATGCCCCGTCTCTACTATTATTAACTGTTAGATTCCGTTTTGGTGCTTTCTCCTTCATTTTTCACCTCAACATCACCTTCTCCTTGGACACCTTCCTCGGTTTCAGGTTTAACCTCTCCCTCAACACCTTCTTCTTCCTCATCTTCTGCACGAGGCACACGTGAAACGGCGGCAATGGCATCCTTGGCACCGAGATTAATCAGGCGCACACCCTGAGTGGCACGACCCAACACACGAATCGTGTCCACATGCAGACGGATGGCGATACCCGATTTGTTGATAATCATCAGGTCGTCTTCATCGGTCACCTTCTTGATGGCAATCAAACCTCCGGTCTTTTCGGTAATATTGATGGTCTTCACACCCTTACCACCACGGTTGGTGATACGGTAATCCTCAACCACCGAGCGCTTTCCGTAACCGTTTTCAGACACCACCATCACATTACAGCCGGGCTCATCCAAACAGATAATTCCTATCACACGGTCGTCTTCATTGGCCAAAGTAGCTCCCTTCACACCCGAAGCGTTACGTCCCATCGGGCGTACGGTCTGCTCGTTGAAACGAACGGCCTTACCCGACTTCAAAGCCAACATCACTTCGTTGCTGCCATTCGTCAAGCAGGCATCCAGCAAGTGGTCGCCTTCGCGTACCGAAATGGCAATGATACCATTGGTTCTGGGGCGTGAATAGGCCTCCAGCGAAGTCTTCTTGATAATACCCTTCTCAGAGCAAAGGATGATATAATTATTGTTGATGTAATTCTCATCGGTCAAATCCTTCACATTGATAACGGCTTTAATCTTGTCGTCGCTTTCAATGTTAATCAGGTTCTGAATAGCACGACCCTTAGAGGTCTTGGTGCCTTCTGGTATTTCAAATACTCTCAACCAGAAGCACTTGCCCTTCTCGGTAAAGAAGAGCATATAGTTGTGGTTAGTAGCGATATACAGTTTCTCGATGAAGTCTTCCTCGCGCGAGCTGCTGCCCTTGGAGCCACGTCCGCCACGATTCTGGGCACGATATTCGCTCAAAAGGGTACGCTTGATGTAGCCCAAGTGAGAAATGGTGATAACCACCTCTGAGTCGGCAAAGTTGTCTTCAATTTTGAAGTCCGACGATGCGGAATATTCTATTCTTGACAGACGCTCGTCACCATATTTGGCCTTGATTTCCAGGATTTCCTGTTTCACCACCTGCATACGCATGTGCTCGTCGGCAATCAGGTTGCGCAGATACTCAATCTGTTTCATCAGCTCATCATATTCACTCTGCAGCTTGTCGCGTTCCAGACCGGTCAGCTGACGGAGACGCATATCCACGATGGCAGCTGCCTGAATTTCAGTGAAGCCATACTGTGTCATCAAGCCGTTGCGGGCTTCATCCACAGTCTTGGATGCACGGATAAGGGCGATAATCTCGTCAATAATGTCAAGCGCCTTCAGCAAGCCTTCCAGGATATGGGCACGGGCCTCGGCCTTCTTGAGGTCGAATTTGGCACGACGCAACACCACCGAGTGACGGTGTTTCACATATTCGGCAATCAGATCCTTCAGGTTCAAGGTCATAGGACGACCGTTGACCAAAGCCACATTATTCACGCTGAAAGAAGCCTGCAGGGAAGTATATTGGTAAAGTTTGTTCAACACCACATTAGCCACTGCCTCGCGCTTCAGGTCGTAAACAATACGGGTGCCGTTACGCTTGTTGGTCAGGTTCTCGATATTGGTAATACCCTCAATCTTGCCTTCCTTCACCAAATCAGCGGTACGCTTAATCATTTCGGAAGGATTGGTCAAATAGGGCAACGAAGTGACAATAATCTTGGTCTTGCCGTCATGCTCCTCAATCTCAGCATCACCACGCATCACCACACGACCACGACCAGTTTCGAAAGCTTCTTTCACGCCATCATAACCATAAATGGTACAGCCACTAGGGAAGTCGGGAGCTTTCACATACTGCATCAGTTCGGGAATAGTGATTTCGGGGTTATCGATATAAGCTGCAATACCGTCACACACCTCCGATAGGTTGTGAGGCGGCATATTGGTAGCCATACCTACAGCAATACCCGAAGATCCGTTCACCAACAATGAAGGGATCTTGGCGGGCAACACAGTGGGTTCTTCCAACGAGTCGTCAAAGTTCAGACTCATGTCCACTGTTTCTTTCTCGATATCTGCCAGCATCTCCTCTGCAATCTTGCGGAGACGAGCCTCTGTATAACGCATAGCAGCGGGACTGTCACCATCTACAGAACCGAAGTTACCCTGACCATCCACAAACGGATAGCGGAGCGACCACGGCTGGGCCATACGCACCATAGCATCGTATACAGCGGTATCTCCATGCGGATGGTACTTACCCAGCACCTCACCCACGATTCTAGCCGATTTCTTGTAGGGCTTGCCTGCTATAATTCCCATGTCCCACATGGCGTATAATATTCTTCTATGGACCGGTTTCATACCATCCCTTGCATCCGGTAAAGCACGCGCCACAATCACCGACATCGAGTAGTCGATATAGGCGGTTTTCATCTACTTCTCGCTATTTACCCGGACTATTTTTTCTCCTTCTGCCATTTTTTTGACTTTTTAGTGTTTTTTACTCTTGATTAAGTATTTTAGTTTCAAGTATTTATACTCGTTAATTAGAAACGATAAAAATACAAAAAATTTTGATATAAACAACAGAAAAAAAGAAGTTTTTTAGAGTCCCCCAAAATTATCAATTGTCAATTGTCACTTGACACCGTTCCGGGGTAACAACAAGCGTAGCCACACATCCTAAGCGCAGGGCCACATTCTCTCCGGCATGACCTGCGGGGAAATTAAAGCAGACAGGATAATCATACTTTCCGCAAATACCCATAATCACGTCTTCAGTGGTTGTATCGTAATAATAGTCATCCACCTTTATTTTCTCCATCGAACCCACAATCAGCCCCTTCAGATTCTTCAGCTTGCCCGCACGGTCAAGAGCAACCAGCATGCGTTCAATATGGTAGATATTTTCACCCACATCCTCAATAAACAAGATTTTTCCATCAGTATTGATAGAGGAAACCGACTCCAACATCGAATACAAGAGCGACAGATTTCCACCCACAATCACTGCTTCAGCCTTACCCGGACGATTGGCAGGATGAGACTTGAAAGTATAGTGCAACGATTCCCCACGCAAGGCCTTTATCAGCAAACGATTATACTTGTTGTTCATGTCTTTCTCATCCATGGAGATAGGCATCACGCTATGCATGGTGGGATAGCCCAGCGTATGCAAATGCGAATGGAAAGCAGTGATATCGCTGAACCCGCATATCCACTTGGGGTGCTCGCGAAAGACGGTGAAGTCCAACTCATCCAGCAAACTCACAGCCCCATAGCCTCCTCTCACACAAACAATCGCCTTCACTCCGGGTCGGTCCAACAGATCCTGCATCTCAGCCACTCGATGGCCCACCGTGCCCGCAAAGCCCGAATAGTTCTCGTATATCCCGTCAGGCACAATAACCTCAAAGCCCTGCGACTGGAAATACTTCACCGCGGGCAGCACATATTCCTCCTCCGCCTTCCCAGATGGCGCCGCAAAGGCAATCGTATCTCCCTTGTGCAGGCGAGGCATCGTTTGCGCGCATAATATGGCACAGGAAAACATTATCAGAAACAGAAGGAATAACTTTCTCATAGATGGTTAATTTATTTAATACACAGGGCCAACCCACTCATCACAAATCTATTCACCTCCATTAATCACGGACACAACGCACAGAAATGCCGTCATTTATATAGCAGTATTCCAGAGTAAAGTTAGGCCGATTATAGTATAAATCACGAGTAAGAATAACATCTCCCCATCGATTACTCGAACTAGCAAAACAAGCCTCCTGTCCAAATTCAGAAAAAACACCTGCCTGAAAAATTCCTGCAGGAAGAGCCGAAAATCCCGTAGCATTGTTAGTTGCCATCATATTTCCCACACAACAAGTTCCTTCATACGACTCCCACAATCCAGGAGCCGCAAGTGCCTTACCCACATTCATATTAGTATCACCACAAACAAATACACTTTGTTCTTTCACGCATGTCTCCAACTCCTCCCATTCAGTATAACTTGGCACATGCCAGCCATCTGGACAAACTCCTTGTACACCGCTGAGATTATGATAAGATGTACTATCGTCATACATTACAGCATGCCAGTTATATAGCCAACCATAGACCACTACATTATTCGTATCTCCATCTGGTGCATATCGATATGGGGAATTAGTTGGACCCATAGGATTAGTACTACTCTGAGGGGTACTGTCCGCTAATATAAAAGTACCATCGGCATAATGAGTGGTCCGTAGGTTTTCTCTCATCCAACACTGGTTGCCAATTTTAACCGTATTATAGACGTTACCATCGTAATCAGTCACCATAGGAGTTCCCGGGCAAGGCAAACCATCCTCGACATCCATTGCGACATTGAAAAGAAGCACCATAGTTTGTGAGGAGTCCTGAGCCTGCTCTATACTATAGCTGGCCTCCTCTTCATTATTGATAGTGACATAGCCCACATACATCATCTGATCACCCATGGCAAATGGATTATTTGTAACACTTTTGGGTGATTTTTGCGTTTTATTGGATTCGGACGCAATGAATTGCATCCCTACATTGCTGGCAATATCAATATTATTCGCACCACCTTTGCCCCCGTTCACCATTTTGATGGAAGCCACTTGTCCATTCTGTCTGGCGGTCAGAAAATAGACACCCGATGTGGAAAGGGTTATACGCAGTTGATGGGTTCCTTGTTGTAAGGGCAAAAAATTTTTTACCCCTACAATATGTCCAGAAATGTCTGTAATTTCCACCATCACATTGCCCAATTCTGGCAACACCAAATTCGCATATGTTACACCGTCAAATGGATTTGGCGAATTTTGCAACAATTGCAGGGGCAAATGATTACTTTCCCTTACAACATTATCCACACCGGTAACAACCGTCATCGTCAGTATTGTATCAGGCCAGTATAAAGTCTCTTGCCAGCCTTGTGTGAGATTATCAATCACCACACGATCTAGCCGAACATACCGATTATTGGTATCGCATGCTGTAAAGGTTAAATTCACCGTTTGTGCAAACGATAACATGCCCAACATCACAAGTAACAAGCAACAACACCAAACCCGTTTCATAAGCACAAACTAGTTAAACTTCTTTTTGAGGGCAAACTCAGCATCGTTATTCAAAAGTCCTGTCACCGACAAACTTCTCACCGGTGCATCCTTAAAGAGACGTATCTCCACATTTTCAGGGGATTTCTCCAAAAAGATGCCACCCGTAAGCGTCCATTGCGAGCATTTCAAATCATCCGTGGTTACAGAAAACGAGGTATTGTCAGTTTGTTTAAGATGAACATCATACACCAAATCATCATACAAGAAATGGGTTACTTTGTCTTGAATGAAATAGAATACCTTATTCAGCCTACGGTTCTCATCCTTCCAAGGAGCATGACCCAGACTGTCCAAAAGATAGAATTCCTGATGCACTCCCTTGCTTTTCAACACCTCGTGAATCTCGTGAGAACCATACATCTCATCGAAATACACACTGCTCAACTGCCCCTTGCCATTCTTTCCATTGAGTTGCGCAAAAGGATATCCCTTATAACATGGAACCACCTTGTCGGCATTACCATGAAATGAAATCATGGGCAAGGGATTTTCTTTCACATCACTCAACTCATATACCGCTCCCCACATATTGATGAGTCCCTTGATTTTAAATTTGTCTTTCAAGTCATTTCCCGAATCATTCAGAGAGCCATACTTCCCTGCAAAGTGTTTTCTCATCGTTGATTTGGGGCGCGACCCATCGGTCATATAAACCATGCTCATGGCCGTAATCGAACCCGCACTGGAACCTCCTATATACATCCGCTCCTTGTCAATTCCATATTCATCGGCATGATGGGTCAGATAGCGCATAACGGCATGGGCATCCTGAATGGCCTTGTATCCGCAACGCTGTATGGATACCTTTGACAATTCGAAACCCATACGGTAATTGATAGATATCGCCACATAACCCAAAGAGGCCAGATGAGTACACTGGGCTATCATCTCCTTGTCGTGCTTGTCGCCAAAGAAAAAAGCACCCCCATGAATCAATACCACCAAGGGACGATTTTTCAAGGAGTCTCCTCGTGGGGTGTAAACATCCATGGTCAGGTCCAAATCTTTTTGATTGGAGGCCTTGAAAACATACGGCAGCAGCGTCTGGGCGTAGCCTTTGTCATCAGGAATAGACAACGATGTCCACGGACCTACGGCATGACCATACACCACATCTTTTTCACAATCCACCTCAAACAAAGGTTTCTGATAACGATATGACGACTGCGTCTCTTTGGTCTCTTCACTATATTTCTGGAAAGAGAAATAAGTCAAGTTTTCCTGTTCTATATTGACTTTGGCACTGTGATTGACCTGAAGCGCTCCATTCACCTCATCCGAATCATACTGGTATTTCATGTCAAAGAACACCTCTTTTCCCCCACCTGCAGACCAACGGTAATCCGAGCCATCGGTCTCCACCAAAACGGTAAACGGTTTTGCCTGCATGTACAAATTGCTGGTATCCACCACATAATACATTCCCGCAAGCTTCTCCTTGGAGCTAAAGCCCACTTTGATAACGCAGCGGGTTTTTCCGACATTTCCAATATAAATATCTCCTGCTTTCAGCACACACAAATGGGCGGGTTCATCAGGATTCACCACATTTACAGAATCACCTCCCGCCAGTTCCTCCAGCTGGAGTTGCTTGTCAACTTTCTTTTTCCGATCACAAGAATTTGCGAGCGTTAAAAAAGCTAAAAACAGGATAAGAAGCAGACGTCTATTTAACATTTTTTAATCGGCTAATAATGTCCTTGGGATTCTCTTTGGAAAATATGGCATTACCGGCCACCAACACGTCAGCTCCGGCATCCACCAAAGCCTGGGCATTGGACAAATCCACACCACCATCCACCTCGATAAGGCACTCGGATTTGTTGCGCTTGATCATTGCCTTCAGTTCGGCCACTCGGTGGAGGCTTCGCTCAATGAAGCGTTGTCCACCAAAACCGGGGTTCACCGACATAATCAGCACCATATCCACATCGTTAATCACATCTTCCAGTCCTGCCACAGGGGTATGGGGATTGAGGGCAACGCCCGCCAGCATATCGGCATTCTTGATTTGATATATCGTACGATGCAGATGCGTACAAGCCTCCCAATGCACCGTCAATATATCAGCACCCATCTCCTTGAAACGCTCCACATAGCGTTCGGGCTGCACAATCATCAAGTGCACATCCAGCGGCTTCTCGGCCTGCGAGCGAATG
>Ga0265299_10000038_pt1 | contig 188266 bp, 160 predicted proteins | sample AusTroGonzalo_MG_4_FD_193485 | JGI IMG/M metagenome (GOLD analysis project Ga0265299, IMG submission 193485) | Bovine rumen microbial communities from tropical cattle in Woodstock, Queensland, Australia - Gonzalo_02 | ecosystem: Host-associated > Mammals > Digestive system > Stomach > Rumen ... | reverse complement strand
GATGGCCAGCCGTGTGAAAGTAGCATCCGGGACCTATCAGCACGTTATCGCCGAAGCTGACCTTCGCCCCGTCCAGGATCGTTAGGCCATGATTGGCAAGGCAGCCTTTGCCCATCTCGATGTTGTATCCGTAATCGCACCAGAAGGGAGGATAGATGACACTGTCCTCCCCTATCTTTCCCAGTAGTTTTTCGAGGATTTCCCGCTGGGCTTTGAAATCTGTCGGCCGGATTTGGTTGTACTCATAGCACAGGTCCTTGGCCTTGATTACCTCGTCAAGGAAGTTGGAGTCTTTACCTGCGTAATACAGCTCTCCTGCGTCTCTTTTTTCTTTCTCAGTCATAAGCGTTCTATCTTGACCAGTTGAAGCGTGAAAATAAGTGTGCTGTGGGCAGGGATATCATCCATCTTCATGGCACCATAACCCCACTTGGCGGGGATGTAGACTTCCCACTTTTCGCCCTCGTGCATGCGTGTAAGGGCAATTTGCCACCCCATGATGAGGTCACTCACCATGAACAGCGCCGGGAGCTGGTCCCCTTCCGTAGTGTCGAAGACTGTTCCGTCAATGAGCTTGCCGGTATAATGGGCATAGACGATGCTGCGGGGCGTGGGCCTCTTGGTGCCGTGGCCTTCCTCCAGAACGCGGTACATTACTCCATTGTCCAGCACAACAATCCCCTCCTCCTTGGCTTTCACAGCCAGGAAAGCTTCGTTTGCGTCCTTGTAAGGATTTGATTTCTTGCTCTTTCTGTGTTGCATGGAATCAAAGATATTTCCCTGTAATACTATCCTCGTTAATAAAACGGATAACCATTATGGAATCAGCCCGATAAGAGACTTACACCCTTCTTCGGGGAACTTGTCATGATGGACAAGGTTGAACATAAAGGGAACCCTCACAGCATAATAAGCCAGTATCTTACGTGTGTACTCGCGAAGTGCTGTCGGGGCGCTCGTCCCCAGGTAAGCCGGAAGAAAAGCGTCCCAGAATGAGACCAGGGTCTCCTGGGTAAGATGCAGAAGGAAATCGGCCCGATTATCTCCTAAATTGTGAGTGATGGTCCAGAACCAGCCCAGGTCCCACTCGGGAGCTCCATAGCCGAACTGGCCGATGTCAATCCACAGCGTATGATTCCCGTCCGTGATGATATTGCCTATGTGGAAGTCTCCATGGACACATGTGGAGGGCTCCTGAATCTTGTCAAGGAAAGCCAAGGCGCGCTTCCTATACTCCGATGTCACGGTGTCGCTGCGGAGATAGAACGAGTGCAGCACTTCCCTGATAGCGGGGATCCTGTCAGTGTCGGCAGCTTTGGCGTGCAGCTCCAGGGCGGCCTTGGCAAAGGCCTCGACGAGCTCAGGCATCTTCTCCGGCTCCTGAGACAAGATGCGGGCAAAAGAACGCTTCCCGGAGATGAACTCGTACTCTGCTCCTAGGCGCTCGCCGTCCGTGACAAGCCTGTAGGGTTTAGGGGTAGGGATACCCAGGTCATAAACGGCCTGCGCCACCTTAAACTCTTCAATGGCCATATCGGCCTCAAAACCGCTCTTGTAGAGCTTTGCAAGGGAATTGCGGCTGTTGTGCTTATAGGTAATGGCGGTCCCCCCTTCTCCTGACTGCCGGTATTCGTCCAGGTTAATAGATTCGCAGTGTTGCATAACTCGTGTATTGAGAGTCTGTTTATAGAGTTTTTGTGAGAATTCTCGGGTAGCAATCAATATCCGTAAATCAGGCCATATTTGTCATGAAGGCCCTTGAGCTTTCCATTTGATTTCATTTCCCGGATTATCTCGTTAACCTTCTTAAGAAGATCATCCTGCCCTTTCCGCATCAGGACACCTATCTGCCCTCTGGTAAAAGGCTGGTCCAGAAGCGGGGCCGAGAGCCTGGTATCGTTATTGACGTACCAAGGAGCCTCCGTGATTTCTGTAATCATCACATCGGCCTCCCCCTCTGCGATTTGGTCTGGGATATCCTCATTCTTCCCATAAACAATTAGAGTACACAGGGGAAGATTCTCCCGGGCGAACGTCTCGTTGAGGCCTCCCGGATTGACCATCACCCGGACATCCGGTTTATTGAGGTCTTTGAGCGTCTTGTATTTTGACGCATCTTCCCTCCGGCAGAGGATGGTCTTACCGTTGCAAAGGTAACCTTCGGACATGTCCATGGTCTCCTGCCGAACATCCGTGATTGTGATTCCGCCGATGGCGAAGTCAAACAGTTCCGCTTTCTGGACATCTGCTGACAAGGTTGGCCATGAGGTGGGGACATAACTGATGCTTAAGCCCAGGCTTCCTGCAATCTCCGCTGCCACATCAATCCCGAATCCCCAGTACTCTCCGGTCCCCGGTTCCTTGTAACTTAACGGCCGATAATCCCCCGTCGTACCGACAAGAAGGGTCCCCCGTTTTTGGATCTTATCGAGCGTTGGCGTGCTGGACACTCTTTTTTGTAATCCGCAGCCAATGGCTAAAAAGCACAAGATAAAGACTGGAAGAATTGTCAGGAGTAATCTTTTCATCGTTCAATCTTTCATAACAGACAGTCCAATCAGACCTTGGGCTTCCGGATCCTGTTCGGCACCACCTCCGGCAGCACCATCGACAGCTCCATGAATCCGGCGTACTCGCCGCCATCGTACCAGGGCGTTTGGAAGATCAGCTTCTTAACGCCTTCTTTCTCGACGGTGTAGACATTCGTGCGCGGGTTCTCCAGCATGTCGGCCAGGAGGCTCCTTGCCGGTTCCGGGTGACAATCCAGCACGTTCTGGCCGATGATCTCGGGCATCCCGGGCTTGAGGAATGTCTTCTTGGACTTTGCGTTCATGTCCAGGATGGTGCCATCCTTGGCACAGATGGTGACGGCCACATCGGCCCCTTCAAAGTAATCGCGTTTCATAGTCAGAATTCCAGTTTATTTCCTTCTTCTTTCATCTCCTCGTACTTGGCCTTGTTCAGGCGGAAGAGCGACGCGATGCGTCCGGGACGACGTTTGGGCCTTGCCTCGGCTACAGACATCCTCGGTTCCGGCATGGCGCAATACTCCATGTCGGCCATCCTGCGAAGAGGGGCACAGTCCATTTCCATCATCACCGGCGGTTCCGGTTCGGCGCCACAGAACTCTTCAGGTTCATCGGCCTCTTCCAGAATGCCGGAAGCCATGATTTTCCGTTGGAAATTGCGGCGGTCGAACTTGACCCCGAGAATAATCTCGTAGAGCCGCTGCAGGTCGGGAATGGTAAACTCTTCGTCCAGGAGGTCAAAGCCGATGGGGTCGAAATGAATATCCCTTTTGATGCGGTCCAAAGCGGCCCGGATGATATCGGCATGGTCGAAGGCCAACTGCGGGAGGGCGTCGATGGAGAACCAGGCGGCTTCATCGGCGTCGTCACCTCCCTGGACCTCCGACGGTTTCACCAGCGCATAGTATGCTATGGTAATCACGCGCTCGCGCGGGTCGCGCGAAGGGTCGGAGAATACGCCCAGCTCGCCGATGGTCGATGCTTCCAGCGCCGTCTCTTCCTTCAGTTCACGGAGAGCGCCTTCCCTGGCTGTCTCATCGCTCTTGAGGAATCCGCCCGGAAGGGCCCACTCCCCCTTGTACGGCTCTCCCCCTCTTTTCACCAGAAGGACCTTGAGTTTCCAGTCCTCGTACGTGAAGATGACGCAGTCCGTAGTAACTGCCGGATGCTCGTACTTGTACTGATAAGGGAACGCAGCACCCCTTACATATGTGTAATTCTTTGCCATAGCAGGAGCAAATTTAGCCCTTTTTTCTAAAAATAAAAAATTTGCGTCAAAATTACACGAAATGTTTGGTTGGTTCGATAATTGTTTTTACCTTTGTGTCGAAATGACACATTTAATAATTTAAACCCACATCATCATGGAAAACACGAGCAGCAAAACCAAAGTTTACAACGTAATCATCATGGACCGCAGCGGTTCAATGTGGGACATCCAGAAATCGGCCATCCAGGGCTATAACGAGGTCCTGGGCGGCATCAAGGCCGATGCCAAGACCTATGCGGAGACGCAGGAACACTTCATGACGCTGGTGCTCTTCGACAGTACCGCCATCGAGAATGTATATTGGAACGAGGATCCGGCCAAGGCGGCCATCCTTACTTCGGAGACCTACGTCCCCGGGGCAGCCACTCCCCTGTACGATGCCATCGGGAAGACACTGACCCGGCTGGAGAAGGAGCTCCACGGAGACCCGAACGTGTCCGTGATTGTGACCATCATCACCGACGGATACGAGAACAGTTCCACGGAATACTCCCTAAAAACCGTCAGGGCGTTGATTCAGCACCTGGAGGAAGAGGGTTGGAGCTTCGCCTATATGGGTACGGACCACGATGTGGATGGGGTGACCGTGAGCCTCTCCATCACCAATGTAGTGAAGTTCGAAAAGACGGAGGCCGAAACGCAGGCCGTGTTCGAGAAGGAGAAAAAGGCAAGGGCGAGGCATTCCAAGATGATGTATGAGTTTGATGCGTCTATGCCGTGTGCATCGGCGGAGGAGAGACGGGCCTACCGGAAGAGACTCTCCGAGGAATACTACAAGGAGGAGGAATAGACCATGTTGGGAGCCATTATCGGGGACACCGTAGGATCTCACTACGAGTTCCACAACACGAAAGATTATCATTTCAAGCAGTTCGCCGAGAAGTACCCCTGTCCCATGGGTGACTACGGTGATTATTTTGCAGTTTCCAATAATTATCCCTATTTTTGTGAACTGAAAGTAATGTAAAACACCACTATGGGTTCACAAAATCAACTTCTCTTGGATCTTTATAAGAACAAAGCAAGTGTCTTCACTATGCAAGGGATTGCCATGGCTTATGGTCAAGGCCTGGAAAGAGACACCGTGAAGAACAGGATGATTGGATATGTCAGAAGGGGTGAGATTCTAAACCCCCGTAAGGGTATTTATGCAAAGCCTGGTTATGATGAAAGGGAACTCGCCTGTCTCTTGTATACACCGTCATATATTTCATTGGAATACGTGCTACAACGGGCCGGTATCATTTTTCAGTATAGCGACGAGATTACATCCATCGGGAATCTGAGCCGTACTCTTGAGATTGACGGGAAGGTGTACCGATACCGGAAGATCAAAGGTGAAATCCTTATCGACACAACAGGAATCATTCGTGAAGGGAACGTTAATATCGCATCCCCGGAAAGAGCTTTCCTGGATACGCTTTACCTGAATAGTAACTACTATTTTGACAATCCTTCTTCCCTGGATAAGGAAAAAGTTTTGTCGATTCTCCCGATTTACAACAGCAAAACGCTTGAGCGGCGGGTTACAATAATACTTGGATAATGGATGCGAACAAACATAAATTCTTCATGCTACAGCTGCTGAAGGACATTTTTTCCGATTCGATGCTGTCTTCTGTGCTGTTCTTCAAGGGCGGCACTGCCACCATGTTCTTTTACAATCTCCCGCGTTTCTCAACGGATCTGGACTTTAACCTGCTGGTCCCCCAGAAAGAAAATGAGGTCTATGAGCGTGTCAGGAAGATTGTCTTGAAATACGGACATATTCACGATGAGGCCATCAAGCATTATGGAATCATCATCGTACTTGACTATGGGATTGGTGAAAGGAAACTCAAGATTGAGATATCCAACCGCTTATACGAGAATCACTATGAGATAAGGAACTATCTCGGCCTCCTAATGCGTGTTATGGTTAAGGAAGACATGTTCGCTCACAAACTGTGCGCTCTTCTTGACAGGACGGAGATTACAAGCAGGGATGTCTTTGACTGCTGGTTTTTCCTGAAAGAAAGAACCCCTATCAATAAAGCCATCGTCGAGTCCCGCATGGGAATGCCCATCGAAGAATACCTGGATAAATGTATCGGAAGTGTTCAGGATATCTCCGAAAAGAGCCTAATCAGCGGCTTGGGCGAACTGACCGAAGGCGAGATGAAGAATTTCGTGCGTCATGGTCTGAAAGATGAGCTAATCTCCTTGCTGACCATGTTTAAAGCGTTCCCGTCATTCGCTTAAAGAGCCCGGGCCGCGATTGCAAAAAATCGGCCCTAGAGGCCAGTCCAGGTGCAAACGCGGCAAGCATTTCCGCCCTAAGGGCAGTTATTCCGGCCGCGATTGCAAAAAATCTACCCTAGAGGCCAGTCCAGGTGCAATCGCGGCAAGCGTCATATTTGATACTTCGGCTGGACGGAGGCGGAGTCTTCCTCGGGAGACTGAACCTTGATGAGGCTGTCACGGACAGAGTGGCCAAAGTCATCAAGACTCTCTTCGAGCCCCCGCAGGAGGCGTTTGATCTTGTCGATTGTCTTGGTGACCGCCGTGTCCACCTGGTTGCCAATCTTCTCCGCCTCGTATTCTTTGGGCCACTCAGCAGCATCGGCAAGGATATTCCAACTGACGCAATTGAGGGCGCCGCCGTCTTTGATAATGTTGAGACAATCCGGAACGAGGCGGACATTGTAGTCAGGATAGAACTTCCGGATCTGCTCCACGGCCATCTGGTCTTCCTCGATTCCCAGTCCAGGAACGAAGATTTCTCCATCGACCTGCAGGAAGTTGATGTAGGCCCAGTTGACCTTGAGATGTTTGTTGGTACCGTAGCGCAGTTCCTCTACGGTGAAATGCTCTGACATGGCTGCTTTGACCTCCTTTCCCAGCTTCGGGTCGAAATCGGCATAGTTGTTCAGAAGCACCCGGTTGCCGTCAATCCAGCGGACCATTCCATCGGCGTGGCCGTAGCGGTCATATTTGTCTCTGGGTATCAGGACAATCTGTGCCTGGAAGTGATTCTCCAACTCCTTGAGCATATCCATATAGAAGCGCATCGGATTCTCCTCGATGATCTTGTCGGTCATGATGACCTTATCGCCACACTTTACTACGTTGCCGCCGTCCAGGACAATTTCGGTGCTGACGCACTCCAGTCCCAGTTCCTTGCAGATGCCCCTGTAATCCGGGATGAAGTCCTCGAAGCCATGCAGGTAATCCGGATGATAGACATACTGCAGGAATCGGCCTTTATCCAACTGGATGGGCATATAGTCCCGCGCCCAGATGTGTTTCTTGGACTTTGTGAGAGGGAGACTCTTCATATGGATTTGCCTGGCATTGAGTGCTCCAAGCAGCTTTTCGTAGGCTGGCATGTAATGCTTTAGGCCTTCGGCCAGATACACCACATTGGTTTGCTTATCAGAGATCATATAGGTTATTATATGCTTTAATGTCAAATCCGTGTTCTATTGCCAGGTTTTGCCAGGCATCGGCCTTAGCATCGTCTGCCTCGACTCCCAGGCCATAACGGTAGCACCTGGAAACGTTGAATTCGGCGCAGGCACCTCCGCCATGGTCAACCGATTTCTTGAACCATTCAAAGGCCTTGTCAAAGTCTCTCTTCACACCCATTCCTTCCTCATAACAAAGACCGATGTCGTTCATTGCACCAGATTCTCCGTAATCAGCAGCCCAGAAACAAAGCCACAATCCCATGGACATGCCGTACTTTGTGAAGGTGTTCTCCAACACGAGTTGACCATAACTGGCTGCTGCATGAATGTTTCCCTTCCATATTGCCTTCCACATCCATGATTCGGCCTCTTCAAGATTCTTCTTCATTCCTCTACCCAACAGGCATGAAAATGCATAGTTATTCATTGCATTGGGGTCGCCCTTCTCAGCCAGGCTCTTAAAAATCTTGGTAGCGGTCTTCTGGTCCCGTTCGCCAAACCAACCATGTGAGAGTCCGTAGGCCAAATCGTTACCAGCACCAAAGTTACCCATTTCGTAGGCGATTTCCAAAAAGTGCTTAGCCAGCTTGGGTTTACCTTGCGTCAGATACCTATACCCTTTAGCATAAAGTCGCTCGGCTTTGTTCGTCGGCTTGAAGTCCTTGAGCTCTGTTAGTTTCGACATCAAAGTGAAGGATCTTCCATCGCTCTGAAATCCGCGGTCTCCCAGATCGGGATTTCTTTCCATAATTAAATCTAAATCTTTTATTTTCATACACTTAGGCGTTTGTTGCCGCAAAGGTATGAATCCGATTTAGGGAGGGCAAATCTTTTCTGTTAAAAGATGTTAAAGGTTTTTAAAGAGTTATTTATAGCATTTTTATCGATGATATATAAGGCTTTTTATTGGGTTTCTTAATTGGAATCACCCGGCAGAATCCTTATAGCCGCGATGGAAGTCAATGGGCTTTAATGCTTAAACGCTATCTTGAGAACAGTCTGGAAATCTTCAGCATCTTGCTGACGATTTTCAAATGATTGATTATAGGAACACGTGTAATGGAAAAACTGGCCGCGATTGCAAAAAATCTGCCCCAGAGGCCAGTTCAACTGTAAACGCGGCAAGTATTTCCGCCCTAAGGGCAGTTTTTCCGGCCGCGATTACAAATAATCGGCCCCAGAGGCCAGTCCAGGTGCAAACGCGGCAAGCGTTCAGGGATGCCGCGAACCGAAATCCCGTGATAAGTGCGGATATTTATATTTGATACTCCGGCTGGACGGCTGCGGAGTCTTCCTCGGGAGACTGAACCTTGATGAGGCTGTCACGGACAGAATGGCCCACATTATCCAAACTCTCTTCGAGGCCCCTCAGGAGGCGTTTGATCTTGTCTATTGTCTTGGTGACCGCCGTGTCCACCTGGTTGCCAATCTTCTCCGCCTCGTATTCTTTGGGCGACCATTTGACGGTCGTATATTTGCCGGAAGACGTATCGAAAATCTGGTAAGTGGCGATACGGGCGCTGCGGCGCAGTTCATATCGACCCACTTTATGCCCATGGCTTTGCTTCTCGGAGATAATCTCTTCCTTCATGACTCCCGTTTCATCATCGAGGTGCATGGCGGCGAGTTCGCCGGTTGCCGTATCGAACTTAAGGGAGTAGCCGGGATAGATGGTTTTGAGACTTTTGTACCGGCCCACCTGCGCTGCGGCAGGAAGTGTAAGGGCTAGTAGAAAAATAATCAGTATCTTTTTCATACTTTAAATTGCAACAAGATTTAGGCCATGAATCTATGCTTGCATCCCGTCCATTTTGTGACGATGCGTTACGGCCGGGCATAGAGCATATGTCGACCGGTGATGAATGCGGGACCCGCATCCGGGCGGTAGTCAGTGATGAGCGTGAAGACGGCCATGTATCTCTCGTTACGGAAAATGAGTTTATCCGTGTCGGACGAATCCAGTCGTGCGGTGATTTCACAGCGGAGCAGTTCCGTCTTACGAGACTCGTCCTCATAGAAAACGACCATAGTGCTATCCTCGTAGTAGTGATAGGCGCTCTCCGGGATAAACAGCGTGTATTCGTCCAGCGAGACAGCCTCCTTGAGAAAGTAACTTGCAGGAGCGGCCATATCGGCAATCGCTTCCGGATGCTCCATGTCCCCGTTCTCCACAAAAGCCGAAGACTCCTTCTCCATCCGTGCGCGCTGGCTGCGGATACCCAGGTCGCGGGCCCGGATGCCAGGGATGTAGGTCAGCAGTACCGCCACGCCGCCCGCTATCAAACTCATCCGGAAGAAGGAGCGCGTCCGGGGCGAGGCTAACATCAGCGTGAACAGGGTCAGAAGCAGGGACACCGCAATCAGATATACCCGCATTTCCGTCAGACCATACTCTCCGACGCGCCGGACGACACCCACCCACAGCAGGACGAGCGGTCCGACGTTCACATAAGGGAGGTACTTATAGAACCAATCGAAATGCCGCGTGGTAAGCAGTTCCTGTAGCAGGCGGCACACCAGCGCAACACCTGTAAAACCACCGACCAGATAGGCTACGCCACCGTCGGGCAATTGCCATTGGATCAGGATGCGGAGCATGTAGGCATACAGGATGGCTGCGTATATGAGCAGGGCCGGTGTAAGTATGTAGTCGACCACTATGCCAATGAAGCGGCGGCCTTTCCACTTTTCTATGGGCTCCGACACAAAGAAGCAGCACAACATCGGGGCGATGACCATCCAGATAAGCAGCTGAGGATAGACGTACCATCGTTCGGCCAGGTGCGAGGACATGAACAAGAAATCCACGGAGGCGGTGATGGCCAGTAGCGCCAGCGACAGGATACCGGCTACGAGGACCGCAGCGAGGCCCTTCGCAAGACTGTGGAGGATGGTCTCCGCATAATGCTCATTGTCCTTGCGCTCTCCGACCGATGCGAACAGCAGGATGAAAGAGAGGATATACGCCATGAATACCTCGGCGCCTTCCGAAGGGGGCTCCCATACAAACATGGGAACCCATAGGAGTGCCGATACAAAGTAGCAGACCTTCCAGGCGACACTCCCCTCCCTTGCCGCCAGACGGTGCAGGCTGTAGGAGAGCACCCCAAGCGGGAAAAAGTATGCGAGCGGGAAACCCGAAGGAATTACCTCTTCGCCGGACAGGATGGTCAGGACAAAGGCCGATATGGAGATGAAGGCTTCCACGGGGAAATCCCGGAAGCTGCGTTGAAAGCCCTGCCAGATGGCAGAGAATCGTGTTATCAATCTGGTCATGCTGCCGGATATAACAAGATTTAGGCCATGAGGCAATCCCCCCAGAAGTCATTCCAACTGCAAACGCGGCCAGGTTTGAAAAAACACAGAATTTTTGTATATTTGTTCATCACTGACCAAACTTTAGAATAACCATGAAACTTGATGGAAGACGCGAAAGCACGCATGTAGAGGACCGCAGAGGTCTGAGTGGTGGCGGCAAAGCCGGTCTCGGCCTTGGTGGTATCGCCCTCATTGCCATTGTTACCTTATTAATGGGCGGAGACCTGGGCGATGTGTTCAGGAACGTAGCTTCTTCCGGCGGAATGCAGTCAGCGGTGGAGACTTCCTATGAGCCCACGGCAGAAAACGAGGCGCTGGCCAAGTTCTCCCGCCAAATCCTGGCATCGACAGAAGACGTTTGGGGTAACTATTTCATGGACAATGGGATAGGAACGTACAAGGCCCCTACCCTGGTGCTCTATACCGGTTCCACCAGCACCGCTTGCGGGCAGGGACAGTCCGCCATGGGACCCTTCTACTGCTCGGCCGACGAAAAGCTCTACATCGACCTTTCCTTCTTCTCCAGCATGAAGCAGCAGCTCGGTGCCGATGGAGACTTCGCCTATGCCTATGTCATCGCCCATGAGGTAGGACATCACGTCCAGCACGTTCTTGGGACGCTGGATCAGGCCCACAGCCAAATGGCCAAAATGAGCAAGGCGCAGGCGAATCGCGTGAGCGTCCGCATTGAATTACAGGCCGATTTTTACGCCGGCGTCTGGGCCCACTACGAAAGTGCCCTGTTCGGCTCCCTGGAAGACGGCGACCTGGAAGAGGCCATCCGCTGCGCATCCGTAATCGGTGACGATTATCTGCAAAAGAAGGCCCAGGGCTATGCCGTGGAAGAATCCTTCACCCATGGCACCGCGGCCCAGCGCATGCGCTGGCTCAAAAAAGGCATGGAGACCGGCGACATTCGTCGCGGCAATACCTTCGAGCTGAAAGACAACCAGTTATAGACTATTCCAAAGCACATGACCGCAAATCTAAACAAGTAATTGAAACACAGAACTTCTGAAGATATGAATAACGAGAACAAAATGGCCGTCAAATGCAACAACGGCACCTTCGTCGGCAAGCAGACTGACGAGCTGATTATCTGGAAAGGTATCCCCTACGCAACGCAGCCGGTGGGAAAGCTCCGCTGGCAGAAGGCTCTTCCGGCCGCTGACGATGACGGCGTGTATGACGCAACAAAGCCTGGCCACGTTCCCATCGGCCCTTCGAACGACTCGATGGGGACGGCGGAGTTCGGCGAGGACTGCCTCGTACTTAACATATACTGCAATACCAGCTGCCCCGACAGCAAAAAGCCAGTCATGGTGTGGATTCACGGCGGCGGATTCTGCGCCGAATCCCAAGCCTCACCCCTCTACGACCTCACCAGCATCTCCAAACAGTACTCCGACATCCTGTTCGTGTCGATTGACTACCGCCTCGGTTTCATGGGATTCATGAACTTTGAGCGGGTTCCCGGCGGAGAGAACTTCAAGGAGGCTGGCAACCTCGGCCTGCTGGACCAGCTGGAGGCCCTCAGGTGGGTGCAGAAGAACATCGCCGGGTTCGGCGGCGATCCGGACAACGTGACGATTTTCGGCGAATCGGCAGGCTCAGCAAGCGTTACCTTCCTCCCGCTCATCGACGGAAGCGAAGGACTCTTCAAAAGATGCATTGCCCAGAGCGCCAACATCGCCTACTGCGACACCATGGAGCACGGCATCCACGTCACACAGAACTTCCTCACCGCAGCGGGCTGCCAGACCATGGACGAGCTCATGGAACTCACCACCGAGCAGCTTGTAGAGATTTATCAGAAAGCGGTTGTCATCGACAAGAACAGCCTGCTCGGAGCTGCCAACTTCCCGCTCCTGGACGGCGTTACGCTGCCAGAGGACCGGATGGTCATGTACGGGATGTGGGGAGATGAAAAGAGGGCCAAGCTCGATTTGATGATCGGGTCTACCCTGAACGAACTCAGGTACTTCGTTCCGCTGGAGGGTGGCGAAGAAGGCTTCCTGAATACGCTGAGTTGGATTGCGAGAAAGGACCGCACGCTGCTCAACGACCAGGAAAAGGCCATGTTCGACGCATTCATGGCTACGCTCGCAAACGAAAGCGAGGGAAGCCGCTTGGAGCAATACTGCAACGACATCAACTTCCGCGCAGGCAACACCAATATGGCCATCAGGCACGCTGCCGCCGGCGGCAACACCTACATGTACTTCATCAAGAAGCCGGCGTTAAGCCCCGAGCTTGGCGTGATTCACGCGGCCGAACTTCCGTACCTGTTTGACACGTGGATTCCGGATCCGATGGGAAGCGAAAAGATCCTTGGAACCGACGAGTGCGAGTTCCGCCATGTCGTCAAGGAGATGTGGGCCAACTTTGCCCGGACAGGCAACCCCTCCACCGACAAATACGAGTGGAAGCAGTTCTCGGGAGACAACCGCCAGACAATGGTCTTTGACGATGTCATCGGCATGCAGAAAGATCTGTTCGACAGGCGCGAGGACCTGATGATGCCCTGGGCCGAACGCCTCGGCAACGGCTCCTCCAAGCGAGTCTGCTAAATTCTCCAGATAGCCCCTCTCCCTGCGAGAGGGGTTTTAGTTTATTTGCCTTCGTTAGCCAGTTTGGCTCTCCGGCATGAGTTGGTAATTTTTATGGATAGAGGGAAAAAATCGAACAAAATCCCAAGAAACTCACTATCTTTGGTTTATGAATTATCCACAGATCAATTTATCCGAATGGACCAGGGTTGGCGAGGGCTACAACGGGGAGGCTTTTGCTTCGGAGCTGCATCCGGGGGTGATGCTCAAGCTGGTCCGGTCAGATATGGGCGCGGCGGAGAAGGTGGAGCAGGAGTTCGAGGCGGCGCGTATTGCTTTCCAGACCGGGATTCCCACGCCGCAGGTGTACCAGATTGTGCGGGACGGCAAGGACCACGGCTTCCTTTGCGAGAAAATCGAAGGCAAGAAATCCTTTGCCCGGCTCTGCGCCGATTCTCCCGAACAAATTCCCCAATTGGCCACCCGAATGGCCGCTTACGGAAAGCAGCTGCACCAGATGCAGATCCAGGCAACGAAGGAACGGATAATCCCCATGAAGGAACTGCTGTTAAAGGCCCTTTCCACCACCATCCTCGTCACGGACGCCCAGCGGGAACAACTCACGGAACTGGTAAAAGCCCTGCCGGATACAAACACCGTCCTGCATGGCGACTTCCAACCCGGAAACATCATTCTTGCCGGGGAAAAATACTATTGGATCGATCTGGGCTGGCTCTCCCAGGGCCACTACCTAATGGACCTCGCACACCTGTACAAAATGATGGTGGAAGACAGCGTCATCCCCGCGGTGCAGGACCTCACCCATATGACTCGCGAGCAGATGCTGGCCTTCTGGGACGCCTTTGCCAAGGCCTATACCGGCACAGATAACGTTGAAGCGTTAAACCGCACCCTCCGGCCCTATGCCGCGCTGGACATCATCCGAACCTTTTACCTCCACCAAAACGATAACCCTCAGTTCATCGCATTCATGCGCATGTGCATCAACGAACAATTAAAGCCATGATCAATCCCGTCTACTCCCCCGCTCCTGGCCGCTATGAGAGCGGCATCCGTTTCCGCCGCACTGGCCGCAGCGGCATCCTGCTCCCGGAAATTGCCCTGGGACTGTGGCACAATTTCGGCGACGTGAATCCGCTCGCCAACTCCATGGAGATGGCGTATTACGCCTTCGACCACGGCATCGTGCACTTCGACTTGGCCAACAACTACGGTCCCTCCTACGGCTCGGCGGAGGAAACCTTCGGCATCATCATGAAAAAGTCCTTCGCTCCTTTCCGTGACGAGCTTTTCATCTCCTCCAAAGCCGGCTACGACATGTGGCCCGGCCCGTATGGCGAATGGGGTTCCCGCAAATACCTCATGGCCAGCCTGGATCAGAGCCTGAGGCGCATGAACCTGGACTACGTGGACCTGTTCTACTCCCACCGCTATGACCCCAACACGCCGCTGGAAGAAACCATGCAGGCCCTGGTGGACATTGTAAGGGCCGGAAAAGCCCTCTATGTGGGCCTGTCCAATTACCCGCTCCAGGCTGCGGAATTTTCCTATAAATACCTGAAGGACAGGGATGTTCCCTGCCTCATTTATCAAGGCCGATACAACCTCCTCAACCGCGAACCGGAAACCGAAGGCATCCTGGACCAGGCCAAGCAGAGCGGCGTTGGCTTTATTGCCTTCTCTCCCCTGGCGCAGGGCCTCCTGACAGGCCGTTACCTGGACGGCATTCCGGCCGATTCCCGCATGGCTAAGGAGCACTTCCTCAAGTCATCGACCCTCACCCCCAAGATGCACAAAACCCTTCTGGCGCTGAACGAGATTGCCGCCCGGCGCGGCCAGACCCTGGCCGAGATGGCCCTGGCCTGGTGCCTCAAGGATGACCGGGTCACCAGCGTCATTGTGGGCGCCAGCCGTGTTTCCCAGCTGGAAGACGACTTCAAGGCCCTGGAAAACATAGCCTTCAGCGAAGAAGAGCTGAAGGCCATTGATCAGGTTATTTATTAACGAAATACGTTATCGCAAATACGCGTTCATCGCTTGCAGGAAGGGCTCTACAACGGGCCCTTCGCCGTTACTGAGCTTACTCACAAGGGCCGCCAGCTTAAGGGCGCTATAGGGCGCCAGGGCGCGCTGACGGGCGGCGAGTTCCTCGGGATCCTCCGTGTTCCAATACGCGCGGGCAAAGAGGGCCCAGTGCTTTTTGAGGGTTTCTACGCTCAGGTGGAAAATACTCTGTGCACGCGCCTCCGACATGGTATGAAAGGCAAAACACATCATGCCCAGGTCCCACTCCGGACAGCCGTACGCGAAGTCTCCTACATCGATCCAGAGGTCCCGCGTGCCGTCGGTAATGATGTTGCCAATATGCAAGTCTCCGTGCAGGCAGACGGCCTGCGAAGGGATGGTGTCCAGCTTGGCCAGAAGACGCGCCTTCAGTTCCTCAGGCAAAGCCTTGTAACGGTTAATATGGTAACGAACCAGCTCCCGCACGTCCGGGAGGATTTCTGTGTTGGCCGGGGTTTGGTGCAACTGCCGGGCCAGCCGGGCAAAACGCAGCGTAAGCGGCTCCAGCTGCTCCGGTTCCTCCGAGATAATGCGCGTGAAGGAGCGTTTGCCGGGAATGAGCTCATACTCCGCGCCGTAGCGCTCCCCGTCCGTGACCAGCCGAAGAGGTTCCGGCGTGGGAACACCCAGGCGATGCACCTCCAGATTTACCAGAAACTCACGCGCGGCAGTCTCTGCCCCCATGCTGGGCGAAAACAGTTTTACGAGTGTGCCGCCAGCCTTATTATTATAAGTGAGGGCTGTTCCACCCTCACCTGTCTGGACATAATCGTCCAAATTGATTTTCTGGTACTCCATAAAGGGGTCTATTTCTTTTTCTTAGGGCCGATGACACGGGAGTAGGCAATCTGGAAACCAATCAGGTCCAGGTCGCGGGCCACCCGGAAGGACGACAACCTGGCGTCGTTCTTGACCACAGTGGTTTTTTTATCCTGCAGCAAGAGGGAATATTCCAGACCCACAATGGGAATGCTGGCGGTAATGAGGCTGCCTTCACGCAGTTTTACAGCCAGGCCCACGGCACCCTTCAGGCCCACGCCGATATTCTTGCTGATACGCAGTTTTTTGATTTCCTCGTTTTCATCGGGAACGGGATAAGACGTGGTAATACCGAAACGGCCATACAGACGGCCCTCGCCAAACACGGCAAAGGTTTTACTGCCAAAGAAAGACAGATACTTACGGGCCGTAAGGGAAACGCCGCCGGAATGCTGATGCCAGTGACGGTTGGAGATGGTCAGGTTCAAGGCCTCCAAGGCCGCCTTGCCTTCTTCTGTGGTCGGATCCAGCAGCTCTGTCTTTTCAAAAAACTTGCCCACCACCTCACGCAAATCCAGGCGAACATCTGTGTCTATCCAATAACCGCTGTAATCCAGACGCACGCCCAGGGCGAAGTCGTTGGCCAGGAACCAGTTGAATTTGGGCGAGACCGTCCAGATGTGGGCCTGCCCGGCGCCCATGTTCAGGAGCGAAAAGACATCGAAGCCGTCGGAATCTACATACCCGCCGGCCCGGATGTTTCTGTAGGAGCCGGAGATACCCATGGTACGGGAACCTTTTTCGATAAACACCGTATGACCTCTTTCAGGGTCATCGAAGCGTTGCATGATATTCTTGATGGGGCTCTGTGCATTGGCGGACAAACAGACCACCAACGTGGCAATAAGAAGCGACAGTTTTTTCATTTGATACCTTATTTCTCGTTTACTAAAGTACAAATGTAAGAAAAACGGGCTGAAAACGCAAAGGATTGTTTTTGCTTTTTCGCCATTTTGTGGGTAACTTTACAAAATTAATTGAAGTGGTCATGCCGGACAATGTTTTAAGAACGCTATTCGAAACCTGTACAGGACAAAAACTGGAACAAATGCAGGAATTGCCGTCTTCCGGCAGCAACCGTCGCTATTTCCGCCTCCACGGTGCCTCCCAATCCCTCATGGGCGTCGTAGGCAACAATCTGGAAGAGAACCGGGCCTTCATCTATCTTTCCCGCCATTTCCGGGAAAAAGGCCTGCCCGTTCCGGAGGTCGTGGCCGTGAGCGAGGACCAGATGAGCTACCTGCAAGAGGATCTGGGCAGTACCTGTCTGTTCGACCTGGTCTCCCAGGGAAGGGAAAGCCGTGCCTATAGTGAAGAAGAGACCCAACTGCTCTGCCAAGCCCTGGAGGTCCTCCCCCGCCTGCAGTTTGCGGGTGCGGAAGGGTTGGACTGGCAACAATGCCTCTATTCCGCCTTCGATGCACGCATGGTGGACTTCGACCTGAACTATTTCAAATACTGTTTCCTCAAAGCCACCGGCCTGGAATTCAACGAAGAACGCCTGCAAGAGGACTATGAACGACTTAAAGCAGACCTGCTGAAAGAGGACAGCAACACCTTTATGCACAGGGACTTCCAAGCCAGGAACATCATGGTCAAGGATGGAAAACCCTGGATCATCGACTTCCAAGGCGGCCGGCGCGGTCCCATTTATTACGATGTGGCCTCGTTCGTCTGGCAGGCCCGTTCCCGCTTCCCGGAGGCCACCCGGCAACGGTTGCTGGAATCCTACCTGAAGGCCCTGCAGCCTTACCAGGAAATCGACCCGGAGCATTTTTACAGCCGCCTGCGCCTGTTTGTGCTGTTCCGCACCCTGCAAGTGCTGGGGGCGTACGGCTTCCGGGGCCTGTTTGAGCGCAAAGCCCAGTTCATCGCCAGCATTCCCCCGGCCATGGACAACCTGCGCGGCCTGCTGAAAACGCCTTTCACGGACTATCCCTACCTGAATAGCCTGCTGGAGCAAATCACCGCCCTGCCCCAATTCCAGGAGAAAGCACCGGAGCAGGCCGATAAGCTGCTGGTGCACATTTACAGCTTCTCCCTGAAAAAAGGCGTTCCGGAAGACCCTACCGGCAACGGTGGCGGGTATGTCTTCGACTGCCGCGCCATCCACAATCCCGGCAAGTACGAACGCTACCGCAACTCCACCGGCATGGACGCCGACGTCATCCAGTTTCTGGAAGAAGACGGCGAAGTAACCACCTTCCTGGAGAGCGTATATAAACTGGTCGATGCCCATGTCCAGCGCTTCCTGGAGCGCGGGTTCACCCACCTCCAGGTGAGCTTTGGCTGCACCGGCGGCCAGCACCGTTCAGTATATTGTGCAGAGCACCTGGCAACCCACCTGGCAGCCCGTTTCGACGTTAAAATTGTAGTGACCCACCGGGAGCGAAAGATAGAAAAAACACTGTAGCATGAAGGCACTCATCTTTGCAGCCGGGCTCGGCACCCGCCTGAAGCCCCTCACCGACACCCTGCCCAAGGCCCTTGTTCCGGTCTGCGGGGAGCCGCTGCTGTACCATGTCATCCAAAAACTCAAAGCGGCGGGCTACACCCAGCTCACCGTAAACGTGCATCATTTCCCGGAGCAAATCCGTGCCTATATCGCCTCCCGTGACTGGGGCGTCCCCATCGCCATTTCCGACGAAAGCGACGCGCTGCTGGAAACCGGCGGTGGCATCCTGCATGCCCAAGAGTACATCCTCCCCACCAATGAGCCCTTCCTGGTACACAATGTCGATATCATCTCCAACCTGGACCTGGGAAAGGTGCAGGAACAAACGCGCCCGGAGGCCCTTGCAACCCTGGTGGTAAGCGAACGTCCCACCCGCCGCAACCTCCTCTTCAACGACGAGATGCGCCTGGTAGGCTGGATGGACAATGAGACCGGCGAGGTCCGTTCCCCCTACCCGGACCTGGACCCGGATACCTGTCACAAATACGCCTTCTCCGGCATCCACAACCTGTCGCCACGGATTTTCCCGCATTTTGCGGAATGGGGCTTCACCGGCCGCTTCCCCATCATGGACTTTTACCTGAAAACCTGCCACCGCGAACCCATATTTGGCATTTTGGCAGAAGGCCTGCAAGTGGTGGACGTAGGGAAGTTCGACCAGCTGGAACAAGCTCAGCAGCAATGCGCTACCCTGCTTTCCGGAACTGACAAATAGTCCTAATCCCTGCCACCTGAGCCATGCTGGCAGCCTTTTTGCAGCACTATGCGCCGACTTTGAAAATGGAAATTATGACACAGATAAGAAGAAGTCTTACGCTTTTGGCACTGACCTTTGCCACTTTGTCAGTTGGGGCACAGGAACCGCAGTCCGAAGCCTATCACGGACAGGCGCTCAGCCTGAATGAGTGCCGCCAGATGGCCGTACAGGCAAGTAAAACCCTGGAGCAGGCCCGCATCGAAACGGAGATGGCCGGCTATGACCGCAAAATCGCCAGGGCCAATTATTTCCCTAAAATCAGCGCTACCGGTCTATACCTCTATAACAACCGCGACGTCGCCTTGATCAATGACGATCAAAGCAACCGGCTCAGGAACTCCGGCACCAGCATGGAGAACGCCATCTGGGATTACATGCAGAGCAACATCGACAATATCGAGGGAGATATTGCCCGGGAAGCCGCCACACGCCTGTTGGAATCCCTGCGCAACAACCCCAACATGCCCAGCATCGCGGCGCCCATCAACGCCATCGGCCAGGAAATCGATGCCGCCCTGCACCCGGACCTGCACAATATCTGGGTAGGCGCCATCACCCTCCAGCAGCCGGTGTTCGTAGGTGGCAAGATCATCTACAGCAACCAGATGGCCGTTTTGGCACAGGAACTGTCGGAGGCCAAATATGAACTGAAAGAGTCCGAAATCCTCCTGGACGTGGACCAGGCCTACTGGCAGATCATCTCCATCGCCAACAAAAAGAAATTGGCACAGAGCTACACGGAACTGCTGGAAGAGATGGAAAAGGACGTGCAAACGGCCGTAAACGCGGGCGTTTCCACGGAGAGCGACCTCCTGCAGGTGCGCGTAAAAGCCAACGAGGCCCGCATGATGCTCACCAAAGCCACCAACGGCCTCACCCTTTCCAAGATGCTGCTGTGCAAGCGCATCGGCATTCCCCTGGACAGCGATATCGTCCTTGCCGATGAAACCCTGGATGTGATTCCAGAACCCGGCCGCCCGGTGGAAAAGAGCCTGGAGGACATTTACGAGTCGCGTCCGGAGACCCGCAGCCTCACCCTGGCCAGCAAAATCTTCGACAAAAAAGCCAAGGTGGTCCGCGCAGACCTGATGCCCACCGTTGCCCTCATGGGCGCTTTCACCGTCTCCAACCCTAATATCTATAACGGTTTCCAGAACACCTGGAGAGGCGGCAACCTGACTGCCGGCGTCATGGTGAAGATTCCCATCACCCACGGCGGCGAGGCCATCTTCAAATACAAGAAAGCCAAGGCGGAAGCCCGCCTGTATCAGGACCAGCTGGACGATGCCAAGGAGATGATCACCCTGCAGGTGACCCAGCAGCGCAAGCTCTTTGACGAGGCCCTGCAGAAGGTGGAGATGACCCGCTCCAACCTGGACCTGGCGGAAGACAACCTCCGCAGCGCACGCGTTGGCCTTGAGGCCGGCGTCATCGCCACCAACACGGTGCTGGGCGCACACACCGCCTGGCTGAGCGCACACAGCGAATACATCGACGCAGGAATTGAATTGCAAATGACCGCCGCCGCCCTCAGGAAAGCGGAAGGCGGATACAGAGACTAAACTTATACTATGAATACACAAAAGAATTACAACCTCCTCATCGGGGTTGCGGCCTTGGTTGCCATTTTACTTGTCATTTCCATCGTAGGATACATTGTTTCGCGCCCCAAGCCCATCGTCATTCAAGGCGAGGCTGAGGCCACCGAGTACCGTATTTCGGGCAAGGTGCCCGGCCGTATCGAGGAGTTCCGCGGGACAGAGGGCCAGCAGGTCCGCAAAGGAGACACGCTGGTGATTATCGACTCGCCGGAAATCCGTTCCAAGATTGCGGAAGCCAATGCCGCCAAGGCAGCCGCCACCGCCCAGAAGGACAAGGCCATGCACGGCGCCCGGAAAGAGCAGATCAGCGGCGCCTATGAGCTGTGGCAGAAAGCCACGGTGGGCGAAGAAGTGATGCGCAAGTCCTATGAGCGTATCCGTTCCCTCCACGACCAGAAGGTAGTTTCGGACCAGAAGTATGACGAGGTGGAAGCGCAGTACCGTGCCGCACAGGCCACTACCAGAGCCGCCTACAGCCAGTATTCCATGGCCGTGAAGGGCGCCCGCCAGGAAGACAAGGACGCCGCCATCGCCCTGGTAGAACGGGCCAACGCCGCCGTCGAGCTGGTGAATTCCTATCGGGACGAAATCCGCCTCACCTCCCCTTCGGACGGCATCATTGCCGATATTTATCCCAAGGTGGGCGAACTGGTGGGACAAGGCGCCCCCATCATGACCATCCAGGACCTGTCCGACATGTGGTTCACCTTCAATGTGCGGGAAGACCGCCTGCAGGGCATGCAGTCCGGCGACCAGATCCGCCTCACCATCCCCGCCCTGAACAACTGCGAAGTGATGGCGACGGTCTATTACCTGGCCGCTCGCGAGTCTTACGCCACCTGGAAAGCCACGCGGGAGATTGGCGAATTCGACACCAAAACCTTTGAAGTACGCGCCCGGCCCAACCAGCAGGTGGACGGCCTGCGTCCCGGCATGAGCGTAATCCTGACGCGGGAGGAGAAATGAAATCCATCTACAACGTCGTCCGGAGGGAGATGCTGATTATCCGGAAACGCCCGCTGTACATCCTCGCCTCGGCGGGGGTGCTGCTGGTGAACGTCATCTTCTACCTCTCCCTCATGCAGGATGGCCTTCCGCACGACCTTCCCATCGGCCTTGTGGACCAGGACCAGAGCTCCACGTCCCGTTCCTTCGCTACGCAACTGGACGCCACGCAGCTGGGCAAGGTCATTTATTATGACGATCTGCACCTGGCCCGCGCGGACATGCAAACGGGTAAAATCACCGCTTTCGTCCTCATTCCCGAGGGTTTCAATGCCGATATCCAGGCCAACCGCCAGCCGCACTTGTCGTACTACGTGAACTCGCTGTACTTCGTGGGAGGCGCCCTGGCCTATAAGGACATCCTCGCCATGGCCAACCTCACCAACGGCGCCGTCCAGCGCCAGGTGCTGCGCGCCAAGGGCGTGAACGAACGGGAAATCCGCGGACGCATCCAGCCTATCGTCCTGGACCAGCACCAGATTGGCAATCCGGCCACCAACTACGGGGTGTACCTGAACGGCGTCATCCTGCCGGGCATCCTGGAGATGATTGTGATCCTGATTACCATCTATGCAGTAGGCTCCGAGCTCAAATACGGCACCTCCAAGCACCTGATGCGCACCACCAGCGGCTCCATCGAGAAGGCGCTGCTGGGCAAACTGCTGCCGTACAATCTCATCTTCACGACGCTGGGCATCACCCTGGAGCTCCTCCTGTTCTACTGGCTGAAATACCCGTTGCAAGGGTCTCTGTGGTGGATGTTCCTGGATATCCTGCTGCTGGTGACGGCTTCCGAAGCCCTCGGCCTGCTGATTATCGAACTGTTCCCGGTGCTACGCCTGGCCATCAGCGTGGGCGCCATTGTCAGTGTGCTGGGCTTCTCGCTGGCCGGTTTCTCCCTGCCGGTGAGTTCCATGCCGCCCTACTTGCAGGGCTTCAGTGCCATCTTCCCTTTAAGGCACTATTACCTGTTCCATGTGCAGCAGACGCTCTGGGGCAGCGGTTTTGCCGGCTGCTGGCAGGAGATTGTCCACCTGCTGATGTTCCTACTGTTCCCTCCCCTGTTCATGCGACGGCTCCAAGACGCTTATGTGCATCAAGACTATGAAAGAGACTAACTATATACGCCTGTGGCTGCGCGACTGGTACAGCATCTTCGTCCATGAGTTCAAACTCATTTTCTCCGACGGCGGCGTACTGGTGATTTTCTTCGTGGGCGGTCTGCTGTATCCCGTGCTCTATAACCTGATCTATAAGAACGGCACAGTGGACGAAATGCCCGTAGCGGTAGTGGACCTCTCCGGCGGTTCCTACAGCCGCCGCTATCTCCAGAAGGTCGATGCCACGCGCGAGTGCGAAATCCTCACCTACTGCACCTCGCTGGAAGAAGCCAAACAGTTGATGCAGCGCCAGATAGTGCACGGGGTCATTTATATTCCTGCCGATTTCGACGCCCGGATCGTCCGCGGCGAGCAAGGTGTCATTTCCACCTATGCCGATATGTCCAGCTTCCTGTACTACAAGTGCCTCACCATGGGCACCAGCCTCACCATGCTGGACGAAATGCACACCATCCAGACGGAACGCTATACGGCCGCCGGCCTGGACGGGCAGAGTGCCAGCCAGCTGGTGCAGCCCGTGCTTTCCGACGAGGAAATACCCTATAATCGGCCCTTCTCCTATACCATCTTCTTCATTTCCGCCGCGCTGCTGCTGGTGATTCAGCAGACGATGTTCTACGGCGGGTCGCTGCTGGCCGGCACGCTGCGCGAGCAGAACCGGAGCTTTGCCTCCCTGCCCAAGCAGCTGCAAGGACTGGGAGTGGGCCGTGTGGTGCTAGGCCGCGGGGCCGCCTACCTGGCCATCTACCTGGTAACGGGAACCATCATCGCCCTGTTCATCCCCTGGGTGTTCCGCCTGCCGCAACATGCCTTCTGGGGCGATGTGATGGTGCTGCTGGTGTTTTACATCCTGGACTGCATCTTCTTCACCTTCACCTGGTCCACCCTTATCTGGAAGCGGGAAACGGTGTTTGTCCTGTTCCTGTCCGTCTCCCCTATCTGCCTGTTCCTTACGGGCTTCTCCTGGCCGGTGACCGCCATCCCGGAGTTCTGGCAGAAGGTGGCGCTCATCTTCCCTTCCACTTTTGGCTGCCGGGCGTTCATCAACCTGAACACCGCGGGCTGCACCCTCCAGGACATCGCCCCGGAAATCCAGGCCATGACCATCCAGACCGTGATCTATTACTTCCTGTCCTGCGTGGCCATATTCGTGGAAAACAAGGTGGTGGAGCACCGCGCCCGCCTGGAAGCCCTGCGTTCCCGCGTGGATGAGCATTTTGGTCTTCCCACCAGCGAAGAAGCGCGCCAAATCATTGCAGGTGAATAAAATAATTGTACCTTTGCACTCTCTATGAAGAGGGTGTTAGTTATATGGTTGCTGTTGTTGGGTGTAGTGACCCTGCAGGCGCAGGAGCTGGCGGATACGCTGGACGCTTCGCGCATATCGGCCCTGCGGGAAAAAACCCGCAACACCACCCAGACCGGCCTCGTGCACATCGACAGCAAGCAACTCACCTCAGGCATCGCCGTTTTTGGCACTCCGGACATCATCAAAAAGCTGCAGATGCTGCCGGGCGTAGCCGCGGGCAACGAGCTCATGAGCGGCCTGTACGTGCACGGCGGGGACGGAAACGACAACCTCTTCCTGCTGGACGGCGTTCCGCTGTACAACATCAGCCACTTCGGCGGCCTGTTCTCCAGTTTCAATACGGACATCATCGACAACCTGGACTTTTACAAGAGCGGTTTTCCGGCCAGGTATGGCGGCCGTATGTCGTCGGTGGTGGATGTGGAAACCCGCGAGGGCAATATGAAGGAGTACCACGGCAGCGCGTCGCTGGGGCTCATCGACGGGCGCGTACAGGTGGAAGGGCCTATCGTCAAGGAAAAAACCTCTTTTAACGTCGGACTGCGGCGCACGTGGATGGAAGTGGTCACCATTCCCGCCATCTGGTACGCCAACCGGCGCAACGGACCCGACGAGACCGTAGGCGGCAGCTATGCCATGTGGGATATCAACGCCCGCGTAACACACCGCTTCTCCCCCGGCAATGTGCTCAACGCCTGCTTCTATACCGGTGCCGATGACCTCCGCGCCTCCCTGGAAAACAAGGGGGAATCGAACATGAAGATCGGCGTAAAATGGGGCAGCTTAACCGGCTCTGTATCGCATTTTTACGAGTTCTCCAAGAAGCTGAAGGTCAAATCGGCACTCTACTATACGCAAAGCGACTCGGACACCGGCTACAACTTCGAGTTCCTGGGCCAGAAAGAGGGCGTTTCCACGCGCAATGCCATGGACGATAATGACATCGCCTATGTGCGTGAGGTGGGCCTTACCTCCAACTGGGAGTGGCTTCCCAACCAGTACAACCGTGTCCGCTTCGGGCTCAGCGCCCAGTACCATTGGTACCATTCCGGACGCGCGTTTTCATCGCTCAGTGAAGAAGACGGCGTGCCCACTTCCAAGAGTTCCGACGACGTGTCGCAGGGCTACCGGGCCTTTGAACCGGCCATTTATGCGGAGGACGAGATTTTCCTCCGGTTCAACCTTACACTCAATGCGGGCCTGCGCATCGCCCTGTTTTCCACGCCCGGGAAAACCTATCCGTCGTTTGAGCCGCGCGTAGCGTTTAAATGGCTGATTAACAATTCCATATCGGCCAAACTATCCTATACGCGCATGAGCCAGTTCGCGCACCTGGTGTCGGCCGTGTACATGGACCTGCCGTCCAACAGTTGGATGCCTTCTACGGCGAATGCCCGGCCCATGCTCAGCGACCAGATTGCCGGAGGCATTTATACCACCTTCGGCCCGTTCAAGTTCAATCTGGAAGGCTGGTACAAAACCATGGAGCACATGCTGGTGTACAATGGCAGCAACACCTTTGTGCCGCCTATCACCGAATGGGAAAAGTCCTTCACGGAGGGGCGCGGCCGCTCCTACGGCATGGAGGTGGAAGCCACGTACAGCAAGGGACCGCTCACCCTCACCGCCTACTACACGCTGTCGTGGTCGCGCCGCTTCTTCGAGGCCATCTACCCCGACTGGTATCCGGACCGCCTCGACAATCGACACAAAATCAATCTCATCGCTTCCTGGCACTTTGCCAAGCGCTGGGAGGCTTTTGCCAACTGGAACTACCATTCCGGCAACCGCATCACTTTCCCTTCGCACTACATCGAGGTGGACGGCAAGCGCCGCTACCTGTACGACTCGCCGTATAACATGCAGCTGCCGGACTACCACCGTCTTGATATCGGCGTGGACTTCACCACCACCTTCCGCAACGGTCACGGGCTCAAGGTAAACCTGAGCATCTACAACACCTACAACCACCTGAACGCCTCGCTGGCCTTCCTGCGCACGGACAAGGACGGCAACTTCAACGGCATGGCTTACGGCCTCATCCCCATCATCCCCACGTTCACCGTCACGTATAAGTTCTGATGAAAAAAGTCTTTTACATATTGTCGATGCTGCTGCTGGCCGCCTCCTGCGAAATTCCGTTCCAACTGGAGCAGAACGGGCAGCCGCGCATTTACGTGCAGGGCATCGCCCACAACGGGGAGGTTTTCGTCACCAAGCAGGTGGCCAATCCGGTGAGCGGCAAGCAGATGGAAGATGTGTCGATGGACGTGCGCACCACCTTGGACGGAGACCGTTTCTCGCTGGAAATCCAGGCCGATGGCATCGGCACAGCCAGCGGAAGCACCACCGTGCCGCCCGTGCCGGATCTGGTGAATGTCTCTGCGAGGACCTTCCCTATCGACACGCTGGTGGTTACGCAAGTCACTTTTAAACTCGGCCATGAGCCGGGAGAAGGCGAATACTACGGCATCTGCATCCAGCGGGACCAGCAACTGGTTTTTGAGGACGGCACCGTGAAAGATACCACCACCTATGCTACTCCCGGCTATATTTTGACGCTGATCCAGAGCGGCAGCTTCGACCTGGAGGACTTCATGCAGGTGAACTTTGACGGCACGTTCATGGGCGGGCCCACTTACCAGCCGCTCACCATGGTTACCAAGAAACAGTTCAAGAGGAATGAATATACGTTCTACCTGGGCTCGTTTGACGCGCAGCTGCTGGATACTATCCGGGGCCGCATGCCGGAGGGTGACACGGGCGCTGCCGGCGGAGGCATTTCCAGCGGAGAGGTGGGCAACCAGAAAGAAGACAAGGACAAGGAGAAGATTGAGCCCGTGGAAACCCATACGGAATATACCTTCACTTTCTACAGGCTTTCGGAGGAATTCTTCCTCTTTGCCAAGGCCATGTTCCAGAGCAATTTCGACTTCCTGTCCAACATGGGACTCATCCCCGCCAACTTCACCTGGAGCAATGTCAAGGGCGGCCTGGGCCTTGTAGGCGCCGTGAGCAGCGTTACCATGGGCCCCTACTGCTACGACCCGGAGAGCGAAGAAGGCCCCGACGAAGAAAATTAAAATAAATTTTGCTATTTCCAGAAAAGATACTACCTTTGCATTCCCCAACAGGGGCGTAGCTCAGCTGGTTTAGAGCGCTTCAGTCACATTGAAGAGGTCATCGGTTCGAATCCGATCGTCCCTACCAAAAAAGAGACCTTTTTCGAGGTCTCTTTTTTTTGTCTCGTCCTTGTTTCAGGGCATTTTCAAGGACGAGACCCACATTTACCCCCTTTCGTCCTCATTTTGGGCCGTTTTTAAGGACGACATTCGGCAGAGGACGGATTAATCGAGGGAAAATTAGTATATTTGGGAAACATTCAAATTATCGACCATGATGAATAAGCACCTGTTGATAGCTTTCTCGGTCCTGGCCATGCTTGCCGCGCCGACACAGCACCTGTCCGCCCAGCCTCAAAAGACTTTCACGAACATCAAGGAACTCCCCATAACCAGCGTGAAAAACCAGTACCGCAGCGGCACCTGCTGGGACTATGCCACCATAGGCTATTTCGAGAGCGAAATTCTCCGCAAGACCGGCAAGACCTACGACCTCTGCGAGATGTTCGTGGTGAACAAGGACTATATGGACTGCGCCACGCACTATGTCCGCATGCACGGATTCAGCCAGATTTCCGAGGGCGGTTCTTGTGACGATGTTGCCGATGTAATCCGTCGCTACGGCATCTGCCCGGAGGACGCGATGCCCCTCCCCGGCTCCCTTACCGGAGACCCGTACGCCAACTTCAGGACGTTCTTCCCTGAGCTGGAGCGGGCCGTCAGCGCCGTTGTCTGGAAGGAAGGAAAACCTGAGCTGAACCGTTTCACCGTGGAAGAGCAGGCTCCGCTCCGCAACAAAAGGCCCGCTGAGAACTGGCAGGAGGGCGTCCAGGCGGTTATCGACAAGTATGTCGGCAAATGTCCCGAGACCTTCGTCTATGAAGGCAAAACCTATACGCCCGGGTCTTTTGCCGACCAGCTCGGCCTCAATATGGACGATTATGTGAGCCTGACCAGCTTTACGCATCATCCCTTCGAGGAGTGGTTCGTGCTGGAGTCGCCCTACAAATGGCGGCTGAAGCCCAGCTACAACATTCCCATCGACCAGCTGATGGCGGCGATTGACAGGGCCATCGACAAGGGTTACACCGTTGCCTGGGGCGGAGATGTGTCCGGCGACTTCTACAGGAAGGAGTGCATTGCGCTGCTCCCGGAGGGCGTCGTTCCCTCGCAGGAGCTTCGGCAGGAACAGTGGGACAATTGGGAATTCACCTACGACCATGTCATGCTCATCTTCGGCAAAGCCGTGGACGAGGCCGGAAACCCGTATTATCTGGTAAAGAACTCCTGGGGCGAGACCGAGCCCTATAAGGGCATCTGGTACATGTCCCGCGATTATATCGCCCTGAATACCACTTACATTTATCTCAACCGCGAGGCCCTGGACCGCAAACTCGCCAAGGCCGTAAGTCGTTAAACGTCACCTATTTATCCGAAACTATGAAAAGAATCCTTATCCCCTTTTTCGCAAGCCTGATGCTGCTGGGGTGCGGTGCGCCCAAGCAGAGTGATACGGACCTTATCGCCGATTTTTACGAGCACATCCTGAGCGGCAAGCCCGTGGAGGACGCATACCTGAAAAAAGTTCTCACAAAGGACATCCTCGACGCCATATGGGAGGCCGATTATGACGATACCTACTCGTATTGGGTATTTCGCACGGGAGCGCAGGATGGTCCGTCCGATGAATCGGCCGTAAACGCAATTGAGGCGCTGGGCGAAGGCTGGTATCGTGTCAGCTATTCGGACATGGGCCTTCCCGGCACGACGGACGTCCAGGTGAAAGACGGGAAGATCTGCGCCTATAAACGTGGCGTAGAGGAGGATAGCTATATGGCCGCCATCGACCGGTACATGAAGGAAGTGGGCGCACAGTATTCACCCGGCGAGCATTGCATCCCGTACTGCCTGATTGTCGATGCCGACGCAAGCAACCCGGACGACATCCGCATCTGGGGAGATTTCATGGTCGAAAATTTCAATCAGTCGGCAGACACGCTCCTCTGCGTCTCCGGCGGCAGCCATCCCGGTTGCATGCATGTGAAAAAGAGCGTTACAGGCTTTGAGGTAAGCGATTTCGAGGCCGTTGAGGATGGCTCCTCCTTCACCCGCACGGCCAAGGCCATCTTCGGCGACCGTTATAACGCGCTCATCGCCCTCAGTTCCGATGACGATGCCCAAAAGGCCGCCCGCCTCCAGGCCATCCGCGACTACGCCGAATCCGCCGGCCTAAAAGTCTCCTTCCTTAAAGACTACGGCTGGCCCGCGGTGGCGATTGAGTAAAGCCTATCTCTATTTTTCTATAAAGAAGTTCTCACTCTGCTGGTGGGGCGTAAAGGTGGCCTTTCCTTCGGCATCAACGTTAATTTCGATGTTAATGTAGGCCTTCGCTGCCGCATCGGCACCTTCCGTTTGGATGGAGGTTCCACTCAGGTTCAGATCGGCAATTTCGTATTTGATCTTAGGTAAGGAATTCCCTTTGTGCTTGAGTAAGATTTGAATTTCTGTCTTTTCACGTTTTAGAGTCCACGCTCCTTCCTTGCCGGGTTTGGGTGTCACTTCACAGATGAACTGAGCCTTGGCAGGCAAACTGGCAGCAGAGAACGAGATACTGTATCTGTCGCCCATAAAAGGCGAAGACAAATGACTTATGCCTGTCATGGTCAAGGTATTGACGAACTTGAACATCTTCAGGGAAGACCTGTCAGGGGTATATTGGGGATTGACGCTTACATCCCAGTCCTTCACCTCCGATGTCGCACCGGTAGGAAGTTGGTCGTTCGCATTGTCGTAAGGAGGGTTCATCAGGGGGAATCCGGTATTGGACTCAAGCCAGCGGCTCCAGCCCGTCTTCTTGTCAAACTCCAGGAGGTTATACCCATTGCTCCATACCAGAGCGGGAGACGCCGTACCTGTCTTCGTTATCTCCAGGGTGCTCATATCCACGGAGGCCTTAAAACCGTCCTTGGTGTATCCTATCATCTTGCTCGGATTGGCCACAGTACGCAAACAACCGATAAAGCCCTTGGCGCCCAGATTAACGTTATAGCTGAGGTAATAGGGCGGGATTTCGGCATATTCATAGTCGGCCGACTGAAGGGCATAGGAATGGGCTATCTGGGCAGATTCAATTGCATTTTCCAAGTTGTCCATGGGTTCCCACCAACGGATGTCCGACATGGTGCCGTAGGCATAGCGGTTCAGTTTTTCACAGTAATCCTTCAGGTCGTAAAGGGCTACATTGGGATAATACTGGTAACAAGTAGTCGCGGCATATTGGTAGTCATCTGCATAGTCATCGCTCTTGTATTTCATTACGTGATCCACAAATGCCTTGAGCGCCGTGAGCACGTTGGGGAACTTCTTCATGTCGGTGAGGACAAAGTCCACGTTACGGGCCCAGGTGGCTGTAGGATTAGTCTTGTACTTTTTATAATTGAAATCCGAGCAGGCCTTGGTATACCGGGTCATGGCATCTGTAAAAAAGCCGTCTGCCGATGCCCTGTACAATTCTTCCATAAAAGCCTTATGGTCTTCACCGGCAACGGTATGACCCGACGCCAGTACGTAATCAGTAAGCTCGGTGAGCTCCGAAAGCGTTTCCATGTTGTTCATCAGGCAGCAATCGAAGTTGATCATGGTCAGATGCATGCCACTTTTCTCCAAGCCGGAGCGCAACTCTTTGCATGAAATGGGCCTGTTGTTCACATTGTCATCGTAAACCACTCCTTTTGTGAGCGTTTTGTCGTAATCGTCCTCGGGAGTGTAGCCGCCACCGTGATCGCTTAGTACCAGAATATAGTATTTGGCAGGCGCTACTTTCTGGCAGTATTTCAGGAAGCTGGCGATAGAGTCCGGCTGGAAGAACTCCGCCTTCTCGTTTTGCGTTCCATAGATCATGGCGTCTGTGAGCAACAGTTTAGCACCGGTATCGGCCGTGCTCACGATCTCCGGCTTTGCCTCGTAGCGGTACACATGACCGGCCTTTCCACTGGGGACGTACCCCAAAAGCTTATCCAGTCCCAACTGGGAGGAATACTTGTACTGCACCAGGTAGCGCACTTTCTCGCTATCGACCTTGAGGGCCTTGGCTGCTTCGGCAATATCATTCTCGATATTGTTGTCCAAGTTTCCACCACCTACGGTATAGAGCATAACCGTATAATCGGTTGGCAGTTCCACCACCGGCGGATCCGGGGTAACATCCGGAGGATTATTGTCGATTTTCTCCCTCTGACAAGAAGCAATTAAAAGGCAGCAGACTGCACCAAGGATCCATAATGTGTTCTTATTCATAACGCTCGAGATTTATCAATAAGTCCAAATTTAACTAAAGTTTTCAAGAAATGTAAAATCTTTTGGGGCTTTTGTTGTGGTGTCATTTAAACATAAACGCCAGCCGTCGAGCTGGCGTGTCACCCTCTTAAAATATTGGAAAAGCTGTGTGAGAGTGTTAGAATGTTAATTGTAAAGTTCGTTTTGAGTTCATATAAAAACTAACTAACCGTCAAAACTTGTTTGCAAGATACTACAGATCCCCCTATAGAGCAATAGCTCAAGTGCAGAAATTTACGCAGAGTTACATATTGGGGGCAAAAATTTACGCAGAATGTCTTTTTTTCTTGCTCCTCCCCTTGCGCGAAGGTCCACGGCATGGACCTTCGCGTGAAAAAACACCGGGAAAATTGTACGGAAGGTCCACGGCCTGGACCTTCGCGCAAAAAACGCCGGGGAGATTGTACGGAAGGTCCACAGCCTGGACCTTCGCGCAAAAAACGCCGGGGAGATTGTACGGAAGGTCCACAGCATGGACCTTCGCGCAAACCGAGCCTACAGGACGACAAATTGGCGCTGATCGGTAAGTTGTTGATACTCAGCAAGATGCTGAAAATCCTCGTTCCATTTTGCGACGAGGATTTTCAGGAAAGTATTGATTATCAATTGGTTGATGATCACCCGCGAGGAGATGCCCGGTCAAGCCGGGCATGACGGGGGGGAGAGGGGTTGGGAGCGAAGCGATAATAGTCCCTCCCCACCCAGAGATTAAACTCGGAGCGACTATAGGTAGTATATCCCTCTTCCTCCAATGATTCCGCTTCGCGGCATCCCTCCCGCCTGCGGCCGTATTAAACTCGGAGCGGAGCGACAATAGCCCCTCTCCCGAGGAGAGGGGTTGGGGTGAGGGTAACGTGGGCAAGTTATCCCTCTTCCTCCAGGGATTCCGCTTCGCGGCATCCCTCCCGCCTGCGGCGGTATTAAACTCGGAGCGGAGCGACAATAGCCCCTCTCCCGAGGAGAGGGGTTGGGGTGAGGGTAACGTGGGCAAGTTATCCCTCTTCCTCCAGGGATTCCGCTTCGCGGCATCCCTCCCGCCTGCGGCGGTATTAAACTCGGAGCGGAGCGACAATAGCCCCTCTCCCGAGGAGAGGGGTTGGGGTGAGGGTAACGTGGGCAGGAATTATCCCTCTTCCTCTAGGGATTCCGCTTCGCGGCATCCCTCCCGCCTGCGGCGGGCGGAGCCAAACGGCATCAAAAAAACGCGCTCAAGCATGCTTGACGCGTTTTTTGCTGACATTTGGCGGAGGAAGAGGGATTCGAACCCCCGGTGCCTTGCAGCACAACAGTTTTCAAGACTGCCGCCATCGACCACTCGGCCATTCCTCCTAAAGGGAATGCAAAGGTAGTAAAAAATTATTCCTTTGCAAAGAACTTCCAATGGAAGAGAATCAGATAGAAAGCGCCAACGGTGACACAACTATCCGCAAAATTGAACACCGGTTCAAAGAAGATGCGCCCCCCCCAGATGGGCACCCAGGACGGCCAGGTCCAGAGCGGGAAATAGAACATGTCCACCACCTTACCCTGCATGAAGGGCGCGTAGGAGCCCAGCGTGGCCACCGTATCGTAGGTGGATTCGCTGAAGATAAGCCCATAGCATAGGCAATCCACAATATTGCCGAAAGCTCCGGCAGTAATGAGGGTGAGGCCTACCAGCACACCTGTAGGGACGGGAGACTCCCCATCCTTACCAGTACCGCGGCGAACCAGCTTGGCGATCCACCAGCACAGCACGCCGAAGAGCACCACACGGAAAGTCGTGAGCAGATACTTCCCTACTATCCCGCCGAAAGCCATGCCAAAGGCCATGCCCTTGTTCTCCACAAAGAGCAGTTGGAACCACGACCCCAGCACCGGAATGCTTTCCCCAAGCGTCATGTTGGTCTTGACCAGGACCTTGATGACCTGATCAATCACGACCAACGCTACGCCCAGCAGGAGTAAAGACTTCCCCTTAGACCACTTCATAAGGAACTACTTACGACCGGTCTTTTCAAGGATGGCTTTTCCTTCTACCGTGGTGGTGGCATGCGGTACCAGACGCAGGCGCTCCTTGGGGATGAGTTTTCCCGTGACACGGCAAATGCCGTAGGTCTTGTTCTCAATGCGCACCAGGGCAGCTTCCAGGTTCTGGATAAACTTGTACTGACGCTGGGCCAGGGCACCGGCCTCTTCCTTGGACAGCTGGAAAGCACCATCGTCCTCTACGGTTTTGAACGTAGGGGCGGTGTCCAGGATATCGTTTCCACCGGCGTGCGTCATAGCCTCCCGAAGGGTGTTATACTCCGCACGGGCCTTCTCCAACATCTCGTTGATAATGCCACGGAACTCTTCCAGTTCCTCGTCAGAATAGCGGGTTTTGTTCAGCTCTTCCATATTATGTTATCGTTTTACTATCAGTTTAATGTTCCCTTCCGTCCATTCTACCTCTGTCGCCTCCGCAGGAGCTTCTGCAAAAGGATACAGGTCGATAGACAAAGACAGGGTCTGTGCCTTCACATAGGCCCCGAAGGCGGATAGGGCATCTTGCAGATCCGGGTCGTCGGCATAGACCGACGTATGGATGCGGTCCGTCACCTCAAAACCGGAACTCTTGCGCAGGTTCTGGATGCGGTTGACCAATTCGCGGGACAGGCCTTCGCGGCGCAGTTCCGGCGTAACTTCGATATCCAGCGCTACGGTAAGGGCGCCTTCCGAGGCCACCAGCCAACCGGGCATATCCTCGGAGGAAATGGCATAGTCACCGGGCGAAAGAATCACCTCTCCGCCGGGAAGGGCCAGCGTGTAGCTCTCCCCTGCTCCCTCCGCCTTTTGGATGGCGGCGATCACCGGCTGTTCCAGCGCGCCAAAGGCAGCAGCAATCTCTTTCATGCGGGCGCCGTAAGTCTTGCCCAGCACCTTGAAGTTGGGCTTGATGCGCAGCGTCATGATGCCGGTGGTATCGGCAATGAACTCCATTTCCTTCACATTCACCTCCGACAGGATGATAGCCTTCACGGCCTCCAGGCAGGCACGGACCTTCTCCGAAATCACGGGAATCATCACCTTCTGCAGCGGCTGCCGCACCGGAATGTTCACCTTTTTTCGAAGGGCCAGCACCAGCGAAGTAGCCTGCTGCGCCAGAGCCATCCGTTCCTCCAGATCCGTGTCGATGACGGCGGCATTCACCTCCGGCATCAGCACAAAATGCACGGATGCAGCATCGGGCACCAGGTCCAGATACAACTGGTCCATGAAGAACGGGGCGATGGGCGCGCCCAAAACGGCGACCGCCTTAAGTACCTGATACAAGGTATAATAGGCAGCCTGCTTATCTGCCGTCATTTCGCCGGCCCAGAAACGGGCGCGGTTCAGGCGGACGTACCAGTTGGAGACATCGTCACAGACGAAGGTTTCCAGGATACGGCCTGCGGTTTTTACGTCGTAATCCTCATACGCGGCACGGACGTCGCGGATGACGGTGTTCAGGCGGGAAAGGATCCAGCGGTCCAGCTCGTGCGATACTTCAATCTCGCCCAGGATGTCGGAAGGCTTCCAGCCGTCGATATTGGCATAGCGGGCGAAGAAGGCGTAGGTATTGTACAGCGTGCCGAAGAACTTGCGACGGACATCCGCCACGCCGTTTTCGTCGAACTTGAGGTTGTCCCAAGGTTCCGCATTGGTGAGCATGTACCAGCGGAGAGCATCGGCCCCATACGTATCCAGGGCCTTGAACGGATCTACCGCGTTGCCCAGGCGCTTACTCATCTTGTTGCCGTTTTTATCCAGCACCAGACCGTTGGAAATCACGCGCTTGAATGCGGGCGTTCCGGAAATCATGGTGTGGATGGCATGCAGCGTATAGAACCAGCCACGGGTTTGGTCCACGCCCTCTGCGATGAAATCCGCCGTGGCACCGAATGCCGGGGATTCCAGGTTGCGGAGGCCTTCCTGTGCGTACGGCATAGCGCCGGAATCGAACCAAACATCGATAAGATCCGTCTCGCGCACCATCTTTTTGCCGGAGGCGCTAACCAGGCACAGGGTATCTACATAGGGTCGATGGAGGTCGATTTTCTCGTAGTTCTCCAGGGACATATCGGCCGGGTTGAAACCCTTGTCCTTCAACGGGTTGGAGGCCATGATGCCGGCGGCAACCGCTTTCTCAAGCTCTGCGTAGAGTTCCTTTACGGAGCCGATGCACTTTTCCTCCTTGCCGTCCTCCGTGCGCCAGATGGGCAGCGGGGTACCCCAGTAGCGGCTGCGGCTCAGGTTCCAGTCCTGGATGTTCTCCAGCCACTGGCCGAAGCGGCCCGTACCGGTGGAAGCGGGCTTCCAGGTGATGGTCTTGTTCAGGGCCACCATCTGGTCTTTTACGGCGCTGGCCTTGATGAACCAGCTATCCAGCGGGTAATACAGCACGGGAAGGTCCGTGCGCCAGCTGTGCGGATAACTGTGCACATGCTTTTGCACCTTGAACGCACGACCGTCCGCCTTCATCATTACGCAAAGGTCGATATCCAGCGTGCCTTCCTCTTCCACATGCTCGAAGTATTGCTTGTAGCCGGCCTTTACATATCGACCGGAATAGTCCTTATACGACGGATCCACCGTGGCGGCGAATGCGGGCTCCATGTCCTCCAGGCGCATGAATCGGCCCTGACGGTCCACCTGGGCCTGCGGGTTGCCGTCCTTGTCCAGCGGCATGATGGCGCCGATACCGGCAGCCGCAGCCACGCGTTTATCGTCCGCACCGAAAGTGGGGGCGATATGGACGATACCCGTACCGTCCGAAGTGGTCACGTAATCTCCGGCGATGACGCGGAAAGCGTCTCCGTCCGGCTTGAACCAAGGGATGAGCTGCTTGTATCGGATGCCCACCAGGTCCTCCCCTTTCCAGCTGCCGCCCAGCAGTTTCCAAGGCACCACCTTGTCTCCTGGCTGGTAGCTTTCCATCGGAAGGTTCTCCCCCTTGGGATTGAACCAGGCGCCCACCAGGTCCTTGGCCAGCACGTAAATGGCCGGCTGTCTGGAATACGGGTTGAAGGAGAGTACGCGGACATACTCGATCTCCGGGCCTACACACAGCGCCGTATTGGACGGAAGGGTCCAGGGCGTGGTGGTCCAGGCCAGGATGTACACCGGGTACGCGTAGGTGCCGAACAGCGGCTGGGAAGCGCCGCCCTTGATTACCTCGAACTGCACCGTGGCGGTGGTGTCGCTCACGTCCTTGTAGCAACCCGGCTGGTTGAGCTCGTGCGAACTGAGGCCGGTACCGTCCGTGGGCGAATACGGCTGAATGGTATAGCCTTTATACAACAGGCCTTTCTCGTAAATTTTCTTGAGGAGATACCAGAGGGTTTCGATGTAGCGGTTGTCGTACGTGATGTACGGATCGTTCATATCGACCCAATACCCTACCCGCTCGGTCATGTTTACCCATTCCTTGGTATATTTCATCACCTCCGTGCGGCAGGTGGCGTTGTATTCTTCTACAGATACTTTGGTGCCGATGTCCGCCTTGGTGATACCCAGCTTCTTTTCCACGCCCAGTTCTACGGGCAGGCCGTGGGTATCCCAACCGGCGCGGCGTTTTACCTGAAAGCCTGTCTGGGTTTTGTATCGGCAAATGGCATCCTTGATGGAACGGGCCATCACATGGTGAATACCCGGCATGCCATTGGCACTGGGCGGCCCTTCAAAAAAGATAAACTGAGGGGCACCCTCGCGGAGCTCCAGCGATTTTTCAAACGCATGGCCCCGTTTCCATCTTTCCAGCACCTCGCGGCCGGTTACCGTTAAATCCAGCCCCTTGTATTCTTTGAATGTCATATTTTTTATCTAATTTTGCACACGCTTTCTTAAGAATGCAAATATAATCATTTAATGTGGGATTAGCAAAATGAACACACTGGACATCGTCATCCTTGTACTCTTTATTCCAGGCATCATCCGGGGTATCACCAAAGGGTTTCTGGAACAGGCCATTTCCCTGGCCGGCATTGTACTCAGCGTGTATGCGGCATACCATTTTTCCTCCTACGCCTGTGACTTCATCCAGAAATATATCACTGTGTCGGAAACTGTCCTGCACATCATCGGGTTTGCCGTCACGCTTCTCGCGGTGCTCATTGTGGTAATCCTCGTGGCCAAACTCATCACCAAGGTGGTAGAAATGGCCACCCTGGGGTGGCTCAACCGGGCCCTGGGCTTTATCTTCTCCATCCTCGTCACCGCCCTTGTCCTGTCACTGCTGGCTATCGTCTTCGATACCCTCAACGTAAAATTCGAGCTGGTAAAAAGCGATATCCTCCAGACTTCCGTGCTATACGGTCATCTGAAGGACTTCGGTTACTTTGTATTCCCTTACATGAAGCAGCTGCTGAATCTGGCATCTTAGCCCTACCAGAGCTGCTTTTTGGATACCGTGGCCACAAAGTCTTTCAGATAGAAAGGCTCAAAGTAGGCTACGTCTTCGAATTTCCCCGCCTTATATGCCTCGAAGGCCAGCCCCACCATGTTGCGGGCCAGCGGCTGTGCATCGACAAAAATGCCGCCGGGCAGGACATCCTTGCATTTGAGGGCGCCGTCGCCCACGAAAAGCACCTCCCCTTCTGCAAGCTGCGCGGCAAAAGACTCCGCCGTCACCACCTGTGCCTCAACGGGCGTAACCCGCTTACCGTCAGGAGTATACACTGCGGTGTACACCTCCATCCTGCGTGCATCCAGCATAGGGACGATATAAGATAGCCGACCGGGATCGGAAACGCCTGCCACTAAAACATCCAGCGTCCCCACCGCCAGTAGCGGAATGCCCGCGCCAAAGGCCAGGCCCTTGGCCGTAGAGGCGCCCACGCGAAGGCCGGTGTAGGAACCCGGACCGGCGCTCACGCAAACCGCGTCGCAATCCTTCACCGTAACCCCGGCGGCATCCAACACCTCCTTCACCAGCGGGGCTGTCAGGGCCGCCTGCTGACGAGGTTCCGCGCACACACGGTCCGCTATAATACGACCATCCTCTGCCAGGCACACGGACAAGGCAGAGGCGGACGTTTCAATGCACAGGATTTTAGCCATTACAGCTTTTTGCGAAGGTATCCACGGATATCATCGGCCGTACGCACCTTGGCATCCGTGTCGATGGAACCATCCACGATGAACCACACCATGGGCAGGCTGCCGATGCCATAGGACATGACATACGGCGACTGCACACCGCGCGTGTCGCACACATTCACCCAAGGCAGCTGCTGGTTGCGCACCGTGGCAGCCCAGGCGCTCTTGTCTTCGTCCAGCGAAACGGCGTACAGCTCGAAGCCCTTCTGGTGGAACTCCTCGTACAGCGGAACCAGCGAAGACAGGTTAAACATTTTCTGCTCTGCCGTAGCGGACCAGAAATAGACCATCGTCACCTTTTGCAAGGCGTCGCTCAGTTTCACGGACTTGCCATCGATGCCCGGCAGGGTAATGTCGATATAACCCACTTCCTCGGCCTTCTCCAGGCGCGTGCTCAACTCCATCACGTCCATCCGGCGCTCCGCTTCCTTCTCCAGGGCTTTCACATAACGTGAATCCGGATACTCGGTTTTGAGGGAGTCGCAGATATTCTGCATGAGGATACCATCCGTGGGCTGACTGAACACGGGGAACGACGGATTCACCTGCTGGAACAGCACCGGCACCACCGTCAGGGAATGGGAATTGCCCATTACATAGGCCAGACGGTCCCGATAGTAAGCCACATAGCGGCGGGTCAGCGCCTGATCCGGCTGGGCCTCCTGCGAAAGGATGCGGGCCATATCCCGCTGGAAGGCATTATACGCATTCTCCACTTTCTGGAGTTTGTTGCTTTCCTCGGAGCCCTCTACGGAATAAGCGCCCAAGGTATCGGTTTCCACCTGGACCTTATCGCCCTTCTGCAGCAGCAGGGAGGCAATCTGGCGCTCGCCGTGGAAGAGATAAATGAACTCAGGCTTTCCTTCCTCGATATCCAAGGCATAGCTAAAGTTGCCTTTATCGTCCACCTTTACCGTATCCAGCACCTGGAAACGGTTCACGTCCAGCAGCTTGACAATCACCTGCTCCCCGGCGCCCTCGTGCAGGCGGCCGGACAGCTGCGTGTTCTTTCCGCAGGAAACAACAGCCGCCACCAAGGCAGCAGCCGCAATTACTCGGTTAAAGCTTCTCATAAGCAGCAAGAATATTTTTGGCGATTTCCTGCATCTGCGCCGGTTCCAGCTGCAGCTTGGGCTTGCGGAAATCCATATCGCCCTCGGTCTGAAGCGGAACCAGGTGGATGTGCGTATGCGGCACTTCCATACCGAGCACAGCCACGCCCACGCGTTTGCAGGGAACAGCCTCCTTCAGCGCCACGGCCACCTTGCGGGCAAAGGCCCACAGGCCCTCATACGTAGCGGCATCCAGATGGAAGATATAGTCGTCCTCTACCTTTTTGGGAATAACCAGCGTATGGCCGGCTGCGAGCGGCGAAATATCCAGGAAAGCGTAGAAATCCTCGCTCTCCGCGCACTTGTAGGACGGAATTTCGCCCTGGGCGATTTTGGTGAAGATGGTTGCCATAATACCTTAAAGGGTAATTTCCAGAATTTCGAATTTCATGACACCGCTGGGCACCTTGGCCTCCACGGTTTCCCCCTTACCATGGCCGATAAGCGCCTTGGCGATAGGAGTGGTAGCAGCCAGCAGGCCCTTGGAGAAGTCCGCCTCGCTTTCCGGCACAATCTGGAAGTTCATCACCATCTTGTTGGTGAGGTTCTTCACCTTTACCTTGGAAAGCAGCTGCACGGTATCGGCACTCAGTTTGCTCTCGTCGATTACGCGGGCATTCGCCACCTTTTCCTTAAGGCGGGCGATCTTCACCTCCAGCAGGCCCTGCGCATCGCGCGCAGCGTCGTACTCCGCATTCTCCGAGAGGTCCCCCTTCTCACGGGCTTCCGCAATTGCAGCGGAAATTACCGGCCGCTGGGCCAGTGCATCGGCGAGTTCCTTCTTCAGCTTGTCCAGACCCGCCTGAGTCATCATTTCAATAGCCATATATTGTACCTATTACTTTGTCAAAAAAAGTTGCAACGACCCTTTTAGGCCGTCGCATTTATTCTGTATGCAAAGATAGCAATTACTTTTTACAATTCAAAGCATCCAGCGCCAATTGCTCCCGCAGGGCCTCCAGCGAGGGGAATTTGCGCTCGTCACGGATGCGACGCACAAAACGCAAACGCAGCGGCAACCCGTAAATATCCTGGTCAAAGTCCAGAATATGCGTTTCGATAGTGCGGGAAACCCCGCCCACCGTCGGCCTGGTGCCGATATTGCACATGCCCCGATACCACTGGCCCAGCACCTCTACCTCCACCACATACACCCCATTCCCGGGCACCAGCTTTAAAGGCTCGTACAACTGCATATTCGCCGTAGGAAACCCGATAGTCCGTCCCATCCGGTTCCCGGCCACCACCACGCCATACAGCTCATACCCATACCCCAGCATCCCACAGGCCTCCTCTACCCTACCCTCCTGCAATGCCTTCCTGATCTGCGTCGATGAGATATGAGATTCTTCGGCTCCGCCCTGCGGGCTCCGCTCAGAATGACAGGGCCCTACGGCTATTATAGGCAGAGGAGATATGTGTTTCGCCAACCCATGGCCACCCTCGGCCGTGTAAGAGGGAGGGGCCCACAGCCGCCCGTCGTCAGACGGCGCATTGCGTAATGGGAGGGGTCGCGAAGCGACGGTTGGCGAAATACATATTTCCGACGCCGTTAGTCTATCACTACCGATCCGGTTATCATATCCCATTACTATTAGCGTAGCACCAAACTTGTCGCGAAGCAGCTGCAGGTATTCTTCTGCGGTTAGGGCCGCGAATTCCCGCGTGAAAGGCAGCACCTCCACCCGGTCAATCCCAGCCGCAATCAGCAGCGCCTTCTTCTCTTCCAGGGAAGTCAGTATCCTGAACTCCCGCGCATCCTGTTGCAAAACCGTCCTCGGATGCGGCCAGAACGTTACCACAACGGCCTCCTCCCCCCGTTCCCGGGCAGAGGAGACCACTGCGGAAAGCACATGACGGTGCCCGAGATGGACACCGTCAAAAAAACCTGTGGTTACTACAGCCACTTCACGCACTCAAAAGCCTGACGATGCGGCAGGAGCGGATGGGTGGCGAAGATACGGGCACCCACCTGGTAAGCACCGGTCTTCTCCGGCAGCATGCTCACCTCATAAGTAGCCTCACCATCCTTGCAAGAGACAAACTTGAAGGGCTGAACCTCCACGATGTGCAGTTTGCCACGTTTGTCCGTCTGGGCAAATACCAGTTCTGCACCTACGTCCTGCGGCTTCAGACCACCAAGCGAGAGCTTCATGGAAGCAGTGTACGGCTTGGACTGGGTGATGTCATAGGAAGTCTCCTGGGCGGAGCGCCAGGTCTGCTGGACATTCTCCCACTCACGACGCACATGCGACTTCCAGGCGGCCAGTTCGCGGGCCTTGGCAAAATCCTTGGCCTTGAAAGCCTTGGCAGCCTTGCTCTGCGGCTCGTAGTACTGGTTCACATAGTCCGTAAGCATGCGGTTGGTGGTAAAGTCACAAGCCACCTGGGCGATGGTATTCTTGATGTAACCAATCCACTCGGAACTGCGGCCCGTAGTACGGTCTACATTGTAATAGGCCGGGGCGATGTCGTTCTCCAGGATCTGGTAAATGGTAGCAGCATCCAGTTCGTTCTGGAAGTTGTTGTCCTCATAGGCCTGCTCGATAGGAAGCGCCCAACCGGCACCTTCCTTGTAGCCTTCCACCCACCAGCCGTCCAGCACGGAGAAGTGCATGGTGCCGTTCATGGCAGCCTTTTCACCGGAAGTACCGGAAGCCTCCTGCGGACGGGTAGGATTGTTCATCCACACATCCACGCCCTGGACCATGCGCTTGGCCAGCGTGATGTCGTAACCGGGAACAAACACGATCTTGCCGATGAAACGGGGATCCTTGGAGATGTCCACAATCTGCTTGATGAGGTCCTGACCGGCTTTATCGGCAGGGTGAGCCTTACCGGCGAAGAGGAACTGAACGGGCTGGGCGGGATTGTTCACAATCTTGTCCAGGCGGTCCAGGTCGCGGAACAGCAGCGTGGCGCGCTTGTACGTTGCGAAACGACGGGCGAAGCCGATGGTGAGGACATCGTCACGGAGCGTATCCATGATGGTCACCAGTTCGGACGGGCTGTAATGGTTGCTGATGGTGTTGTCCTGCAGGCGTTCGCGGATGAAGGCCATCAGCTTTACCTTCAGGAGTTTCTTCACGTTCCAGACCTCCTTGTCGGCCACACCGTAGATGCCCTGGAAGCAGGACTTGTCGTAGTGGTGCGTGGCGAACTGAGGGCCGAACACCTTGGCGTGTACCGGCTTCCACTCGGGAGCGCACCAGGTAGGATAGTGCACACCGTTGGTCACATAGCTCACGAAGAGCTCCTCCGGCAGATAGCCCGGATACATGTGGGCGAAAATGTCCTGGGACACCTTGCCGTGCAGCATGGAAACACCGTTCACGTTCTGCGAAATATTGGCGGCTAGGTTGCTCATGGAGAACTTCTCGTTCACATCCAGCGGGTTGTCCTTACCCAGGGACATGAGGGTTTCCCAGTCCACTTTCAGGCGGGCCGGATAGTGGCCGATGTACTGGCGCAGCAAGCCTTCCTCGAAGGCGTCGTGGCCGGCGGGAACGGGCGTATGGGTGGTGAACAGCGAGCTGGCGCGCACCACTTCCAAAGCCTCGGTGAAGTCCAGGTTGTCTTTCTCGATGTACTCACGCAGGCGCTCCATGCCGATGAAAGCGGCGTGGCCCTCGTTGCAGTGGTACACCTGCGGATCCAGACCCAGCTTGCGGAGGGCACGGATACCGCCAACGCCCAGCAGCAGTTCCTGCTTCAGTCGGTTCTCCCAGTTGCCGCCATAGAGGTGATAAGTCACCTCGCGGTCTTCGGGGATATTGGCCTCATAGTCCGTATCCATCAGGTACAGGTCCGTACGGCCCACTTCCACCTTCCAAAGGCGGGCGGTCAGGTTACGGCCAGGGAAAGCCACGGAAGTGGTTACCCAGTTGCCTTCCTTGTCCAGCACCGGCACGGCGGGAATCTTGGTGAAGTCCTGGGCATCGTAGTTGGCCACCTGATAACCCTGTGCGCTGAGCACCTGGTTGAAGTAACCGAAACGATACAGCAGGCCCACAGCCACCAGGTTCACGTTCATGTCGGACGTTTCCTTGAGGTAGTCACCAGCCAGGATACCCAGACCGCCGGAATAAATCTTGAGCGAGGTATCCAGACCATACTCCATGCAGAAATAGGCGATGGAAGGGTCCTTGCGCTGGGCCTTAGCGGCCATATAGGTGTCGAATTCATCCAGGACAGCCTTCATCTGGGCAAGGAACTCCTTGTCCTCTGACAGCTGCTGGAAACGTTTGATACTCACGGTATCCAGCACGGCAAGCGGGTTATGACCGCTGTTGTGCCATACTTCCGGGTCGATGCTGCGGAACAGGGCCTTAGCGCTCTCGTTCCAGCACCACCACAGGTTCTTAGACAGTTTCTCAAGCCGGGACAGCTTTTCCGGAAGGTGACGGGTCACCAGGATGCTGCGCCAGCTGGGGTTGGTTACGTCTGCTTTAAAATACTGCATTGTCTTCTTCTTTTGTTGATAGGATTCACAGCGCTTCTGTACACGGGACAGAGCGAGGGAATACGCCTCCTTATAATATTGAATCTGATGGTCCCACAAGGCGATCTGTGCGACCTCCCGGGCATTCTCCCGGTACACTTTGCGTGTCTTTTTGTCCAGCGACGCCATCTCACGGATGCGCGCTACGGTACCCTCCACCACTGTCTGGTAATTGCTGTCGTCGCGGTCCAGGACGGTGATGCCAGGGTGTTTCTTCTTGTAATGGGTACGCACCCACAGGCCGAAACCGGCCAGCGTGGTGGTAAGCGTAGGGATGCGGAAGGCCAGCGCCTCCAGCGGGGTGTAGCCCCACGGCTCATAATAGGACGGGAACATGGCCAGGTCCATTCCGCACAGGAGCTGATAGTACGACATATTGAAGATGCCGTCATCGCCGTTCAGGTAGGAAGGGATGAAATAGACCTTCACCTTGTCTCCCAGGGCATTGATCAGGCCCACTTCACGCAGGCGGCGGGTAATGGTATCGTACTCCGCATTCTGCAGATAATGGGAAGTCTGGCTCTGGTAGTGTACGTCGCCTTCACCGGCGAGTTTGGCCTGAAGGCCTTTATCCGGACCATGATGGCCGGAAGGAATCATGATAAATGCCTGGATGCTGCGGCCGGCATCTTCCCCGCGGTTTACGCGGTCCAGGGCGTCGATAAACACATCGATACCCTTGTTCCGGTACTCGTAGCGGCCGCCGATGCAGATGAACAGGGCGTCCGTAGGCACCTCTTCCGCGCTCATGGCCGTAGCCACCTCTACGAGGCGCTTGCGGGCAGCGTCGTGCTGCGTATTATAATCATCGTCATTGGCCGGTGTGAAGCTGTTCTCGAAGCCGTTCGGCGTGACTACATCTACCGGACGCAGGAACTGGGCGCACTCCTTGGCGGTGATGTCGCTCACCGTGGTGAAGACATCGGCATTCTCCGCCGATTTTTTCTCCAGGGAATAAATGGCCTTTACATTGAAGCGGGCGGCCATCTCATCTCCGTTGAAGGTGCTCAGCTGGTCGTACAGCGGCAGGTTGTTGCCGGCAATACAACGGCCCATCATGGTGGCGTGGGTGGTAAAGACCGTAGCCACGGGGATCCCAGTACGTTTCAGGTACAGGATACCGGCACCGGTCTGCCACTCGTGGAACTGGGCCACCGCTTTTTCGCCGCCCTTGAGGTTGTAGTTCCAGAAGCTCTCGATTACCTTACCGGCGATAATGCCGAACACGGCCGACTCCTTATAGTCCCAGTTGCCGGAAATGGAATCTACGCCATACTCGTCCCACATCTGGCCCAGAACGGCATCAGCCTGCGGGAGGAACTGCTTATAGTCTACCAGAACAGCGATGGGCTTGCCGGGAATATTCCATCGGCCCACACGGAAACGAAGGCCCTCAGAAGCCGCCTGGGCTTTCCAGGAACGGTACAGTCCGGGGTCCTCCAGAAAATCCGGATTACCGGCCCGGTGCATCCATACATCCGGGCCGATAAAAATGTGATGCCTTCCCAGCTCTTCACTCAAGTGGAGGGCCTTGGTGGCGACAACCGTATAGATGCCGCCAACCTTGTTACAGACCTCCCAACTTACTTCAAATAAGTAATCCATTATTTCTTCTTCCGCTTCTTCGCGCCCAACTCCTCAGCAACAGTCTCTCTCACATCGAGGGCGGCCCGTTTTTCGTCCAGGCGGATTTGGAAGTCGGAAATCACGTTCATGTAGTTGATGAAAGCCTCGTACGGGGTATCGTACGGGTTGAAATACTTGTGCACTTCCCCGTCGGAGAAGAACTTGGTGCACATATAATAGAAGTGGTCGCTTTCCTGCAGGTGACCAAAGTCTTCCCAGAGTTCTTCGTCGTTCACGATGGAGAGTTTCTCCGTCATGGCGTACACCTTCTTGAAGGCCTCGTTCTGGAGTTCGTTACCCAGCCAGGCGGTGAGGTCGCGTTCTTCGTCGGCCCAGGAGATGGGATCTTCCACGGCGATGTCCGATACGGGTTTGTACTTCTTGGTGGCCTCGGAGGGCGTTACGAAGTTGAAGGTACCGTCCTTGAGAACGGCGGCGGGCAGGGCCTGCATGAATTCGAAGATGCCGCTCTCTGCGCTCTGGTGCTCGCCAAAGGTCTCATAGTCCATGAACAGGTTCACGATGTCCCCTTCCTTGGCATTTTCCTTCATCCAGCCTACATATTCCTCTGCGGTAACCTTGTTCTGCGAGAAGCGGAAGGCGATATCGTCGGAGAGGGTGTAGTTGCGGAGCAGGAGCTTGAGCTTAGGCTGCGTTTCGCCGGTGTACACGTAGTTGGGGCTCTGCCAACCCATGATGTGGCGGGCGCCCTCGGTGAGCATGGTCTTGTAGCCCATGTCGTACACCATTTCGCCGATGCCGTTGGAATAGATGAGCTCCGTGTTGCGGAAAGCGGTGGGCTTTACGCCGAAGAGTTCTTCGATCTTGGTGGCATGTTTCTCCACCTGGACGCGGAACTCGGACTCGCTGGCCAGGGATGCCAGGGAATGATAGTAGGTCTCTGCCAGGAATTCCACCTTACCGGTATCCGCCAGGGCCTTGAAGCTGGCGATCACCTCCGGGCAGAAGCGCTGGAACTGCTCCAGGGCGCTGCCGGAAATGGAATATGCAATCTTGAACTTGCCCTTGTTCTTGTTGATGAGTTCCAGCATCTGCTGGTTCATGGGCAGATAGCACTTCTGCGCTACGCGACGCAGGATGGTGCGGTTGGCAAAGTCATCGTAATAATGGGAATCCTTGCCGATATCGAAAAATCTGTACAGGCGGAGCCGGGTGGGTTGATGGACCTGAAAATACAGGCAAATGCTCTTGGTTGCCATAATTGTCTATTTTACAACTGATTCATAAACTTTTTTGAGTTTGGCGGTGGCGCCGTTCCATTTGAGGGCGTTCACTTCGTCATAGCCCATGCGGGCGCTGAAGTCTGCCAGGGCAGGATAGCTGAGGAGGGCGTGGATATCGTCAGCCATGGCGTCCACATCCCAGAAGTCTATCTTGAAGGCATATTTGAGGATTTCCGCCGCACCGGACTGCTTGGAGATGATGGACGGAACACCGGTACGCATGGCCTCCAGCGGCGAAATGCCGAAAGGCTCGGAGATGGACGGCATGATGTAAACGTCCGAGAGGGCGAACATCTTCTGTACATCCACTCCGCGCAGGAATCCGGTGAAATGGAAACGGTCGCTGATGCCCAGGCGGGCGGCGTGACGGATGGCGCGGTTCATCATGTCACCGCTGCCTGCCATCACGAAGCGTACGTTCTTGGTGCGCTTGAGCACCTTGGCCGCCGCCTCGATGAAATATTCAGGACCTTTCTGGTAGGTAATACGGCCCAGGAACGTAACCACGGGCTCCTTGACGCCACGCTCCACCTGGAGGTTCTCACGGCCGCTGAAGTCCACCGCGTTGTGCACGGTAACCACTTTTTCAGGGTCGATTCCATAGCGGGTAATGACGATGTTGCGGGTGAGGTCGCTCACGGTGACCACACGGTCCGCAATCTCCATACCGCGTTTCTCGATGGCATATACGCGGGTGTCGATATTGTCCACGCTGCCACGGTCGAACGAGGTGGCGTGCACATGGATGACCAGCGGCTTGCCGGTGAGCTCCTTGGCGGCGATACCGGCGTAATAGGTGAGCCAGTCATGGGCGTGGATGACGTCGAATTCATCCTTGCGCTGCATGGCGATGGTGCCGCCCACCATGGCGTAGCGGGCTACTTCTTCCATCAGGTTGGCTCCGTATTTACCGGAGAATTTGAACTTTTGTCCATAGCTGATGGAGAAATCTTTCACCTGGCGCTTTTTCTCTTCTTCCACCAATTTGCCGAACTCCTCCGGGTTGGCGTAAGGAATCATGTTGGAACCGATATGGATGAATTTTACCTTGTCCAGGAATTCATCGACGGTTTCTGCCATGGTATCCACAGGCACATCCGAAGCGTTGATGATGGTGGTAGCGCTCTGGTCTTCATCGCCGGAAGCGGACGGCATCACGAACAGCGTTTCTACGCCGTTGTATGCCAGGCCTTTTACGATACCTTCGCAAGCCGTACCCAGACCGCCTGCGATGTGGGGAGGAAACTCCCAACCAAACATTAAAACTCTCATAACTTATTCCTCCCTGTATTTTTCAATGAGCCAATTGATATTCAGAAGGGCTGCGGTGGTCATGGCCGACGAGATGGCGCCGTGCGGCTCGTGCGGCGGGTCTCCGTCGTACAGTTCGCTGAAGCAGCCTACGCCGTGCTTGGAGAGGTCCTCGTAGAAGCCCTCGGTGAGCCATTCCGCACGCTTGATGAAGTTCTTACCCATCATGTTAAAGCTGGTGTAGCAGTATTGGGCAAGCAGGAAAGGCCAGGCGCAACCGTTTTGGTAGGCTTCGTCCCGCTGCTGTTGTGAACCCTCGTACACGCCCTTGTAACGGACGTCGCGCGGGCTCAGGGTGCGGATACCGCGGCGGGTAACCAGTTCTGCATTCACAACGCGCATAACTTCGCTGATTACTTCGTCGCTCACGCAGATATGGTCCAGGGACACGGCCCACAGCTGATTGGGACGCAACTCCATGTGCTGACCGGCATTGTCCACATAGTCTGCCAGGAAGCCCAGGTCCGCATTCCAGAACAGCGGCTGGAAGTTTTGCTCGATGAGTTCCTTGATGGGCATCCACTTTTTGTAGAAGGCGCTGTTCTTGCGCTCGTTCTCCAGGGCGAATGCAATGGCGTTGTACCACATGGCATTGGTCTCCACCTGATAACCGGCGCGTTCCGTTACGGCACGGCCGTTGATGTAGGCGTTCATCCAGGAAAGGGCGACACCGTCCTTCTGGGCCCACAGGAGACCGTTGGGCTGCATGGCCACTTCCTGACGGACACCGGGCAGATAGCTTTCGATGACGCTCTTGAGCACCGGACCATATTTGGCCCACACGGCTTTGGTATCGGCACCCCAGGCAATGTACTGCTGCAGGGTGATGGCCAGGTAAAGCGGCGCCTCCACCTGCGTGGTGCGGCGGGTAAGACGTTCCTGCTCGTCGGCAATCAGGTTGTCCAGGATTTCCTCGAACTCCTTGGCGTCGTCTTTAGCATAGAGCGTAAGGCCTGCTACGCTGGCGAGGGTTTCCCGCAGGAGGCCCGTGAACAGCCAGCTGTAACCTGCCACCACGCGCTTTTTGCCATTATCGACACGGATAAGGGAGTCGCACTGGCGGACCAGCTGGTCGTGGAAGGAAGTGATGGGGCCGATTTTCTCTACCGTTGCCGTGAACTTGCGCTTAAGCGAAGTGGCGTTGGTGGGCTCCCCTGCCGTTGCGGCGAACACGATGGAATCGCCGGGCTTGAGCTCCGTCTCGAACGTACCGGGGACCCAGAGATCCTCGCGGCAGTCGTAACCGCGGCGCATCTCGTCCGAATAGGTGATGCCCTTGTACCAGTCCGGGCTGTACTTGAACGAACTGGCCGAAGTGCTCAGCTGGAGGTTCAGGTCCGGGAAGCCGGGATACATGTTGAAAGCGGCACCATTCTGCACGGGTTCATAGTCCGTACGGGCCTGGTCGTTTGCGCCGGTGAGGGCATGGAAGTTACGGTAAGCCAGGAAAGGCTTGAGCTCCAGCTTCACCTTGGTGGGTGCTTTTTCCAGCTCATACTTGATGAGCAGCTGGTTCTCATCGGGACAAAGGATGATGGTCTTGCGGAACACCATCTCCCCGATCTTGTAGATGACGGTGGGAACAGGATCTGCGTCGAAGTCCACGATGTACTTGTGCCCGCGCGGCTCGTACACATCGCCGTAGCAATGGATACCCAGGTTAAAACGCTTGCCGCGAAGGGTGAGGCTCTCATCGAGGGAACTCAGCAGAATGTGCCTGTAGCCGCCGAACTGTTCCACCGGTACGGCCAGGAGGCCGTGGTAACGCCGCGTGTTGCAAGTGACGATGGACGTATTGCAGTACGCACCGGTCCTGTTCGCCAAAATGATCTCGCGTTTCAGAGAATACTCGAGATTGACGAGTTCAGACTTGTTGAATTTCAAAAAGGCCATATAAATGAGTTTATTCTTGCTTCAAAACCAATGCGGTACGGGCCGGCAGATACACCTTGAGGGTGTGATCATAGGCCTGATTGCCGTTAGGGCATTTCTCGGGCAGAGCTGCGTGACGTTCACCCAGTTGCAAGCGGCCGAATCCGTCATAAACGGACTGGTCGCTGTCCAGCACATTCACATAGCTCCCCGCCGGGGCTGCAAAGCCATAATCCACAAAGGAACCGGTGGGCGAGAAATTCAGCGCAAAGATACAATTTTTCCGCTTGAAAATCAAGATTTTCTTTTCTTCATCCGCAACCAGGAGTTCGGGACGGGCTGCCAGCAGGTTTTCCTTGCGGAAAAGATGCACCATATCCTGGTCGAATTTATTGAGCATGCCGTAGCGCAAATCCGGGTTGTCGGCCAGCGACCACTGGCGACGGGCGTACTTGAACGACCAGCCGTTTCCTTCGCGCGGGAAGTCGATCCATTCCGGATGGCCGAACTCGTTCCCCATGAAATTGAGATAACCGTTACCTGCGGTACCGGCCGTTACCAGGCGGATCATCTTGTGCAGGGCGATGCCGCGGTCCACGATGCCGTTCTGGCTGTCCGTCCGCATGGCGAAGTACATTTCCTTGTCCATGAGGCGGAAGATGATGGTTTTGTCTCCCACCAGGGCTTGGTCGTGGCACTCGGCGTAAGAGATGGTCTTTTCATCGGCGCGCTTGTTGGAAAGTTCCCACCAGACCTCGCCCATGGACCACTGCTCGTCGCTCTTTTCCTTGATCCACTTGATCCAGTGGTCCGCCACGCCCATGCTCATGCGGAAGTCGAAACCTACGCCGAAAGCCTCGTACGGGGCAGCCAGACCGGCCATGCCGGACATATCCTCCGCGATGCAGAAGCCGCTGGGGCTCATTTCCTTGACCAGCCTGTTGGCCAGGGCCAGGTAAATGACGGCATCTTCATCGACACCGCCGTCGAAGTACAGGCTATAATTGCCGAAGTCCTTGCCCAGACCGTGGTCCCAGTACAGCATGGAGGTGACGCCGTCGAAGCGGAAACCGTCGATGTGGTATTCCTCCATCCAGAACTTAACGTTGGACAGCAGGAAGTAGCGGGTGGCATCCTTGCCATAATCGAAGCAGCGGGAGCCCCATGCCGGGTGGTCTCCCTTGGGGCCGCTGTGGAAGTACAGGTAATCCGTTCCGTCAAACTCGGCCAGGCCTTCCAGGGAATTCTTTACGCTGTGGCTGTGGACGATGTCCATAATCACTGCAATGCCCTTGCCGTGGGCGTCATCCACCAGGGCCTTGAACTCCTCCGGGGTGCCGAAACGGGAACTGAGGGCGAAAAAGTTGCTCACCTGATAGCCGAAGGAACCGTAATACGGATGCTCCTGCAGGGCCATGATCTGCAGCGTGTCGTAGCCCAGCTTTTTCACGCGCGGCAGGACTTCCTTGCGGAATTCCTCAAAGGTGCCAACCTTTTCCTTCTCCGATGCCATGCCGATGTGGCACTCATAGATGAACGGATTGGGGCGCTTGCCGGCGTGGCCGTGCTTCCAGACATACTTCTTTTCCGGATCCCATACCTGGGCGCTGAACGCCTTGGTAACCTCGTCCTGGACTACGCGGGTGGCGTAGGAAGGCAGGCGCTCTCCCCCGCCGCCGGGCCATTCGATGTACAGTTTGTACAGTTCCCCATGCCGGAGGAACATGGCGGGAATCTTGAGTTCCCAGTTGCCGCCGCCGATGGGCTTGAGGGCATAACCATCCGTGCGTTTCCAGTTGTTGAAATCGCCAATCAGGAAGATTTTGTTGGCGTTGGGGGCATACTCGCGGAAGAGCCAGCTGCCGTCATCGCACTTGTGCAGGCCGTAGAACATGTGATTGTTCACGGCATCTTTGAGCTTGCCGTCGCCTGCAATATGCTTGAGGGTTTGCCAGATATGCTCGTGCCGGGCGTCGATAGCGTCCTTGAACGGCATGAGCCAGGGGTCGGTCTCGTAAATTTTGCGCATATTGGTTATTGGTTTATTGTCTTTCCAGTGTATCGATTATTCCTTATCCAGGGAGTCTATCTTCTCCTTCACGGTCCGCAGGTACTCGCGGCACTGTTTGAGCAGTTCCTTGCTGCGTCCCACCAGGGTGTCGATATCATCCAGTTTGGTTTCCGGATTCTCTACCTTGGCCGCAATGGCTTCCAGTTCGGCAATGGCCTTTGCGTAATCAAACTTCTCGTTCATGCGATATTCACTTTTTTGTTGTCAATCTTTTCACTGTAAATCTCGTCCACCTTGGCGGTAAGGGAACCGTCTGTGAAACGGACGCCGATCCGGTCCCCCACGGCCACCTTGTCCACGGTTTTGAGCACTTGATGGTCTTTGCCTGTCACCAGCACATAGCCCAGGGCCAGGATATTGCGCGGGTCCGTGGCCTTGATGCGGGCCTCCCGGAGCGCCAGGTTGCTCACTTCCTGGCCGATACGGGCGGCGGCGGCGAATTGGAGCCTATGCACTACGGTATCCCGCTGGCGGGCCACCTGGTTGTATTTGCCGCTGAGCCCACGCGAAATGCGGCCGGAGGCACGTAAAAGGGAATTTTCCTGCGCGCTCAACTTTTTGGTGAGCGCGAGGCGGATGCGGGCCTGGACGGCGTTTATCTGCCGGTCCATGTCCCCGATGCGCCGCTGCACGGCCTGCTGCACACGGGCATCCAGGGTTTTCAGGCGCAGTTCCTCCCGGTTCACCAGGCGGGTGGACGCCATGCCAATCCGGCCACGGGAACGGTCCAGGATGGCATCCTGCGCCTGGTAGGCCTGCAGGAACAGGTCTGCCAGCGCAGTGGGGGTTTTTACGGAAGTATGCGCCACCATATCGGCGATGTGCACGTCTTTGTCATGGCCGATAGCCGTAACAACCGGCACAGGGCAAGTGGCGATGGCGACGGCTAAATCATAGTCGTCGAAGCAGGCCAGGTCCAGCTCGCTGCCGCCGCCCCGCAGGATGAGGATGGCGTCGTAGGGCTGCTGCCCGGCCTCCAGGAGCGCCTCACGGATGGAAGCAGGCGCCTGTTCCCCCTGCATGAGGGCCTCCAGGAGGTCCAGATGGAAGGCGTAGCCCTCCGGATTGTGCAACAGGTGGTTCCGGAAATCCTGGTAACCGGCGGCTGTTTTGGAAGTGATGACGGCCAGGCGGTACGGGACATCCGGCAGGGCCAGCTCCTTTTGCATCTCCATGTAGCCGGCCGCGGTAAGCCGCTCGATAGCGCGCTTGCGCTCCAGGGCCTTTTCCCCAAGGGTGAAGGCAGGGTCGATATCGTCAATGAAAAGGCTGATGCCGTACAGTTCGCTGAAATTTACCTGTACACGCACCAGCACAGTGATACCGGCCTGGAGGGGCTGACCGGTGGCTTGCTCGAAGGTTTGCTTTACGCGTGGATATTGCCAGTTCCATATCATGGCGCGGGATTCCGCGATGGGCTTTCCTCCCCTGCTCTGGCTCAGACTCAAATAGCAATGACCATTGGCACGAGGGCTCCAGGAGCTGATTTCCGCCTTTACCCAAAACTTCCCCGGGAAGGCATTGGCCACCCCTTCCTTGATGAGGAGCTGCAGCTCCAGCAAATCCATATAATCCCTCTCACCCATAGTTTTACAAAGATATAAAAAATCCGTGGAAAAACCTCCACGGATTTACAAACTAAATTTTCGGTTCAAAATGCGGAATCGGTTTGAGTTTGAACAAGTTCATCTTGTGCTTCCTGTCGATTAGTGCCTTGGTGTCCGGATCCTCGCAAACACCCGTGCGGATGTACTTGTCCAGGACGGCATAGGTAAAGCCCAGATTATCCTCGTCCGTGAGACCTGTAAGACCGTCTGACGGGGCCTTGTGCACCAGTTCATCCGGCAGGTTCAGGACCTCGCCGATGGCCAGGACTTCCGCTACCGTGAGCCCGCCCAGCGGCGAAAAATCGCCGGCGGCATCTCCGTAGCGCGTGCTGTACCCCACCCAGTCTTCCGAGAGGTTGCAGGTGTTCACCACGCGGCCGTTATTGCTTTGCGACACGGCATACAGGGCAGTCATCCTCAGACGCGGCGCCATATTGATGCGCGTCTGGTCCGATGCCTTGTGCCCGAGTTGCTCCTCCACCTCCTTCATCAGTGCTTCAAAAGAACTTCCGATGTTCACGTTGTAGCGCTTGATACCCAAGTGGTTAATGAGTTTGACAGAATCGTCGATATCCGGCTGCACACCATTGGGCATGGTGACGCCGATTACCCGGTCCCGCCCCAGGGCCTCCACGCACAGCGCAGCGGCGATACTGCTGTCCTTACCGCCGGAGATTCCCAGCACGGCATTGCAGCCTTTTCCGTTTTCTTCGAACCAGTCCCTGATCCACTGGACGCATGCGTCCTTTGTTTCTTTCGCGTTGAACATAATTTATTTAGCTCTAGTATATACTTGTATGGGGCAACCTTCAAAGTCGAAGTGTTCCCGTAACTTGTTCTCCAGGAAGCGTTTATACGGGTCTTTCACCCACTGGGGCAGGTTGCAGAAGAAGGCGAACTGCGGGGTGCGGGTAGGAAGCTGCGTCACGTACTTGATCTTGATGTACTTGCCCTTCCATGCCGGCGGCGGATAGTTCTCGATTTCCGGCAGCATGGCATCGTTCAGCTGGCTGGTAGGGATTTTCCGGGCCATGTTCTCCGCCACGTGGGCGGCGGCGTCCAGCACATCCAGGATGCGCTGTTTGTTGAGCACGGAAGTAAAGATGATGGGGATGTCGTTAAACGGTGCCAGACGGGCCTTGAGGCCTTCCGTATAGTCCCGCATGGTGTTTACGTCTTTCTCGAAAAGATCCCACTTGTTCACCACGATGACGCAGCCTTTGCGGTTCTTCTGAATCACGTTGAAGATGTTCATGTCCTGCGCCTCCATGCCCAGAGTGGCATCGATCATCAGGATGCAGACGTCCGAATGTTCGATGGTCCGCATGGCGCGGAGCACGGAATAGAATTCCAGGTCCTCCGTCACTTTGCCGCGCTTGCGCATGCCGGCCGTATCGACAATCATGAACTCGTGGCCGAACTTATTATAATAGGTAGAGATGGAGTCGCGCGTGGTGCCGGCTACGGGCGTAACGATATTGCGTTCCTCCCCCAGCAGGGCGTTGGTCAGGGACGATTTACCCACGTTAGGACGGCCTACGATGGCGATATGTGGCAGATCCGCATGGTCTTCCTCGGCGCCGTCATCGTCCGGAAGGGCCTTTACAATCTCGTCCAGCAGGTCGCCGGTGCCGCTGCCGTTGGCAGCCGAAATGGTCCAGATTTCGCCCAGTCCCAGGGCATAGAAATCATAGGCGTCGTACATCTTTTCGCCGGTGTCCACTTTGTTTACGCAAAGGACGACCGGTTTCTTGCTGCGGCGCAGCAGATCGGCGATTTCCGAGTCATAGTCCGTGATGCCCGTGGCAGCCTCGCACATGAACAGGACTACGTCCGCCTCTTCGATGGCGATGCCCACCTGCCGGCGGATGGCGTCTTCGAAGACATCGTCCGAATTGGACGTGTAGCCGCCCGTATCCACTACGGAGAATTCCCGGCCACACCATTCGCACTTGCCGTAATGCCGGTCGCGCGTGACGCCGGCGGTTTCATCTACGATTGCCTGCCGCATGCCCACCAGACGGTTGAACAGCGTGCTCTTTCCTACGTTCGGTCTCCCGACTATCGCTACTAATGCCATATCTTATTCATTTTTCGGTGCAAAGATACACATTTCTTCGTCAAAAACGGGCGTGTCCACGCCGAAGAAACGCAAAACGGAGTGGAAAACGTGGTGCTGTCCCACCTTTTCCAGGGATTTGACGGACATATCGGGCGCCCATACCACGAAGGGAATCTCAATCTGCTCACGCGGGGCCATGGCCATGGGTACGCCGTGCATGTATAAGTTGTTCTCGCCCAGGGACTCGCCGTGGTCGGAGACGAAAAGCACGCAGCCGCGCCGGTCCGGAAGGCTCCGGAGCAGTTGGATGGTCTGATGGATCAGCCAGTCCGTGTACACGATGCTGTTGTCGTAGGCGTTGAACAGTTCCTCCCGGCTTACCTTGCCCATCTCCACCGAAGGGTTGATGGGCGTAAACACCTCGAATTCAGGCGGATAATTGCTGAAATACGACGGTCCGTGGTTGGTGTAGGTGTGAATCACCACAAACACTTTGTCGGCCGTGCTGGCGGCGATATCCTCCTTGAGACCGGCCCAGAGGATGCCGTCGTAGTGGTCATCGGCCTCGGGGAAACGGGCCTTCAGCTCTCCTTTGCGGTAATATTTTTCCGTTTTCACCGGCGGCTCGCCCCAGTTGCTGGTGCGCCAGCTTACATCAACGCCCGCTCGCAGCAGGTAGTTGGGCAGGATCTCGTACAAGTCCCCCGTCTCCTGCGCCTCCAGGATGGCTTTTACGCCGGCGCGGGTATAGGTGGCGGAGGCATCGGCAATCAAAGCCGTCACGCTGTCCCGCGAGGTGTAGGGATTGGTCTCCTTGGGGTAGCCGTACAGCGAGAAATGGTCCCGGCGGGTGCTTTCGCCGATGATGAGCACGCAGACGTCGCGCGTGTCGGAAACCGCCGTTACGTCCGGAAGCAGGATTTCTTCCTGCTGCGCGCGGTGCTTGGCCTGCTCATAGCGGATGCTGTTCACAATATAGGACCATGGGGCGATGAGCGCACCCAGTTCCGTGGAATTGCGGTCTATCCACGGCCAGTTTTTCATATTGCCGAAGATGACGGCTGCAATCAGTGCCAGGGTTACGCCTACGCGGGTGCCAAAGCCCTTCCAGGAGCCATAATCGACCTTCTGGCCAAACACATAGACCATGGGCAGGAAGCCCAGGAGCAGCACGTATAGCACGAAACCCCAGCCAAAGAAGCCGGCGGCCTCCGAGTACTGGGTATTGATGGCGTTGCCCATCATCTCGTCGGTGATGAGCACGTTGTAGGTGTTCACGAAAAACAGCATCACAGCATCCCCGAAGAGGGTAAATGCGACGATGCACTTGCCCACGAAGCGGCCCAGGAACACCAGCAGGTAATAGAAGAAAAAGTTCAGGGCGACCAGCAGGAAAGCGGCCGTTGCGGTGAGCACGATGCCATTGGCCCCGCCCTCCACATGCTCCGTCAGATAACGGAAGAACGGCAGGTGAAAAGCACACACCGTATATAGGCTCAGCACCAGACTGTAGGCAGTCAGGGAGGCTTTTTTATGCAAGGTTATCGCCATAATTTCACCAAAAGCCAGAGGGTGCAGGCGCATAGGACGCCCCAAAGCAGATTGAACAGCAGCGTCAGCGGTGTATTCACCGGCTGCGGCGCGTTATTGAAAGGACTTTTCTGTACGTGGGCGTCGTAGCGGGCAAAAGGGTTGGTATAAATGACCGCGCCGTCTGGGAAAAAGGCCGTCAGGCGGGCGTAAGGTTCGGTTTCCGGCAGGGCGTAACGGATAGCACAAGTGTCGATGGCCATCGCCAGCGTGCGGTGCTCCGCGCCATTTACCCGGATGCTGTCGGCCCGCTGGGAGAGCGTAAGATAAAGGGTGTTTCCATCCAGGCCGATACCCTCCACCGACGGCAGTTCACGGTTCTTCTGTCGCTTCACCTCCCAGTCGCCGTTGCCGTAATCCGGCACCCGCATGGCGTAATAGCAGCCGCCCAGGAGCGTTTGCTTGAGGTCTTCATATCGACCCGAAGGGGTATTCACGAAATTGCAGCGGATGGCGGTAAGCCAGTGACGTTCAGGATGATGCAGGTCGTCATTGGCCAGGCCAAAGCTATAGTGGCCGGCGGTGAGCGCCCAGTCCCAGTATTCGTTTTCCGTGCTTATGTGCGTATCCAGTTCCATGATCTGGTAGCCAGAGAGCTTTTCTATTTGGGAACGCGGAAATGCGTTGGTCCGGTACGGGTGGTTGATCTGGATGAAATCGGCATCCTTGCCCAGCCGGTCCAGTTCAAACTGCTTTTGGGAAGTCAGGAACGGAAGAATAGGGTCCCAATGCCGTACGGAAGGGCTGCCGAACACCAGTTTATGGAACTTGAACGGGCTATAGCCCTGCTCATAGACATTCACCTGCAGGGTGGCATCGTAGGGGTGTTCTATGATCTCGTTGTGATTGGAAAACGTGACGATGTCATAGCCCAGGCTGCGATACACCGAGTCCGTATAAGCGGCGTCATAGGGGCATTCGTTCAAGGGCCAGGGGCCGCTCACGCGGGTATGCGTATGGAAATTGGCCCGTTTCCAGCCCAGCGTGCTGTCTAACGAGGCATAGGGGTTGAAGATATCCGGACCGCTGAACGGCCGGGGCGCGCGGAAGTTGTAAATGGGCGAAAAATCCGTCACAATGGCCAACAGCACCACCAACAGGAGCAACGTACCCAGGATCTTCCCTATTATCGACAATAACTTTCTCATACTCAAATCTTTGCTATACGGGTCGATGGTACCAGCACCTTCAGGGCGGCGTGGGTTACAGTAAGCGCAAAGTCCGTTCCGTCTTCGAAGGGATCGCCGTCGCAGTGGACCGCGCCAGGGCGCTGCCGGATGATGCGGAAACCAGCGCCGCTGAAATGCAGGAAATGCCGGCTGGTGGGCGCCAGGCCGGCCATGAGTCGGGCCGCCAGATCCGGGATTTCCACGGTAGAGAAAGGTCGCACCACTATTACATCCAGCAGGCCGTCCTGCAGGGAGGCCATGGGGGCGATGCGCGCCTGGTTGCCCCACTGGTTGGCGTTGGCTATCGTCACAAAAACGGCCTTGCCGGACCAGGTTTCTCCTCTATCACTTGTGATGGTATATTGGTCTCCGGGATGATGTTTCCATTCTTCCCAGGCCAGCTCGATGTACCGGGCCAGGCCCCGCTGTGTGGAGCGGGCAAAGTCCAGGCTGACATCGGCATCCAAGCCCATGCCGGCGGTGCAGAAGAACGGGCGATCGTTCAGGGAGGCGACGTCTATCCGCGCCTCAGCGGCTTCATTCAGCGTTTTCACCGCCTTGGCAGGCGTGCGGCTGATGCCCAGGTGCAGGGCCAGGCCGTCGCCGCTGCCACAGGGGATGATGCCCAGCGTCTTGTCGGTCCCGACCAGGCCGCGGGCCACTTCGCTCACCGTACCGTCACCGCCTACCGCGACGACGACATCGGCCTTGCAATTGTGCGCAAAGCTTTCCGCCTCCCCCGCCCTTTCCGTGAAGTGGAAGGTGGGCCTGTAAAGCGAAGCGTCAAGATGTTTCCTGACGCTCGCCACAATCCCGGATTTGTCCTTCCCCCCGGAAATGGGGTTCACGATAAAGCAAATATCTTTCATTCCTTATTATAAAGGCCGCAAGTGGCGCAGGCGTCCGAGTAATTGCCGTCACAGGTCTTTCCGTCATGCCCGGCCTGACCAAACCCGTCATGCCCGGCTTGACCGGGCATCTCTTTCCGCGCAGCCAGCATCTCCAGCTCCTCCTGCTTGGCGCACTTGATCCCCCGTTTGCGCATCTCCGGATTGGTGGATATTTCTCCGTCCGGGAAGGGCCGGTGGAAGAAGAAAATATTCACCCCCAGGAGCAGCACGGCTACTCCTACGAAGACGATGGCGGCAAGGAGGGTTTTCATGGGCCTACAGCGGGAATTCGGACGAGATGGGTTCGTAGTTGTACACGCGCAGGATCATGCGGGCGAAAGTGTCCGCCAGCGAAACCACGCGGAACTTGCCCTGGAACTCCTTCTTGGCAGGATCCAGCGGAATGGTATCGGTTACGTACACCTCCGACAGGGCGCTCTTGTCAATGCGCTCGTACGCGGGACCGGAGAGTACCGGGTGCGTCGCAAAGGCACGGACGCTGCGGGCGCCGCGCTTGATGAGTTCATTGGCGGCCTCCGTGAGGGTGCCGGCGGTGTCGATGATATCGTCAATGATTACAATGTCGCGGCCTTCCACCTCGCCGATGGGGGTGATGCGCTCCACCACGTTGGCCCGGGCGCGGGTTTTGTGGCAGATAACCACTGGCGTGTGCAGGTTTTTGGCGTATGCGTTTACGCGCTTGGCGCCGCCCATGTCCGGAGCGGCCAGCGTGAGGGTGTCCTTGAACTGCTTTTGGAGCTTCTTGAGGATGACCAGGAAGTCATAACTGGCGTACAGGTGGTTGACCGGGAAGTCGAAGAAGCCCTGGATCTGGTCTGCATGCAGGTCGCAGGTCATGAGGGCGTCCGTGCCGGCCACCTTGAGCATGTTGGCCACCAGTTTGGCACCAATCGACACGCGCGGCTTGTCCTTTCTGTCCTGACGGGCCCAGCCATAATACGGGATAACGGCGATGACTTTATTGGCCGATGCCCGCTTGGCGGCGTCGATGGTAAGCAACAATTCCATCAGGTTGTCCGTGGACGGGAATGTGGACTGGATGATGAAACAGGTAGCGCCGCGGACACTTTCCTGGAAAGAAGGCTGGAACTCACCGTCACTGAAATGCGTGACTTCGAGGGGGCCCAGGACCACTTCCGGATCATCCGGGCTTTTCATGCGGTTCATTGCATCTACTACCTTCTCCGCAAAATAGCGGGAGGCATCACAAGTAAACAGCGCCATCCGGTGCTTATGGACATCGTTGATCATAGTGTTTGGAGTATGGATCCTATATAGTTGAGAATTTCTTCCTTTCCTTGTCCTTTTACGGACGATGATACGAAACAGGGCGGCAATTCCTCCCAGTCTTCCAGGAGACGGCCTTTGTTCTCGTTGAGTTGCAGCTGGAGTGCCTCCGTGCCCATTTTATCGGCCTTGGTGAAGATGATGCCGAAGGGGATGCCCTTCTCCCCCAGTTCGCTGATGAAGCGAAGGTCCACATCCTGCATGGGATGGCGGGAGTCGATGAGCACCATGAGCATCACCAGTTCTTCCGAGTGGTTGATATAGTCCCAGATAATGTGACGCAGCTTTGCGCGCTCCTTGTCCGGCAGTTTGGCATAGCCGTAGCCGGGGAGGTCCACCAGATACCAGCTGTCGTTGATGAGGAAATGGTTTACCAGCTGGGTTTTGCCGGGCGTCTGGGAGGTTTTGGCCAACTTGGAATTGGCGGTGAGCATGTTGATGAGGGAACTCTTGCCCACATTGGAGCGGCCGATGAAAGCGAATTCGGGCGCTTTGCGCGTAGGTTTTTGGGCAACCCGCGTGCTGCTTCCGGCAAATTCCGCCTTGGTAATTTTCATGACCTTCTCCTAATTACTCCACAAAGATACAAATAAATTCCTATCTTTGCCATATGGAGCAAGACGAAAAATTCATGCGGGAGGCGCTTTCGGAAGCGCAGGCCGCACGCGCAGAAGGAGAAATCCCCATCGGGGCCGTTGTGGTGTGGAAAGGACGCATTATCGGCCGCGGTCATAACCAGACCGAAAGGCTGCACGACACCACCGCCCATGCGGAAATGATTGCCATTACCGCCGCCACCGAGGCTATGGGCGGCAAGTATTTGAGTGATTGCACCTTATATGTGACTGTGGAGCCCTGCCCCATGTGCGCCGGCGCCCTGGCGTGGTCTCAGATGGGCCGCATTGTCTATGGCGCCCCAGACCAGCGCCGCGGCTACTCCCTTTTCTCCCCTTCCCTGCTCCATCCCCGCACGGAAGCCGTCGGCGGCATTCTTCAGGAGGAATGCGCCGCGCTTATGCTGGACTTTTTTCGCGAAAAACGGGGATAATCAGAGCATCAGGCCTGCTTTCACCTTTTCGGCAGCTGCGTCTCCTTTCAAGTAACGGAGAATGGCCAGGCCGAAATTCACGGCATGTCCGGCGCCCCGCCCGGTGATGAGTTGACCGTCCGTAACGGCACTTTCCGGCGTAAAGAGGGCTCCTTTGTCGATGAGCGCCTGCTCAAAGCCTTCGAAACAGGTGAACTTTTTCCCTTCCAGGCCGGGGAGTTGGGAGACGACCAGTCCGGGTGCTGCGCAGATGGCCGCCACGGCGCCTCCGCGGGCCCAGTGGTCCTGCAGGATTTCCATCAGTTCCGCGTGCTGGGCCAGGTTCTTGCTGCCCGGCATGCCGCCCGGGAAAATCATGACGTCCGTGCCGTCGGTGCCCGGTTCCATCACTTCCAGATCGGCCCAACAGGTATCCACCGAAACGGGCAGTCCGTGGGAACTTTCCACCATATAATCGTCCGTAATGGACACCGTCCTTACATCTACGCCGCCGCGCAGCAGCACGTCCCGCGTACCCAGGGCCTCCATGTCCTCGAAACCATCGGCCAGAAAAATGTGTACACCTTTCATTTCATGAAAAATAAAATGTTAACTTTCCCCGTCCCCAAACCCCTCCCCCTCAAATTTTCACAAAGTTAACACTTTTTCCAAAGAATTGTTTTATCTTTGCAGTCCCGAATTGAACTGTGGTGTAATGGTAGCACTAGGGATTTTGGTTCCCTCAGTCAGCGTTCGAATCGCTGCAGTTCAACGGATTCCCCGCCAGGCCTTCCCGCCTGGCTTTTTTCGTGCCCCTACCCGCGTTTAGCGGGTGATCGTTAAGCGATTGATAATGAGTAGTTTACAGAACAATCCTCGTTCAAAAATCGAACGAGGATTGTTAAGCAACTTCCTGATAATCAAACAATTAACCATCACAACTTTTTAGCCAATATGGCCTGGTGCCACCCTCCGTGGGTCCGCTTAAAGCACACCGTCCCCCTCCAGAGCCCACTCCAGGGCCACACCCTGTGCTTTAACCACTCCAGCGGGCAAAGTGGACTGGTCGGCAAGTGATTGTGTATGAATAATTTACGGAAAATCCTCGGCGCAAATGGAGCCGAGGATTATGCGTAAAATACTGTGTGACAAAATGTTACGAACCAGCGAAATTTAGCGGCGACTGTTGCCGATGGAAATGTAGTACAACAGGGTGGCGAGTGAGCCCAGGGCGGCGATCACGTAGGTGTAGGCGGCCCACTTGAGGGCATCCACGGCCATGGGTTTGGTCTCGTAGCTCACTATCCCGGCGCTTTCCAGCCAGGACACAGCCCGGGCGCTGGCATTAATCTCCACCGGAAGGGTGATGAAACTGAACAGAGTGGTAAGGGCAAACAGGGCGATACCAATCCACAGCAGCGAAGGGAAGGTATTAATGAAAATAACCCCGGCCAGCAGTACCCAGGACACGATGTTGCTGGAGAAGGAGACCACAGGCACCAGGGCACTGCGCATCCTCAGCCAGGCATAGCCCGTAGCGTGCTGCACCACGTGCCCGCACTCATGGGCAGCTACTGCAGCAGCGGCCACCGACCTGCCATAATACACATTCTCGCTCAGGTTTACGGTTTTGGTGGTGGGGTCGTAATGGTCCGTGAGTTTGCCGGCTATCGACACGATTTTTACATCCCGAATGCCGTGTGCCTGCAACATGCGGCTGGCGACCTCTGCGCCGGAGAGCCCTAGCGGCACCTGGGAATATTTCTCGAAACGGGTATTAAGACGACCTTGGATGAGGAGACTGAGCACCATCACCACTATCATGAGAATCCAAATTCCAACACTTGACATAATACGTTCTTTTAGTCGTGTGCAATGTTCGCAAAAACTGCGCCCTTTTGCAAAAATACAACTTTTATGACAAAATGTCGGTCAAAAATAGTATTTTTGCATGATATTAAAATGACAGGCATGCGCGAACTGCAAGACGATTTCTCCCGTTTGGAACTGAACCTCAAGGCGGCAACGGAAAATTACCGTTACTTCCGTTCCTTGTTGGATCCCAAAACCAAACTCCTGGTTCTGGTGAAGGCCAATGCATACGGCCACGGCGGTGTAGAGTTCGCATCCATGATGCAGCGCGCCGGAGCAGATTATCTGGCCGTCGCCTATCCTGTAGAGGGTCTGGAACTGCGTCGAAACGGTATCTCCCTGCCCATCCTGGTACTCACCGCCGGCACGGATTTTTATCCGGAGATTATCGACACGCGCATGGAACCTTCCATTCCCAACCTGTACTCCCTCAAGAAGTTGGTGGAGATCCTGCGGGAACGGAACCTCAAAGACTATCCCATCCACATCAAGCTGGACACCGGCATGCATCGGCTGGGCTTCGTGACGGACGAACTGCCAGAACTGGTGGAGTACCTGAAGAAGACTCCGGAGGTAAAAGTCAAGGCCGTTTTCTCCCACCTTTGCGTGGCGGAGGACCCTGCGGAGGACGATTTCACCCTGGGCCAGATTCACCTTTTCCGCGACAATGTGAATTACATTGCCGATGGCATCGGCTACATGCCCATGCGCCATATCCTGAACTCCGCCGGCATCGAGCGCTTCCCGCAGTTCCAGTTCGACATGGTGCGGCTGGGTATCGGCATTTATGGCATCAGCGCCCTGCCGGAAAAACAGCTTGCGCCCGTTGCCTCGCTCAAGTGTAAAGTGCTGCAGGTGAAAACTTTAGGACCGAAGGACACCATCGGCTATGGTCGATGGGGTCACGCCAAGGAAGGCACCGTCATCGCCACCATCCCGGTGGGCTACGCAGACGGCCTGGACCGTCACCTCGGCCGCGGCAACGCTTCCTTCAGTGTCAACGGCCACCGCGCACCTACCATCGGCAATATCTGTATGGACATGTGTATGCTGGATGTGACCGGTATTCCTTGCGCCGTGGGTGACACCGTCACCATTTTTGGCGAGGATCCTACCGCCAGCGAGTTGGCCAACATCCTGGGCACCATCCCGTACGAGATTCTGGTCTCCGTGCCCCGCCGCATCCACCGCCTGGTCATCCGCTAGTCAGCACCTGCCATATTGGCTATAAAGTCGTGATAGTTAATTGCTTGACTATCAGGGAGTTATTTAATAATCCTCGTTCGTTTTTTGAACGAGGATTATTCCATAAACTGCTCACTTACAATTACTTAATGATCACCCAACTTTGTCCACACGGAGTGGCGGGACGCTAGAACAGCGTGGGGTGGTTTTCCTCCAGTTCGGAGAGGATTTTGCTCATGATGGCCTCGCGGAAGAGGGCGGATTTGGCGTGTACTTTGAAGCGGGAGCAATACTCGTCGATGGCGGCCAGTTCGCTGTCGTTGAAGTAGAGTACGTGGCGGTTCTTCCGCAGCAGCAGTTCGCGCTGTTTTTCCAGATAGGCGGGGTCTACGCCGGGGATGTTTTTGCGTCTGGACATACTAATGAGATTTCTCGGCTTCGCTCGAAATGACAGGAGCAGCACCAGCGCTCGCAATGACAGCCTCCGTCAGGTCCACATAGCGATGCTGGACCACGCCCTTTTTATCCAACTCCAGCACCATGGGGAGGGCGGACAGGTCGAAAGTATCCAGCAGCAAGTGCCCCTGCTCCGGAGCATCGGTCATCATGCCATCCATATCCACCAGCAGCACGCGTGCACGGCGGTTTTCCTGCACCAAGCGCTCTACGGCGGCCAGCATGTCCTGGCAGGAAGAACACTGGGCCGAATAAAACACCACATACGCGGGCGAACCTTTGAGCTTCCTCAAAGCGAACTCCCCGGAACGGTTCCCCGACACAAACAGCCCGGGCTTACGGCGCAACACACCGGACACACGAAGATCCGGAACCTGCGAACCCACCGGCGTCCGGGAGCAAAGGTCCAGCAGCAGCTCGCCCAGCGATACCACCTGTGCCTGGTCCTGCGGCGTATCCCACACTTCCGGCAGCTGAATAAACTTCTTCACGAACGGGACGGCAGCCTCGCGGAACACCTCCGTTTTCCGGGACGATAAATAATAAAGGAAGTCGCCCATGTTCTGCTTAAAAGCATCCAGATTCCCCTCCCCGAACGTACGGGCAGCCATATAATCGGCCACATCCATCACGTCGGAAACCTTCAGCGAATCCCCGAAGGCGGCAAAAAGCTGGTCGAAAGCGGACATCTGCGCCGCCTCGCCATAGACAAACTGCCCGGAGGCAAACTCCTTGCCGAGCAACAGCTCCAGCGCCGGCGTATCCAGCCCGCGGCCCAGAATCTCACCGCCGGGCGACACCAGGAACATCCGCGGCGTCTGCAACACGCCATACAACTGCTGCCAAGACGGCTCCTGCGGCATCCACACATGCGTAATGCCCTCAAAATCGTCCCTATAAGCCTTCCAGGAAACCTCGTCCTGGCCCACGTAAATGGCATACACCGTCACCGGGTACCTCCCTTCCTTCACAAACGCTTTCAAACGTGTCGATTCCACCTTGCAAGTAGAGCAACCCGTATCGTAAAAAAAGAGGACGGAATAGCCCTCACCGGGAATATCCACGCGGGCGCCGGACGGGTCAAGTGCCTGAAAAGCAGGCGCCTGCATGCCGATAAGCGAAGACTTGTTAAAGGCCACAAATACCTTGGCATTCAGCAGATCCATCTCCTCGGGCATGGCCACCTTGCCGGAAAGGAACCACTCCTGCGCCACATGCACCGCGACGGCATCGTCCCCCATAATCTTGGACTGGAGGTAATGGTCGTACACCTTGAGCGCCACATACTGCCGCACCAGCGAATCCTTGCAGGAAGCGATGAGAAAATCGCATTCCTTATTTTGGACCGATGCCGGCTCACCGGCGAGCGCAGTGAAATACTCGTCCAGTTTGGCGCCCAGCTCCGGATAAGGCTCCTGAGCCAGCAAGCCCCAGCAAATTAGGGTCGATAACCAACAGAGTATCAGCTTTTTCATAGCTCGATGCCCTCCGGAATAAAGGCCGAATAATCCCCGCCATGACGGAGAATATCCCGCACCGCAGAAGATGAAATGTGCGCGAATTCCTGGGCCGTAGGGATGATGATGGTTTCGATATCCGGGGCCAGCCGGCGGTTGGCATCGGCAATGGAACGTTCCGTTTCAAAGTCGATCATGTTACGCACGCCACGCACGATATGGTGGATGCCCAACTGGCGACAGGCGTCGATGGTGAGGCTGTCGTACGAAATCACGGAAACGCCTGACAGTCCGGCGGTTGCCTTCCGGATAATGGCGAGTTTTTTCTCCATGTCGAAGAAGCCCCGCTTATCCTGGTTGATACCCACGGCCACCACCACTTCATCGAACATGGTGAGGGCCCGTTTCAGGATATTCAGGTGACCGGCCGTAAAAGGGTCGAAGGAGCCGGGAAAAAGCGCTTTGGTTTTCATAACTGCCAGTTAATAGGAGTTTTACCCTCGGAAACGAGAATCTGATTGGTCTTGGAAAAATGCCGGCACCCGAAGAAAGCCCCCCGGGCCAGCGGGGACGGATGGGCCGCCTCCAGTACATAGTGACGAGCCGGGTCGATGAGCGTCGCCTTGCTACGGGCGAAACTGCCCCAGAGCAGGAACACGATGCCGTTGCAATTCGCATTCAGATAACGGATGACGGCGTCCGTAAACTCCTGCCAGCCAATATTTTGGTGCGATGCAGCCTGTCCGGCCTCCACCGTGAGGATACTGTTCAGGAGCAGGACACCCTGCCGGGCCCAGTTCTCCAGGTTGGGGCGCCCGCTCATGCGGATACCCAGGTCCGTCTCTATCTCATGGAAAATATTGCGCAGCGACGGCGGCATGCGCATGCCGTCCGGCACGGAGAAAGACAGGCCCATGGCCTCGCCCGGGTTGTGGTACGGGTCCTGGCCCAGGATGACCACCTTCACCTGCTGCACCGGCGTAAGTTCGAATGCACGGAAAATGAGCCCGCCGGGGGGATATATCACCTTCCCGTCGGCCTTTTCCTGATGCAGGAAGCGCGCCAGCTGTGCGAAATACGGTTTCCCGAATTCGCCCGCCAACGCGTCTTTCCAACTTTGCTCGATTTTTACATCCATGGCCTATCGTCATGCCCGGCTCCGACCGGGCATCTAAAAGATGAAATCGATAACGTCCGCTATCGTTTTCACATAGACAAAGATAAGACCTTTTATGTAAATTTCCTTGATATCTTCCACATCTTTGCGATTTTCCTCGGAAATCACGATGGTGTGGACGCCCGCGCGTTTGGCCGCCAGGATCTTCTCCTTGATGCCGCCAACCGGCAACACACGGCCGCGAAGGGTCATTTCGCCCGTCATGGCAATCTCGCTCTTGGGCGCTTTTCCACGGAGCGCGCTCACCATGGAACTCACCATGGTGATACCCGCCGACGGACCGTCCTTGGGCACGGCGCCCTCCGGCACGTGGATGTGGATATCCTTCTTCATGAACTCATCCGTGGTGAGGCCGGCCAGCCCGGGATGTGCCTTCAGGTACTGCCAGGCAATCTGGGCGCTCTCCTTCATCACGTCGCCCAGGTTACCGGTCATGGACAAATTACCCTTGCCCTCGCTCACCTGGCTTTCCACGAAGAGGATTTCGCCACCCATCTCCGTCCAGGCCAGGCCGGTGACTACGCCGGGACCTTCGTTGCCCTTGACATCGTCATGGAAAGCGGTGGGCAGTCCCAGGTACTCGCGCAGGTGCTCGGGTTCAATCACCTTCGGGAACTCCTGCTCCAAGGCAATCTTCTTGGCCGTCACGCGCGCAATCTTGGCAATCTGCTTCTCCAGGCCACGCACGCCGGATTCATGGGTATATTGGTCGATAATGCCCTGCAAAGCGGCATCGCTGATGGAGAGTTCATCGGCACGCAAGCCATGCTCCGTCAGCTGCTTGGGAACCAGATACTTATGGGCGATCTCCAGCTTTTCCTCCGCCAGGTAACCGCTCACGTTGATCATCTCCATACGGTCCTTCAGGGCCGGCTGGATGGTGCCGATGCCGTTGGCCGTGGTGATGAATAGCACGTTGGACAGGTCGTAGTCGATGTCCAGGTAGTTGTCATGGAAGGTGGTGTTCTGCTCCGGATCCAAGGCCTCCAGCAAGGCGCTGGAAGGATCGCCCTTGAAGTCCGAAGACAGTTTGTCGATTTCGTCCAGGACAATCACCGGATTGGAAGTGCCGGCACGCTGGATACCGTTCAAGATACGGCCCGGAAGGGCCCCCACGTAGGTTTTGCGGTGACCGCGGATTTCGGCCTCGTCGTGCATACCGCCCAGCGATATCCTTATGTATTTGCGCCCGAGCGCGCGGGCAATGCTCTTGCCCAGGGACGTCTTACCCACACCGGGAGGGCCCCACAGGCACAGGATGGGCGATTTCATATTGCCCTTCAGCTTGAGGACCGCCAGATACTCGATGATACGGTCTTTCACCTGGTCCAGGCCGAAGTGGTCTTCGTCCAGCACCTCCTGCGCATGCTGCAGGTCCAGATTGTCGTCCGAAAGCTCGCCCCAGGGCAGGTCCAGCATGAACTGGATATACGCGAACTGGATGCTGTAATCCGGCGAGGTGGGGTTGTATTTTTCCAGGCGGGCCATTTCCTTGTCGAAGATGGCGCGTACCTCCTTGGACCACTTTTTCTCATCGGCCCGGCGGCGCATTTTCTCGAACTCTTCGCCTTCGTCCATACCCAGTTCCTCCTGGATGGTACGCAGCTGGTTGTTCAGGTAGTATTCCCTTTGCTGCTGGTCGATGTCCGTCTTCACCTTCTGGTTGATCTCCTGCTTGATTTGCAGGAGCTGCGTCTGGGTGTCCAGCACCTTCAGGAGGGCCAGACCGCGCTCATGGATGTCCGTAATGGACAGCAGCGCCGTACGCTCGGTAAAGTTCTCCACCTCGATGGTAGTGGCGATGAAATTCACCAGGAAATGGAAATTCTCGATGCTGCGCAGCGCGCCGATCGCCTCCTTGGGCGCAAAGGACGAAGACTTGACGATGAGGGCCGCCTTCTCTTTCAGGGAATCGGCCAGCACGCGGAGCTCGCGTTCATCGGCATCGGCAGGAAGATCCTCTTCCATATACCGGACGCGTCCTTCCATGTACGGCTCATAGGAGACCACTTCCTGCAGCTGGGCCAGTGTACCGCCCTGCAGGATGGCTGTCACGGTGCCGTCCGGCATTTCCAGCGTCTTGATGAGCTTGCACACGGTGCCAAAACGGTACAGATCCGCTTCTTGCGGGTCCTCCACCGACACGTCCACCTGCGGAATGGCGGCCAGCCAGCCGCTCCCCGCCTCCACGTCCTGCACCAGCTTCACCGACTTATCGCGTCCCACCGTCACCGGGAATACGGTTCCGGGGAACACAACGGCATTGCGCAGGGCCAGGATGGGGATTACCGGCGGCAATTCCGCCGTGTCCACCTTCATGGATGCGGCCTCCCCTACCACGGGCATAATGTTCACCTCCACGGAGGAAGGCATCAGCATATCTTGTAGATTTTTCATAAATTCTGCCATTTTGTCATATAATGAGGACACAATGGTCCCGGTCCCTTAATGGTCAATCTCCGTGCCATAAATGGATTTGGCAGTTTTTTACCGCTAATATTTTGATTTGTAAAAAATAAAGCCTAATTTTGCGCTGATTTTCAGTAGTGAAAACCAAACTATAAAAACTATAAAAACTATGACTAAGGCAGAGATTGTAAACGAAGTAGCCAAAACCACCGGTCTGGAGAAGACGCAGGTACTGGCAGTTATTGAAGAATTCACCAACGTGGTAAAAGGTTCCCTGGTAGCAGGTAATCCGGTGTACCTCCGTGGTTTCGGTAGCTTTATCATCAAGCACCGCGCCCAGAAGGCCGCCCGCAATATCACCCGCAAAACTACCATTACCATCCCTGCACACGACATCCCGGCCTTCAAGCCCGCCAAGAGCTTCGTTAGCGCCGTTAAAGAGAAATAAACCATTAACAACCATTCATTATGCCCAACGGTAAAAAGCATAAGAGACACAAGATGGCGACGCACAAGCGTAAGAAGCGTTTGCGCAAGAACCGCCACAAGAAGAAGTAAGTCTTCTTCCAATTGAACAGGGCTTGCGGAGGGATTCGCGAGCCCTTGTCCTACCAAAACCTACATTTCCACATGGAGTCAGAGAAACCGGACAAGGATCTGATTGTTGACGTAAGTTCAACGGAGGTACATATCGCCCTGATGGAAAATCACCGGCTGATAGAGTACAACACGGAGTCCAGCACTGGGAACAAATTCACCGTGGGAGACGTCCACCTGGGAAAGGTGAAAAAGATTCTCCCCAATCTCAATGCTGCCTTTGTAGACATCGGCGACAAAAAAGAAGCCTTCATCCATTACCTGGACCTGGGACTGTACTTCAACGCCTTCGACACGTTCGTAAAGGAGTCCAACAGCAACACGAATCTCAAAGACCTGTATTCGCGCATTGCCATCGGCACGCCCCTTCCCAAGGAAGGCCACATTGAAGAATACCTGAAACCCGGCCAGTTAATTGTAGCTCAGATTGTCAAGGAGCCCATTTCTACAAAGGGATCGCGACTGACTGCGGAAATTTCATTAGCAGGACGCAACATCGTACTTCTCCCCTTCGCAGAGAAAGTATCCATCTCCCAGAAGATTGGCTCGAAGGAAGAGAAACGTAGACTGGAGACACTGGTCAGGAGTATCCTCCCGAAAAACTACGGGGCCATCATCCGCACGGCAGCAGAAGGCAAAAACGCCGCAACCCTGGTGGGTGAAACCCAATCGCTCATTGAAAAATGGGAAAGCTCCTGGCAAAAGATTGCCAAGAACAAGAATGTCCAGCTGCTCTTCACGGAATACAGCAAAACCACTACTGTCCTGAGGGACCTCCTCAACGACTCGTTCTCCAATATCTGGATTAACGATGCCCACGTGGCCGAAGAAGCCAGGAAGTATGTTTCGCTCATCTCTCCGGAACAAGAGAAAATCGTGCACCTGTACGACGGAAAACAGCCCATCTACGACCACTTTGAGGTCACCCGTCAGATCAAGGGCTCTTTCGGTAAAGTGGTGCCTATGCGGCAGGGCGCATATCTGGTAATCGAAACCACCGAAGCGCTGAATGTCATCGACGTAAACAGCGGCATCCGTACCAAAACGGCCGACCAGGAGGAGAATTCCTTCGAGGTGAACAAGATTGCGGCCGAGGAAATCGCCCGACAGCTGCGGCTGCGGGATATGGGCGGAATTGTGATTGTGGACTTCATCGACATGGAGACCAACGAACACAAGAATGCGCTGTTCAAACTGATGCAGGAGCTTATGGAAGCTGACAGGGCCAAGCACAACGTGCTGCCGCTCACCAAGTTCGGTCTGATGCAAATCACCCGGCAGCGGATACGCCCTGTAACGGAAATCAACACCATGGAGCAATGTCCCGTGTGCCACGGCACCGGAAAAATCCACTCCAGTGTTGTAATCGACGAAGAAATCGAGCGGAAAATCGCTTTCTACGTCATCGAAAAAGGTGTCAGAAGTATTACGCTGAAGACCAGCCCCATCCTGGGTGCTTATCTGAAACGCGGCATTTTCAATTCCTTCATCGCCCGCTGGCGGAAACGCTACAAAGCGAAGATCGAACTGGTAGAAGTGACGGAGTTCTCCGTCCTGCAACATGAAATGTACAATGCGAAAGGAGAGAAGCTCGAGTAAGAGTTTCTCTCTTTTTTATTTGCGCGGACGGAAGAGGGCGGCGGCGCCCAGCAGGAGGAAGAGCAGCACGCTCACACGGCCGACGATGTCACCGTAGCGCACGAAGAAAGTCTGGCCCTGCAGCAATTGCACCTGTCCCTGAAGGACGGCCTCTTCCCACCAGGGCGTGCGGTCCAGCACATTTCCTTTCGGGTCGATGATGGCCGAGATACCCGTATTTCCGCAACGGGCAATCCAGCGACGGGTCTCGATGGCACGGAGACGGCTGTAGTTGAAATGCTGCCGATAGCCGGGCGTATCTCCCCACCAGGCGTCGTTGGTGATGACAGTCAGCAGATTCGCGCCCTTTCGGACGTATCCGGCACAATACTCCCCGTACACCGACTCGTAGCAGACTACCGCACCGATGCGCTGAACGCCCTGGGGCAGGGATATCGGCAGGCAGGAAACCTCCTTTTGACCTACCAATTTTCCCATAAGACTGCCTCCGAGCAGTTTCTCCAGGGGCAAGAAAAACCACGGATAAGGCGTCAGTTCCACGCCCACCACAAGCTTGGATTTGTGGTAAATGTCACGGGGGCCTTCGGCATCCATGATGACCGCCGAATTGTGGGCGGTGTACCAAAGATGGGCGTTCCGCTTGAAGCCGTTGGGAGTGCCCAGGTCATAGGAGCAAGGGTGAGGAGCCTTGGTAGCAATCTCCCTGTCATAGGCGGAGGCGCCGAAAAGGAGGCTCGCGCCCGGATGATGCCGGAGAAACTGCTGGAAATGAAGGACCGTGGCGTTGGAGGCCATTTCGTCGGTATACAGCGGACTGGTAAAGGTTTCGGGACCCAGCGCCAGCACCGGCGTCGAGTCTGCAGGCCACTGCGCCTTCTCCAGCTGGGCAATGAAGCGCCGGTCCTGCTGCTCCTGTGTAAGGGATTCAAACTTCTGGTAGGGATCCAGGTTAGGCTGGCCGATGACCACTTCCAGCGGCGTCCCTTCCTCCTCGAAACGGATGCAACGCGACCAGACCATGGGTCCGAAGAGTGCCATGACGACACCTGCGAATGCAGTGATGCGGGCTTTGGCGTTCCAGCGCGCCATGCGGCCGTCAGAAAGCGCCACCATAAGTCCGAAAAAGCCCAGATTCGTGGTCCACGCCCAGAGTGAACCGCCCATCTGCCCCGTTACAGAGTACCACTGAATCATGGAGATGGTATCGGCAAATGCGTTGCCCAGCACGAGCCAGGGCCAGGAAATTTCGGCAACGGAAAGGTAGAATTTTTCCCAGGCCATCCAGACGGCGGCCAAATAAATATAAGGCAATACGCCGGTCACGCGTCTTTTCACCCAGCGGAAGCTGCCGAACAACACGCTCATTTGCAGGGCGTTGGCCAGGATGGCGAAGATGGCGCCGCCTACGGTAGCACCGCCCACCCACCAGGTTGTGACCGCATTCCACAGTACGAAGCAGGCGTAATGCCACCACCAGAAGTGCTTTACCTTGTACTCCGTAGCCAGCCGCTCCATGATGAGCAGCGGAAGCAGGCCCACAAGGATGGTCCAGCCGCAGTGCGGCACCAGCCAGGGGACGCTCATCAAAACGGTGAACGCCAGGGTAAGGCCTGTAAATATGCGGAAACGATGCTTCATACTTGGCAAAGGTATGAAGATTTTTTTGTATCTTCGCGGGGATAAAGCGAATTTTCGTATGGCCCAGAAAAAAACTGTAGAAAACAATACCGTAGAGAAGAAAGACCGGTGGGTGCTGAAGAACCTCATCGGTGCCGTTGTGTTTGTGGTTGCGTTGCTCGTCCTGGCCAGTGTGGGGCTCCGCGTCGTCACCCGCCACGGAAAAACCGTCACCGCACCAGACTTCACCAGCCTAAGCGTGCAGGAAGCAGAAAATCTGGCCGCACAAGGTCAAGTGAACATTAAGGTGGTCGATTCCGTGTTCGTGCGCCGGCTGCCCGGCGGCGTGGTGTACAGGCAACAACCCAAGGCCGGTGCCACCGTGAAAAAAGGCCGCAGCATCTTCCTCACCATCAATTCGGTGGTGCCGCGTAAGGTGGTCATGCCCAACCTCTACGGCTACTCCATCACGGAGGCCCGCACGGAACTCAAGAACCGCGGCCTCAACCTGGGCAACCTGCGATATGTTCGTGACATAGCCACCAACACCGTACTGGGCCAGTCCTGCGAAGGCAAAAGCGTAAAAGCCGGAGACCTGGTGGTTAGTGGCTCCGCCATCGACCTTAAAGTTGGCGTAAACAAGGACGATGACGCCACGCTGGTGCCGCACATCATCGGCATGAAGTATGTGTCTGCCGTAGATGCCCTGCACGACCATTTTCTCAATACCGGACGCGTTCGTTTCGATGCCGACGTCCGCACCTATGCAGACTCCGTCAACGCCATCGTGTACAAACAGGAGGCCGAGGGTGAAGAAATGCCGCTGGGCAGCACCGTGAATATCTATCTCACGCTGGATCCGCAAAAAGTCCCGGCCAAATGAGTCAGGATTGGCAGGAGATTGCCGGTCAAGCCGGCAATGACGTAATGCCCGGCAATGACGTCGTGTCTGGCGAGGACCGGGCATCTTCCGACGAGATGTTCGAGCATTTCCGGATCCTGGTCGATAAAGGTCAGGAGCCTCTCCGGATAGACAAATTCATCGCCATGCATCAGGAGGACACTTCCCGTCACCGCGTGCAGCAGGCCATCAAGCTGGGCTATGTGCTGGTGAACGACAAAGTGGTAAAAGCCAATTACATCGTCCGCCCGTGCGACGTGGTGAAGTTTGTCATGCCGTACGAGCGTCGCGGTACGGAAATCCTTCCTGAAAACATTCCCCTGGACATTGTCTATGAGGACAACGACGTGCTGGTGGTCAACAAACCGGCCGGCATGGTGGTCCATCCCGGACACGGGAACTACAACGGCACGCTGGTGAACGCCCTCGCCTACTACCTGCACCTGTCTCCGGACGTAGAAGACGAACGCATGGGCGTGCTGGTGCACCGCATCGACAAAGATACTTCAGGCCTGCTGGTGGTGGCCAAGAACCCGCCGGCACAACTCAACCTGGCGGACCAGTTCTTCGTCCATTCCATCGACCGGGTCTATACGGCCGTGGTGTGGGGCAATATCACGGAGGACGAAGGAACCATTTCCGGCACCATCGGCCGGGATCCCAACGACCGCCTGCGTTTCCGCGTATACGATGACCCGGATAAAGGGAAATGGGCCGTGACGCATTGGCGGGTGCTGGAACGTTTCGGCTTCATTACCGTGGTGGAATGCCGCCTGGAGACCGGCCGTACGCACCAGATCCGCGTGCACATGGCTTCCATCGGCCATCCCCTCTTCAACGACGAACGGTACGGCGGCTCCGAAATCCGCCAGGGCACCATCTATGCCAAATACAAGCAGTTCATTCAGAATTGTTTCGCCCTCTGTCCGCGGCAGGCACTCCATGCCCGCACGCTAGGCTTCACCCACCCCGTAACCGGCCAGCGCCTCCACTTTGAGGCTCCCCTCCCGGAGGACATCACCGCCCTTATTGAAAAGTGGAGAGGGTATGTTAAGACCGGTGATCGCTAATCGTTTGACCTACAGCACATTATAATATAATCCTCGTTCAGATTTTGAACGAGGATTATTATATAACAGTCTGTATGTCAGCGATTTAGCAATCACTAGAACGGACGGCCTCCGGGAGGGCCCATGCGGCCGCCGGGGCCACCCTGTCCCATGCGGGAACGCATCTGCTGACCGGCCTCACCGAAGTTACCGAAGCGGTAAGTGAAGGAGAGCATGATGTAGCGGCCCAGGGTGTTGTTCAGCACCTCCTGGTGGTAGTTGGCGGTATCGCTCACCGTGAGGTTCTTGGCACGGTTCAGGATGTCGTAGGCCTTCAGGGCAAGCGTAGCGCGACGCTTGAACAAAGGCGTGGAAACGCTCGCATTCCAGATGAACTGTGCCGGAGGAGCGGAGGTGTAGCCATTATACCAGTTGTAGTTGGCATCCGTAGAGATTTCTACACCGCTTCTGCCGATGGTCCACTTGATGGAACCGTCCACCTGGTTGTTCCAGGTAGCGGCCACCTGTGCCTGCACCGTGTACCAAGGCTTGTTGAAACGGGTGCGACCACCCACAATCACCTCGATGAAATCGTTCCGGTACGTGGCGCGCAGACGCTCGGTGATGCTGAGCGAACGGGTGTCGTTGGACAGGAAGTCCTTGCTCCACTGGTCCTTGTGGTCCACGAAGTAATACTGGTGGAACTTAGCGTAGTCGAATTCATCGACACTGGGCCAATACGGGGTCATGTCCAGCTGGGCGGCGCCGATGTAGCTGCCGCTCTTGGAATAGCTGGCATTGGTCATGTTGGAGATGGAGAAACCGCTCTTGGCGATGGGCGCGTTGATCATGAGCCGCACATTGGCAGTGTAAGAATTCTGGCCGTTCACGGGGAAGGAATACTGGCGGCCGTTCATATCGTACCAAACGGCGTTCACGATGGGATTCTGCACGGCACCGCCTTCCAGATGTAAGCGGGCGGTGAAGAAGGTCTTCTTGTTGGAGAACTCGATGTCCGAGCGCAGGGAGTGGCTGAAGTACGGAGTGAGGTACGGGTTACCCAGCGCCATGCTCAGCGGGTTGGAATTGTCCAGCACCGGCATCAACTGGCTGGTGGAAGGCTGGGAGCTACGTCCGAAATAGAACAGGCGGATGTTGGAGTTGTCCGTGAAGTCGTAGAGCAGCATGGCGCGCGGAGAGAAGTTCCAGCGCTTGTCCTCATAGGTTTTGCCGTTCGTATAATTATAGGTATTGGTGGGGATGGCCGATGCACCCAGCTGCGCACGCAGTTTGTTGTTCTGGTACATCACGGCCGCACCAATGGTCTGCGAGAGGCTGCGGTTGATGATCTGGTTGCTGTAAGTATCGTCCTTCACTTCCGTATCGGTCTCGCCGGTTGTCGGGTTCTTGGCCGATGTCTGGTAGTTCATGAAGATGGTGCTGATAGTAGGGACGCCCTGCCAGTAATCGAACGGATAAGCGCTGTTGTATACATCTTTTACAGTCTGGCTCTGGGACCAGCGGATGTTATAACTGCCTTCCAGGTAGAAGTTGCTGCCGAGCGGTTCCGTGTACACCAGACGACCACCCACGCTGCGGTTCTTGGACGATTGGTCGATGCGCTGGTTCACAATCTCCGTCGACTGGGGCTCCATATCGACATAGTCGGAATTGGTGAGCGACTGGTTGTATCCCCACAGGTTATTGTTGGAGATATTCCAGTCTACATTGGCGCTGATGGTACGACCGGGCATGCCCAGGCGCTGACGGAACAGCAGGAAACCGCGCGTCTGGAAGTTCTTGTTGTTACCGGAGTTGTTGGTGAAACCGTTGTTGGTGGGGTTGCCCTTCACGTCTTTCCAGGTATCGAACACGGTCTGTTCCAGGTAGCTGCCCCGACCAAAGTTGAATTGCGGCTGGAAGAGAATAGAGGTGTTCTCGCTGAACTTGTGCTCCAGACGCATGCCAAAGCGGTGACCGTCCGTGAAACGGTGGCTCTTGCCGTCCGTATCCGAGTACAGCGTGCTGCCATCGGTCAGGTAAGTTTCTTTATAGGAGTCCTGCGTCACATCCACGATGGAACCATTGTACAGGTAGTTGCCACCCAGGTCCATTTTCTTGTCCAGAAGGTCCCAAGTGCCGTTTACACCGCCCATCCAGGACGTAGTGATACCGTTGGAACGGCCCCAGCCGCCGCCACCCATACGGCCCATACCGCCACCGCCCATCATGGAGCTCATCATGGAGCCGGAAAGGTCGTTGAAGCCGCGGTTGTTGGTGTTGTTACCATTGAGGATGACGCTGATCTGGCTGTCCTCCGTGAAGCGACCGCCCATAGCCGCCGCCTGCCAACGAGGTGCGTAAGTGCCACCGGCAGCAGGCAGGTCTACGCCGCCACCCACCATGGCATTGCCGAACAGGCCGTTCATCATGCCTCTTTTCACGGAAAGGTCGATAACGGTTTCCTCTTCGCCATCGTCAATGCCCGTAAACTCAGCCTGCTCGCTCTTTTTCTTCACCACTTTCACCTTTTCGATGAGCTTGGCCGGAATGTTCTGCGAGGCCAGTTGAGGGTCGTCCAGGAAGAAGGTTTTACCGGCGATGGTGATTTTGGAAATGGTTTCGCCGTTGGAGGTGATGGTTCCGTCCTCGGATACGTCGATGCCCGGGAGTTTCTTCAGGAGGTCCACCAGCATGTTGTCGTCACTGATTTTAAAGGACGATGCATTATACTCCACGGTGTCTTTCTTGATGATGACCGGGTTACCCACTGCGCTCACAGAGGCTGCATCCAGCACCTGCTGGTCCTGCTCCAGCTTGACGATGCCCAGGTTGACATCGGCCTTGAGATCCAAGGCTTTCTGGTAGGTTTTATAACCCATGATTTCCGCCTTGAGCGTATATTTCCCGGATTTTACCTTCTCCAACAAGGCATGGCCGTCGCCGTCCGAAAGGGTATATTTGGGCTGACCCTTTTCCGGAGTAAGCGAAACGGTGGCGAAACCTACCGGTTCCGACGTAGTGGCATCTTGTAACTGGAGTGTAATTTTGTGATTCTGCGCGCTCAACGCGAAGGCCACAAACAGGCCGGCAAGGGCCGCAACTAATCTTCTAACCATATAATACTATTAACTATCTTTTCTTTGACACCGCCAGGGCGTGTAAGTTTAATCCTATTTTGAAATTCTTTCAGGATGATCTTTCAGGAACTGCTCCCATCCGCCCTTACCTTTGGGAACGGCGACGGGCCGGGAGGTTTCGAAATGATGGCAGAGGGCAATGGCGAGGGCGTCCGTGGCATCCAGGTGCTTGCTTTCCAGCTTGACGCCCAGCGTCTTTTCCAGCATCAGCTGTACCTGTTCCTTGGAGGCGGCACCGTTGCCCACGATGGCCTCTTTGGCTTTTCGCGGCGCATACTCGGTGACTTCCGCCACGCCATACTCCTTGGCGGCCAGGATGGCTGCCCCTTGCGCGCGTCCCAGTTTAAGGACAACCTGCGCATTCTTTCCGTAGAAAGGGCTCTCGATGGCAAGTTCCGTAGGGTGGTAATTGCGGCAGACTTCGCTGATGCATTCGTAGATGGACTGGAGCTTGGTGTAGGCATCCGGCTCCTTGCGTAAATCCAGCACGCCCATGTCTATGTAGCAAGCTTTTTTCCCCTCCACACGGATAATTCCGAAGCCCAGAAGCTGAGTGCCCGGGTCTATGCCTAATATTATCCGTTCCTGCTGCATAAGGTTTACAAAGATAGGAAATTTTAGGCAAAAATTTGTAAATCTGAATATTATTTGTATCTTTGCAGTCCATTTTTTGAGATGACCGCTAAGCTCTAGCAAGACCCGCCCGCGAGGGGCAGGCGCTTACGGCCCAAAACTTTAACAAGTTTTTGTACAATGTACGCAATCGTAGACATTGCAAGCCAGCAGTTTAAAGTAGAGGCTGGCATGGATATCTTCGTAAACCGCCTCCAGGCCAAGAACGGAGAATCCGTCGAGTTCGACAAAGTGCTCCTCGTAGACAATGAGGGCAAAGTGAAAGTGGGTACTCCCTATGTAAAGGGTGCCAAAGTTACCGCCACCGTTGTGGACGATGACGCCAAGGCAAAGAAAGTGCTCGTGTTCAAGAAAATCCGTCGCAAGGGTTTCCAGACGCTCAATGGCCATCGCCAGAAGCTCACCAAAATCCACATCGACGCTATCGCTTAACTTTTAAAGGAGAAACAGATTATGGCACACAAGAAAGGTCAATCCAGTTCCAAGAACGGCCGTGAGTCGCATTCCAAACGCCTTGGTATCAAGAAGTTCGGCGAAGAAGTCGTAAAGGCCGGCAACATTATCGTGCGTCAGCGCGGTACTGCACACAACCCGGGTCTGAACGTGGGCATGGGTAAGGATCACACCCTGTACGCTCTTATTGACGGCACCGTCAAGTTCACCCGCAAGCGTGAAAACAAATCTTATGTTTCCGTACTTCCCCTGGAGAACTAAGACATGTTAACTCTGAAACTTTTACGCGAGTCTCCGGATTTTGTAATCCGGAGACTTGCCGTTAAAAACTTCGATGCCAAAGACATCGTAGCACAGGTCATCGCCCTGGACGACAAACGCAAAGCCCTCCAGACGGAGAGCGACGCCCTGCTGGCAGAACAGAAGAAAGCCGCCGCCGCTATCGGCCAGCTCATGAAAGAAGGCAAGAAGGAAGAGGCCGCTGCCGCCAAGGAAGAGGTCGCCAACCTGAAAGCCCGTTCCACGGAGCTGCTCAAAGAGGCCGATGAGACCATCGAGGCCCTGCAGAACCAGCTCGTCCTCCTTCCCAACCTCCCTTATGAACTGGTACCGGAAGGAAAAGGCGCAGAAGACAATCTGGTCGTGAAGATGGGCGGTCCGGAGGTGAATCTTCCGGAAGGCGCTCTCCCCCACTGGGATCTTGCCAAAAAGTACGACATCATCGACTTTGACCTGGGCGTCAAAATCACCGGCGCCGGTTTCCCCGTATACAAAGGCAAGGGAGCCCGCCTGCAACGCGCCCTCATCAACTTCTTCCTGGACCGCAACACCGCGGCCGGATACAAGGAAGTGGAGCCGCCCGTGATGGTGAACGCCGCTTCCGGTTTCGGTACCGGCCAGCTTCCGGACAAGGAAGGCCAGATGTATTTTGCCAATCTGGACGGCTTCTACATGGTTCCCACCGCAGAAGTACCCGTTACCAACATCTTCCGGGATGTCATCCTCTCCGAGGACCAATTCCCCCAGAAGCTTACGGCCTATACGCCCTGCTTCCGCCGGGAGGCCGGTTCCTACGGCAAGGACGTGCGCGGCCTCAACCGCCTGCACCAGTTCGACAAAGTGGAAATCGTCCGTATCGAAAAGCCGGAAAACAGCTATGTTGCCCTGGATGAGATGATTGCCCACGTGGAAAGCCTGGTGAATGCACTGGGACTGAAGTACCGCATCCTTCGCCTCTGCGGCGGAGACATGAGCTTCACCTCGGCCATCACCTACGACTTCGAGCTGTGGAGCGCCGCTCAGGGCCGTTGGCTGGAGATTTCCTCCGTATCCAACTTCGAGAGCTATCAGGCCAACCGCCTCAAGTGCCGCTACAAGGACAAGGACGGCAAAACGCAGCTGGTTCACACGCTCAACGGCAGTTCCCTGGCCCTTCCCCGCGTAGTGGCCGCCCTGCTGGAAGACAACCAGAAAGACGGATACATCGAAATCCCCGAGGTCCTCAGGCCTTACACCGGTTTCGACCGCATCGACTAAAAAGAAAAGTCTCGGAAATTACTCCGAGACTTTTTTTATGAAGGTTTCCATGCCCTTGGTGGCCACATCCTGTATGAACGTGACCCGAGGATCGGAAATAGGTACGGGTTTCGGGTCGATGACATAAATGGGACAACCGTTCGGTGCATAGCGGTACAGTCCCGCTGCCGGATACACCTGCAGGGAGGAGCCCACGATGAGCAGGATATCGGCACTCTCTACCAGATTGATAGCCTTTTCGATATTGGGCACGGCCTCGCCGAAGAAGACGATGTGCGGCCGCAACTGGCTGCCGTTCGGTGCCAAGTCTCCAAGATGGACGGCGCTGTAGCCTACATCCACCACTTCCGCCTCGGAGGCCGTGCGGTCATAGACCCCATTCTCCGGACGCATCTTGGTAAGTTCCCCGTGAAGATGCAGGACGTAGGAAGAACCCGCACGCTCGTGCAGGTTGTCCACATTCTGCGTAATCACCGACACCTTGTACTGCTTTTCCAGTTCTGCAATGGCCACATGCGCGGCATTGGGCTTGGCGTCCTTGAGCTGCTCCCGGCGCTGGTTGTAAAAGTCCAGCACCAGCTTCCGGTTGCGGTACCAGCCTTCGATGGAAGCCACATCGTTAACATCGTACTGCTCCCACAGCCCGCCCGTATCACGGAAGGTAGCGAAACCACTCTCGGCCGACACCCCGGCCCCTGTTAATACTACAATGTGTGTTTTCATGAAAGTATGAGATTTCTCGACTCGCTAAAGCTCGCTCGAAATGACAAAACTGCTAAAGCTCGCTCGAAATGACAAAACTTACGCAGGTAATTCAAAATAGTATTTCTTCACCCAATATTCGAAGAGCGGATCTTCCAGCGAGGGGACATCGTTTTCGTCGAACGTCAGGACCTCCTTCTTCATGAGGGCGTCCTTTACGCGTTTTACGTTGGCCGACGAGTTGAGCCCGTACTTGCGGATGATATCGGCAGAACTAAAGCGGATGCAGCCCTCTACGGTAGCCCGTAACAAACTGATCTGGTGCGTAGTAAGATTGCTCACGATACTCACGAACTGCGGTCCGTGGATGGACATGAGGCAGTCCAGGGCATCCACCAGCACCGGCTCCATAATATAGCCACGGCTCATGGAGTCGCAGATGGAAGCGAACTGGTTGATATACCAGACATTTCCCTTAAACAGGCGGCAGGCCCCCACGATGAGGTCCTGGTTCACCACCTTGCCGCTGGCAAGGAAACCACGCTGTACATGGTCCACAATTTCATGCTCGTCGATGGGAGTAAGCCGCACACGCTCCACTACCCTGCTGAACAGACGGCTTCCCTCGAAGATCGACTTCATGGCATTGACCCCGGAGCCGCAGAAAATAAAGCAGAAGAGCTTACGCGCCTGTTCCTCCCGCAAAACGGCATCCAGCGGGCGCAGGATAACGTCCGGATCGTCCAGATAACCAAGGCACTGGAATTCGTCCACAATCATGATCATGCGGTCGCCACGGTCCGCCGCTACGCGGAACGGCAGACGCAGCATGGCCAGGATATCGTCCGCATCCAGTTCCCAGTTTAGCGAAATTACCTGATTGCGCTCGGAAAAAGCCACCGGGTCGAACACGAAATGCGTGTCCTTCAGGTAACGCTGCACCAGATTCCGGATTTCGTCGGTGGTAAAAGCCACCATCTTGAGAACCGTGGCGCCCAGGCGCAACAGGAACTCCTCCGGCGTACGGATATTCAGGGCCGGGAACTGCCCCACCGTGAAAGCTTTTCCGCCCAACCGCATGGTATACAGCGCCTGCTGGATGAGCGAGGTTTTCCCGGACTTGGGCGGTTCGTAAATCGCCACGTGCTCCCCCTGGGAAAGCAGGTTTCCCAGGAGAGTCACGTCAGCTTTCCGGCCTATGAAATGCTTGCCGGTGACATATTGTGCGTATGGAAACGGCGTATCCATTATTCAGCAGGAACTTCTTCCGCGGGAGCCGGTTCGGCCTCCACGGGAGCCGCTTGTTCAGCCTCGGGAGCCTCTTCCACTGTTTCCACTACTTCCTTGTAGCAGGAAAGCGGGCTCTTAATGCCGATAGGAGCCATCACATTGCACAGCCACAGGGCTACGCAGGCCACCACGACAATACTGCAGAACCAGCACCAGAATTTGCGGATATTCGACTTTCTGCGGGCCTCGGGATCCACCGCGGTGAGCTTGGGGAACTTGGCCAGCGAAGTGAGCGTCTTGCCAAACTTGGCACGTACCAGGGCTGCGGCGTTGATGGCCCATCCATTGGCGTTGAGCACCGGACCCAGGTCGCGCTTGCGGATTTTCCGCCAGGCAATGAACATGGCCGGACCGGAAATCAGGAGCATCAGGGCGACGATGATGACCAGCAGCTCCCACGCCTTGACGGAAGCAATTCCTTCCGCGAGTTTTACCAGGAACTGACCGATGAAGCCCACCGCCATGCCGATGGCAGCGAAGATACCGGCAAATTTAGCAATGTCGAAGTTGGAGGCGATGGCCGGTTCCTTCCCATCGGCAGCATTATTGGTAGCATCCGTGAGGCCGGACATGGATTTCTCATTCTTTTCCGCCGCTTTTTTGTCGATACGGTCGTTGATCATGCGGGCCACCTTCTTATAAGGAGACCAGAAGGCCTGGCGTACGGAGATGGGGTTATCGACAATGGCGATGACCTTTGCTGTGTAGTCGTTCCCATCGCGGTCATAGAACACGGCGTTTTTGCCTTCGCGGAGACCGTCCACATCACCGTCCGTGAGCACTGCGGCAATGTTGAAGCTCTTGCCCAGTTTTTCGCTGGTGCAGGCGCAGTACAGGATATACATGCCGCTTAACGAGGAGATTTCCGGAGAGGGACCGGCCACCTTGACGCACAGGTCCGTGCTGCGCTGGTCAATGTACAGACGACCGGCCTGGAACATGGCTTTGAACGCGGGATCGTAGAAATCGGAAAGAACCACATAGTTGTTCAGGAAGCGGTAGAAGTGCTTGTTCAGGCGGAGCACTTTGTCCACTTCTTCGATGGAAAGGGCATTGGCTTCCTCGGCCTTGTCCTTCTCCAGGAGTTCCAACAGGGCGGCTTTCTTGTCCTCTTTGAGGATGGTGTTGACGCACTCCAGGCCCAGGGCCTCTACTGCTGCGCCCTTTTTGGCTTCCTCCCAAGCTACGTACGGGGCAAAAGCGGCCAGGATTTCGAGCCAGTCGGCCTCGTCGATGGCGGCCTTCTTGATGCCCACGAGCTCGACAACCGCTTCGACGGCACCCTTCCAGGCGGGGTTCACGGCCTTCAGAACCAGTTTGCCGTCTGCGGAGGGCTTGGCCAGCGGCTGCAGGGCAATCTCTTCCGTTGCAGCGGCGAGGTTTCCTTCGATGGCGGCAAGCTTGGCGATGCTCACGTCCACGGCCTCTGCCGATGCAGCATCGAAGCCAATCAGTTTGCAACGCATGAAGTAGTCCGCTACCTTCTCTTTGATGACGTTAACGGCCGCGAGGGCCTCTGCAGTCTTGTCACCAAACGGGAACACTTCCTTGGTGCCGGCAGCCATCCAGGCCTGGAAATCTGCGCAGGCGGCATAGAAGGCTTCCACATGCTCTGCCGTAATACCCGGCACGCCGCTGCGGTCCATGGCCGATGCAATGCCGGCGATGACCTCGATGAGTTTGGCGGTGGCTTCGTCGGAGGCGCTGGCGGGCGTGATGATGCCGTCGCCGTTGAACTGCGTCTGCGCGAAAATCTTCACGTTGTCAGCCGTGTCTTCCAGCGAGATGCTGTCTTTGTCCAACTGAAGGTTCTTCAGGATTTGACGGGCCGATGCCTGCAGACGGGCGCCGTCCGGATCATCGGCATTGAAGCCTTCCAGGGACAGGCTGTCGTTCTCTTTCAGGAGGTCATCGGCATTCTTGAGAATGCGCGTGAGCCACTGGGCGGTCTTGATGACTTCGTCTACGCGGATTTTTCCGTCTTTATCCACGTCGATGAGTTTGAGCGTGGTCTCGTCGAACTCCAAACCGCTTGTGGGACAGCTGAGTACGGTCCACAGTTTACGGTCCAGTTCACCCAGGTGGCGGATGTCTTCCCCACTCTGGATTTTGACGCGAACAGTTCCGCCCACAGAGGCGAACTTCCAAGGATAGGAGGTGTTGGCAGGTTTTTTCATACGTATAGATTTAAGATAACATTCTTGTTACCACAAATATAATAAATAATTTTGTGCATTTACAATTTTTTTCTACCTTTGCAGTCCATTTAAAAAAGATAAGACAAAAGGAGGTGTAAAAGCATGATCATCGTTCCCATCAAAGAAGGCGAAAACATCGAGAGAGCCCTGAAGAAATTCAAGCGCAAATTCGAAAAGACCGGAGCCGTCCGCGAGATGCGTTCCCGCAAGAACTTCGAGAAGCCTTCCGTGAAAAAGCGCATGGCGCTTCAAAAGGCTATCTATGTTCAGCAGCTTCGTCTCAAAGAGGAGCAGTAATTGCCTTTACCCTTTCATAATAACCGGAACCCCTCAGGGCTCCGGTTTTTTTGTGCCTCTCCCCCATCGGTGCGCAAATGGTTGGTCACACTTTTGTCAATGGTTGGTGCCCTGTTTGTCAATGGTTGGATTTTGTGCCGCCAACCATTGACACCCTATCGGCCCCAGACCCTGCTCTAACCCCTACCACATGCAAATGGTTGGTCGCTTAAAAACCAACCTTTTGCAAAATATGGAGGCGGGAATGCGCCTATTTGTCGATATTCACAATACGGTAGTCTGCGCTACCCAGGCCAATGGAGACGGCATAATCGATGATGTGCGTGCCATGCTGGCGGTTGATGCGTTTCTGGAGCGCGGTGGCATCGTCACCTTCTTTGGAAGGATAGTTGAAGACTAGGTCCACGCAAGCCTTATCCAAGGCCACGGGATCCTTAGAAGCAAGGATGCCGATATCCGCCAGGCGGGGCTTGTCCGGATTGGCATCGCAGTCGCAGTCCACGGACATGTTGTTCATGACATTGATGTACACAATGTTGGGGCCGAAATAATCGGCCACTGCCTGTGCCGCTGCCGCCATGGACTCCAGGAAGGCATCTTGCTCGGCCGTAATCCAGTGGTCGGCAGATTCTCCGGCAGAGTGGATATAGAACTTGCCGGCAGTGGAGGCAAAGCCAATGCTCTGGTTCTTGAGAACGCCGCCAAAGCCACCCATCGCGTGCCCTTTGAAGTGGGCCAGGTTGATGACAAAGTTGTAGTTCTGGATATGCGAACCCACAATATCGTACTGAATATGCTTGGTATCCTTGACAGGAATCCGCAGGTCTCCTTCCTCGTCCATGATATCCACAGGGGCTACTGCCTCGAAACCTCTTTCCGCGATAGCTTTGCGGTGGTCTTCTGTCTTCATGCGCGCGCCACCATAGGCAGTGTTGCACTCAATGAGGGTGCCATCGACCGCCTTCACCAGCGGACCCAGGAATTCCGGACGCAGGTAACCGGTTTTGGCCGATTCTCCCGTACTGATTTTGATGCCCACCTTTCCTTGCGGCTGGCAACCCAGGGCGTTATAGATGTTCAACAGTCCCTCCGGGGTAATCTGGGAGGTGAAATACACAACGGGAGCCTTCGGATTGTCCGTGATCGAAACCGGCACGACGGATTCTGTACGTGTGGTCCGGGTAGAAGTGCCACAGGCGACAAAGGCCAGAATCGTTAAGGCAGCAAGAATTCTTTTCATAAGACAACAAACTGATTTTAACAAAGATACTACTTTTTTCGGATAATAGTACCAGCCTGTTCCTCCGATATTCCCAGTATACGGGCCAGTTGTTTGGCCGTTGTCTTTGTGGTCCTGAATAGATAAGGTATAAGGCGTACCTTCTGACCCTCACTCAAAGAAGACAGGTCCACCTTGTACCACCGGTTGCTTATCTCATTCACCGTTTTGAAATATTCCGAATCGGCCTGCATCTTATAGGGCTTTTCTTCCAGTTGATACTTCATCTCGGCCGTGTTCACCCCACCAACCAGCCGCAAAAAGAAACCGGGGTCATGGTTAAAGGCCTGCTCCAGGTATTCACAATCACAGAAACTGCCCGGGAGTAAGTAATTGTCTTTATCTAAAAGCCAGGGAACATCGCGCAGGTCATCGCCAGTGTGCATCACAGCCAGCTTTTCCCGAAAAGTGAGACGGGCGACCGGCCGTCCTCCCATTTCTTTTCCTGAAAACATAGCTCGATAACCGCTCCACGGGTATTCATGGACAAGAGCCCCATTGTCCATCGCGTTTTTGGGAATATAGGCAAGGACATTCCTGACATGTTGGTCGGAATCCAGACAGATGGCTTTGGTCTCAATCCGGTGCAAGATATTGTTAATCCTGTACTTCTTTTGAAACAGCATGGAGTAGATCTTCTTGATTTCCACACCATAGGCATCGGCTTCGGCCTGACTCTTAGCCAGGATAGCAACGTGAGAGTGATTGGAAACCACGCCATAAATAATGACGATGACATTTTTCCTTCGCGCGCAGACACAGATCACCTTGACCATGGCGTCATAGTCTTCGTCTTCTCTGCAAAGAATAGCTTGTTCCAGGCCCTTCAGGCACACGTGGAACGGCTGAACAGCATGAGTCTTCCCGTCGGGCAAAACTCGTTGGATAACACGTAACATAGCACATACTATTTGCCGGCACTCAATGAGGCCGAGGTTGCGTGGGATCCTGCTCGCTGGTCACAAATGTAGGAAAAGGACTTTGATTTTGCAAAAGGTTGGTTTTTAAGTGACCAACCTTTTGCACGTGATAGGGCTCAGAGCAGGGTCTGGGGCCGATGAGGTGTCAATGGTTGGTGGCACAAAAACCGACCATTGACAAACAGGGCGCCAACCATTGACAAACAGGGTACCAACCGTTGACAAAAGTGTGACCAACCATCAACGAATGGGGCATACGGGATACCAACCATTGACAGAAATGCTACCAACCTTTTGCAGGGGTTGGTGTTCATCGACAAAAGGAGGGGATGAAATGTTGGGAGAAATTATTATCTTTGTATGCTATGAGCGAATACATTGTGTCGGCCCGGAAATATCGGCCGGATTCTTTTGAAAGCCTGATTGGCCAGGATACCATTGCCAGAACGCTGTCCAACTCCATCCGGAGGGGGCAACTGGCCCATGCATACCTTTTCTGTGGCCCGCGTGGCGTGGGTAAAACCACCACGGCGCGTATTTTCGCCAAAATGATCAACTGCGCCAACCCGGGGCCGGACATGCAGCCCTGCGGGGAATGCGAATCCTGCGTGAGTTTCCAGGAGGGACGCTCCTACTGCATCCATGAGTTGGATGCCGCCTCCAACAACTCCGTGGAGGACATCAAAACCCTCATGGAGCAGGTGCAGGTGCCGCCGCAGGTGGGAAAGTACAGCGTGTACATCATCGACGAGGTTCACATGCTCTCCCAGGCTGCTTTCAATGCCTTCCTCAAAACCTTGGAGGAGCCGCCGGCACATGCCATCTTCATCCTGGCCACCACGGAGAAGCACAAAATCCTTCCCACCATCCTGAGCCGCTGCCAAACCTACGACTTCAACCGGATCAGCATTCCGGACATGGTGCGCAACCTCCGCGACATCGCGCAAAAGGAAGGAGTCACCATTGACGATGAATCCCTGCACGTAATAGCCTCCAAGGCCGATGGTGCCATGCGCGACGCCCTCACCATCTTTGACCAGACAGTGGCTTTCTGCGGCACCGACGTCAAGTATGAGGACGTCATCCGCAACCTGAATGTCCTGGACTACGAATACAGTTTCAAGTTGGTCGATGCCTTTCTGGCCGGAGACTATGCCACCGCTTTCCTGGTCTTTGACGAGATTCTCTCCAAGGGTTTCAACGCCCTTCACTTTGTAGGCTCGCTGTCCAGCCACCTGCGCAACCTGGTAGTAGCCAAAACCGGCGGCCTGGAACCGCTGCTGGAACTGCCGGAATCGCTGAAAAAACGCTACGCGGAACAAGCCGGCCGTTGTTCGCATCAGTTCCTGTACGATGCCCTGGGTATCACCACCTCCTGCGAGAGCGGCTACAAAGCGGCCGTTAATCCGCGTCTACACATTGAGTTCGCCCTGATGCGGCTCAGTTACCTGGTGGCAAAGCCTGCTGCACAGAGTGTTGCCGCGACTGCCCCGGCGCCAAAGACAAGTCCTGCACCGAGCACTCCGAGTCCTGCGCCGGCCACGGCAAGCCCTGCACCGACTCCCGTTAAGGCAGAGATTCCCGGTCAGGCCGGGAATGACGTAGGAGGAGCCGGGAATGACGTAAAGTCCGCTCCGGTTCCCGCGACCCCGCGCAGGCGGGCAGCCAAGTCCGGATCGGCCCTGTCCATGAGCGCCCTGCTGGAGGAAAAGCCGGAGGAAGCCGCTCCCGCAGAGGATGCCACAAAAGAAGTGGCCCTCCCGGCCGATGAAACCGTACGTTTGAAGTGGAAAGACCTTGCCGGCCAGTACAGCGCCAAGCCGCGTCTGGCCAATATGCTCTCCAGCGGCAACATCAACCTGAGCGAAGAAAACGGCGTAAAAGTTGTAGAGTTCTTTGTGACCAACGAGGCCCAGAAACAATGGATAGAAGAGAAGATGCTCCGGGAGCTGGAAGGCAAACTCCGTGAGCTAACGGGCTGCCAGAAGGTGAATGTGATTGTATCCGTCACCCCCATGGAAGAGGTAGAAAAAGTGCCTTATATGCCGGAGGAAAAAGCCAAAGACCTCATGGAAAAGAACCCGGAAGTGCGTGCCTTCGTGGCCGATATGGGGTTGGATACCAAATAGAATCGCATGAAATTAAGAGCAGAAAAATTAGTTAAGAAATACGGCGTCCGAACGGTTGTGAAGGGCGTTTCCATGGAAGTGCAACAAGGAGAAATCGTTGGCTTCCTGGGCCCCAACGGTGCCGGTAAAACCACCAGCTTCTACATGATTACGGGCCAGATCAAGCCCAACGGTGGCCGTATTTTCCTGGACGATGATGAAGGCAACACGGTGGAAATCACCGATCTCCCCATGTATCAGCGTTCCCAGAAAGGCATCGGCTACCTCCCGCAGGAAGCCTCCGTCTTCCGGAAAATGTCGGTGGAAGACAACATCCTCTCCGTCATGGAAATGTCCAAGAGCACGGAGAACATGACCAAGGCAGAGCGCCTGGCCCGCATGGAGCAGCTCATCGACGAATTCAACCTGTCCAAGGTGCGCAAATCGCTGGGCATCCAGCTCTCCGGTGGCGAGCGTCGCCGCTGCGAAATTGCCCGCGCCCTGGCTGTGGACCCTAAATTTATCCTGCTGGACGAGCCATTTGCCGGTGTAGACCCTATCGCCGTGGAAGACATTCAGTACATTATTGCCAAACTGAAGTACCGCAACATCGGCGTTATTATCACCGACCACAACGTGGGTGAGACCCTGGCCATCACGGATCGCGCCTACCTGCTGTACGAAGGCGTTATCCTGCAGGCCGGCACACCGGAGGAACTGGCCGCAGACGAAGACGTTCGCACCAAATACCTGGGTTCAGGCTTCGTGCTCAAGCGTTCCAAATCGGTAGAACGCGCCCGTCGGGAAGTGGAGCAGGAGCATCACGTTTAAGTTTGGCACAGCTCTTGCATTAAGCTAAACCGGTTAATAGTTGGTTTAGTTAATAATAAGTAAAAAGAGACGGCTCCACAAAGGACCGTCTCTTTTACTTTTAAAGGGCTTCCAAAGCTTTTTCCACTGTATTGTCTACCGGCAGATAATATTTGTAGAAGGCATTCTCGCCCAGTTTGGAATAGCGGGCGATGAGCGCCTGCAATTGCGGAACCAAATACGGGGCGCTCTTGTCCCACTCCGCCTCCGTACACGCAATCCCATCCTTACGCTTGGCATAGGCCGGGAATTCCACCTTGAGATTCAACTTGGAAAGGAAGCGGTCCATGGCCGGATACGTATCAATCTGCTGAAGCTCGGACGCATGCTTGTCAAACACGGAGGATGCAAAACGCATCTGCGTGGCCTTCCGGTTGCAGGCCTGATAGAACGTAGTAACCCGCGTGGTATCCATAGGGACAAAGATATCCGGCATGATGCCACCGCCGCCATAGACCTTGCGTCCCTTGCGAGTGTGGTGAACATCGGTGGTGTCCAGTTTTACGCTGTCTGCGCTGAACACTTCCCCATCCGCATAGCGGTTGTAAATATCGTAGGCGTAGTCCCTCTCACTGGTATAAGGCTTCTGGATACAACGGCCGCTGGGGGTATAATACCGCGCCACGGTGAGCCGTACGCCGGAATTGTCGTTGAAGAAGAAAGGCTCCTGCACCAGGCCCTTGCCAAAGGAGCGGCGACCTACCACCGTTCCACGGTCGTTGTCTTGAATAGCCCCGGCAAAGATTTCACTGGCCGATGCCGAATTCTCGCTGATTAGGATAGTCAGGCCCATGCTCTGGAACATTCCGCGGCCATCGGCCTTATATACCTCGCGCGCGCGATGGCGTCCTTCGATATAGACGATGGTGTCTCCAGGAGAAAGGAAGTCGTTGGCCAGCAGCAACGCCTGGTCCATATAACCGCCGGTATTGTCGCGGACGTCAAAGATCAGGTGCGTCATCCCCTGCTCCATGAGCTTGAGGGTGGCCTCGTGGCATTCTTTGTAGGTGGTACGGGAGAACTTGGCGAGCCGCAGATAACCCACGGAGTCCCGGATCATGAAGGCGGCATCGACACTATGCACCGGAATTTTTCCGCGCGTAATCTCGAAGGGAATCTCCTCCGCGCCACGCTTTACGGTAACGGTCACCTTGGTACCGGCAGGGCCTTTCATCCGACGCACCATGCTGTCCTGCGGGAACTTGACGCCGGCAATCACTTTATCGTCCACCTTCAACAGCCGGTCTCCCATCTGCAGACCCACCTTTTCCGACGGGCCTCCGGCAATCACTTCCAGTACGATGGCAGTGTCGTTGGGGACATTGAACTGAATGCCGATACCGTCGAAATTGCCAGCCAGTTCCTCTTCCGAGTCACTGAGCTGCTGGGGCGGCAGGTACACCGAATGCGGATCCAGCTTGGACAAGGCTGCCGAGATGGCGGCATCCGTCATTCCCTCCCGGTTGAGCGTATCGACATAATTCTTTTCCACCATGTCCAGCACCAGGTTCAGCTTGCGCCAATCCACATATTTGGTGCGTAACATGTGCTTTGCCTCCCGGTAACGGACAACCCACAACGTGATAAGAGCACCGATGATAATGCCCAGAATCACTTGTATAAGTTGAATGACGGTCTGCTTCTTCATTCTGCCTGTTCTACTTGGATGCCGGCCCGTTTGAGGAGGTCGATGCCGTCCGTAAGGCGGTATGCATCGCGATAGACCACCCGGGTAATGCCGGCCTGGATAATCAGTTTGGCACATTCGGAACAGGGCGATGCCGTCACGTACAAGGTGGCGCCTTCGCTGCTATTGCCGCTTTTGGCTACCTTGGTGATGGCGTTGGCCTCCGCGTGCAGAACGTAGGGCTTGGTAACGCCGTTTTCGTCTTCGCAGATGTTCTCAAAACCGGAAGGCGTGCCGTTGTAGCCGTCCGAGATGATGGTGCGGTCTTTTACCAACAGGGCACCTACCTTCCTGCGCTTGCAGTAGGAGTTCTGGGCCCAGACTTCGGCCATGGCCAGATAAGAATGATCGAATTTCATTAGCGCTGATAAAGATAGCGTTTGATACTCTTCTTGGGGGTGCGCTCAAAGTCCTCGGGCATAAGCTCGATTTTCTTGATTTGCGCGTAGTTGGGCAATTCCTGGTTGATGGCCGGGAGCATGTCTGTGATGCGCTTCTTGAATTCGCTGCGCGTCATGCCGTCCAGCTCACCCTGGTGCCAGTCCGGATAGATAAGGGCGGTGAGGCCGCCGTCATCCTCGACGACCAGGGAATCTACCACATAGGTGAAGTTGTTGATGGTAGCCTCCAGTTCCTCCGGATAGATGTTCTGGCCGGAGGGGCCCAGGACCATGCACTTGGAGCGGCCACGCAGGAACAGGTAACCGTCCTGGTCCAGTACACCCATGTCGCCCGTGCGGAACCATCCGTCCTCCGTGAAGGAATCGCGTGTGGCATCCGGGTTCTTGTAATAGCCCAGGCACACATTGGGGCCTTTTACCTGCACCTCGCCGGGGATATTCCGCGGGTCCGGGGAACTGATCCGAATTTGCATACTCTGCACCGCCCGACCGGCACTGCCCACCTTTACCTTGTCCCAATGGGCATAGCAGATGATGGGAGCGCATTCCGTCATGCCATAGCCCACCGTGTAATGAAAGCCGATGGAATGCAGGAACTTCTCCACTTCCGGGTTGAAAGCGGCGCCTCCCAGGATGACTTCCTCGAACTTATCGCCGAAAGCATGTGTCAGTTCCGTGCAGAACTTTTTCTTGATTTCCGCGCCCAGGATGGGGATACGGCGATAGTATTTGGTTTTATCGACAAGGGGCTTGAGCTTGTTCTTGTACACCTTCTCCATCACCAGCGGCACGGCGATGATAATATCCGGGTGGATATCGCTGAAAGCCTGCATAATGATTTTTGGCGAAGGGACACGGCTGAGGAAATGGACATGCATGCCGATGGAAATCTCGAAGAGGAATTCGAACATCATGCCGTACATGTGGGCCGAGGGCAGCATGGCCACGACGTTCATGCCGGCCTTGAGCATGGGGCAGGCTTCCTCCCGGGCGAACTGGATGTTGGAACAGATGGCACGATAAGGAATCATCACCCCCTTGGAGAAACCGGAAGTGCCGGAAGTGTAGTTGATGATAGCCAGTTCCTCCGGACTGTCCTCATAATAATTGAGATCTTCCGGCTCAAAATTATTGGGATAGCGGTGGCCGAATTCCTCGTTCAGGTGTTCGCGCACATAGGCCAGGTCGGCTGATGCGGCATACAGGAATTTGAAGTTATTGATTTGGACCACGACGGCCAGGTCCGGCATTTCGTCGATGACCAGCCCTTCCCAGATGACCTCGTCCACGAACAGGACGCGGGCCTCCGAATGATTCACGAGGTAGTGTATATTTCCGGGTTTGAATTCGTGCAGGATGGGGACGGCGACGGCACCATAGGTAAGGGCCGCCATAAAACTCACGCCCCAGTTGGCCTGGTTACGGGAGCAGATGGCCACTTTGTCTCCTTTCTTAAGACCGCACTGCTCAAAGGCGATATGCAGTTTAGCAATACGCCGGGCCACATCCCTGAATGCCAGGGTCATACCCTGGTAATTGGTGAGGGCAGGCCTGTCCCAGTTGCGGACGAAACTCTCTTGCAGTGTTTTGTTAACGGATTTGAATTCCATATCTTTCAGGTAGGTTTAGTTCAGTTTAAAGTCCCGCGTGCGGCCGTCGTAGCATTCGGCCGACACACCCTTGGAGGTGGGAGTGAGCACGGCATCCGGCTTAATCATCTTGCCGCCCTCCTCCTTGGTGAGCGTCTCCCCTCCCTCGAAGGGATAAATGAGCGTGCGGACCGATGTACGCACAGCCCAGAAGCGCTTACCCTTAACTTCCAGCAGTTCCGGCAGGTTCTTGACGGTTTCCGGCGCCTTGATGCCCAGCCAGCCTTCCGGCTTTTGGCCGTGCAGGTTGTAGCGTTCCAACGAGTTGTCCGTATGGAGTACCATGACGGTGTAACCGCCGGCTCCGGTGAAGTCATAGGCGTCCGGTCCCAGCAGCACCGGTTTGGGCAGATTCACCGGGAAGCCGTTTACCCAATGGCCCAGCCGGTCCAGCAGCCACAGCTTGGAGCCGCCGCAGAACAGGAACTGTATCTTTTTATTGTTGTAATAGTCGATGCATTGCACACGGCCGCAGAGGGTTTCCTTGAACGGGATACCCCAGACGCCCTTGCCATTTTCGTCGTTCAGACAGATGGAGCCGTGCGTATTCTGATATAAGTAATTGGTTTTGCCGGTGGTATAATTGACCACAGGGAACAGGCCCGTGGGAACCACCACAACCGTATCCCGCTCCAGCACTTGCACCTTGGTGCCCTTAAGGGCGCGGGTGTCTACGCGCAGGCGGAAAGCAGGCCGTTCCCCGGACAAATCCAGGGAAGCAGTGGAAGGAGCGAAACCGGCGCCGCGGACAAAGTTTTGCAGCGGCGTAGCCAGGTTGGCAGAGAACAGTTGTGCGGCAATTTCCGGCGCATCCGAGAAGGAGGCGTAGCACACAAAGCCGTCGGGAAGATCCACCGAAGCATCTGACAGCCGGTTTTTAAGGCTGTAATCCAGGAACGACTTGTCCGCGAACATGCGCACGGTAGGCAGGTCCGAATACACCGTCCAGCGGGAATTGATGGAAGCACAGGTGGTGTCCACCACATCAAACTCTTCTCCTAACAGCAGGGCCAGGCAACCATGATACGGGTTGGAGCGTTCTTTGCCCAGTTTTTGGTCTTTGGCAGAGTGGACCAGCAGGACCTCCCGCTGAACGCCGTCCTCCCCCGTGAAGGAAGCGCTGACCACTTCCTTGGGCTGCAAGGCCTGGAACCAGGCTTCCGGGGTTAACGGGCGACCATCCTTAGACTTGATAGCCTTGTTGTATTTGGCCAGGCGGCCGCAACCATCTTCAAAGCTGCGGCGGGCCGCAAGCAAAGCGTCGGCATCGGTCACCGGAATGGAGATGGCGGTACGGGTGTAATACGGAAGCACGTCCGGGAATTCCGGGCGGGCCACCGGCGTGTTTTGGAAGGCGCGGAAATAACTGCCGGGAGCTTCCCCGGGAAGGGCGGAACCCTTGAGCATGATATGGTCTTTATCGGCCTCCTGGAAACTCCAGGCGCTCCATGCCGTAAGGTCTTTCACGAAAGTGGTATAGGACCGATAAGCCGTTCCGCCATAGGTTTGCACCAGTTTGCCGGCCTGCGCATGGGAAAGGAAGATAACAGCCGGACCGGAGACGCCACGCACGAGGTCCTGCAGGTGACGCACACCCAGAATGGACGTTTCCTCATCCATATGACGCACGGCGGCGTTGATGAAGGTTTCCGAGCGGGAGGCCAGCAGGAACCCGTCTTTTTCCAGTGTTTTGAGTCCGGCTTTTGCAGCCAGTACCAGGACGATTGAATCGGCCGGGACAGCCTCTGCTGCGACCAGCGGAACCAGGGAGCCGCTATTATGCAGGGAAACTGCCACACGCTTACGGCCCAGGGACGACAGGAAGTTCATGAAATCCTTGTTGCCGGGCGCCAGGAAGCCCTGGACAAAACCGGTAGAGTCTGCCATGAACCGGGCGGCCTTGGAAGAACCATCAAAGACCATGACGGCGTTGGCGTCGGAGGGAATGGCTTTGAGAACAGACCAGCCGGCCGGTGCAGGCGCAGTGGTAGATACCTCACCAGGGGTGGTGCGATACAGGCGCACCACGGCCAAAACAATACCGGACAGCAAGAGTGCCAAGGCCACAACGGCCACAACTGTAGAACGTTTTCCCATATTATGCAAAGTTAAGTATATTTTTACAATTAGAAGGTATGTTTTTCATAAAATCTCTTTGTAACTTTGCACGGTTTTTAGAAGATGAAATGATGAGCAAGAAAGTAGTTACCTTTTTATGCGCGATGCTGCTGTGCCTGAGCGTTTTCAGCCAGGGGAAAGTGAGCACTCGCAAGTATATTCTGAACGATTTTTCAGACAAAATAACCCAAGTGGTTCTGAGCGGCAACGAGGTGCTGGACAGCGGTCTGCGCCAGGAGATTGTCAATTACTGGACCCTCTCCCCGTACGAGTTCTGCACCCAGGCGGAGTTTGAAGAACGCAAGACCCAGGACCTGTATTATTTCCTCATTCCTGCCGAGAGCCGCTTCAAGGGAGAAGAAGACCCCGGCGTCCTGTTCCTCACCCTGGTTAAGGGAGGCGAAACCGCCACGGAAGGCATCCAGGAAATGCATGAAATCATTTCCATTCCGCTGATGGCCGCCGCAGGTGGCAGCGGACGGGAACTGGTGTATCTGGGGCCCATCATCCAAGCCATCCAGGAGTTCACCCAGGAAGCCATGCAAAGCGAGAAAACCGCCTATAGCATGGACCATTGGTTCAACCGCTATTACCTCAAGGAAGGCAAAATGAAACAGATTTACCTGGCCGAGGATGACCTCTCGGAAAAAGTGACGGAAAAAGACCGCCAGCGCTACCTGGACGAGGACATCCACCTGTGCTCGGACGAAGAGGCGGACGAGGTATTCCTCAAAGGTCGATATCATACCCTCGTCAGCTATACGGTAGCCCCCTTCCTGCCCGAGAACAAGGCGTCCTACTGCTACAAGATGCTCTTCGACGCTGAATCGCACCGCCTGTTCTACTTCCACAAGCACAAAATCACGGAAAAGACCGGCGTCGGTTTCACAACAGCCGATCTTAAGCGCCTGGCCCTTACCCGATGAAAAGCGGCGTCAGTAAAGAAGGCGTCCGCTATGCGGTGCGCCAGAGCGGACGGTCGGTGGCCTATTGCGCCCTCACCATCGGCAGCGGCACCCGCAACGAAGGCAAGTACCCTGCCGGCATCGCCCATTTCGTGGAACATACCCTGTTCCGAGGCACCAAGCGCAAAAGCGCATCGGTCATCAGCGGTTATCTGGACCGGCTGGGCGGCGAGCTGAATGCCTACACTACCAAGGAGGAAATCGTCCTGCATGCCACCGTGCTCAAGGAAGACCTGGGCAAGGCAGCCCGCCTGCTGTTCGAACTGGCCACGGAGGCCACGTTCCCGGACAAGGAAATCGAGACGGAACGCGGCGTGGTACTGGACGAAATCATCTCCTACAAGGACAATCCCGCGGAGGACGTATACGACCGCTTCGAGGAACTCCTTTTTGCCGGTCATCCCCTGTCGACACCCATCCTGGGCACGCAGGCATCGGTAAAAAAGATTACCCCCCAGATGCTCCGCGACTTTGTGCGGGAGCAGTTCGTCCCGGAAAAAATGGTTTTTACGGTCGTTGCCGATATAGAAGAGGCCAAGCTCGAAAAACAGGTTTTGAAACTGATTGATTATGTCTTTTCACAAGGTCATTGACAAGCGGCACCACGAGGTGAATGCGGTGATCGGATGCCTGGCGCCGTCCCTGTATGAGACGCCGGACCGGCTGGTGTGCGCCATGCTGGCCGGAATTCTGGGCGGGCCGGCCTCCAACTCCCTGCTCAACAAAGAATTACGCGAGAAACGGGGCTGGGTGTACGGCATCGAATGTTCCTATACGCAGTATGCCGATTCCGGCGTGCTGGCCATCACTTTCGGCTGCGACAAACCCAACCTGGACGATTGCCTGGAGGCCATCCGGAAAATCCTGGTGCGGCTATGCGAAGTCCCTTTCACGGATACGCAGCTCAAGGCTTTTCGGAAACAGTTGCTGGGCCAGTTGGCCATCAGCTCCGAGTCCGGGGAGGCCCAGTGCCTGTCCATGGGAAAAAGCATGCTCTCCTGGGGAAAGGTCTTATCGTCCCAGGAAACCCGTAACCTGCTGGAAGCCATCACCCCCGCACAAATACAAGACATGGCCCGAAGGCTCTTCGACCCGGACCATTTGTCTTCTTTGATTTATCTGTAAGGAGATACACTCGGCCTACGGCCTCGGTATGACAAGCAAAAAAAGCTAGTTAGCGACTTCGCATAAGACTAGTTAGCGACTTCACAAAGGAACTTAATGCGCACCAGGCGAATTTCTTCTTCCGAATAATCGCTGCCGAGGGCCTTGATGGCATCGGCCAGGGAGTCTGACTCCGCTTCCTCCTTGAACCAGTCGTAGATTTCCTCCACCACTTCCGGGTCCAGTTCCTCCTCGATGTAATAGTTGATATTCACCTTGGTACCCGTGGACACGATGGCTTCGATTTCCGAGAGTAAGTCATTCATGTCCAGGCCTTTGGAGGATGCGATATCCTTCAGGTCCAGTTTGCGGTCGATGGACTGGATGATGAACACCTTGTTGCCGGATTTGGCCGTGACGGACTTTACTACGAAGTCGTCCGGACGCTCTATCTCGTTCTCCTCCACATAGCGGGCGATGAGTTCCACGAAGGGCTTGCCGAATTTCCGGGCCTTGCCCTCCCCTACGCCCTGGCACTTCTCCGAGAGTTCCTTTTCCGTGAGCGGATATACGATGGTCATGTCCTCCAGAGACGGGTCTGAGAAGATAATCCAGGGCTGCAGGCCCATCTTGCGCGCCAGGTCCTTGCGAAGGTCTTTGAGCATGGCCAGCAGGACAGGGTCTCCCCCGCCACCGCCGTGCGCTGCGCCGGAGATGTCATCGTCTTCATCGTCCTCCCCTTCCGAGAAGGTGCGGTCCTCTACCAGCAGGACTTCGTAAGGATGCTGGAAGAACTTCCGGCCTTCCTCCGTAACGGAGATGAGGCCGTAATTTTCGATATCCTTGTCCAGGAAATGGAGGATGAGCCCCTGGTGGATGACCGCCGCCCAGAAGCGGACGTCGTGGTCTTTTCCGGCGCCGTATAAGGCGAGTTTATCGTGATGATAGGACTTGATCATGGCGTTGGGAACGCCGGCAAGGATGCCCGAAAGGTGCTCCAGCTTGAAGTGTTCCGGCAAGGTTTCAATCAGCTCAATCACCAGCGCCATTTCCTCCCGGCCGTCGAAACGGGCCTTGGGATGCAGGCAGTTGTCGCATGCGCAGCAGTTATCGAGAGGATAATCCTCGCCGAAGTAATTGAGCAGCAGCTTGCGGCGGCATTGGCTGGACTCTGCGTACGCCACCGTTTCCTTGAGGAGTTGCTTGCCGATCTCCTGTTCCGCCACCGGCTTGCCCTGCATGAACTTTTCCAGTTTCTGGATGTCCTTGTAGCTATAATAAGTGATGCACAGGCCTTCCTGTCCGTCGCGGCCGGCACGGCCGGTTTCCTGGTAGTAACCCTCTATGCTCTTGGGGATATCGTAATGGATGACAAAACGCACGTCCGGTTTGTCGATGCCCATGCCGAAGGCGATGGTGGCTACGATGACGTCGATTTCCTCCATCAGGAACTTGTCCTGGTTCTCCGCGCGGGTTTTGGCATCCAGGCCGGCGTGATACGGAAGCGCCTTGATGCCGTTGATGGACAGCATCTGGGCCAGTTCTTCCACCTTTTTGCGGCTGAGGCAATAGATAATGCCGGACTTGCCGGGATGCTGGCGGATGAAACGGATGATATCCTTTTCCGGCTCCACCTTATCCCTTACCTCGTAGTAAAGATTGGGCCGGTTGAAGGACGATTTGAACACGACGGCATCCTGGATGCGAAGGTTCTTGAGGATGTCGCTCTGGACCTTGGGCGTGGCCGTAGCCGTGAGCGCAATAACGGGGGCTGGCTGGATTTCCTCGATGATGGAGCGGATTTTCCGGTATTCCGGACGGAAATCGTGCCCCCATTCGGAAATACAGTGCGCTTCATCGACGGCATAGAAAGAAATTTTGATTCCCTTCAGCAGGGCGATATTTTCCTCCTTGGTGAGCGATTCCGGAGCAACATACAAAAGTTTGGTACGCCCGGACATGAGGTCCTCCTGCACTTCCGCAATTTGGATTTTGGAGAGAGATGAGTTCAGGAAGTGTGCGATACCGCTGTCCTCCGCCTCGAAGCCCCGGATAACGTCCACCTGGTTTTTCATGAGGGCGATAAGGGGCGATATTACGATGGCCGTGCCGTCCATCACCAACGCCGGCAACTGATAGCAGAGCGACTTGCCGCCACCGGTGGGCATGAGCACAAATGCATTGTTCCCGCCTACCAGATGCTGGATGATCTGCTCTTGATCGCCCTTGAAGGCATCGTAGCCGAAGAAGGTTTTAAGTTTTGCCTGTAAAACGGCGGGATCCACAGCCATAGTTATAGCGTTTAGTGTTGCAGGCTCAATTTACGCATTATTTCCGAGACGGCCAAAAAAAAATCAAAATTATGTTTTTAAAATTTTTATGCGTAAATTTGCAGGCTAAGCGCCAAGCGCTTTTAATTTGAAACAAACGCTAAAAACAAAGTAATATGAAATTCGCAAAACTTTTTGCCGCCATTGCTACCGCTTCCGTGCTGGTAATGGCTTGCGACTCTCCCAAGGTGGAGGGTTCCAAAGAAGTGCGTGACCTGCTCCCTACCAAGGGCCAGGTGGACACCACTTCCTATCTGCTGGGCGTAAACTTCGGTCTGGTAATCACCCAGAACGGTTTCGGCGACCTCAACATGGCCCAGGTGGAAAAGGGTATGAAAGACGCTCTTAACGCCAAGGAAGGCCAGCCCATGGATTCCGTGTTCGTAAAGCAGTTCAAGATCAACCCTGCCGATATGAACATGATCATCAACTCCTACCTCCAGAAGCGCACCGCTTACGAAGGCGCCCTGAACAAGGAGAAAGGTGACAAGTTCCGCAAGGAATTCTACGCCAAGAACAGCGCCGACTCCACCGCTTCCGGTATCGTTTACCTCATCGCCGATTCCGGCAGCGAGGTCCGTGCCACCAGCGACCGCGACACTGTGAAAGTGAACTATCGTGGTACCCTCATCGACGGTAAGGAATTCGACAAGAACGAAGGCATCACCTTCCCGCTCAACCGCGTTATCAAAGGTTGGACCGAAGGCATGAAGCTCGTGGGCGAAGGCGGCAAGATCACCCTCGTGATCCCTGCCAACCTGGCTTACGGTGAGCGTGGTCCCCGTGACATCGGCACCAACTCCACCCTTATCTTCGACGTTGACCTCCTGGAGGTTCACCCGTACGTAGAGAAACCCGCCGAAACTCCCAAGAAGAAGTAAGTCATGGCACTGGAACTGGAAGGAACGCTTCGTCAGAAGTTGGGCGTACAGTCCGGCACGTCGGCCCGCGGCCAGTGGGCCAAGCAGGAATTCATCCTGGAATTCCCGGACGGCAATTTCACCGCCCAGGCCTGCTTTACCGCATGGGGGCAGGACAAAGTAGCGGAGCTGGACAAGTATCAGGTGGGTGACAAAATCAAGGTCTCGTTCAACCTGAAGGCCCGCGAGTACAACGGCCGCTGGTACAACGACCTGCAAATCTGGCGGATCTCCCCTGCGGGAGCCGCCGCCCCGGCAGCCGCCCCTGTGGCCAGCGCCCCTGTCGCCCCTGCTTATGAGGCCCCGGCCCATACCCTGGACGATATGCCCGCCGAACCGGAAGCAGAAGACCTCCCGTTCTAAAATTTACACACACTAATGAAAAACCTTCGGTGAAAGCCGGAGGTTTTTTGTATATTTGTAGGCTATGACAAATTTAGGATATAACAACCGCTGGGTCCGGCTCATCAAAGACGTCATCTTTGTGGGGCTTTCCTGCTGGATCATCGCCCAAAAGAGTGTCTTGACCGTCATTGTAGGCGTCCTGGGACTGGTATGGTATGGCCGCGACGCCTGGTATCAGATCAAGGCCCTGTGGCAGGAAAAGACCTACAAGGCCCCGCCCCGTCCGCAGAAGGACGCCCCCACCACCCAGCCCCCCGCAGAGGACAAAATCACCGTTACCGACCTCACGGATGCCAAAGAGGTGGATTTTGAAAAGGAATAGTCCATGATTCCGAAGGAGACAGTAGACCTTATTCTGGACACCGCCCGGGTAGAAGAGGTGGTGGGAGACTTCGTGACGCTCAAGCGCCGCGGCTCCAGCTATGTGGCCTGCTGCCCCTTCCATAATGAAAAAACGCCTTCCTTCCATGTAACCCCTGCCAAGGGCATCTACAAATGCTTCGGCTGCGGCAAGGCCGGCAGCGCGGTAGGTTTTGTGATGGATTACGAGCACATGACCTACCCGGAAGCCCTGCGCTATCTGGCCCGGAAATACAATATCGAGGTTAAGGAAGAGGAAGAGAGTGCCGAGCAAATCGCCGCCCGTCAGCGCAGCGAGAGCCTCATGGCCGTGAGCGAATTTGCCCGGACGTTCTTCTGCGACCAGCTGCAAAGCCCGGAAGGCAAGGCCGTGGGTTATCGCTATTACCGCAACCGCGGCATCGAGGACACCACCATCAAACAGTGGAGCCTGGGCTGGGCTCCGTCGGGAAAAACCGCCCTGGTGGATGCCGCCCACGCCGCCGGTTACAAAGACGAATACCTGGTAGCGGCAGGCCTCGCCGTTCAGCAGGACAATGGCCAGCTGGTCGATAAGTTCCGCGAACGCGTGATGTTCCCCATCCACTCCGTGAGCGGACGTGTCATCGCCTATAGCGGCCGCACGCTCAAAGCGGATAATCCGGCCAAGTACGTCAACTCACCGGAAACGGAAATCTACATCAAGAGCCGCAACCTGCTGGGCATCTACTTCGCCAAGAGCCAAATCGCCAAGGCGGACCGGTGCATCCTGGTGGAAGGCAACGTGGACGTGGTGATGATGCACCAGATGGGCATCACCAACGTAGTGGCCTCCTGCGGCACGTCGCTCACGGAGGAACAAATCCGGCTCATCGGCAAGTTCACCCAGAACATCACCATCATGTACGATGGCGATAAAGCCGGCCTGCATGCCGCCATCCGTGCCATCAGCCTCATCCTCCGGGAAGGCATGAATCCGCGCGTGGTGTTCCTTCCGGACGGGGACGATCCGGACTCCTTCTCCCGCAAGCATACGCTGGAACAGATTCAGGCGTTCATCGAAGAGCACGAGCAGGACGGCATTGTCTTCAAGACGGACCTCATGCTTTCGGAAGCGGGAGACGACCCGCTCAAGAAAGCCAACCTGATTAACGAGATTGCCGATACGGTGGCGGAGATTCCGGACGCCATCAAACGGCAGGTTTACGTGGAAACCGTAGCCCGCCGCTTCGAGATTGAGTCGGACATTATCCAGGAACGCGTCCGCAAAACGCGGGAAAAGTTGCGCAAGGAAGCGCCTGTGCGCGGAAGGCGGGAGATGCCCGATCAGGTCGGGCATGACGGGGCACTGGTCGGGCATGACGGAACTCAAGTCGGGCTTGACGGAGAGGCGTCATTGCCGGCCCAGACCGGCAATCTCCCCCGGCAGGTGCAAAAGCGGGAACAGATCCTGGAGCCTTCGGAGCGGGAGCTGCTCCTGTTCATCCTGCAGTATGGCCGCACTCCCCTGCAGTTCGAATCGGACTCGGAGTTTTATGACGAAGAAGGCGCCCAGACGGTGGCGGAATTCATCGACGCTGCGCTGGGAACGGACAACATCCAATTCGCCAACCCCGCCTATGAAGCCACCTACCAGGCCTATTTCACCCTGTACGACCAAGGGCTGGAGCAGGACGATATCGTCAAGAATCTCCTTAATGGGGAAAACCGGGAAATTGCAACTGTAGCGGCAGACCTTGCCACGGAGAAATACGAGATTACCGTCCACAACTTCTCCGAGGCCCTCACCACCACGGATTCCTGGCTGGTAAATTACGTACCCAAGGCCATCCTGGTGTACCACGACAAACGCATCAGCGCCCGTCAGTTGGAGATTAAGCAGGAGCTGAACACTCCCGGCCTGTCGCAGGAGGACATGTTGTCCCTGCTGGGCCAGCTGGGCAAACTGAACGAGATTAAGAAAACCATCAATATCAAACTTGGAAGAATAAAGAAATGAGTTACAAGAGAACCCTCGTGACCTGTGCGCTTCCGTACGCCAACGGTCCCGTCCATATCGGCCATCTGGCCGGTGCTTATATTCCCGGAGACATCTATGTCCGCTACCTGCGCATGCGTGGCGAGGACGTGGTGTTCATCTGCGGCAGCGACGAGCACGGCGTGCCCATCACCATCAAGGCCCGCAAGCAGGGCGTAACTCCGCAAGATATTGTGGACCAGTACCATAAGGTGATGAAAGACGCCTTCACGGGCCTGGGTATCAACTATGATATTTACTCCCGTACCACCTCCAAGGTGCATGAGAAAAACGCGTCGGAATTCTTCCGCAAACTGTACGACGACGACAAGTTCATCACCAAGGAGACGGAGCAGTACTACGACGAGGAAGCCAAAACCTTCCTGGCGGACCGATACATCACCGGCACCTGCCCCAAGTGCGGCAACCCGCATGCCTACGGCGACCAGTGCGAGAAGTGCGGCTCCACGCTGAGCCCGGAAGAACTCATCGACCCTAAGAGCGCCCTTTCCGGCGCCACCCCCAAAAAGGTGAAAACAAAGCACTGGTACCTTCCGCTTGACCAATACGAGCCCTGGCTGCGGGATTGGATCCTGGAACAGCACAAGGAGTGGAAAACCAACGTGTACGGCCAGTGCAAGAGCTGGCTGGACGGTGGCCTGCAGCCCCGTGCCGTATCGCGCGACCTGGACTGGGGCGTGCCCGTTCCGGTAGAGGGTGCGGAAGGCAAGGTGCTGTATGTTTGGTTCGATGCCCCTATCGGCTATATTTCCAACACGCAGGAACTCCTGCCCCAGAGCTGGGAGAAGTGGTGGAAGGACCCGGAGACGCGCCTGGTGCATTTTATCGGCAAGGACAATATCGTGTTCCACTGCATCGTGTTCCCGTCCATGCTCAAGGCCTATGGGGACTATATCCTGCCGGACAATGTGCCTTCCAACGAGTTCCTGAACCTGGAGGGCGATAAAATTTCCACGTCCCGTGGCTGGGCCGTGTGGGTGAACGAATACGAGGACCTGTTCCCCGGGCAGGAGGACGTGCTGCGCTACGTGCTTACGGCCAACGCACCGGAGACCAAGGACAACGACTTCACCTGGAAGGATTTCCAGAGTCGCAACAACAGTGAACTGGTGGCCATCTTCGGCAACTTCGTGAACCGCGCCGTGGTGCTTACGCACAAGTATTTCGGCGGGGCCGTTCCGGCCAACCTGAAGCCGGAGTCCATCGACGCAGAGACGCTTGCCGCCGTAAAACCTTGCAAGGAAGCCCTGGAGAAATATGTGGAGACGTTCCACTTCCGTGAGGCCTTGAAGGAGGCTATGAACATTGCCCGTATCGGCAATAAATACATTTCCGATATGGAGCCCTGGAAGGTGGCCAAGGAAGATATGGACCGCACGGCCAGCATCCTGTACACCTGCCTGCAGCTGTGCGCGGACCTGGCCATCGCCTTTGAGCCGTTCACTCCGTTCAGCGCAGAGAAACTGCGTGGCATCCTGCGGGTGGGCATCAACGCCGGTACGGACCACCGCGCCGGAGAAGGCACCCCGACGGAGAACTTCTACAAGCCCGGTGAGGGCAAGGCCGTGCATACCGTCCCTTCTGTCATACCGAGCGAAGCGAGTGTATCTCTCATCCTGGACTGGTCCATGCTGGGCGCCGCAGAACTCCTGCCGGCCGGCCACCAGCTGGGTGAAGCCGTGCTGCTGTTCCAGAAGATTGAAGACAGCGTAATCGACGCGCAAATCGCCCGCCTGGAGACCATCAAGGCCGAGCGTGAAGCGGCAGAGGCTGCCCGCGCCGCAGAGGAAGCCGCAAAGAAGGTGGAACCGCAGAAAGCGGAAGTGACCTTCGACCAGTTCGGTGCCATGGATATCCGCACGGCCACCGTGCTGGCTGCGGAAAGGGTGCCCAAGACGGACAAGCTGCTCAAGCTCACCATCGACACGGGTATTGACCAGCGTACCATCGTCTCCGGCATTGCAGAATACTACAGCCCGGAAGACATGGTGGGCAAACAGATTTGCATCCTTGCCAACCTGGCCCCGCGCGCCATCCGTGGCATCGAGTCCAAGGGTATGATCCTCATGGCCAAGCAGGGCGATGGAAAAATGCGCTTCATCACCCCGCAGGAGGCCGTAACTAACGGAGCACAAATCGGTTAACAATTATGGATAAGCAAGATGAAAGCCATGGCCTCTCCTTTTTGGAGAGCATGAGCCAGGACAAAATCCGTCACGACATGCTGCAAGCCAGCAACCACGGACAGCCGTCGCTGAATCCGCACTTGGATGTGGCGCCGGAAGTAGCGGCTGCTTTGGCTGTCGGCAGACCTGTCGTGGCGCTGGAAAGCACCATTATTTCCCATGGCATGCCTTATCCGCAGAACGTGGAAACGGCACTGCGGGTGGAGGCGGCTATCCGCGCCTGCGGGGCCGTTCCGGCCACCATCGCCATCCTTGGCGGACGACTCAAGGCGGGCTTATCGGCCAGCGAAATTGAACACCTGGGGTCCATGGGACGCGCCGTTGCCAAGGCTTCCCGCCGGGACCTGGCCATGCTGGTTGCCCGGAAGGCCGATGGTGCCTGCACCGTAGCCACCACCATGATTATCGCGGCCATGGCCGGCATCAAGGTGTTTGCCACGGGCGGTATCGGCGGTGTACATCGCGGAGCAACTGAGACGATGGATATTTCCGCCGACCTGGAGGAACTGGCCCGTACGCCGGTCATGGTTATCTGCGCCGGAGCCAAGGCCATCCTGGACCTTCAGCTCACCCTGGAATACCTAGAAACCAAGGGCGTACCTGTCATCGGCTACGGCACGTCCGAACTGCCGGCATTCTATACGCGTACCAGCGGGCTTTCCGTGGATTATCGGGTCGATACTCCGGAGGAGCTGGCGGCTGCTTTCCGCACCCAGTGCGACCTGGGCCTGGGCGGCATGCTGGTGTGCAACCCCATCCCCGAGGCCTATGCCATGGACCCTGCGCGGGTGAACGCGGCTATCGACACCGCTCTGGCTGAATGCAAAGCGCAGGGCATTCACGGCAAAGAGATTACGCCCTTCCTGCTGGCCCGTGTGTGCGAACTCACCGGCGGGGATTCCCTCGCCGCCAACATTGAACTGGTTCTGAATAACGTCCGGCTGGCCGCCCGCACCGCTGCCTGCCTGTAAACCCGCCCTTTGGCGCGTGATCGCTTATTAACTGATATTCAGCTACTTACAATATAATCCTCGTTCAATTTTTGAACGAGGATTATTATATAACCATCTGTCAGTCAATATGTTAGCTATCACGAAGCTAATTATACACGCTGTGACAGTTAAGTGATTGATTATTACTCACTTACACAACAATCCTCGTTCGAAAATCGAACGAGGATTAGTATATAAGTGACTGTATTACAAGCTGTTAGTTGTCACCCGCCTATTTGCTAAGATTGATAAACGGGAGGGCGTTGGAGCCGTTGTAGGTGGGCAGTTTGCCGTCCCACTTCTCGATGGCGTACTGCTGCACGATGAGGCCGTTGAGGGAAGCGGCCACCACACGGTTATAGTAGGCTTCACCGTCACCCTGGATACGCTGCGCTTCCGCCTGACCTTTGGCCTTGGCAATGGCAATCTTGGCCTCGGCTTCCGCCTCTTTCACCTTGTTCTCCGCCTTCAGTGCGTTCTGCACGGCCTCGTTCTTTGCATTAATAGCTGCGGTAAGCGATGCCGGCGGGTCGATCTTGGTGGTAAACTCCCGAACAATAAACCCTTCCTGGTTCATGGACTCGTCCAGGCGGGCGCGGACCTCGCTCTCGAACTTGGCACGGTTGGCCATCAGTTCGTCCGAGGTGTAATTGTTGGCGCAGGTACGATAGGCTTCGAAAATACAGGTGTTGATGTAGCCCATCTCCAGTTCCCGCACGGGCTTACGGTATTTCACGAAGATATCCACAGCCTTGGATTCGTCAATCTGATAGGCCAGAGTAGGAGTCATGGAGAAGATGGCGGCATCCTTGGGGTTCACCGTGAAAGGTTCATAGGTAACACGCTGAATGTAAGTAGGATACTGGAAAATGCTCTCCGTAATGGGGTTGTACCACACCCAACCCCGGCAGGTGCCTTCCACACCGCCGCGCAGCTGCGCATTAGAGCTCCACTTCTTGAATTTGATGCCCACCGAAGCGGAGTCGATGGTGGTGCAGCAGGATGCCATCACAAAAATTACCAGGACAGTGGAGAGGAGGGCAATCCAGGACGATTTGGCAAGTTTACTTTTCATATCACAAATTTTTTAATATAATACCTTATTAAGGAACAGGGCGTGGCCGGGGACGGATTCGCCGGCGTCGCCGCGGGTTCCGGAGGCGATGAGCTCCGCCACCCACTCCGGGCTGTGTTTCCCCCGCCCCACTTCGATGAGCGTCCCCACCGTCGCCCGTACCATATTCCGGAGGAACCGGTCTGCCGCAATTCTAAAATACCAGTAATTTCCCTCGGAAGAGGGTATGGTATCGCAAACCGCCTCCGGCCGAGGGTGGCCATGGGTTTGCGACACCACACCCTCTTCCGATAAAATTTGTACATGAGACGGAGTGTAGGGTGCCCAGAAGGCGTCATAGACGGTGCAGATGGAGGTTTTGTTATCGCCGCCTGTTTTTTCGAAGCAGGAAAAGTCGTGTGTGCCCAGGAGGAACTGACAGGCGGCGTTCATGGCCTCGAAGTCCAATGAGGGATAGCCGCAAAGCCAGGATGTATTCCGCAAAAACGGGTCTTTTTGTCGATGAATGAAGTACGTATATTCCCGCCTGCGGGCGCTGAAACGAGCATGGAAATCGTCCGGAACCACAGACACCGAATGAACCACCACTTCGCGGGGCAGCATGGCATTTAATTTGTAGGTAAAATCGGATGCCTCGAAGGGAAGAATTCCGTCGTAATCGAAGTGGGCAATATAGCCAACAGCGTGAACGCCGGTATCCGTGCGGCCCGCCCCGGTAACGGGAACCGGACGCCCCAACAAACGGGACAACACACCCTCCAGGCACGCCTGGACTGACGGCGAGGAAGGCTGGATTTGCCAGCCGCAAAATGCCGAACCGTCGTATGATAGGCACAAAGAATAACGCATATGCAAAATTAGTAAAATATATGGAATCCGTTAACATCCGTGAATTAAACGAACGTATTCAAAAAGAGAGTTCCTTCGTGGACCTGCTCACCCTGGAGATGGGCAAAGTGATTGTAGGACAGAAACACCTGGTGGACAACCTGCTGATTGGCCTGCTCAGCGGCGGCCACATCCTGCTGGAAGGTGTACCGGGCCTGGCCAAAACCCTGGCCATCAATACCCTGTCCAAAGCCGTGGATGCCAAATTCAGCCGCATCCAGTTTACCCCGGACCTGCTTCCGGCGGACGTCGTGGGTACGCTCATCTACTCCCAGAAAAACGAAAGCTTCGAGGTCCACAAAGGCCCCATCTTCGCCAACTTTATCCTGGCCGATGAAATCAACCGTTCCCCGGCAAAGGTGCAAAGCGCCTTGCTGGAAGCCATGCAGGAGCACCAGGTCACTATCGGCGAAAATACTTTCAAACTGCCGGAACCGTTCCTGGTGATGGCCACCCAGAACCCCATCGAGCAGGAAGGCACTTATCCCCTGCCGGAAGCCCAGGTGGACCGTTTCATGCTCAAGGTAGTGGTCTCCTATCCTAAAAAGGACGAGGAACGCCAGATTATCCGCATGAACAACGCCGGCACCTTCCCCAAGGCCCAGGCCGTCGTAAAGCCGGAGGACATCCTCCGCGCCCGCGAGGTGGTGAAAGACGTTTACATGGACGAAAAAATCGAACGCTACATCGTGGATATCGTCAATGCCACCCGTACGCCCGGCGAATATGGCCTGAAGGAACTGGACAACTTCATTTCCTACGGCGGTTCCCCGCGTGCCAGCATCTCCCTGGCCATGGCGTCCAAGGCCTATGCCTTCATCAAACGCCGCGGCTACGTGATTCCGGAAGATGTCCGCGCCGTGTGCAACGAGGTGCTGCGTCACCGTATCGGACTTACGTACGAGGCTGAGGCAGAGAATGTTACGCCCGAACAGATTATCGAGAAGATCATTAACGCAGTCATTGTTCCATAAGGAGATACGCTCAGCCCTTCGGGCCTCGGTATGACCATTTCTGTCATTCCGAGCGAAGCGAGAGAATCTCAAGTTATGACACCAGAGGAATTAATCAAGAAAGTCCGCAAGATTGAGATCCGGACCAAAGCGCTGAGCCACCAGATTTTTGCCGGTGAGTACCATTCTGCGTTCAAAGGACGCGGTATGGCCTTCAGCGAGGTGCGCGAATATCAGTATGGGGACGATGTCCGCAACATGGACTGGAACGTCACGGCCCGCATGAGCGCACCGTACGTGAAGGTATTCGAGGAAGAGCGCGAACTCACCGTGGTGCTGCTGGTGGACATTTCCCGCAGCGGCCTGTTCGGCACGCAAAGCAAGACCAAACGCGAGCAGATTGCGGAAATCGCCGCCACGCTCTCCTTCAGCGCCATCCTCAACAACGACAAAGTGGGCTGCATCCTGTTCAGCGACCGCGTGGAAAAATTCATCCCGCCGGCAAAGGGCCGCACGCATTTCCTGCACATCATCCGCGAAATGCTGGAATACGAGCCCCAGCACGACGGCACGGACATCGGCGAAGCCCTGCGCTACCTGACCAACGCCATCAAGAAAAAGTGCACCGCCTTTGTACTCAGCGACATGCTGGATACCAAGGCCGATGGCACCCCGCGCTACGAGGATGCGCTGAAAGTGGCCGTCAACCGCCACGACGTCTCCGTGATCCGCGTGAGCGACCCGCTGGAAAAACGCATCCCCAACGTAGGCCTCGTGCATGCCAAAGATGCGGAAACCGGTGCCTCGCGCTGGATCAACACCAGTTCGCGCAGTGTCCGGGCCGCCTATGAAAACTGGTTCCGCACCGCCACCAACACGGCAGACCGCCTGTTGCTCAAATACCAGGTAGACCATGTGGACGTGAGCACCAACGAAGATTACGTGCGCAGCCTCATGGCATTATTCCACAGAAGATGAAAACAAGACTCATCATACCCCTTCTCCTGCTTTCCGTCGCCGCCGGAGCAGAAGGTCTCCGCAAGGAAGCCGGAGAAGTTTTTCTGGAGCCGCTGCAAAAACGGGATTCCGTGCTGGTGGCAGACCAGTTCCGCTATGGCATCGAGCTTAAAGACATAGCGGAAGGCACTCCCCTGGCCCTCCCGGAAATCAAGACGGAAAAAGACAGTCCCCTCGAATTTGTGGGAGACTGGCAGCTGGATTCCGTGAAAGTAAAGAAAACGGGCCTCTATACCATCAAGGCCTCCCGCATCCTCACCACCTGGTTTGGCGGCACCTACGAGTTGCCGGACATTCCGGTACTGGTCGATGGCGACACCTTAATCTTTAAGGCGCCCGCAGAGCCGCTCGAGGTAAAAGAATTGCCGATGGACATGGAAACCTTCCAGGCCCACGACATCAAAGACCAGGTAAAGTTTCCCTACACCTTCAAGGAAGTAGCTCCCTGGGTGCTGGGCGCGCTGGTGGTCATCGGCCTCATTTACCTGCTCATCCAATGGCTCATCCACAGAAGGAGAGCCGTGCGGGAAAAGGAAGAGGCTGAACCGGCCCATATCAAGGCGCTGCGCAAGCTGGACCGCTACCGGGGCGATAAATTCTGGAAGGCAGACCAGCAAAAGCTCTTCTATTCCGGTGTCACCGATGCCCTTCGCGAATACATCGTGTCCCGCTATGGGGTCAGTGCCATGGAAATGACCACGGCAGAGATTTTTGCCGATCTCAAAGGCAGCGACATCCCGCCGGAGTTGTACGAGGAAATGAAGGCGCTCTTCGAACGCGCGGACTTTGTGAAATTCGCCAAGTACACCGCATCGCAGGAAGAAAACGCCCAGGTGCTGCCGCAGGCGATTGGCTTTGTGACTGCCACGTATCAACAGGAGATTGCCGGTCAAGCCGGCAATGACGAAAAGGAGGCATAATATGTATTTCGAGTATCCATACCTCCTGGGCCTGCTGGCCATCCCGGTGCTGCTGGTGCTCCGTTACCTTTATCTGGAATGGAAGAACCGGAAGGTGCACCTGCGGGTATCCAAGCTGGAAGCCTGGACCGCCGGCGGGCACTCCATTTTCGAGGTGCTCCGCCACGTTCCCTTCATCCTGCGCATCGCCGCGCTGAGCCTGCTCATCGTCGCCATCGCCCGGCCGCGCTCTTCCACACAGGTGGAAAGGGTGGATACGGAGGGCATCGACATCATGTTCACCATGGACGTGAGTACCAGTATGCTGGCCCGTGACTTTACGCCGGACCGCCTGAGCGCCGCCAAGGACATCGCCATCGAGTTCATTGCACAGCGTCCCAGCGACCGCATGGGTATTGTGGTATTTGCCGGCGAAAGCTACACCCAGTGCCCCCTGACCACGGACCGCGCCACCCTCATCAACCTGATGAAGGAAGTGCAGACGGACCTCATCGAGGACGGTACGGCTATCGGCAATGGCCTGGCCACCGCGGTTGCGCGCATGAAAGATTCCGACGCCAAGAGCCGCGTGGTCATCCTCCTGACCGACGGTGTGAATAATATGGGCGAAATCGACCCTTCCATGGCCACAGAGATTGCAAAAACCTATGGCATAAGGGTTTACACCATCGGCGTGGGTGCCAATGGAACCGCTCCCTACCCCGTGCAAACACCTTGGGGCATCGAGTTGCAGAACATCCCCGTAGAGATTGACGAAGCCCTGCTGCAGGGCATTGCCGATGGCACCGGCGGACGCTATTTCCGCGCCACCGACAACACCAAGCTGGCGGAGATTTACGCCGAAATCGGCCAGATGGAAAAGACCCGCACCTCGGTGGATTCCTTCCCCGTTTACAAAGATTTGTTTAAGAATTACGCGCTGGCAGCCCTGCTGTGCCTGCTTTTGGAGGTGCTGCTGCTCGCCATCATGAGGAGGTTACCGTAATGCTCATCTTCGCCGACCATCAATACTTGTATTTGCTGCTGCTTATTCCGGTATTCCTGCTGGGATATGCGGTGCTGCGCTACCTGCGCGGAAGGCGCGTGAAAGCCCTGGGAGACCCTGCCCTGGTGGAAGCGCTGATGCCTTCCCGTTCCCGCAGCAAGGGCTGGGTGCGCATGGGCCTGTTCTGCCTGGCCTTCGCCTTCTTTGTAGTGGGTCTGGCCCGGCCGCGTACCGGTGCCCGCCTGGCGGAGCGCAAGACCAAAGGCGCCGAGATTATCGTGGCGCTGGACGTGTCCAATTCCATGCTGGCGGAGGACTACTCCCCCAACCGCCTGGAACGCGCCAAACTGGCCATTTCCCGACTGACGGACCGTCTGCAGGAAGACCGTATCGGCCTGGTCATCTTTGCCGGAACATCCTTCGTGCAATTGCCGGTAACCACCGACTACGTGAGCGCCAAGATGTTCCTGAGCAGTATCGACACGGAGTCCATTCCCGTACAGGGAACGGCCATTGGAGATGCTATCCGTCTCTGTATCAAGAGTTTTAGCGCACAGAGCGAGAAGAGCCGTGTCATCGTGGTCATCTCCGACGGTGAGAACCACGAGGACGATGCCGTCGGGGCTGCCCGGCAGGCGTCGGAACTGGGTATCAAGGTCTATACCATCGGCGTAGGTTCTGCCGAAGGCCAGCCCATCCCCATGGACGGCGGCCTGCTGCGGGACAAGGACGGCGAGATTGTGGTCACCAAACTCAACGAGCAGATGCTCCGCGACGTAGCCAAGGCCGGCGGCGGCGCCTACATCCATGCGGGCGGCGAGGAATTCGGCCTGAATCCCATCATCCAGGACATCCGCCGGATGGAGGACGAAGAATTTGGCAGCGTGGTGTTCGAGGAGTACGACGAGCAGTACATGTACTTTTTCGGCGTGGCCCTGCTGCTGTTTGTCATCGAGATGCTTATCGGCGAGCGTAAACCCCGCCGCAAACTGTTTGAGGTATGAGGAAGTTTTTGTGCATAACCCTGGCGCTATGCTGCTCGGTGGCCGTTTTCGGTCAAAAGGCAGACCTTCGCAAAGGGAACCGGCAGTTCAAGAAGAAAGACTATGCCGCGGCCGATATCAGCTACCGCAAGGCGCTGATGCTGGACACGGCGTCCGTAGCCGCTCACTATAACCTGGCCAACAACCTGTATCGACAGGAAAACCTGGACGAGGCTGCCAAAAAACTGGACGACGTGCAGCTCACCGCCGGCGAGGAAAAATTCGCTGCCGATTATTATTTCAACCGGGGCGATGTAGCCGTAGCCCAGCAGGACTGGCAGACGGCCGTGAACATGTTCAAGGAGAGCCTGCGCCTGCGTCCGGAGGACCTGGAGGCGAAGGAGAATTACATCTACGCCCGCAACAAACTGATGGAACAGCAGCAAAACCAGGATCAGAACCAGAACAACGACCAGAATAACGATCAAAACCAGGACCAGAATCAGGACCAGAACAACGATCAGAATCAGGATCAAAATCAGGACCAAAATCAAGATCAAAACCAGAACCAGGATCAAAACCAGGACCAGCAGAATCAGCAACAGCAACAACAGCAACAACAGCAGCAGGACCAGCAGCAACAACTGAGTCCCCAGCAGGCGCAGCAGCTGCTCCAGGCCATCCAGGATAAAGAAAAACAGACCCAGGAAAAGGTGGATGAGAAGAAGGCCCAGGCCCTGAAGTCCCGCCAGAAGGAAAAGAATTGGTAGTATGAAACGACTATTCGCAATAATCCCCGCCCTGCTCGCCGTGCTCACCGCATGGGCACAGCCCAGCATACGGGTAGAAGTACACAACATCGTAGAACAGGACGAACGCTTCAACGTGGTGTTCGTGGTGGAAGGAGAACACTCGCCTTCTGACTTCCAGTGGGAAGCCGGGGACGATTTCACCGTGGTGTGGGGGCCGCAGAAAGGCTCCTCCACCAGCATCCAGATGATCAACGGGAAAACCACCCGTTCCTCCCAGACCTCCTACACCTACATCCTGCAGGCCCGCAAGACCGGCAACCTCACCATCCGTCCGGCCATGGCTAAGGTGAAAGGTACACAGGTGCAGTCCAATCCCGTGACCATCCAGGTGGTGGCCAGCGGAGCGGCCGCCTCCGGGCAGCAGGCCCAGCCGTCGCAGGGACAGTCCCAAGGCGCGCAGCAACAGGCCCAAACCGCCCGCGGGGAAAGTGACATCTTCATGCGGTTGACATTAAGTCGCAGTTCGGTGGTGGTGGGCGAACCCGTCACCGCCACCCTCAAAATCTATCATCGAGCCAACCTGGTGGGCTTCGAAAACGCCAAATTCCCTGCTTTCAAGGGCTTCTGGAGCCAGGAGGTGGAAACCCCGTCCAACATTGAGTTCCAGCGGGAACAGGTGGATGGTACCATGTACAATTCCGCCGTTCTGCGCCGATGGGTGCTCATTCCGCAAAAGGCCGGCGACCAGCCCATCGACCCGGCGGAAATCGTTTGCCTGGTCAACGTGCAGCGCCGCCGCAGCAGTTCCGGTTCCATCTTTGACGATTTCTTCGGGAACGACTATGTGACCACCCGCCAGCGGGTATCCACCAAGGCCGCCACCCTGCATGTGCAGGGCCTGCCTGCCGGGGCTCCGGCTTCCTTCGGCGGTGGCGTGGGTGATTTCAGCGTCAAGGCCAGCCTGAGCAAGGATTCCCTGAAGACGCACGATGCCGCATCGCTCCTGGTCACCGTTTCCGGTAAGGGTAACATCGCCCTGCTGGAGGCACCCAAGGTGAACTTCCCGCCGGACTTCGATGTGTACGACGTTAAGACCACCGTGAATACCGACAAGAGCGGCACCACGGGCAGCAAAACCTTTGAGTATCCGTTCATTCCGCGCAGCCACGGGGACTTTACCGTAGGCCCGCTCCTTTACAGTTTTTATGACGTGAAGCAGCGCAAATACGAGACCATTTCCACCCCTGCCCTGCCGCTGAAAGTAGCCCGTTCGGCTTCCGCCGGCGCCACGGTTTCCAACCAGGGAAACACCTTGGTGGTGGACCGCAAGGGAGTGAAGAACCTGGGAGAGGATATCCGCTTCATCCGCACCAAGACGCACCTGACGGAGCCCGGAGGCTTCGCGGTGTACTCCAAGGGCTGGTGGTTCAGCCTGCTATTCCTCCTGCTGGCCGGCGCAGGGTGCTGGCTGGGCTTCCGCAAAGCCGCCGCCCGTCGGGCCGATGTAGCTGGAACCCGCAACCGCAAGGCCACCCGCATGGCGCTCAAACGGCTTTCCACCGCCCGCGAGTTCCTGCAGAAAGACCTGTACACGGCCTTCTATGAGGAGTTGCACCGTTCGCTGGTGGGCTTTATCGGTGACAAACTGGCCATGGATATGGCTGAACAAAACCAGGAGAACATCCGCGCGGCGCTCATTTCCGGCAGCGTACCGGAGGCTACCGCCACCGAGTTTGTGGGCCTGCTTGCCGCCTGCGAGGAAGCCCGCTACTCCCCCAATGCCGGACACGACGCCATGAACGCCCACTATGAGCAGGCCGTGAAACTGATTACCGCCATCGACGCATCCATGAAGAAAACACCCATAAAGGCCCATGTATTAGCACTTTTGCTGCTGGTCGGCCTTCCTTTCGCCGCACAGGCGCAAACCAGTTATCCCGACTCTCTGTGGAACGCGGGTATCCAGGCCTATACCAACGGAAACTACGACCAGGCCTTGCAGGACTGGGAAGACGTCCGTGCCACGGGCCTGATGTCCCGTGAACTGTACTACAACCTGGGCAATGCCTACTTCAAGACAGGCGAAATCGCCCCGGCCATCCTCTGGTACGAGCGCGCCCTGCGGCTGAACCCTTCCGATGCCGATGTGCGTTATAACCTGGAGTTTGCCAAGGCGCAGACGCAGGACAAGATTGACGAGGTGCCGGAGATTTTCTTCGAGCAGTGGGGACACGCCATGTGTTATCTGCTGCCTTCGGACACCTGGGCCTGGCTCAGCGTGCTCTTCTTTGCAGCTACCGTGGGCCTGGTGCTGCTGTTCCTGCTGGGACGCACCTCCGGGCAGCGCCGGCTGGGCTTCTTTGTGGCCATCGTCACGTTTATCCTCGCCTTCCTGGGCTGGGACTTTGCCCAGTGGCAGAAGACCGAGGCCGAACGCCAGGACATGGCCATCGTCATGCGCCCGGTTTCCAGCGTGAAAAGCTCCCCTTCGGCCGATAGCGCCAAGGACCTCTTCATCCTCCACGAAGGCACCCGTGTACGCATCCTGGACAACGTTTCCGGCTATTCCCAGATAGAGATTGCCGACGGCCGCCAGGGTTGGATTGCCGCCGGGGAAATCGAGGTTATCTGAACCAATAGCGGAAGGTCCAGCTGGAGAAACTGCCTGGCGTCAGATGCAGGGTCATGTAGGGCTCCAGGCAGGCCACTCGGTCATTGGACCACAGAACGATGTGATCCAGCAGGCGGTCGCCGTCTACCGTGACGGAACGGTCGCCGTCGGCCACCGTGAATTTGCAGATAGAAGGGCCCTGTGCGTTGTGCAGATTACCGCAGAAAACGGCATTGGAAGGGTCTACGGGGCCTGTAAAGGCCACGCCGTCCTCTACAAAACCGGCATTGTCGTAATCGTGTCGCCAGTCCCCGCACGGCTGCCAGGGAAAGCGAAGCCTGCGCGAAGGCCCCACGGGTGTGCCGTTGAACGTGAGGAAGTTATGATTATAGAAATAGCCCTTGAGCGGCACGGGCGCATCCCAGTCCAAAGCGTGGACAATCTTGAGGCGGGAACCGTCCAGCAGCATGATGCGCTTGATATAGCGGTACCAGCCGGACAGTACGTGCCGGTATACTGCCTCTTCCTTCCCCACATGCACCTCCCAGCTGCCCGGATCGGCGATCTCGTACAGCCGGAACCGGTCATAGGGTTCGGCGTCCGGCCGGCGGAGCAGTCCCACGCCCGGCTTGCAGAAAACGCCGCCCACCGGGACATCGGTCCAGTCTACCGTCACAAACTCCTCTGAAAGGCCGCAGACGCGGTCATGGCGAAGGGGATCCTGGTGCGGGAACCACTCGTCGGCAAAGACATAGCCGTCTTTCGTAATGCGGCGAAAGATGCCGGCCCGGTCGAAACGGGTACCCTGATAGTATTCTCCGGGCCGGCACAATTCCACCTTGAGCCCATCATTGGCCAGTTTTATCATAGCAAAGTTTGCAATCCGTTGAAAGTCGCGTTGTCAATATCCGATATCGGACCCACATGCTGCAGGCCGGATATGCCGGAGAGACCGGCTTCCAGGCTGGACGCCAGCAAGGAATAGGAGCGGGAGATTTGCCCGCCGAAGAGCAGGCACTGAATGCTGTATTCCCGGAGCACCGGGCCGATGACCTCGGCCAGGATGGTGCCGGCTTCACGGAAACGGGCCAGCGCGGCAGCGTCGCCGTCATAGGCCTTCATGGCCAAGTCCTTGACCGTAAGGCGCTCATCACAGCCCCGCAGGAGCCCCCTTTTGGACACATAGTCCTCCAGGACACCATCCCGGAAAGGACGGTTGTAAATGGGAATGAGCGGCGAACCCTGTTCGTTCTGCAGCAGTTTTCCGTCCAGGCTCATGGCAAAGCCCAGCCCCGTTCCCAGCGTGACCAGCGCCACGCGGTCGTAGCCTGCACCCGCTCCGGCCTGCATCTCTCCCAGGAGCATGGCATTCACGTCATGGACAAAACGGAAGTTGCATTCCCTGCCGACGATATCGGCAAACTTTTCCCCGTAGACGGCGGCAAATTTGTGCTTCATCAGGAAGGTGCCGTCGGCATAGCGGAAGGGGCCGGGGATGGCCACGGCGGCCTTTTCGGCATCGCCCAGCGCCGCACGCAGGGAGGAGACAATCTCCTCCCGGGTGCCGGCACTGTTAATGGGAATATCCCGCCCGTCGGAGCACTTGATGAAAGTGCCTCCTACGTCAAGCAGGATCGTTTTCGTAGCCATCTCTCAGACAAGTCTTGTGTACACGGATGGGCTCCTTGCCCAGGTTCTCGATCACGTATTTTCCCATATCGGCCGGGACGCAGGCGATTTCCATGAAGTCCAGGTCGAAATAGCGCTCCGGATGCTCCACACTGCGGATACGGATATGGTCGCCATCGACAAGCGTGAGCACGTGGAACTTCTCGCCCTTTGTGTCCTGTTCGCACTTTTCATCGAATTCGAGACGGCGGAGCGAAATGTACATCTGCGGGTTCTCGCCCAGGATGTATTCCTTCCAGCCTTCGCCTTCGCGGTCCAGGCGGGGTTTCTGGACGATGTATTCCGGGCTGTTCGGGTCGTGGATCACGCTGTAGCGGCGGTCCTGGCGGACGTTCAGCTCTCCCAGATGGGTGTGGATGGGACGCTGCTTGCCATCAAAGTCCAGACGGAGGTAGTCGTACATCTTATAGGTATAAGAGCCGATGGTGAGGGAACCGATCTCCAGGATAACCTGGTTGCGGCCGCTGGAGTGGATGGTCCCGGCGGGGAGCATCACCTGCAGGCCGGGCTTGGACTCTTCATAGCTGACATACTTCATATAGTCGCAGGGGTCGTGCTGCGTGTCGGCCGCCTCGATCTCCTTGAAGAACTGCGGAATATCAGCATCGTCCCGGAAACCGATGAAGGTCTTGGCCTCGTGGCCGGTGATGACTACGTAATAACTCTCATCCTGACGTCCGAACTCGTTGTAATTCTCCACGTTGAACTTACCGCCGGAATGGCACTGGATGGACATATTGCCGGTTGAATGATAGCTGTCGTCCCAGTTGAAGCGGATGGGGAAATAGCCCCTGTACTTCCTGACACACTTTTCGCCCATCAGGTTCACGCCCTCCTTATGAACAAAGGAGCAGAAGTTGATGTCCAGCATCTCTTTCCCTGCTTCGACCAGCACTGAAACCTCCATGGGTATGAAGTCGAAGACCCAGGCGGCGTTTCGCATCTTCTCCGGCAGATGGCGGCGTTCCTTCATATAGGAACCGCCCCAGACGCCTTCCAGATAGCAGGGCTTTGCGCGGAAGGGATATTTTACAAGCTGGGCGCATACGTCGGCGAAAGTCTCAAAGGGCATCATCTGCAGGTTGGCGCGATCGTTGTCCAGGATGTACCAGTCAAGTTCTCCGCCGGCAAACAGCTCCTTGCGCAGCTGCACGGCATTCTCGAAGTCGCAGTAATAGCAACGGCGAATGGTACGATTGATGATGCCCGTGTGCTTCTTGCCGATATTTGCATATTCCCCCGCCCGGATGCGCAGCATGCTGTTCATGGGAGTGATGTCGAACCAGCACTTAATGTCGTACATCGGGCGGAATTCCCTGATCAGGGAGCCGTAGCCGTACACCAGGACCAGCGTTCCGGGAGCCTTAAGCGCAGGTATCTCCTTCTTGAAGGCCTCAACCTTGGCAGGATCCATCAGACCGATGTAACCGCCGTGATACACTTTACCGTAGAGAAGCGTAGGGTCTATCTTCTTGTCCCAGATAAGGAGCGGGTCGATGATGGCGTCAATCTCTTCTCCGCTTTTGAAAGTGCGCGCGGCGCTGTCTACAAACTCTATCTTGAAATCGAGTACAGCACACTCGCGGGCAAGAAGGCTCACCATAAGGTCGAACTTTGTGGTGGTGTAGCCATCGAATGCCACGATGGCGCCTTCCTTTCGCACTTTATCGGCAATGGAGGTAATGAACTTCTTGGCTACAATCGGCGTGCCGCCGCCAACAATGGAATCGATGGTCTTTTGGCTGAGTTCCGGCCTGTTCACGGGTTTAGGGTCGTGAAAGGGGAACGGGTTGTACATGAATGACATAAACTACCAACTATTTAATATTATAAAATTCAAATCCCATAATTTCTGCAAAATCGCGGAGTTGCTCGCGCCAGTCGCCGTCAACTATTGCGTAGTGCTGTGTCGCTCCAATGTTAAGCACCTTTTCCCAGAGTTCCTTGGCAGGTACTACCGGTTTGAAGATTGTGTGGCTGTAGGTTGCCAGAAGGTGCTTTTGGGCACTCTGGGGGGTATCCTTTTCGGAGAGGCTCTCCGCCATGAAAGTGATGAGCTTGTACTTGCCGTCCTGCTCATAGAGGCCGGCCACCGTCTTCATGCCGGGGCTGAAGCGATACCATGCAAAGGGAGCGCCGGCGTACTTCCAACTGGTCTTTGCAAAGCGCACGTCGCGGGAGATGATCACGTTCTGCTGCCAGGCGGGGTCGTTGTGGTCATTGGGGCCGGCGTGTCCGCCCGCGAAGGTTCCGAAATCGTCCTCGATATGGAACGGTTCGATAAAGTTGACGTTCTTTCCGCTCAGGAGCTTTAAAATATAGGTAATGAGACCCGCGCCGATATCGGCCTCCGGCACCAGGACGGAGACGTTTTCGTTGAACCAGTTCGGGTAGAAGCCTGCGCGGCAGCCGGCGGTGCGGAAGGTGGCCTGGTCGATGTCGTTGTACACGTAGCAGTCAATATCGTTCTTCTGCGCCATTTTCTTGATGGCCAGGGTGGCCTTTACGCAGCCGATAAACTTGTCGTATTCCACATCTTCCATCATCTTGTATTTGGAAGTAAGTTCGTCGGCATAGGCCTTCACCTCTTCGTCCGTAAGGCTCTCAATCTCGGTTCCGTAGTCGGAATACGGGAGATAGTGGATTTCCGGGCCTATTTTGGTGAAGAGGTCATAATTGTCGATGTAGGTGCTCCACATGGCCTCGTTCATGTTTGCCATGAGACCCACGTTGGAATGGCGAAGGATGGCGCGGGTCCTGGCGGCATCGGCATAGATGCGCACCTTTTCCGTGATTTCCTCACGGGTGCCCATGACGGTACGCACGTTCGCGCGGGGCACGCGGCGGATGCTGCCGCTCCCTTCCAGCGAACCCACCAGGGTGCCGGCGCAGAGGTAGTCGACGAAGTCGTCCTCGTCCAGGGTGGTCTCGAAGCTCATGCGCGGCTTGGCCACGTTGCAGAAGAGGATGGGTATCCCGGGACAGTCGCGAAGGAAGCGGATCCACGCGAAGTCCTCGCTCCAGGACAGGAATTCGGCATAGACGAAATCTACGTCACGGTCGAAGAAGAGCTTGATGGCTTTCTCTGCGTCTTCCCGTTCATATACAATCCCGGGGTCTACCAGTTCCAGGAAGTCCATGGTAGCCTTGATTTCCTTCACCACCTTGTCCTTGCGCTCACCATAGGTGCCGCGCTTGGGACCGGAAAGGTTCTTGAACCGCGGCGAGGCTATCAGAAGCAGGCCCGCACGGGGTTTACGTTGTTTATCAGCGCTTTTCATTTATTTTCTTATAATCTTTGTTGTAATACTTGAAACTGACCCACAGGCAGGCCAGGCCGCAGACCAGCCAGATGACTCCCAGGATGGGGAAGGTGGCATTGAGGCTGCCGGTGGCCTCCTTGATGAGAGCCAGGATGTACGGGGCCGTAGCGCCCACGGCAAAGCCGGTCATGATCATGGCGCTGGCGCAGCTGGCGTGAAGGTGCTCCGGCGTCACATCGTAAAGGGCCGCATAGATGTTGGCGTCGAAGAAGGCACGGAAAAAGCCCCAGCCCGCAAAGCACAGGTAAAGGAGCCAGATGCTCCTGGCCGTACCCATGAACGGCAGGAAGGCCGCGCCGAGAATGAGGCCGGTGCCCTGGATGACCATGCGCTTCTTCGGGTCCCTGGACGCCCATTTGTCACTGAGCGTACCCGCCAGCAAGACGCCCGCGAAGGCTGCCACATAGGTCCAGAGCATCGAGTGCAGGCCCGCCTGAGCACCGCTCTGCCCGAAGTTCTCCTGAAGGAAGGTGGGCACCCAGGTCATATAGCCGGTAATCACGAAGATGAAACCGCAGAAACCCAGGGTGACCATGAGCGCCGTAGGGGTGGTGAACACCGTCTTGAAGCCATCCCAGATGGCCGGCTTGGCCGTCGTGGCTTCGGAACGCGGCAAGTCCTTCAGGCGCCAGGCCATCACCGCCGCCCAGATAACCCCGGCACCGCCGAAGATATAGAAGGCGTAGGTCCAGCCCAGGTGGTCGCCGATGTATCCGGCCAGCCAGCCGGCCAGGATGACGCCCACGTAATAGGAGGTCTGGTGGATGGACATGGCCCGGGCACGGGTGTCGGTATGGTACTGCCCCAGCAACGAGTAGTTGGCCGGGCCGAAGAAGGCCTCACCGCCGCCGGTAGCCACCGAGCGGGTAAGGATGAGCAGGAACACCCCGTTGGCCAGGCCCGTGAGCATGGTGGCCACGCTCCAGAACAGGATGCTCAGGGTGCACACCCATTTGCGGCTGAAACGGTCTCCCACCCATCCGCCGATGGGAACCATCACGGCATAGAACAGATTGAAAAAGACGGCGATGAGGCTCACCGAGGAGTCTGTGAGTCCCAGACTGTCCCGGATGAGCGGCAGCACCGAATTGAATACCTGTCGGTCCCCCTGATTGAGCAGGTATGCCACCCAAAGCAGCAGCAGGACTTCCCATTTATACCAATTCTTTTTCATGGGTTAATGATTTGTTCAAATTTTTCGAATTTCACACCACACCATACCACAGTTTGTAATAAAGGAACATTTTTTAATCCACTTTCATGTCCACGTACACGGGTAAATGGTCGGAGGCATAGTAGCCGCCGTACTTGCGGTCGTTGCACACGTAGCGTAACGGAGTTGCATTCCGGTAGTACACATAGTCCAGATGGTTCTTGTGCGTGTACATGTTGCGCTCCAGGTTAAAGGCATTGAACGTGCAGTACGGTCCGGTTTTGGGCGCGCTGCTGTAATAGGAATCGTTCCAGTAGCTTCTGTATGTGACATTGGCCGGATCGTCTGGCTGTCCGTTCATATCGCCCACGAAGAAGGAGGGATAGTGGTTGGGGTTGTACTGCTTCTCCATTGCTTCATACTGGGCAGCATGGGTAGCCCGGGGACTAGCATTCAGGCAGCCGTGCGTAACCATCACGAAGATCTTAGTGTTAGTGGTCTTATTGGTAAGGATGGCGCAGCAGCCTCCACGCGTGAATGAGCCGGAATCTCCCGTATCATTGTTGAGCGTCATGGTGGAAGGGGTGTCGGACAGCCAGAAGTAGTGCCAGTTGCTAAGGTTGTACTTGGCTGTCTTGTATGCAAAGCCGATGGATTCATGATCTCCGCTGCCACTGGCCGATTTAGGGTCGAAGTAACGGATGGTGTAGCTGTCCAGCTGGGCCGTGAGGTAGGACTTGATGTCCGGGCTGCACTCCTGCAGCCCAAAGACATCAAAATCATTCTCGTTGATGGACTGGACTACGCGCGTCTTGCGGTTGGCCCAGTTGTTCTGCTCATCCTCTTCGGTGGTGATATACCGCACGTTGTAGGTACCCACACGGGCCACCTCATCTGAACTTCATATCGGTACGTAGGTGAGGGTGCAATTCCGGAAGCCACCCTTAATATTGCAATACAGATAGTAGTTGGTGTTACCGGCAGTTCCGGAGAGTTCATAGTCATAGGATTCATGATTGTTTCCTGCCTTCCATTCCTGTAAATCACCTCCCGTAACATATGTCGGGTTTGAACCAGATGCGACCACATTGGAAGTAATACCCATCTTAGGTTTAATTGATGCTGAGCCCGCATTCAACTGAGCACTCTCACACTGTACGTGAACCAGTTTATAGCCGGCAATGGCAGGGAAACCTACATAACGCTCAGCATTCTCAAATACTATCCTATGACCAAAAGTAGCTGTTTCAGACCAGTACACACGTCTTCCGCCAGCGCCAGTGCAGTCTGCCAATATAAAGGTGTAATTGGTGCCATATAAGGGGTAGGTGCAGCCCAATCCACCTAACTGATTGGTTGACATTTGATCTTTTGCCGTAGGCCAGCCGCTCAAAGCTGCGCCCGTAAAGTCAAATACCAACTTCTTCTCTGCTATACTGGCAGGGGTAGAGAGCGTTCCCAAATTGTATACCTGGTTACGCTCAATAGAGGCCAGTTGGCTGGTATTGATGGTCTTGACCAGATTCCCGTTCAGGTAGATTTTGAGGTCAGAAGTGAGGTCAGTAGGCCGGATAGCTACATAATAGTCAGTCCCGGTGGCCAGCGCTGTGCCTCCGTCAATGGTGAAATTGATATAATTGTAATAAGTCTGTCCGGTGTAAGTGACCAAATTGGGAATATGGGTTGTCACATCCACATCGGCCCGGAAACGACCGGAGATTTTATCGGCGGCATCCACCTCGATACGACCGGCCACGATATTGGTTTCCGAAACCCTGAATTTGAGCAGGGCAGCGGCATTCTTGAAGGAGAAGGTGGAACTGCCTTCCTCGGCAAAGGCTACCATGGGACAAGCCTTCTTGTCATAGGTGCCGGCTACCAGCGTCTGGGCGTTCGGAACATCTACGGCGGCTACCCGGTATGGGCTCACACTAAAGTTAACGCCTCTTGCGGCGGAACGATAAGGATAGGTGGCCAGATAGTCGCCGCTGGGTAATGCGGTGCTTTCACCGTCTAATACAAATTCGGCCTCTGTTGCATTGGCTCCCAGGGTTGTAACATATTTATGTCCGACAGCAGCCGACAAATCGGTGTCGCTCGAAGAATAGATGGAGATCGCATCCCCGTTCTCCCAGAAGGTCTGGGGCTTGCTGGAACCGTTCAGGTCCAGGACGGCCTTGGGAGTGGACTCCACTTCGACCGAAGCGGTGAAGGAAGTGGGACCGGGAACAGCAGCGACAGGTTCCTGAGGAACCATTTCCTGCGTGCAGGCAGCCAGCATGAGAGAGGCTGCAGACAAGATAAAGATAGTCTTTTTCATAAGCCGTCCGGTATTAAAAGAGAGACAAATCTATCTCGCCCCACTCCTCGGTAGAGCCTTGAGGGTCACCGCTCGCGCAGAGCATCTGCTCCGTAGCAAGCATAAATTCTTCCGAAACCGGAGGCTGGTACAACCGCTTCTCCGGCAAACATAAATCGTTGTTTCTCATGGTGTTACTTAATTATTATCGTTTAATGTGAAAATCTACATAAACGGGATAATGGTCCGACGCCATTTGCCCGTCATAAAGGGCGGTGTCGTTGCAATAGCGCAGGGGTTCAATGCCCTTGCCGCGGAAATAGATATAGTCGATGCGCCTCTCGGGGGTAAGCTTCATCTGCTGCTTCCAGCCGTTGAAAGTGCCGGCCGGACCCGTCCGCAATTCAGGCCGGGCGTCGAAGAAATGATAGGAATCGGTCCAGTAACTCCTGTAAATCTCCGAGCACGGATCGGTCTCCTTGGCGTTCATGTCGCCCAGGAAGAAGGACGGATGGCCCTCGGGGTTGTACTTTTTCTCCATGTCTATGTATACATGGGCGTTTTGGGCATGGTCTTCCCGGCTCAGGGGCGCATGGGTAACCATCACAAAGTACCGGGCCCCGTTGTTTTTAAGATCGGTGAGCGTGAGGCAGAAACCGCCGCGGATGAAATGGCTCTTGATGGCGCCATTGCCGTGGTCGTTCACCTGCTTTTGCTCCGGCGGATCCGACACCCAGAAATAGTGTGGCTCGGAGGCCTGGAAGCGGTCTTTCTTCCACAGCAGACCGTGCGCCTTGGTGCCCACGCCGTCATCGGCATAAGGGCCAAAGAAATAGCTGTCGTACTCCAGCCCGGCGTCAGCCAGCATGCGGGGCAGGCTTTCCTGCTCGGCCGAATCTACCTCCTGCAATCCGCAGATATCGAAGTTCTCTTTGAGGAAGGACGCCACAACGCGCGGGCTGCGGGCCTCCCAGTTGTTAACAGGACTGTCCTTGTCCAGCTTGGCCCGCCGTAAATTGTAAGTTCCGATTCGCACGTCAGGGGTGGTTTGTTCGAACAGCAACACCGCCATATCGAACTGCCCCAGATTCACCTGGGTGCCTTTTTGATTAACCTTCCCAGTTCCCGTAGTAGAAGCCTCTACAAAGCGGTATCCCGGCACCTTGATGCGGCCGCTCAACTGCTTGGCCTTGCCGGTTTGCTGGTTGGCCACCACCACGGCCATCTTGTCGCCGTTCACGAAGGAACGGGCATCCAGTTGGGCGTTGGAACAGGTGAATCCCAGCACGTCGTTGTATCGGCCCAGCAAGAGGCACTCCTTGTAGCGTTCCTTAATGGCATTGGCCTGGGCAAGGTAGGCCTGATACACGGGTTCATTGGAGATAATGCCCCGGCAGCGCCAGATTTCAATGTCGTTGCGCTGGCCGTCCAGCACGGTGTTGTTCACATGACGGGGAACATCCTCGCCGTCGCGAAGCCCGCGGTCGGTGAAGACCAGTTCCGGGAAGGTGTAACGGAAGAAGTTCATCCAGCGCTCGGGGCCGTCGTTGGCCGGGTATCCGTGCGTGTAGTCGCAGTACTGCGCCAGGGCATCTACCGTGCCTTCGGCACCCAGGGCGAAGTCGGGGGCCTTCTGCGCATAGCGGTCGCGCAGCAGTTTCAGGCACCGGGCCCGTTTGAGAATGCCGTACACATCCGGAACGGGATATTCGCGGGAGGTATCCCAGTTGGCGCTTTCGCTCTCGACATACCCCAGCTGGTCAAAGAAGACGCTGTGGGCGCCCAGCTGGTAGGCCCGGTCCTGCAGGTCGAACAGAATCTGGTTCCAGGAGGGGTCCATCATGGTGGCCACGGCAAAGGTGCGCTGGTCGTATTCGCCCAGCCAGGTACCCTGCCCGGTGAATTTGTAGCGCTCCAGGATTTCGGATCCGGTATTGTCGTGCCGGCACACTTTAGAGCCCATGCCACTGCGGTAGAAGCGGCTCTCGCGGTCAATCAGTTTGCCGTTGTAGTAGAGCAGCAGGTGGTTGCCATTGGCCTGGTAACGGGCAATCTGTTCCTTGAGGGCTTCGTCACCGCCCTGGGTTTCGTCCGGGGAATAGTCCGGGTTGCCGTGATCCATGCCTTCGGCCCACCAGCCAAAAAGGAAGAGAGCGTTGCAGCCCACGCTTTGGCCGGCCTGGTCTACCACCCCGTTCATGTCGGGGTATTTGAACAGGTATTCCCCGTACTGGTGCTTGAAAATGACGCGCTGCCAGCTCTTGAGCTCACGGACCCACAGCGGGGTTTCCCGGTGGTCCCACCAGGTGTTCACCCACTGCCGATAGATGCCGGAGGCCACGTGCCAGCTGCCGGAATAAGGCGCCACCACGTTGGCGTCGCAGTGCCAGGTTTCGCCGCAGAAGCAGTGCGGATACTTGAAGAAGCCGAACTCCAGCACATCGTGCTTGCCGGTAGCCGGGTTACGGTAGGCGCGCAGGCCGTGCCAGGTGTCCTGGAAGGTCTCGTCGTGGGAACCGAAGTAAAGGCCCTGGTCCCGGCCGAAGAGGCCGAAGCAGTTCATGAACACCTTGGCGCCGTATTTCACGTCGTGCTGGCGGAAAATCTGCTCCGGACGCTTGTAGGGCGAGCTTTGCACCTTGCTCAGGGTGGCCAACGGGCTGTCGAAGAGTTTGCCCCCGGCTTCGGCGGTGTACAACTTGTGGTCTTCCGGGATCTGCGCTCCGTGCACCAGCGGGTAATGCAATTCCCGCAGCACGGTATGGGGCTCGTTGTTGCACAGCGTGGAGCCGAAGCGGACTTTGTCTTCCTCCAGCGTGACGGTGAGGGTTACCTGCATGTCCAGCTCCCGGCCATCGGCCTTCAGGGAAGAATACTGCAGGGTGATGGTTTTGCCGTCGCAGGTGATTTCCGGGCTTTGTTCGCTGCCCAGAATCTGGATTTCCTTCTGGTAGGGAGCGTCGTAGTACAGCCGCCACAGCAGGGCTCCGCCGGCATAGTCCTGGCCCGTCTGCCGGTTGCGCAGCGAGACCAGCGACCCGTCGGGACCGATGCACACCCCCACCTTTTCATTGGCCAGGGAGTACCCGTCCATGGGGGTGTCCGGTTTTCCGCTGTCCGTTGTCTTCTCCGTGCAGGAAGCAAGGGCCAGCGCCGTCACCAGACAAAGGGAAAAGAATTTACAGAATATTTGCATAGCAGATAACCGGATAATGGTCCGAAATATATTTGACGCCGTAATTGCCACTGCTGACGGTGCGGAATTCGCTCACAATCGCATTCCGGTAGAAGATGTGGTCCAGGTTGGAATTGGAACCGGCGCCATAGTTGTTGAAACTGAGCGTAGCGTCGGTCTTCACCGCCTTCTCGCGGGCACCGGACATCCATTCGTAATACGGAGAAAGGCCCTTTTCGGCCAGGGAGGTATTCATGTCGCCGATGATAAAGAGCACGCCGTCTTCGCCGGCGGCCGCCTTCATCCGAGTCACATTGAGGGTGGCCGAATTGAAGCGGGCGGTATTGTCGCGGGCCTCGCTGCCCAGGGGCATGTGCGTGTCGGCCACGAAGAAAATCTTGCCGGATTCCTTGTGCTTGAACTGGGCCCAGATGGTGGTGCGGTACTGGGTTTCCTCGTTCCAGCCGTTCACCGAAGGCTTGTCAGGCGTGCTGCTCAAGAAGTAGGACTTGCACTGCAGGGCCTCCAGGACGGCCGTATTGTACATGATTACCGTATTACCGCCTTTTGAAGTACCCGTGCCGGGCACTTCAAAAAGCTCATAGCCCTCCAGGAGGCTTATCAGGTCCTGCCGCTGTTTGGCGGTGGCTTCCTGCATGCCCATCACATCGGGCTTGACGTCCTTTACCATGTTCTGGACGGCATATTTGCGCTTGTCCCAGTTCCTGTCGCCGGTGTCGGCGGTAATGGTGGAACTGCGTACGTTGAAGGACATCACGCTGATCTGGGCCGGCTTGCTTTCCGGTTCCGGCTGGTCTTTCCCTTTCCCGCTGCAGGAAACCAGCAGCAGGAGCAGGAAAAACAGATACCATAGTTTAAGATTAATACCCTTCATTGTTCTGAATGTTTTTCATAACGTTGGTGGTAGTGGTCGGGATGGGCCAGAGATAGCTCTTGGGGGCCACGAACTTGCGCTGCGACAGCTTCACGGCGTAGGTGCCGCTGGTGAAGAAGCCGTCGGCGCCGCTGGCCACAGGGTCGGCGAAGTGCGCGCAGTCGTCGTCGTCCATCTGCGGAACGGCACCGTGGAACCACATGCCGTCGTCAATGTACTTGCGCTGGTTCTTCTCGCTCTTGGCGGGGATGCCGTAGTTGGCGAAGTTGAGCACTTTCTCGGCAATTCTCCAGCGCCAGATATCGTACAGGCGGCGGTTCTCCCAGGCGAATTCCATGCGGCGTTCGGCGCGGAGCACCTTGCGCAGGCCGGCCTGGTCGGTGACGGTAATCTTGGGATAGCCGTCGCCCTGCCAGTTGGCCTTGTAGGCGCGGGCGCGTACCTGGTTCATGGCATCCAGGACGCTCTGGTCTATGTCGTCCATTTCAATCTTGGCTTCGGCATAGATTTCCAGGACATCAGCATAGCGCAGGATAATCTTGTCGTTCTCGGCCTCGAAGGGGCTCAGCCAGTCATTGTCCACGTGCTTTTTCAGGACCAGGCCGTTGTAGGAGGCGTACTGGTTGCCGGTGCCGGAGATGCGGTAGGTGCGGGAGTCGTTGTTGGGCACCATCTTGCCTTCGCGGGAAGACCAGACTTCCGGCACATCGAAGTGGGGATTGTAAATGACCCCCAGGTGCTCGGTCCCATGCTCGACGATGGTATAGGTCAGGCGCGGGTCGCGGTGCTCGAAAGGCTTGTTGGGATTGTACACGATGGATTCGTCGATGGGCTTGCCCTGGTCGTCGTAGAAGGCGCAGAGCAGGTCCCAGGAAGGGCAGGCCGTGCAGCAGGTGGCGGCGCCGGAAAGGCGCGAAAGCTTGGCCGTGGTGGCACCCTTGTACAGGTATTCATACTTGTTTTCGGCCGACAGGCTCTTGGAGCGCGGCAGGATGAACAGGCCCTCCGGCGAGTTCTTGGTGCTCATGCGGAAAAGCTGGCCGAAGTCCTCGTGCAGGACGAAATTGCCGTGCTGGATCACTTCGTCGGCCGCGGCGGCGGCAATGCCGAAAAGGCGGTTCGCCTCGGCCTCGTCGGCCAGGCCGAAGGTATCCCACTTGCGGATGGAGGCGCAGTAGAGGGCGAAGCGGGCTTCCATGCCATAGGCGGCCCACTTGGTGGCGCGGGCCACCTCGGTGTTGGAATAGCGCTCCGGCAGCAGGGCGGCGGCGGCCTCGAACTCGTCAATCACCCAGTCGGTGGCTTCCCAGCGGTCGGAGCGGCCGAAGGCATAGGCCTTCTCGCGGTCTTCGCTCCGGTCGAAGTCCATTTCCTCGGGGATGAGCACCGGGTCGCCGAAGTGGGCGATGATGCGGCCGTAGAAGCAGGCGCGGTAGAAGCGGGCGCAGCCCTCGATCATGCTGTACTTCTCTGCAGGCATGGCATCCTTGGCCGCCGGCAGCATTTTCAGGATTTTGTTGCAGCGGTTGATGCCCTTATAAGAGATGTTCCACATCTGGGACGAGAGCGGGAAGGAACCGTCTACGCCGTCGGTGAGGAAGCGGCTCAGGGAACTGCGGTTGGTGCCGTCGTCGGTGAGGAGGTCCAGTTCTATCTGCTCACTGTCTCCCCATTCGTTGCGCTCCATGGGCCAGTACATCTGGTGCAGCAGCGCATTCAGGTTCATTTCAAACTGCTCGGCGTTGTTGAACCAGTTGCCGGAAGCCGCCTTGTCGGCGGGAGAAAGGTCCATATTGGTACAGGCCACACAGGCACCCGTGAGCATGAGTATGATGAATAAACGTTTCATGGTTTCTAGAATTTAATGGAAACGGAGAATACGGCCGACTTGGTAATGGGATAGGACGTGGCGCCCACTTCGGGATCCCAGCCCACGGGATAGTGGCTGAAGGTGAAGAAGTCCGAAAGCGTAGCGGCCACCCGCAAATCCTTGACACGCACGGATTTGAGCCACTTGGAAGGCAGGGTATAACCCAGGGTGATATTCTTGATGCGCAGGTAGGCACCGTTGATAATCCAGTAGTCGGAGTAGGCGTAGTTGCCCATGGTGGAGGTGGAACCGCCGGATACCCAGGAGTAGCGGGGGTACTTCGCCTGTGCGTTCTGCGCCACAGTGTTCTTATAGCTCCAGGAAGCGCCGTTGGCCAGGTAGGTGGGGAAATTGTACACCTGTCCGCGCAGCGGCTGCACCATGTAGTCGTTCAGGTAGCCGTTCCGCTTCCCTACGCCCTGCAGGGTGATATTGAAGTCGATGCCTTTCCAGAACAGGTCGATGGTGGCGCCGAAATTCAGGTGCGGCAGCGAGGAGCACAGTACGGTGCGGTCCTGCTCGGCCGTGATAGACTCGGTACCGCCCATGGGATCGGCCAGGTTCACATAGCGTACGTCGCCGGGATACTGGGTGCCCAGGGTGGGCGAAGCGTCCACTTCCTCCTGCGTCTGGAAGAGACCATTGGTCTTGTAGCCGTACCAGGACTGGTATTCGTAGCCTTCCTTGATAATCTTGCCGGAAGAAATCACTTCCTTGCCGGAAATATTGCCCATGATGGAAATGTCGTCGGAGAGGTTGAAGTTCACCTTATACGTGAAATCGCCCACGGTGTCGCGCCAGCCCAGGGAGATTTCCCAGCCGTTGGTGTGCATTTCGCCCAGGTTGTCATAGGGATTGGACAGGCCGATGACGGGGGCCACAGGGACCTCGATGAGCATGCCCCGGGTTTTCTTGTAGTACCAGTCGCCGGTGAAGTTCAGGCGGCCGTCCAGCAGGCTCAGGTCCAGGCCGGCGTCAATGGTGGAAGTGCTTTCCCAGGTGAGGTCCGGAACCACGGCGCTGCCCTGGGCATAGCCGGTGACCGACGTAGCGGCGTCGCCTACATAGGCCACGGGATGGCTCACGGAAAGCATGGACTGGTAGGGATAGTACCCGCCGATGCGCTCGTTGCCCAGTTCACCGTAGGAAACGCGCAGCTTACCCTGGTTGACCACGTTCCTGATGCTCTCGAAGAAAGGTTCTTCGGAGAACTGCCAGCCGGCAGAAGCCGACAGGAAGGTACCCCAGCGGTAGGCCGGTGCGAAACGGGAAGTACCGTCGCAGCGGATATTGCCCTGGATATAGTAGCGGGAGGCGTAATTGTACATGACCCGGCCGAAGAAAGAGTTCCTGGCCAGTTCATAGACATTGGAGGAAGAGGCGGTAGCCGTGGAGGGGTTGCCCGCCTTCAGGTCTTCGATGAGGGCGTTGGGGAAGTCGGAGTTCCCGGCCTCGATGGTCTTGCTGGTGGTGTAGTAGTTCTCATAACCGGCCATCGCACCCACGTTGTGCTTCTTGCCGAAGGTCTGCTGCCAGTTCACATAGGCCTGCATGGTACCCGCATAGCGCCAGCCCCGGCTTTCGTCCAGGGTGGTGGTGAGGGCCTCGGCAATGTATTTCTCGCTGGTGGCCTCGCCCTTATAATAATACGGTGTCTGGCGCTGGAAATCCTTCACCTGGGAGAAATACAGCATGGGGGAATACAGCAGGGTGATGCTGAGCCCCTTCAGAGGTTTGGCTTCCAGCTGGAACTTGCCGGTGGTCTTGAAGGTGTCCGTATTGGTCTCGCCGCCCGACATGAGGGCTGCATAGATGTTGCTGCCGTCCTTGCCCTGGGCGTAGTTTCCGTTGGTCCACACCGCCGGATAGATGGCGGGCATATAGCGCATCTTCAGCGCCGGGGAGCTGTGCGGGGAAACCTTGTCGATGTAAATCAGGGACAGGTCGGTGGAGAAGGTGAGCCAGGAGAAGATGCCCAGGTCGTTGTTCATACGGGCGGTGTAGCGCTTCCAGCGGTTGTTGGCCTTGTACAGGCCATTGACATCGTCAATGCCCAGGCTCACGTTGGAGCGGAGCTTTTCGCCCGCGACAGAGAACTTCAGGTTGTGCGCATGGCGCAGGGCCGTTTTGTTCATCACCAGGTTCATCCAGTCGGTATTGGGGTAGTCGTCGGGGTTGGCCGCGTTGAGTTCCCAGTAATGGGCGACGAGATCTTTGTCATAGGCCTGGTACCAGCCGCTGCCGGGCAGGTCGTTGTACTTGAGCTCGTTCACCGCGTCCATGTAGCTCACGGCGTCCATGTACTTGGGCATGCGGGTGGGCGTGTCGATACCCAGCGAATAGGAGTAGGAAAGGCTGCCCTTGCCCTTCGCGGCACGCTTGGTGGTGATGAGGATGACGCCGGCCGCCGCCTGCGAACCATAGATGGAGGCCGATGCTGCATCTTTCAGGACCGTGAGGTTCTCGATGTCTTCGGGATTCACGTCGCTCAGCGAGCCGGGTACGCCGTCGATGAGGATGTAGGGGTCGGTGGAGCCGTCGGTCATGGAGGTGATACCGCGGACGCGGATGGTGGCCTCCGAACCCGGCGCAGAGTTGCTGCGGGTGACGGTTACGCCCGGCATGGCACCCTGCAGGGCCTGCGAGATGGTCTGGGTTTTCCGCTGGGAGATGTCGTCGCCGCCCACGGTGGACAGCGCGCCGGTCAAATCCTTTTTCCTGATGGTGGAATAACCAATCACCACGGTCTCTTCCAGCATCTGGTTATCGGTCTTGAGGACAACCTCGAACTGAGTCATGCCGCCGAGGGGAATAATCTGGTCTACGTAGCCCAGGCAGGAGACGGTGAGGCTGGCTCCCGCGGCGGGTTTGCCCGGGAGGGTGAGGACAAAGGCGCCGTCCACATCGGCCACGGCCCCGTTCCGGGTACCGGTAAGGAACACGGCGGCACCGATCACCGGTACACCGCCCTCGTCCTTCACATGGCCGCTGATGCGCGTGTTCTGGGCCGGCAGGAGCTGGCATGCCATCACAAAGCCCAGCAATATGCAAATGAGTTTTTTCATGAGAGTCAAGTTTATTTATTCTACCTTTTCGTATACCAGATCCAGGGAAGAAACACCGATGCTGGTGGCCGAGCACATCAGATAATACCGGGTATTGGCCTGAGTCCCTTCCAGATTGAAGGTATAGGTTTCGCCACTGTTGGTCCAGCCGGTCGATTCGCCACCCTGGACAAAAGTGTGCGCGGCGTCAATGGTGATTTCGACATTAGTCTCGGCCACGTTCTCCACAACAGCCGCCTTGCGCTTGCTGTTGGTGCCCAGACACATGACGCCGGAGACCTTGATAAGCCGGAAGTTCTCGATGGCAGGAAGTCCCACATAGCGCCAGCCGGCATACCACACCAGGCCGCCCTTGTTCGGATCCCAGCATACGCGCGCCTGTGTACCATTTCCGACGTCCGTAAGGAAGAACTCGTAATTGACGTCGTCCAGCGGGTAATAGCAGGCCAGCTCTCCAGGGCCGTCCTTCCATTTGTCTGCGGTGGGCCAGCCTTCGAGCGGGGTGCCCGAGAAATCAAAGTGCAGGGCCTTCTTCTCGGCCTCCTTTTCCTTGAAGGCCAGTCCGCCTATCTCGCCCAGGTCCACAATCTGGTTGCGGGCCACGGTGAGGGTGCTCTCGCCGGTTTTCACGGCCGTCATTTGCGTGGGAGAGACCAGGGTGAGGGTAAGGCCCTGGTATTCACCGGGAAGAACCCATACATAATATGTGTCGCCGGTATGGAAGGTCTCCCCTGCCGGGAGAATTTTCACCAGGTCGCCGGTTTCGGCCCCGAGGAGCGGAGTGATGACGGGAGCACCGTCGTTCCACTGGACAGAGGCGGCGCCGGAGAAGGTCAGGGGCGCTCCGCCGTTCGATTTGAGCTCGATGCGGCGGATGGTGTCGGCCCTTTCCTGGGTAAGTTTAAAGCTCAGGAGGGCACCCACGTTGCGAAATCCCACTTTCTTTTCGCCGGCGCATTTGCCCACAGCCAGGTTCAACAGGGGCTGGAAACTGCCGTCGGAGACCTTCTGTTCCGTATAGTCGGCCGTGAAAATAAAGCCAGATTCGGCCGAGAAATCATTTTCGTCGGCATAGGGATACAATGCATACAGGTTTTCGTCCACTGTGATGCCTGGGCCCTTGAATACGGCATCGGCCCCGCCTTCTGCGGTAGAGAACGGGGAATGGGTGTAGCTGCCGCTTTCCAGCGAGAAGACGCTGATTACGTCGTTGGCATCCCATTCCACCTTGTTCTGGGACAGGTGGGACTTGGTGACGCCCGCCTCCAGGGTGGCGGTGAGGATGGTGCCGGTGAAAGCAACGGGGTTGCTCTTGTTACAGGCCGCCAGGACAAGAAGGGCGGCTGCGGCTGTCAATATCTTTTTCATAGCTCTTACCAATTATATTGTCCACCGTTGGAGAAATCTTCGTTGTCGCCGCCGGCGCTGCTGCCTTTTGCGTAAACCTGCGTCAGTTCCACCACGACATCGTCAATAAAGAAGCGGTAGTCCTGCAGGTAGTTCACTTTCTCTCCCCTGCCAAGGGCAGCGAGTTCATCTTCGGTGAGCCTGGGAGAGAAGATTTCTATGACGGAATTCTGTCCCAACAGGGCGAAGTCCTTGGAGAAGGAGGCGAAAACGCCGTCCTGCAGGCCTTCCAGCACATAGCTTTCCTCGCCGCAGGTGATGGTCACCTTGGCCAGGTTGTCATAGCCGCGGAAATCCGTCATATTGCAAACCTTCAGGCTTATCCGGGCATCGGCCGACGTGACGCCCATTTGCTTGAGGCGTTCACCTATCTTAATAATATAATGGCCGCAGCACATGCGGGTCCAGAGAGACTCGTCGTAGAAGCCCACCTGCAGGTAGCCCGGACGCTCGTAGCAGCCCTGGGCCTGGGCGAAGGCTTCCAGTTCGGTCGGAACCACGTACTGGCTGTTGAAAGTGCTGAAATTGGAGGCATAGCTGGTGGTGGCGGTCCGGAGCCAGCCCAGCTGGTACTGCACATCCGGAGCATAGCTGTCCAGAAGGTCGTCGAAGCTGGTAGAGAAGGCAATCTTATCGTCGTCCATGGCCGGGACATTTCCGGGTTCGCCCTTGGCCGGGCATACGCAAATGGTATTGGAGATGGAAATGTATTCCTTGGAAGGCTGGGCGTCGGCCGTAATCTTGAACCAGACAGTGCCGCCGGCAGGAATGGCCTGGGCTTCGGGGATGCTGAAGTAAATGATGTTCCACACGGCGTCGGAGCCGGGTGTAATGGCATTGGCCACATTGATCTTGTTCCAGCTTTCTCCGTCGGCACTCCAGTAGTAGGACCATCCGGCCTTGGTGAAGGAGGCGGCGCGGGCGCCCAGCATCAGGCGGAGGTCGCCGCTGAGGGCGTCTTTCACAGGGGCCGAGATAATGACGGATTCTCCCTGGTTGAAGCCGTCCATCCGGATACTGCGGTGGATGCTCTTATCGGCGTCGTCACCGGCCGAAGGCTGGGTATGGGACGGGCACACGAATTCCATGCTTCCCTCCGGATTGGTGCGGGAAAGCACCATGCCTTTCAGGAAGACGCATTCGTTGCCCGCAACCACGGCGTTGGTGAGTTTGCGGGTTTCGGGGCTGTCAATCTCAAAGGTCTCGCAAATGGGGAAAGGATATCCCTCCACAACTACTTCCTCACCGGCCTCCTGGATGAGCTGGATGCTCCGGGTCAGTTCGTCCGAGGCAGGGCTGGTAACCTGGATCCAGGCCGTGCGGACCTGGGTCCTGGAATTGGCGCTTACACTTACATGGATGTCTTTATTGGCCTGCCCCGCCTGGGCACTCAGGGTAACCCATGTGACGGCCTTCCCGTCCGGGTCGGTCACGGAAACATTCCAATAACAGTTAGAGGTAATGGTGAAGGCATCTTCCGACGCCCCGGCAGGAACATTGATCTGCTCCTTGTCCACTTTCAGTTCCGACTTGTTGATGCCGGTACCGATGGGGTTCTCCTTGTCGTTTTCGCAGGAGGAAAACAAAGCGAGAAACAAGAGGGTAACGAGTAAATAGCGTTTCTCCATAGTTATGTGGTTAACAATTACAATTCGTGCCTGGTTGGCAATACAAAATTACACACAAAAACACCCCATTATACCACACATTTCCCCAAAACAAGGTTTTTCAAGAGCTTGTTTTTACATTTACGCGTTGATTACCAATGCATTATTTTCTAAGGCAAATTGTTGAAAAACAAGAATTTTTATGTACCTTTACGGCATGAAAAAGATTGTTTTTCTCCTTTTCACGGGTGTTTTCGCCTGGGTATCCTGTTCCCGCGAGCAGCAGGTGCTGGATGCCCTGGACCAGGCATTGCTTTCCCATTCCTATTACGACTCCCTGTATGTGCAGCAGCAGAACCGACTGCGGCAACTGTATCTTCAGGAGCGTTCCGACTCCCTGAAATGGGAGCGGGCCTATGACCTGGAAAAGATTCTCTTCTACCACGACATTGACTCCTGCTACCGCTATGTGAAGGAGATGATGCGCCTGGACGGGGGCCATCCGCTGCGAAAAGGAATCGGCCAGTCCTGCTATGCCAATATCCTGTTCAAACTGGACTCTCTTACCATTGCGAACGATGTACTGGAAAAAGTAGACACGGCCGCACTGGACAACGAGGGATATGGCATCTACGCCTTTGCCGCCTATCACATTTACGGGAAACTCAAAATTGAGCATCCGGAATATGCCGCCCGGCAAAACAGAATCGTAGAGAAGTGGTGGCAACGGGACTCCACCGCCATCGAATGCGCCTACTACCACAATGCACCGCTCAACGAGGCCGGCCGCTACGACCAGGCCATCGAAAACCTGCTGTCCTGCGAATTGCATTCGCTCAACGACACCACCAAGGCCAACTATTTCCTGGGGTTGGAATATTCCTTTAAGGGAGACAACCGGAACGCCATCCGCCATCTGGCCCAGTCGGCCATCTACGATATGCAGCTGTCCGTCAAGGCCTACCGGGCCCTGTACGAACTGGCGCGCCTGCTGTTCCGGCAGGGCGACATCCGCCGGGCCGACCGCTATATGCGCATTGCCCAGCAGGACGCCATTTCCTCACACTACGCCGTGCAGTACGAGGACATCATCCACTCCCAGCTGGAAATCATGAACGTGCTGCTCCTGCAGGAAAAACAGAAGCGGAAGGCTTTCGTGCTGTTCTCTCTCACGTCGGCCCTCCTGCTGGTTGTCGCCCTCGTTTCCCTCATGCTGCTAAGCAATTATTCCAAGCGGCTGGACCGTTCCCGCGCCAAGGTGAACGAGGTTTCCCAAATCAAGGACGGCTTTCTGGCGCACTACATGGAAAAATGCGTGGACTACTTGAACAAGGTGGACGACTACCGCTCCTCGCTGCGGCAAACCGCCAAGAACGACGGTCAGGCGGCGGTAATGGCCATGCTGCGCAAACCTTCCTTTGCCGACAGTGAATTCCACGACCTCCTGGCGGCCTTCGACAACACCTTCCTGGGTATTTTCCCGGACTTTGTGCAGCGGGTGAATGACCACATGCAGCCCAGTCACCAGCTATCCCTGCCGGAAGAGGGCGGGCTGTCTACCGAACTGCGCATCCTGGCCCTTATCCGTATGGGTATCCCTCAGCGGCAGAAGATAGCCAAGGTCCTGAACATGTCAGTGACCACGGTCTACTCCTACCACAGTGTTCTTCAGAAGCACTCCCTGCACCCGGACGCATCCTTCGACAGCATCATAGCCCGGCTATAGGGGATTGAGAGACAGCTATTCCTGCCAGGACGGCGGCCAGGATCCAGACCTGGGTCTGGGTCAAATCCGGGAGGGAGAATTGATCCATAACAGTTTACTTTATGTTGTACTTGCGGAGTATCCTGAGCAGTTTTTTCTCGATGGACTGTTCCCAGAGCGTGTATCCGTAATTGTCGGGGTGGATACCGTCTACCGAAGCCTCGTGGCTGGGCGGGCAGGCGTCGGGCGTAATGAAATACACGTCCCGGTATTTCTTCCTGCCTTCGGGGGTTGATTTCATCTCGTTGAAAATGCGGGCAGCCATGTCCATCTTGGCCTGCTCCTTTTCGTCCTCGGCCGTGTTGAAGTTGCGCTTCTCCCGCCAGATGGTCTGCTGGAAAATGAGCGGCTTGCCGGGATGGGCGGCCAACATACGGTCGATGAAGGGGACCAGCCGCACGCGGATGGCATCGGCCCGGGGATTGGAGAAGGAGTCAAAGACAAAGGCATCGGCCTCTACGTCTTCCAGCACGTCGCAGAAGTAATCCTGCAGCATACAGCGGCCGCTGCAGCCCAGGGAGAGCATCTGCAGGCCCGTGGAACGGGAGAACTGGGCGGGATAGGCCATGCCGGCGCGGGTGGTGCTGGACCCGTGGGTGAAGCTGGACCCCCAGATGGCAATGCGGTGGCGGAAGGGATTGCCGATGGCCTCCAGGGTGGCGCCCTTCTCAACGCCTACCCGGATGGAGCGTTCCTCGCTGTAGGTGGGGAAATACAGCAGGCACTCATGCTCACTGCCGTCCATGTCCGTAATGAGCGTGAGCGGCTGGTCCAGTTTGGTCCGGCCGTTTACGCCCGCGGCGGCCCAAAGCCATTTTCCGTCCCTGCGGATGTACAGGTCATATCCGCGGGCCGAAATCATGTTGGTGTTCACAGGGTCGTCCATCTGGCCGTATTGCGTGAGCACGCTGATGCTCCGGCTGTTGGTGCGGAACACGCAGGCCATGCCGGAAGACATGCGCACCAGCAGGTTCTCCCTCTTGGTAAAGCCTTTGTACCGGGTTGTGTCTACCCGGTGATAGGGATTGGCGGTTTGGCCGGGCATCAGTTTGCCCACCAGGGTGAGCTCGGCGGCTTCCGTGTACACGTACTCTACGGTCTGGGCCTGCGCAGCCAGCATGCCGGCCACCAGCAGGAAAAGGAATAACAGGGTCTTTTTCATAGTATGCAAATTTACAAAAAAACTCCTTGTTGCGCGTATTTTTTGCGTTTGATTACCGGGGACCCTCCCGGAAAACCTGCAGACAACGTTATCTGTATTTTTTACGACTAAATGACGCCGAATCCTTTAGGATTATCGCGAAAAAAACGTATATTTGCAAATTGATTCCGGGAACACCGGTTTCAAGTGGTTAATAGTGAAATTTTAAAACCTGAAATATGATTTTCCCTCTTCTTCAAGCAGACTTGCTGGATGCAGCCGTAGACACCGTTGCACAGGCCCCGGAAGCGGTGGCTCCTATCCAGCCCACCGTTATGAGCGAAAGCCTCTGGTCCATGTTCAACATGGGCGGTCCCCTCATGTGGGTTCTCCTGGCCCTGAGCATTCTGGCCATCTACCTGATCGGCCGTAAATGGTGGGTCATCAACAACGCCTCCAAGATTGATCCGCACTTCATGCAGGACATCCGCGACTACATGAGTGACGGCAAAACCAAGAGCGCCATCACCCTTTGCCAGAAATACGACAACCCGGTGGCCCGCATGATCGAAACCGGTATCCGCCGTCAGGGTCGTCCCACCGCGGACATCCAGAGCGCCATCGAGAACATCGGCAACGTGGAAGTAGCCCGTCTGGAGAAAGGACTTCCGCTCCTGGCCACCATCGCCGGCGGCGCCCCCATGATCGGTTTCCTGGGCACCGTGATGGGCATGGTACAGGCCTTCTTCAACATGTCCAAGGCCGGCAACAACATTGACATTACCCTCCTCAGCGGCGGTATCTACACGGCCATGCTCACCACCGTGGGCGGTCTTATCGTGGGTATCATCGCTTATTTCGGCTACAACTGGCTCACCTCCAAGATCGGCGACCTGGTGTACAAGATGGAAAGCTCCACCATGGAGTTCATCGACATTACCATCAACAAAGAAAAGGCCGAATAACCTATGGCACTCAAGAGAAACACCAAAGTAGATGCGCAGTTCGCGGTATCCAGCATGACGGATATCGTGTTCCTGCTGCTGATCTTCTTCCTGGTGACCTCCACCCTCATCAACCCCAACGCGCTCAAGCTCCTGCTCCCCAAAAGCACGGGCCAGGTGAACGCCAAGGCCACGGTGAGCGTGAGCATCAAGGACTGGGGGAACGACACCTACACCTATCACGTGAACGGTGCACAGGACCCTATCCCCTACGACCAGGTGGAAGAGGAACTCATTTACCTGCTCTCGCAGGAGGAAGATCCCACCTTCTCCATTTTCAGTGACCAGACGGTTCCTGTAGGAGAGGTTGTCCAAATGATGAACATCGCCAAACGGAACCACTACAAAGTGATTCTGGCAACCCAACCCGAGTAATTATGCATCCTTACCAGCGCACCCGCGAAAAACGCGAAAAGAACGCCAACGTAACCGGTATCCTGGCTACGCTGGGCATTCATGCCGCCGCGCTGGTGGTGCTCTTCACCAGCGGACTCACCTATCTGGATCCCCCGCCGCCGGAGCGCACTTCCCTGCTGATTGAATTTGAAGAAGAGGTACCCGAGGTCAAGCCCATTGAAACCAAGATTGGCCGCGAACCCCAGGCAGAGGAAGTGGACCTGACGAAGGATGTGGAACTGGTCCAGAAGGCGGAGGCCCCCACCGTGAACGACCGGCCCAACGTGACACCCGCCACCAAGCCGGACACTCATGGAGACGTGGACGTTCCCACGCCCAAGGTGGAAGAGCCCAAGCTGGACCCGCGCGCCTCGTTCCCCGGCATGAGCCAGAAGGACAACAGCGCCACAACGCCACACAGTGCAGCAGAAGCCTCGGAAGGGTTCAAGGCCGGCCAGCCGGACGGAAATACCCGGGAGGGTAAGACGGAAGGCAGTGCCAACGCCCACGTGAAAGGGCGTAACGTAGTGGGCTCACTTCCCCGCCCCACCTACGCCTCCCAGACGGAAGGCATCGTGGTGGTGCAGGTGAAAGTGGACCAGTACGGCAACGTCACGGAAGCCATCCCCGGTGCAGAAGGCACCACAGTCACAGACAAAACTTTATGGAACGCCGCGCGTAACGCCGCCATGAAAGCCCATTTCAACATGGACGCCCATGCCCCGGCCGTGCAGAGCGGCACTATCACTTATATTTTCAAACTCAAGTAATCGACGTGAGTCGAGTAGTGTATTTATCTTATGGAAGAACACAAAAAGCATACGCGCACGCGTATCGCGAGAAGGCCTTCGGAAGGCCACGCAGAAAAAGTGGATTACAGCACCAGCCGCAGCTTCGATTCTGAAGAGCGGCCCGCCCGCCGGTACTCCCAGGACCGCTCCAATCGTCCCCGTCGTGCAGACGGCGACCGCAAACCCTACGGAGAGCGCAAAGCTTACGGAGAGAACCGGACCTATGGCGAACACAAGCCCAACGGTGAGCACCGCAGCAGCGGCGAGCACAAATCCTACGGCGAACACAAATCTTATGGCGAGCGTAAAAGCTACGGGGACCGCAAGCCTTACGGCAGCAAGCCCGCTGGCCGCAGCGGTTACGGGAAGCCTAACTTCGGTGGTTCCAAGCCCGCCGGCCGCAAACCGTTCAACAAGCACAGCGAGGCCGATGCCGGCATGAGCGCCATGCTCAGCCGCAAGCCTCAGGTGAACGGCCGCTACAGCGACGACGACACCGTAAAGACGGAAATCCAGGAAGTAGTCCGCCTGAACAAATTCATCGCCAATTCCGGCGTTTGCTCCCGTCGCGAGGCAGACACCCTCATCCAGAGCGGTGTGGTCACCGTGAACGGTGTAGTAGTTACAGAACTGGGCACCAAGGTGAATGTCCTCAAGGACGATATCCGCTTCAACGGAGAACGCCTCAAAGGCGAAGAGAAAGTGTACATCGTGATGAACAAGCCCAAGGGCTATGTAACCACCGCCAGCGACCCGCACGCGGAAAAGACCGTGATGGATCTGCTGAAGGGCTGCCCTACCCGCGTATTCCCCGTGGGCCGGCTGGACAAGAACACCACCGGCGTGCTCATGTTCACCAACGACGGAGAGATGGCCGAGCACCTCACCCACCCCTCCTACAACAAGAAGAAGATTTACCAGGTGGTGCTGGACGCTCCCCTCAAGGAAGAGGACCAGCAGAAGATTCTCGCCGGCATCGAGCTGAGCGACGGTGTGGTTGCCGCCGATGAACTGGAATTCATCGACGCACACGACCACCGCCAGCTGGGCATCGAGATCCACTCCGGGAAAAACCGCATCGTCCGCCGCATCTTCGAGTCCCTGGGCTACGAAGTCCGCGCCCTGGACCGCGTTTACTTCGCCGGCCTCACCAAGAAAGGCCTTAAGAAGAGCGACTGGCGTTACCTCACGGAAGGAGAAGTGAACATCCTTAAAATGGGAGCTTACGTATAGCCTATGGCACACAGAGCTGGTTTCGTCAATATCATCGGCAACCCCAACGTGGGGAAAAGCACCCTTATGAACGCCCTGGTGGGTGAAAAACTTTCCATCGTCACCGCCAAGGCACAGACCACCCGTCACCGCATCATGGGTATCGTGAGCGGCGAGGATTTCCAGATCGTGTACTCGGATACGCCCGGCATCCTCAAGCCCAATTACCGCCTGCAGCAAAGCATGTTGAACTTTGTGGACACGGCCATTGGCGATGCCGACATCATCCTGTACGTGACTGACGTGGTGGAAAAAGGAGACAAGAACGACGCCTATATTGAGAAACTGCGCAAAGTGGGCTGCCCGGTGGTGGTGGTCATCAACAAGATCGATATCTCCACGCAGGACAAGGTGGTGGAACTCATGGGCTGGTGGAAGGAACAGTTGCCGGCGGCAGAGATTATCCCGGCATCGGCCCAGGAAAAATTCAACCTGGACAGCATCCTGGAAGCCGTGAGCAGCCGCCTGCCGGAAGCACCGGCCTGGTTCGACAAAGACCAGTTCACGGACAAGAACCTTCGTTTCTTCGCCTCCGAAATCCTGCGGGAGAAGATTTTCCTCAACTACAGCGAGGAAATCCCCTACTCCTGCGAGGTGGCCATCGAAGCCTTCCACGAGGGAGAAGACCGCTATGAGATTTCCGCCGTCATTTACGTGATGCGGGATTCCCAGAAAGGAATCATCATCGGCAAGGGCGGCAAGATGCTCAAGAAAGTGGGCACGGAAGCCCGCCTGGAAATGGAAGACTTCTTCCAAAAGAAGGTATTTTTGAGTACCTTTGTCAAAGTGGACCCCGACTGGCGCGAGAGCCGCAAGGAACTCCGCCGCTTCGGTTATGAATATTGATCGAAGCCGATAAATCTAAACCTAAAACAACTTATGGCAGAAGATTGGGACGACATCAAGCCCTCCCCGGAAGAGGACGACGAGGAACTGGGAGAAGACGCTGCTGCGTCGGGCAAATTTGAGAAACTGCTGGGCAGCGATTCCAGCAAGTACAAGCTGTCCGGCATGTTCAAGGAATGGTACCTGGACTATGCGTCTTACACCATCCTGGACCGCGCCGTGCCGCACATCGTGGACGGTTTCAAACCGGTTCAGCGCCGCGTATTGCACACCATGGCCCAAATGGACGATGGCCGCTACACCAAGGTGGCCAACATCGTGGGCCAGGCCATGCAGTACCATCCGCACGGCGATGCCTCCATCCTGGGCGCCCTGGTCACGCTGGGCCAGAAAGGCCTCCTGATCGACTGCCAGGGGAACTGGGGTAACATCCTCACCGGTGACTCCAACGCCGCCCCGCGTTACATCGAAGCCCGCCTTTCCAAGTTTGCCAAGGAAGTGGTTTTCGATAAAAAAGTAACGCCCTGGATGACCTCCTACGACGGCCGCAACCAGGAGCCCACGGAACTGCCCGTGCGTTTCCCGCTGCTGCTGGCCCAGGGCACGGAAGGCATTGCCGCCGGCCTCAGCTCCAAGATCCTGCCCCACAACTTCAACGAACTCATCGACGCCTCCATCGCCATCCTGAAGGGCAAGCCCTACGAGATTCTCCCGGACTTCCCTACCGGTGGCATTGCGGACTGCTCCAAATACAACCAGGGCAAGCGTGGCGGCATGGTGAAAGTGCGTGCCCGCATCAACAAGGTGGACAAAAGCACCATCACCATCACCGAGATTCCCTACGGAAAAACCTCGCACGCCATCATCGACAGCATCCTCAAGGCCAAGGACAAGAAGAAAATCAACATCAAGAAGATTGATGATATGACCACCGACAAAGTGGAAATCATCATCCATCTTCCTGCCGATGTTTCTCCGGACAAGACCATCGATGCGCTGTACGCCTTCACCGAGTGCGAAACCAAGATTGCACCCAACGCCTGCGTGATCCGGGACAACAAGCCGGTGTTCCTCACCGTGAACGAAATCCTGGAATACGACACCTATCACACGCGGGACATCCTCAAGGCCCAATTGGAGTACAAACTCGCCGAGCTGGAAGACGACTGGCACTACACTTCCCTGGAGCGCATCTTCTTCGAGAACCGCATCTATAAGGTGCTGGAACAGAACCAGATGAGCTGGGAAGAGCAGCTGGACGACATCCTGTCCCAGATGAAGAACTACGAGGACCTGCTCCACCGGCCCATCGTGATGGAAGACATCCTCAAACTGGTGGAGAAACCGGTGCGCAAGATTTCCAAGTTCGATACCAAAGCCCTGGACGAAAAGATCTATGCCCTGGAGGACCAGATGAAGGAAGTGCAGGACCACCTGGACCACCTGACGGAGTTCACCATCGACTGGTTCAAGAACCTCAAGGCCAAATATGGCGCCCAGTGGCCGCGCCTGACGGAGATCTCCTCGCTGGAGAACATCACCGTCACCAAGGTGGTGTCCAACAACGCCAAACTGTACGCCAACCTGGAGGAAGGTTTCGTGGGCATCGGCCTGCGCCGGGACGAGGGCGAATACGTATGCGACTGCTCGGACCTGAGCGAGATTATCGTCATCGCCAAAGACGGCAAATTCCGCGTTACCAAGGTGGCGGACAAAGCCTTCTTCTGGAAAGACCTGCTATACGCCGGCGTGTTCAACCGCGGCGACGAGCGCACCATTTACAATGTGATTTACCGCGACGGCAAGGGTCCGGCCCATTATGCCAAGCGTTTTGCCATTACCTCCGTCACGCGAGACAAGGACTATGACATCACGCCCGGAGCCGATGGCACCCGCATCCTCTGGTTCACCGTGAACCACAATGGAGAAGCGGAAACCGTGCGCATCCAGTTCCGTCCAAAGAAGGGCCTCAAGAAAACCAGTATGGAGTGGGACTTCAGTTCCCTGGCCATCAAGGGGCGCGGTTCCCGTGGTAACCTGGTGACCAAGAACGCCATCGCCAAAATCCAGCTCAAGTCCAAGGGTATCACCACCCTGGAAGGCAAGGACATCTGGTGGGATCCGGACATCCAGCGCCTCAACGAGGAAGGCCGCGGCGAACTGCTGGGCAAGTTCTCCGGAGAGGACCGCGTACTGGCTGTCTTTGCCGACGGTTCCTATTACACCACCTCGTACGACCTGGTGAACAAGTACCAGGGCGACGTAGTTCGTGTAGAGAAATTCGACCCTGCCCGCATTTACTCCGTCCTGTACTGGGACAATTCCGCCAAAGCGTTCTATGTCAAGCGCTTCAGCTTCACGGAAAGCAACAATACTCCCGTGCTGTTCATCTCCGAGAGCCGGGGTTCCCGCCTGGTGGATATTTCCTCGGACCTGCACCCGCAGATGGTGCTAACCTTTGGCGGCAAGTTCAAGCATCGTGAGCCGGAAACCGTTGACGTAGAAGAATTTATCGCCAAGAAAGGCCTTACCGCAAAGGGCAAGAAGTGTTCCAATATGGACCTGAAGATGGTGGAATTCGGCGAGCCGCTTCACAAGCCGGAGGACGACCTGGAGCCTGAGGCCCCCATCGTGGCGGAAGGCTTGGAGGAAGAGGCCATCGACATGGATTTCCAGCCGGAAGACATCCCTGCGGAGCCCATCGAGCAAACCGGCCAGGCAGCGGATCTCTTGAAAGATGCGCCAGCCACAGACCAGGGTGCCGTAGACTTTGACGATTGGGAACCTACGCTGTTCTAAGATTTACAGGCAATCGATAATGATTTCGTCCGCGATTTGCTCCGGAGTGAGGCCGTCCGTGTTCATGGTAACATGGGCGGCTTTCGCATAAAGCGGTTCGCGGGCGGCAAAGCGTTCCGCCAGGTGCTCGTCGGCCAGGGGGCGGGCTGTGCTATCGGCAGAAATCCTTTCCTGAATGCTTTCCAACGAGGCTTGCAGATAGATGCAGGTGGTTTTTTCCTGCAGGAGCCGGATGGCGCCGGGCACTGTGACCGTACCGCCGCCGAGGGCCAGGACGGCCGTGTTTTCCGCGTACTTGCTCACCGTCTGCTCCAACGCCTGCTTCTCCAGACGGCGGAAACCTTCCTCCCCGTCGGAGGCGAAAATGGCGGGAATGGAACGGCCGGCTTTCTTGACGATGACCTCGTCCAGGTCCAGGAAAGGACAGCCCAGGGCATCGGCCAAAAGCCGCCCTACCGAGGTTTTTCCGGAGGCCATGAAGCCTGTCAGAGCGATGAGCATAAGCGCAAATAATGGTTCTGAACAAAGGTACACATCTTTGCGCGTATTTGCAAAAATGAGACAGATTCGCTAACTTTGTACGACTATGGGCTCTGTAGACAGACAATGGACCGTGAAAGAGGCGCCGGCGCCGGAACGCGTCGAGCAACTCGCTACGGAACTCGGAATCGACCGAGTGCTCGCGGCGCTGCTTATCCAGCGCGGCGTGTCCACGTTTGAGCAGGCCCGTACCTTCTTCCGTCCCCGCCTGGAGGACCTCCACGACCCTTTCCTCATGACAGATATGGACAAGGCAGTGGAACGCCTGCATGCGGCCATCACTTCCGGTGAAAAAATCCTGGTCTATGGCGACTACGACGTAGACGGCACCACGGCCGTGGCGCAGGTGTATTCCTTCATCAAGCACTTCACCTCCAAAGTCCAGTTCTACATTCCGGACCGATACGACGAAGGCTACGGCCTGTCGTACAAGGCGCTGGACTGGGCCTCGGACAATGGGATTGGCCTAGTTATTACGCTGGACTGCGGCATCAAGGCCATCGACAAGGTGGAGTATGCCCGCACAAAGGGCATTGAGGTGATCATCTGCGACCACCACCTTCCTGAGGACGAACTGCCCGGTGCAGTGGCCATCCTGGACCCCAAGCGGGAGGACTGCCACTATCCCTTCGACGACCTCTGCGGTTGCGGCGTGGGCTTCAAACTGGCCCAGGGCTATGTGCAGAAATACGGCCTGGAGTTCTCCTTGCTGGAACCGCTGCTGGATTTGCAGGTGGTTTCCATCGCCTCGGACCTGGTGTCCATGACCGGCGAGAACCGCATCCTGGCGCACTTCGGCCTCAAACGCCTGAACGAGAATCCCCGCAAGGGCCTGCTAGCCATGATTAACCTGGCCAAGCTGGAGCCCGGCCATATCGGCATTGACGATATCGTCTTCAAAATTGGTCCGCGTATCAATGCGGCGGGCCGAATGGAAAGCGGCCGGCTGGCGGTGGAACTGCTCACGGCCACGGATGACCGCACGGCCATCCGCATCGGCGAGCAAATCAACGACAACAACAACGAGCGCAAGTCCATCGACCGGGAAATTACCCAGGAAGCCCTGGAAATGGTGCAGAACGGGCTGGCGCTGGCCACGGAAAACGTGACCATTGTCTATAACCCCACCTGGAACAAAGGTGTGGTGGGTATTGTGGCGTCCCGTCTAGTAGAGGCTTATTACAAACCCACCGTGGTGCTTACCAAGAGCAATGGCTTTGTCACCGGCAGCGCCCGCAGCGTGCAGGGATTCGACCTGTATTCGTCCATTGAAAGCTGTGCAGACCTGCTGGAGAACTTCGGCGGGCACATGTATGCGGCCGGCCTCACCATGAAGGAAGAGCGTCTGGAGGAATTCTGCCACCGGATGGACAAGTTCGTGGCAGGCAACATCACGCGCGAGGAACTCACGCCTGTAGTGGAAATCGACGCCAAACTGGACTTCTCCCAGATTACGCCCAAATTCACGCGTATCCTCAAGCAGTTCCAGCCCTTCGGCCCCGGCAACAGCAATCCGGTTTTCCTCACGGAGGACGTGTACGATGCCGGCAACGGCCGCAAGGTAGGCGCAGGCGGCGTACACCTCAAGCTGGATTTGATGCAGGAAAGCCAGCCTTACCGCCAAATTGCCGCCATCGGCTTTAACATGGCCGATAATTACGAGTACATCAAGGCCGGCAACCCCATCGACATTTGCTATTCCATTGTGGAAAACTTCTACCGCGGTTCTTCCACCGTACAGCTCCGCCTCAAGGACGTGCGCGAGCGCGACGAACTCATCTAATCTATAAGATATAACCGACTTCTTTGAAGCGGTAATAACGATACGGCTTGCCGGGGGCTTCCAGGTCTTGGATGCACAGGCGGCCGTCAGGTTCTACACCCTGGATAACACCCACGTACTCACGCTCCGTTAGATAGTCATGGTAATGCGCCTGCATGTCCTTGTTGAACAGGTGGCTGGAATAATTGGAAAACAGTCCCCCGCGCGCTTTGGCGTCAAATAAATCCGGCAGCCGCTCCTCGAATGCGGCCATTAGCTGCTCCAGGCACTCCTCCAGGGAAAACTCTTCTCCCAGGCAGCACCACAGGGAGGTAGCATTGGCCAGCTGGGGAAACGCCCGCTGGTTGATGTTCAGCCCTACGCCGACAACCGCCGCACTTACCCACTCCCCTTTCAGGCTGTTTTCGATGAGGATGCCGCAGATCTTGTTCTTCCCAACATACACGTCATTGGGCCATTTGACCTTGCACCAAATACCGTGGCTTTGCAGGAAATCCGCCACCACTACGGAAACGAGGTAATTGAGCCAGTGCACCTGCGAGGCATGCAGTTCCCCTTCCCCGAACTTCAATACGATGGAAAAGGTGAGGTTTTTTCCCGGTTCCGTGAACCAAGTATTGCCCCGCTGTCCCCTGCCGGCGGTTTGCTCCCGGGCGGCGAGGACGGTTAGGGACGGCAGTTCCTCCAGACGTCGCAGCGCCTCGGAGTTGGTAGAGTCGATGGTGTCCAGCCAGAGAATGTTCATTCCACGTCCTGTAACGGTTCGTTGAAGGGCTCCAGGAAGGGATTGTACATGCCTTCCCGGGCGATGGAAGTGGGCTGGCCGTGTCCGGGAATCACATCCGTTTCCCCGGGCAGGTTCAGCAAGCGCTCCTTAATGGAGGTCATGAGGTCATCATAATCGCCCCCGTAAAGGTCTGTACGGCCGATGCTGCCGGCAAACAGCGTATCTCCGCTGAGCAGGAGGCTGTTCTCTTCCGAATAATAGCACACGCCCCCGCGCGAGTGGCCGGGCGTATGAATCACCTTCCAGGCGGTGCCGGCCGTCGTGATGACGTCACCATCGGCAATGTCCACCGTTTTGAAGTCGTGCTGGAGGAAGGAGAAGGACGACGTGGCATGCGCACTGCCCGTGACATTGTTCATCGTGTCGATATCCAACGGATGCAGGTACACAGGCACATCGTACACGGCCAGGAGCTTGGAAACGCCCCAGAAATGGTCGAAATGGCCGTGCGTGAGCAGGATGGCATCCGGCGTGAGCCCATGACTTTGGAAGAAGCTTTGCAGCTGATCCATCCCGTCCTGCGAAGACATGCCGGGATCCACCACCGTACAGGCATGCTGGCCATCGGTCCACAGTACCACACAATTGGTTCCCAGCGGGTTGAAGGTAAATATTCTGGAATGTAACATAATCGGCTTTCAATTGGCATTGCAAATTTACGATAATTTTACCAACTTTGTAGAATAAAGCGCCGCACGTATGCACATTGGAATCGCAGGAAATATCGGCAGTGGGAAAACCACCCTCACTACCCTTCTGGCCCGCCATTACGGCTGGACGCCCAAGTTCGAGTCGGTCACCTATAATCCGTACCTGGCCGATTATTACGCGGACATCAAGCGCTGGTCCTTCGCCCTGGAAATGTACTTCCTGCAGCAGCGCCTGCACGACGTCCTGGAAATCGCCAAATCCAAGGAGGTCATCATCCAGGACCGCACCCTCATGGAAGGCGTGAACATCTTCGTGGCCAACAACTACGCGCAAGGCAACCTGACGGAACGGGACTACAACACCTACATGGACACCTATAACGTGATGATGGAAGTGGTTAAGGAACCGGACCTCATGATCTACCTCCGTTCCGGCATCGAGCACCTGGTGTACCAAATCCAGAAACGCGGCCGGGACTATGAGCAAAGCATCTCCATCGACTATCTGAGCGGCCTCAACGAACGGTACGAAAAATGGATCGCCGGCTACAAAGGCAAACTCATCATTGTCGATGCCGACAATCTGGACTTCCTGGGCCGGCCGGAGGACTTTGCCACCATTACGGACCGCATCGACGCAGAATTGTTCGGCCTGTTTTAACCTTCTCCCGTGAAATAAACAAATACATCATATTATGCATATAGCAATTGCAGGTAATATCGGCAGTGGAAAAACCACGCTCACCAAAATGCTGGCAGCCCACTACGGCTGGACGCCCAAGTTTGAATCGGTAGACTTCAACCCCTACCTGGCCGACTTCTATGAGGACATGGAACGCTGGTCGTTCAACCTCCAGGTCTATTTCCTGAACAAACGCTTCCAGGACGTGGTGGAAATTTCCAAGCACAAGGAAGTGATTATCCAGGACCGCACCATCTACGAGGACGCCCGCATCTTCGCGCCCAATCTCCATGCCATGGGCCTGATGTCCACGCGCGACTTCGAGAACTACAGCGACCTGTTCGACCTCATGATGTCCCTGGTGAACCCGCCGGATCTCCTGATCTACCTGCGCTCCAGCATCCCCAACCTCATTTCCCAAATCCAGAAGCGCGGCCGCGAGTACGAGCGTTCCATCCGTATCGACTACATCACCGGCCTCAACCAGCGCTATGAGGACTGGATCAAGGATTACAAGGCCCGTCTGCTCATCGTGGACGTGGACAACATCAAGTTCGAGAACAAGCCGGAAGACTTCCAGCTCATCACGGACAAAATCGACGCGGAACTGTACGGCCTCTTCCCTACCGAATAACCTATACTTATATGGCAGAAAGAATTACCATCATCGACTTTGTAGAGAAGTACTCTCGCAAATATGAAAACTTCGTATACCTCCGCGAGAAGGTAAATGGCAAGTGGAAAGAAATCACCCAGGGCCAGACCCGTGAAGAAGCCTACCGCATCGGTGCCGGCCTCATGTCCCTGGGCGTCAAAAAGGGAGACCGCATCGCCCTTCTGTCGGAAAGCCGCGCCATGTGGATCCTCGCCGAGCTGGGCGCCATGTACGCCGGAGCAACGGACGTTCCCCTGTCGGTGAACCTGGGAGAAGGCAAAGACCTTGTTTTCCGCATCAACCATTCGGAAGCCAAGTGGATCCTGGTGTCCGGCAATCACCTGCCCAAAATCCGCGCCATCCTGCCGGAATGCCCCGCCGTGGAAAAAGTGATTGTCTTTGACGATACCGCCTTCGACTACACCTCCCTGGAGCCCAAGGAAATGCGCATCAGCGAAATCCAGAAGATGGGTGACGAGTTCCTGAAAGCCCACCGTTCTCAGTTCGAGGCCCGTTTCCGTTCCATCGGCCCGGACGATTATGCCAATATTTCCTACACCTCCGGCACCACGGCCGATCCTAAAGGCATCCTCCTCACCCACCGCAACTATACGGCCAATGTGGAGCAGGGCAACTCCGTCATCAGCGTCAACGAAGGCGAGGTCATGCTCATCATCCTTCCCCTGGACCACTGCTTCGCCCATGTGGCCGGCATGTACACCATGATGATTTACGGTGGCTCCATCGCTTTTGTTCCCATCGGCAAGAATGCCCTGGCAACGCTGCGTAACGTGCCCATCGCCATCTCGGAGGTCCGTCCGCACGTCATGCTTTCCGTCCCGGCCCTGGCCCGCAACTTCAAAAAGAACATCGAGGGTGCCATCAAGAAGAAAGGCGGTTTCACGGAAAAACTGTTCTACTTTGCCCTTAACAACGCCATCAAATACAACAAGGAATACTACAATGCTGGCTCCAACGGCACTTTCTGGAGAAAACCCCTGGTTTCCCTCTTCGACAAAATGATCTTCTCCAAGGTGCGCGAGAACTTTGGCGGCCGCATGCGCTTCTTCGTAGGCGGCGGCGCCCTGCTGGACATCGAACTGCAGCGCTTTTTCTGCGCCGTGGGTATGCCCATGTTCCAGGGTTACGGCCTCACGGAAGCCACGCCCATCATCTGCGCCAACTCCGAGGGCCATGCCCGCTTCGGTTCCTCCGGCCGCATCGTCCGCCCCATGGACTGCGTCATCCTGGATGCCGAGGGCAAGGAAGTACCCCATGGAACCAAGGGTGAAATCGTCATCCGCGGTGAGAACGTCATGGCCGGTTACTGGAAGAATCCCAAAGCCACGGCAGACACCATCATCGACGGTTGGCTGCACACCGGAGACATGGGCTACATTTGCCCGGAAGACCCTGAATTCCTGTATGTCGTAGGCCGGTTCAAGAGTCTCCTCATCTCCTCCGACGGTGAAAAATACAGCCCGGAAGGCTTCGAGGACAACTTAACGGAAACCTCCAAGTGGGTGAACGCCTGCGTCCTCCACAACAACCAGAAGCCGTACTGCGTGGCCCTGGTAGTCCCGGACAAGACCGCCCTGGCGGAAGCCTGCCAGAAGCGCGGTCTGGACCCCGCCAGCAAGGAAGGCAAGGACTACATGCTGGATCTCATCCAGGCCGATGTGGACACCTACAAGAAAGGTGGCAAGCACGAGGGCATGTTCCCGGAGCGCTGGCTGCCCAGTGCCATCGGTATCTGCGACGAGGAATTCACCATCGCCAACAAGATGATGAACTCCACCATGAAGATTGTCCGCGGCAAGGTGGAGGAACACTACGCAGACCTGCTGGACTACATGTACACCGTAGAAGGCAAGGAACTCCACAACCCGCGCAACCTCAAGGCGCTGGAGTAGGCGCAAAAGGTTGGTGCCTCATTTGTCAAAGGTTGGTTTTTAGGCCGCCAACCATTGACAGATAATCGCCATTAGACACTACTCTACCTCAATAATAGTGCAAAAGGTTGGTTACTCAAAAACCAACCTTTTGCATTTGTATGACCAACCTTTGACGCAGCAAGGAAAATCAGGCATGCAATTTGTCATAAGTCGATATGGCTTAATCATTTACTGTCCTTCCTGCATGATCCGGATGTGTCTAATACTTGTGCCCGTTGGCCTGCTATTGTCCAGTAGGATGTCTATGGCGCAGGAGGCGGATTCCCTTAGCTTGAAGGAAAGGGTTCTGTTGCAGGAGAACAGGAAGTATATCCAGATGGCCCAGCGCGACAATGTTATCACTAGCGAGCAAGCGGACAGTCTCCGGAGCATCACCATCGAAACGGCCGAAAATCCCCTCCAGACAGGGATAGACCGCCTCTTCCAAGTGCGGGATTTCATCGACCATCAGTATGAAGAGCATCTGCGTGCAGTGAACGAACCTGTCCTGGAGGAACACTATTTCTCAGCGAATAGAATGCTGCCCAGCAAACTGGGAATGCCGGAAGGCTATGTGAGTCCCGAAGAGCGGGAGGCAAAAAGACAAGAACTGGCCATGGCGCAATTTGCCAAGTCCCTGGCCCTCGAGTTCGAGCGGGAAAAACTCCCGGCCTGGCAGGAGTGGTGCATCAAGCATCTTCCTTTCTTCTTCGGCAGCCGCGCCTGGTACCAGGGAAAAACCACCTTTATCAATGGCCACGAAGTCCTCGTACCGGGAGGAAACAGGCAACCTACAGCACGTCCTGCAGGAAGGGACCGGTAACAGAATGGGGGTCCAGGGCTAACTCTTCGGGAGTGCCCTGGGCCACTATTTTTCCACCCAGGCGGCCGCCGGAGGGGCCCATGTCAAAGAGGTAGTCCATGGATTTGAGCACATCCAGGTTGTGCTCGATGACGATGACCGTATTGCCCGCATCGACCAGACGCTGGAGTACGCCCAGCAGGACATTGATGTCCTCGAAGTGGAGACCGGTGGTGGGCTCGTCCAGGATATAGAGGGTTTTGCCGGTGGAAGGGCGGGACAGTTCCGCGGCCAGTTTCATGCGCTGGCTTTCACCGCCGGAAAGGGTTACGGCACTCTGCCCCAGATGAATATATCCCAGGCCGACATCGACAAGGGCCTTTAACTTGGCGGCGATGCGGGGAACGGGCTTGAAGAACTCGTAGGCCTCGCTGATGGGCATTTCCAGCACATCGTTGATGTTCTTGCCCTTGTATTTTACCGCCAGGGTATCTTCCTTGTAGCGTTTGCCGCCGCAGACCTCGCAGGCCACATGCACGGACGGCAGGAAATTCATTTCGATGACCTTGATGCCGGCGCCTTTGCACTCCTCGCAGCGGCCGCCGGGCACGTTGAAGGAGAACACACCGGCCTTGTAGCCGCGCACTTTGGCGTCAGGCGTCTCTTCAAACAACTGCCGAATATCGTTGAAAACGGCCGTGAAGGTGGCCGGATTGGAACGGGGCGTGCGGCCAATCGGGCTTTGGTCAATTTCAATTAGTTTGTCGATATGCTCAACCCCCTCGATGGACTGATACGGCAGCGGACGCTCCTTGGAACGGTAGAACTTTTGCTTGAGGATGGGCATGAGTGTCTCATTCACCAGTGAACTTTTGCCGGAGCCGGACAGGCCCGCCACGCCAATGAGGCAGCCCAGCGGGAAGCTGACATCGACATTTTTCAGGTTATTGCCCGTGGCGCCTTTGAGCGTGAGGAACAGGCCGTTGCCCTTGCGGCGCAGGCCGGGAACGGGAATGGAACGCTTCCCGAGCAGGTAATCCAGCGTGACGGACGGGCCGATGACCGCATGTGCGACGGTATCGACATCCATTTTCTTGCCTTTCAGTAGCGTTTGCAACGGGGCGTTCAGGCACACATGTCCGCCGTTTTCACCGGCGCCGGGGCCCACGTCCACCAGCCAGTCGGCGCTGAGCATGGTTTCTGCGTCGTGCTCCACCACCATCACCGAGTTGCCCTCGTCCCGCAGCGCTTTGAGCGAAGCAATGAGTTTGCGGTTGTCCTTTTGATGCAGGCCGATGGAAGGCTCGTCCAGAATGTACAGTACGTTCACCAGCTTGGAGCCGATTTGCGTAGCCAGGCGGATGCGCTGGCTCTCGCCGCCGGAAAGCGAACCGGTGGGACGGTCCAGCGAAAGGTAGTCCAGGCCCACGTCCAGCATGAACTGTACGCGCTCCCGCAGTTCCTTTAAGATATCCCGCGAGACGTTTTTCTCCCGCTGGTTGAAGCCTTCCGGAATGGCATCCAGCCACTTCCGGAGCTCCGTCATTTCCATGGCTGCCACCTCCGGAATGGTTTTGCCATCGACCCGGAAGCAAAGGGCGTCGGCATTCAGGCGAGTGCCGTTACAGACGGGACACGTGACCGTATCTTCAATATTGTCGATGACCCCGCCCCAGCTTTCCATCTCGCTCAGGTTGCCTTCGCCCACGCGCAAAAGGTCCTCCGAGCCAAAGACGAGCAGGCTCACGACCTCGTCCGGAAGGGCGTCGATGGGGTCGTACAGGCTGAAATTGTATTTACGGGCGATGGCCCGGATGATGTCGAACTTGCGGTTCTCCCGTACCTTTCCCAGCGGCGCGATGCCGCCGTCCGCCACGGATTTGCTGCGGTCCGGGATAATGGTGTCTATGTTGACATCGACAATGGTCCCAAGGCCCTTGCAATGGGGGCAATAGCCCTGCGGCGAATTGAAGGAGAAGCTGTGCGGCTGCGGCTCCTGCAGGGAGAGGCCACTTTCCGGATCCACGAGGTGCTTGGAGAAGTGGGCCAGGCTATTGGTTTCCTGGTCCAGGATGGCTACGGAGCCTTTTCCCAGGTTCAGTGCGCGGGCTACGGATTCCCGCACGCGGCGGTCATCCCCGGCAGTCGGTTTAAGCCGGTCCACCACCAGCTCGATAAAGTGGGGTTTATATCGGTCCAGCGCAGTAACGCCTTGCAGTTCAAGGATTTCTCCGTCTATGCGCACTTCCGTATAGCCGCGTTTGCGCATTTGGTCAAAGAGTTCCCGGTAGTGGCCTTTGCGGCCCCGGATAACGGGTGCCAGAAGGTAACATTTGCGGCCGCTGTACTGGCTCATGATGAGGTCCACGATCTGGGCATCCGTGTAGCGGACCATTTCTTTGCCGCTCTCCGGGGAATAGGCCCGTGAGCCCTTGGCAAAGAGCAGGCGCAGGAAGTCGTAGATTTCCGTGATGGTGCCCACCGTGGAACGGGGATTGTTGCCGGTGGTTTTCTGTTCGATGGCAATGATGGGGCTCAGACCGGTAATCTCCTCTACCTCAGGCTTTTCCAGAATCCCCATAAAGTGCTTGGCATAGGTGGACAGGGTGTCCATGTAGCGGCGCTGGCCTTCCGCATAAATGGTGTCGAATGCCAGCGAGCTTTTTCCGGAACCGCTCAGGCCGGTCACCACCACGAATTCCCCCCTGGGAATGTCTACATTCATGTTCTGGAGGTTATTGGCCCGCGCACCCCGCACCTGTATGTATTCTTTCTTTGCCATAGCTTACAAAGATACGAAGAATTTGCCGAACCTTACGAAAAAGCATAAAATATCCTAATGCCCATTCCTATTCTACTGAATGGTCCCGGACAAAATTCTTACCTTTGTATTCCATATGCTGCTAAGTGCGCTCATATCCCTCCTTCTCGCTTCACCTATCGACACGGTGCTTACTCCATCGTACGCTACGGCGGCCAAGGAGGAATTGCCTGCCGGCGCTCCTGTGACGACAGTATCGTCCATGCAGTTACAGCAGTACGGCGTCTATAATCCCAAGGCTTTGCCGGCGCTGGTTCCAGGCATCCACCTGCCGGACTACGGTTCCTCGATGACCTCTTCCATCTACGTCCGCGGCTTCGGCTCGCGCATGGAGAACCCGGTTGTGGGCCTGTATATGGACGATTTCCCCATCCTGGACAAGAACAGTTATGACCTGGATTACCTGGACATCGCCTCCATCCGTTTCTTGCATGGACCGCAGGGCACCGCATACGGCCGCAACGCCCTGTTCGGGGTGATTTCCGTGCGGTCGGAGGCGCCCGATGGGGAAACGATGCTGCGCGCCCAGCTGGAGTACGGTCTGGCCCATCACGTGCGGGCACAGGTCTCCTGGCACCAGGGCGAGCATGCCTTCAGCCTGGGCTACAGGCATTCCAGAGGCTGGTTCAAGAACGAATACAAGGATGCTTGGGCCGATCCGTACAACGGTGGACAGCTCCGCTGGCGTTGGGACCGTTCGCTGTCGGACAGGTGGCAGATGACCAACCTCCTGCAGACGGGCATCTCGGCCGAGGGCGGTTTTGCCTACGGCCTTTGGAAAGACGGCGTACAGCATCCGGTGAGCTACAATGACGAAGGCAGTTACCGCCGCGTCACGGTCCTGGAAGGCTTTAAACTGCGCTATCAGGGAGAGAAAGTACAGGTCGATGGGATAGCCTCGCTCCAGTTCCTGGCAGACCGCATGCGCATGGATCAGGACTACACGCCCCGCAACATCTTCACCCTACAGCAGTCGCAGCTGAGTCCCGCCCATACGTTGGAGGTCATCGTCCGTCCTACCCGGAAATTCGCGCACTGGAAGCCCACGAGCGGCGCTTTTGCGTTTTTCAAGTACAACCGCATGGAGGCGCCGGTCCTGTTCAAGCGCGAAGGTATCCAAACCCTTATCCTGGACAATGCCAACAAGGGTATTCCGGAGGATATCGGCACGTTGGATATTCCCGACAACGATTTTCTCATCAGCAGCAACTTTGACATCCTCACCTGGAACGTGGCTCTTTACCATGAGTCGCATTTCCCGGTAGGCGGCTGGCAATTCACCGCCGGCCTCAGGCTGGACTACGAAGGCGCAAAGATGCTCTATGACTGCACGGCTTCCCTCCATTACCAGCTTATCGGCATGATGAGCTCGGTTCGACCTTATACCGACCATTATCGCGGTACCCTTTCCCATGGCGTCCCGGTACTTCTCCCCAAGCTCGCTGTCGAATACAACGGGTTCCCAAATACCAGGATATATACATCGGCCACCAAAGGGTACCGCGCGGGCGGTTTTAACACGCAGATATTCTCCGACATCCTCCAAAACCGCCTCATGAACGGCATGATGGACGATTTGGGCGTGCACTTCGACAACGAAAGGGTCTCTATCGGCGCCGACAGAACAGAGTACAAGCCGGAAGAGGCATGGAACTTCGAGCTGGGCGCGAGTTTCCACAAAGACGGTTTCCGTGCCGATGTCAACGCATTCTACATCACGGCGCTTCGCCAGCAACTTACGGTATTTCCTCCCGGCATGTCCACCGGCCGCATGATGACCAATGCCGGTAAAAGCCGCAGCTACGGGGTGGAGGCCCAGGTCAGTTACAACAAGGGAGGCTTTGCCGCCCACGCCGCCTGGGGCTGGAACAACGCCCGCTTCACGGAATATACCGACGGAACAGTCAGTTACGCCGGGAACCGCATTCCCTACAGTCCGGAGCATACCCTTTTTGCCGCCTTGGGCTACAACTGGAGCAAAGTGAGCCTGCAAGCCCACATGCGTGGCATCGGCCCTATCGCCTGGAACGAGCAAAATACGCTGGTGGAACCCTTTTATGTAACGCTGGGAGCCCGAGCCAGTGTGGAACTGGGCCGCGTGCTCCTGTACCTGGAAGGCGAAAACCTTACTAATACGCGTTACAAGGCCTTCTATTTTAAATCCATGGGAAATGAGTTTTTCCAGCTTGGAAAACCAATTAGCCTGCAATTAGGAATTCAAATCCGCATCATATGAAAAAGTTGATTTATCTGATAAGCCTTCTTGGCCTGCTCGCATGCAATAAGAACAGCGTTCCCATCGACTATACCGTGGGGCAACACTACCGGGGCTCCCTATGGGTGGAATACAATGGTGAGAACTATGAGAACAAGGATATCGAGGTGGGTTTCACTCTCTCCGAGGATGGAAAGACGGCCGAAATCCGGCTGAACCGCATCCGCTTTGTGCCCCAGATGCCCGTCACCGTAGATACAGTTCTTCCCGTAACGGTCCAGGGCACCGGCAACAGCAACACATACACTTTCTCCGCGCACAATGTCTATCCCCATTCACCGGCCGGCGTGGAGCAGCAAAAGTATTTGATCAATAACCTGAGCGGCATGGCGACCGGAACCATGCTCAATTTCTCCCTCTTCTTCGGGGACTATCCCACCCGCTTCACCGGTTCCCGCCAATAGCGATTGTCTGTCAATGGTTGGCGGCCTAGAAACCAACCTTTGACAAATGAGGCGCCAACCTTTTGCGCTAAACCGCAGAGGAAGTGGGAACGCCCCATTCCGTACGGAGGCGATCCATCAGGTGCATGATGTAGAGTGTTTCCGCGTGAGGCATCTGCACGGGCTCCAATTGTCCGGCGGAGATGGCATCGGCACAGGCTTGGAACTGGTATTCAAAGCCTGTAATCTGTTGAGGAACAGCGATTTCGTGTTCGACGATATGGCGTTTTCTGCAGATGCGCAGGCAGGTGGGATTGATGAGATCGTCAAAGACCAGAAAGCCCGTAGTGCCCGTAATGACGCCTTCGTTGTTTCCTTCCGAAAAAGCGGATGATTGAACCGTGGAGAGTGTGCCGTCTTCGTGGATAAATGTGATTACCTCAGAGGCATCGACACCGGTGGTTGCACGGATGCAGGAAGTGGTTATGTCGCGGATGGGACTGTCGCAGTACATACGCACGAAGTTGAGGAGGTAAACTCCCAGATCCAGTAATACACCGCCGCCCAGAGAGGGCTGCATAACGCGCTCCTTTTCCGAAACATTATAGGCTAAAGTGGCGGTTAGCATAACCGGTTTGCCGATTACTCCGGAAGCAATCACTTGCCGTGCCATGTCGCGAACGGGCATGTATCGCGGCCAAATAGCCTCCGCAATGAACACGTTTTTCTCGCGGGCAAGGGCCAGAATGGCGGCAGCCTCAATGGCGTTCATCATGAACGATTTTTCCACCAGGCAAGGTTTCCCGGCAAGAATCGCATCTCGGGCGTTCTCAAAATGACAGGAATGGGGCGTTGCAATATATACAAGGTCGATGTCAGGGTCCTGGAGGAGCTCCGCATAGGACCCATAGGCCCGTGGTATACCAAAGCGAGCGGCAAAGTCCTGTGCTTTTTCCTGAGACCGGGAGCCGATGGCCAGGCACGACATGCCTTCCATCTCAGCAAGTGTGTGGGCTGCTTTTTCTGCAATATGCCCAGCGCCGATAATTCCTACATTCATCATGAACAAATGTAATGTTTTTCACGGAAAAATCGGTAGAAACAGCAAAAAAACACCTAAATTTGTCTTTGTGATTGCCAAGAATTATACCCATGCAACAGAAACTGATTGACCTCTCTACACAATACGTTCAAGCCGGGAGCGCCATCCTGGATGCTATTCGTGATATCATTAAGGACGCCGGAGGATTCATCAACGCGTCCAACAATAAGCTGGAGAAATCAGACATGAAGGCCTTGGTGTTCGACAGTAAAACGGGATATTCCGAGACTTTCCCCATCAGGGGGCTGCGCGTCAACGAAAAAGACGAAGTGGAAGTCTTCGTCGGCATTTTTGGGACTATCTATACGGATAAGTACCTGCGCGGGAAAGCCTCCGATGAGCGCTGGAGGCTGCTAAAGGGGTCCAATATCCTGTTCTACCAGAGTATTCTGTCTATAATCAGGAATATTGACGAATATCTGGGCGATGAGCCATTGTCACATTGAGTTTTATATGGTTATGAAAAAAGGTGTTAAGATATCCCTCATTGTCATAGCGGTGATACTGGCCATTCTTGCCGGTTTCGTATGGTTCCTTCGTCCCAAGAAGAGCATCCCGGAGGTAAGTACAGGGACACTGGAAAGGTATCCTGACTTCGAATCGGAATATATCGCAAAAAGAAACGTATCTATTTGGTTACCTGATAATTATAGCAACAGGGATTCGTGCATGGTACTCTATATGCACGACGGTCAGATGCTTTTTGATGCCGATGCCACCTGGAACCACAAAGAATGGAGTGTGGACGAGGTATTGGGGCAAATGACAGCAGCAGGGGAGTTACCGCCATGCATCGTCGTTGCCATCGACAACACAAAAGACAGGCTGAATGAGTACTTTCCGCAAAAAGTTAGTGAATTCGTTCCGGAAGAGGTCCGGGCTAAGAACAACATGGATCCCAAGGGAGACGCCTATCTTCAGTTTGTCGTCCATGAGTTAAAACCGTTTGTCGATGCGCACTATAGAACATATACCGACCAGGAGCACACCTTTATAGCCGGATCCAGCATGGGCGGTCTTATTTCTCTCTATGCGCTGTGCGAATATCCGGAAGTCTTTTGCGGTGCCGTCTGTATGTCTTCGCATCTTTCCATGGCCTATCTTCCTATGGGAAAACAGAATGAAGCCTGGGCGGAAGGATTCCAGAAGTATCTTATGGACAGATTACCGTCGCAGGAAGGACATCGCGTCTACATGGACCACGGCACAAAACTCCTGGATGCCGACTATGGCCCTTACCAAGCGTGCGTGGATTCCATTTTCCAGGCAAAAGGTTGGGACGATAACCATTACCTGAGCCTTGTCTATGAAGACCACACCCATGATGAAATCTGTTGGGGGCTGCGGTTGAAGCCTTCTTTAGAGTTTGTGGTGCCTCATTTGTCAAAGGTTGGTTTTTAGGCCGCCAACCAGTGACAGATAATCGCCATTAGACACTATTCTACCTCAATACTAGTGCAAAAGGTTGGTTACTCAAAAACCAACCTTTTGCATTTGTATGACCAACCTTTTACAGCGTTTGGCCGCCGATGAATTCGCGGAGGATGGAGGTGGGCGGAATGGCGGCTATCTCGGCGGGCTGCAGGGGCAGGATGTAAGAGAGGAAGCGCAGCAGGCGCACGGCTTCGGCATAGGCCGGGGAGGACGGGACGATGCGGCGCAAGAGCGGCTCTGCATAGTAGCGGAGCATCGGCAGTTCATACAGCAGGGCCGTATTGAACTGGGCGTCGGCGTTCTCCTGGAAGCGGAAAATATGCTTGTTCTCTCCCCTGCGGACGGAAGGCCAGCGGATGATGGTGTCTTCCGGGCTGATGCCTCGCACACGGTTATCGCGTACCATGCGGCGCAACAGGCGGTTGTCCGTGGTGGAAATGCAGCAGTTCTCGTCCAGTTTCAAGGAAGTAAGGGCCGATGCATAGATGCGGAAAATGCGGCTCTGGTCCACCGAGGGCACCATGCCCGGATCCAGGGCGTGGATTCCTTCCATGATGAGGATGTCGTTCTCCTCCAGGTGCATCTTCTTGCCTTCGAAGAAAGGCCTTCCCTGTTTGAAGTCGAAGCGCGGCAATTCCACTTCTCCACCGGCGAGCAAAGTATTGAGCTGATTGCCCAGGAGTTCCAGGTCCATCGCCTCCAGGGCCTCGTAGTCGTAATTGCCGTCTTCGTCACGCGGGGTACGCTCCCTCGACACGAAATAATTGTCCAGTTCTATCACCTTCGGGTTCATCTCCCGCACCATGCATTGCTGGGCCAGGCGCAATGAGGACGATGTTTTTCCGCTGGACGACGGGCCGGCCAGGAAGACAATCTTCACGCGGTCGCGGGCGCTGTAAATCTTATCGGCCAGGTCCGCATAGCCCCGCTCCTGCCGGGCTTCGCAAAGGTTGATCAGGTTCACCGCTCCCCCGTTCATCAGGCGCTCATTCAGAGCACCTACACTCACTACACCTGTTGCCTTACACCAATAACCATATTCCTTCAGCGTCGTCGTCAGTTTCATTTGTTTCTGACGGACGATAGGACGGGTAATATCCTCATCGGACGGATACTGCAGGCAGAATCCGTGGTGGAAAGGCATGAGGTCGAACACCTTCAGATAGCCTGTGGAAGGCACCAGCGCGCCATAGAAATTATCGGCAACACCATCCATGTAATACACCGAGCAAAAATATGTGCCCAAGGATTCCTGCAAGGCGGCTTTCAGCTTCTGGTTCTGTGCGCGGAATAGTTTGGTGGCCTCCTCCGTGCGCAGTTTCTTTTTGGTGAACGGCAGGTCCAGGGTCACCAGGCGGCGCATCTCGTCCCTCAGGCGCATGATGTCCTCATCGGCAATATGCTCTGCGCGCAGTTTGCAATACAAGCCGCTGGGCAAGGAGTGGTTGATTTTGAAGACCTTTTCCGGGAAGAGGTTGCGCGCGGCGCGCTGGGCCAGGAAGCAGAGCGAACGGATGTAGGTCCGCCGTCCTTCCGGGTGATTATAGCCGATGAACTCCACACTGTGCGGAAAGAACAACTGAAAGTCCAGTTGCTTGAGCTGATGGTCCACCAGGGCCGCCAGCACGGGATATTCCTTCCCGGTTTTGGGATCCACAACCGTTTTGGGAGCGATGACCGAGAGCTTCTCCCCTACCGGAAGTTCATAATCTTTTCCGTCGTTGATGCAGGTGATAGTCAGTGTTTCCATAGGCAAAAAGATGCCCGGACTGAGCCGGGCATGATATACGATTATTTTTCTCTTAAGGACAAGCCGAAGCCGCCGGAGCGGGCCATACGGACAGTTAGGACATCGGCCGATGTCACCGTGCTGTGCGTAATGGTATAGGCCTGCGGATTGCGCTCATAGTCGGCATCCGGAGCATCGGCATACAGCGTGGCTTCATAGGTGACGCCGGGCTTCAGGAAATCCAGCTTGAAGGTGGTCTCATGGCTGTTTTCGCCACAAACGCCGCCCACATACCATACGTCGTGCGGACGACCGCCGGCATACACGAAGTCATACGCGCCGGAGGTGCCGGTCAGACGGCCGGAATTGAGCGTAGCCAGCTTGGGATGACGGGCCGTGACGATGTACTCGCCGGGCTCCGCCTCCAGGTACAGGCTCTTGTCCCAGTCCACCGCCACGTCCTTGATGAACTGGAAGGCGTCCATGAAGCGGGCGTAGTTCTCCGGCAGGTCCGCAGCCATCTGCAGCGGGCTGTAGAAGGTCACATACAAGCCCAGCTGATTGCCGATGGTGTGACGCATCTTGCCGGTCTCACCAGGAGCGGTAATAGACATATCCTGCTCGAAGATACCGGGAGTGTAGTCCATGGGACCGCCCTGCTGGCGCGTGAACGGCAGGATGCAGGTGTGTCCCGGGTTGATGGCCGAACGGAACTCCGTACCCATGGCGCTCTCGTTGCCGACCATGTTGGGCCAGGTGCGGCACAGGCCTGTAGGACGCACAGCCTCGTGCGCGTTCACCATAATATGGTGCTTGGCGGCCTCCGTTACAGCGCGATGATAATGGGTGATCAGCGGCTGGCTGTAGTGGTGCTCCCCGAACGGGATGATATCACCCACATAACCGCTCTTCACGGCATCGTAGCCGTACTGGTTCATGAGGGTATAGGCCTGCTCCATCCAACGCTCGTAATTAACGGTGGATGAAGAGCTTTCATGGTGCATGATGAGGCGGATGCCCTTGCTGTGGGCATATTCGTTCAAGCCCGGCAGGTCGAAGTCCGGATACGGGGTGATGAAATCGAACACGAACTCCTTCTGGCAGCCGAACCAGTCTTCCCAGCCTTCGTTCCAACCCTCGATGAGCAGGGCGTCGAAGCCGTTGGCGGCGGCAAAGTCGATGTACTTCCGCACATTCTCGTTGTTGGCGCCGTGGCGGCCGTGCGGTTTGGCCTTGGAGTAATCCGTCTCACCCAGCTTCACGGAAGGGAAATCGGAGGTGTAGGACCAGTGCGTCTTGCCGGTAATCATCTCCCACCAGACGCCCATGTACTTCACCGGGTGAATCCAGCTCACGTCTTCCAGGACGCAAGGGTCGTTCAGGTTCAGGATAAGGCGGGAAGCCAGCACGTCGGTAGCTTTTTCGCATACCTGCACCGTACGCCAGGGGGTAACGCAAGGAGCCTGGAGGCGGGCTTTGATGCCCTGGGCGTCCGGCGTAAGGGCCGTGCGGAAGACCATTTTCTTATCGTCAAGAATAAGGCTGGTAGTGGAATAATCCAGCACGCGGGCCTCGTGGATGTTGATGTACAGACCATCGTCCGTCTTCATCTGCAGGGCAGTCTGTACGGCGGTGGGGCCGATATAGGACTGCGAGGCATTGTAGGGACGGTCATCGCCGTTGATGCCGCGGATTTCCGACAGGCGGGACTTGTTGTAATTGTACTCCTGTGTGTCGTAGTCACCGCTGATCCACCAGGCAGTGTGGTCTCCGGTGAGGGCGAATTCCGTCAGTTCATCGGCCACCTTGAAATAAGTGAGTTTGCCGTCCATGGGGAACTCGTAGCGGAAGCCCACGCCGTCGTTGTACAGGCGGAAGCGGATGCTCATCTTGACACCGTCCTCGCGGGAGAGCTTGAGGATCATCTCGTTATAACGGTTGCGGATGCTCTCTTCTTCACCCCAGACAGGGTTCCAGACCTCGTTGAAGGAACCGTAGCTCACATCGTCCAGTTTGAAACCGTCTTTGAGGTCCGTGTCCCCTACCAGGTCAAAGCCCAGGCGCGAGGGCAGGATGACGTCCGTCTGGCCACGCTTGAGGGAATACATGGGCACACCGTCCACAACGTCTGCGCGGAGTTCCAGTGCGCCGTCCGGGCTCTGGAGCGGATTGCGGTCCAGGGGTTTCACTTGGGGCGTGGAGCAGGCAGCGAGCGCCAGCGCAGCAATAACAATAGCCGTCTTTTTCATACTATCGGGTAAATTCTACAATTAAAGCACTCCTGGGGGCGATGGAAACGCCGTTCTTAAGCGTAATGGACTCGCCGGTAAGGACATCCGTTCCGGTCACCGGGCCACTTACGAACTCGCTGTAGTGATCCCAGTCCAGGGTGCGGGGTTCCGTGTTGTTGTTAATATACACGAAGACCGCATCCTTATCCGTATAGCGGAAATAGGAATAGCTGTTGTCCGTGATGTTGCGGGCGCCCTCGTTGTGGCGGGACAGGAAGTGCAGGGTTTTGCCCTCCTGGACAGCCTTGCAGCCCTTGCGCCAGCGGAAGAGCGTACGGGTATAGTCGTGCAGGTCCGCTGCATGCTCATACATGGCCGGAGCACTGGCACGGCCGATGGCGGTGAAGAGGTCGCAATTGTCCCCTTCCCAGCCGCCCGGGAAGTCGATACGCTTGGCACCGTCATGGGAAGGGCAGTCCTTGCGCTCCAGGAACATCATTTCGTCGCCATAATACAACTGCGGGATACCGCGGACGGTGGCCAGCAGGGTAAGGGCCAGCTTCATCTTCTGCGGATCGGCGCCCCAGGTGTCACCGCTGCGGGCGTGATCGTGATTGGCGAAGAAGATGAGCATGTTCGAAAGGTCCTGATACACAAAGTCTTGTGCCAGCACCGTGTAGATGCGGGTCATACCTTCGTCCCAGTACACTTTTTCCTCACAGAGGGCGGTATGGATGGCGTGTTCCAGCGGGAAGTCCATGATGGACGGCAGGTTGGAATTGAAGCCGTTCTTGTTGGGATTGTCCTTTTGCCAGTAGGCCACCTGCGGGATGTTGTAATCCCAGCACTCCCCTACAATATTCAAATTAGGATATTCGTCCGTAACCGCCTTGCACCACTTGGACATGGGATCCGGCTCATTGTACGGATAGGTGTCGACGCGCAGACCGTCCAGACCGGCGTACTCGACCCACCAAACGGCCCACTGCTGGAAATACTTGAGCACGAAAGGGTTATCCAGGTTCATGTCCGGCATAGAGGGAACGAACCAGCCGCTCTCCTGACGGTCGCGGTCGCACTTGGCGGCGTTGGGATCCATGTACACGGAGAAGAGGGCGTTCATCTGCATATAGGGCTTGTTCACATGATACCAGTCCTTGAAGGGGGCGTCTTCCATCCACCAGTGTGCAGTGCCACAGTGGTTGGTGACGATGTCCATAATCACCTTCAGGCCTTTCTCGTGCGCCTTCTCCACAAAGGTCTTGTAAAGCTCGTTATCGCCAAAACGCGGGTCGATATGATAATAATCCGCACAGGCATAGCCGTGGTAGCTCTCCACCGGCTGGTTATCCAGCAGCAGCGGCGTGCACCAGATGGCCGTGGCACCCAGGTCGGACAGGTAATCCAGGTGGTCGATCATGCCCTGGATGTCACCGCCGTGGCGGGCCACCGGGTCCTGCCGGTCCACATCGTCCGTCGTGGTGGGAACGGCCCAGGGACGAGCAGAGCCATCCTGGTATTTCCCACCCAGCCAAGCCGCGTCATTGTCCTGGAAGGCCGAGGCAAAGCGGTCCGGCATGATGAGGTAAATCATATCGGCCGTCGTGTAGCTCTCGCGCTCCGCGCTCCCCTTCTCCCGCTCGCGGATGATGTACGGGTATTTGAACGACTGTCCGTCCTTGGAGAATACCAGATAATAGGTATCCGCCGGGGCCTTTGCGCAAACTTCCACGTCTACGAACAGGTAGTTGGGGCTGTCCGCCTTGTGGATCTTTTTCACCTTGAGCCCGTTTCCGGGGATAGACACCTCATACGAGGCGATGTCCGGTCCCTGGATAAGGAGCTGCAAATCTGTCTTCATGCCCGTCCACCAGCTGAGCGGTTCTACACGGGTCACTTGCGATGTCGCTTCCTCCACATCGGCAGGATTCAGGGACTGAGGGGCCGAGCAGGCGGCGGAAAGAGCGACAGCTGCCATCAGAATAATCTTTTTCATTTGTTGAGTTTGGTTAATACCATGTAATCACCAGGGGCAAGGGTAATGTCGTAGGGAGGAGCGATAACCTCTCCGGTGAACACATTCTTGTACTCACCCAGGAGGTTAAGCGTCATGGTAACGGGGGCGGCTTCCAGGTTCAGGAAAGGAACGGCCACTTTGTCGCCCTGCGGACGGTTGTCGTTGGCATCGGCCTTTTCCTCGGCAGCATCCTGCTTTACGGGAATGCCGAAGTTGGCCAGCACGATGACCATGTCATTTTTTACCTCACGATGGAATGCCACCCAGCCTTCCGGTGCTTCCCACCAGACGATATCGCCGCCTTTTTCACCGGCGTCCAGGGCCGGATTGTTGTGCTTGAGGTTAATCAGCGTTTTCCAGAAGGTGGTGTACTTGTTGGGAGCCCAGTCCGTAATGGGATCTTTCTCGAAGAATTCCAGACGACGGTCCAGGCCGATTTCCTGACCCGTATAGATAAGCGGCTGGGAGCCGGGAAGGGTGAAGCAGAGCACGGCGCAAGCATCGGCAGCCTTGCCTTCGCGCTCAAACTCGGTACCCGCCCAGGAGTTTTCGTCGTGATTGGAGGTAAAGGTGAGGCGGAACGCTTCCTTGGGGAAACGGGCGGCATCACGGGCTACGTAAGCCTTGAGGTCATCGACCGTCTTGCTGCCCTGGGCCAGGCCATTGAGCAGGTGGTGCAGTTCCCAGGCATAGTTAGCGTCGAAGGTGACCAGCGGGTCGGCCAGGTTGTCACGCTCGGCTTCTGCCAGGAGGTAAGCGTCCGGATAGTCTTTGTTGATACCGGGCAGGATGCCGTACCAGAAGGCGGCGGGCACTTCACCGGCGGCGTCGCAGCGGAAGCCGTCCACGCCCTTTTCCAGCCAGAAACGCATGGCGTCGTCCTGGGCCCACCAGACTTCCTGGTTCTCGTAGTTGAGACTGCGGGTGTCCGTCCAGTCATATTCCCAGATGGCATTGCCCTCTGCGTCTCTCTCATAGAATTCGGCCGGTTTTTCCGTCATCCACACATGGTCCGGAGCGGTCTGGTTGGCCACCCAGTCCAGGATGACTTTGAAGCCCATGCCATGGGCGGCGTCCAGCAGGTCCTGGAAATCCTCCATGGTGCCGAACTCCGGGTTCACTTTCTTATAGTCCGAGATGGCATAATAGGAGCCCAGGGTACCCTTGCGGCCTTCTACACCAACTTCGTACATGGGCATGAGCCAGAGAATGTCTACGCCCAAGTCCTTGAGACGGGGTAACTGGGCCTCAACGCCCTTGAAAGTCCCCTCCTCCGAGAACTGGCGGATATTCACTTCATACACTACGGAATTGTAAGTCCAATCCGGATGATACTGTACTTTGGGAGCGCAAGAGGCCAGAGCCAGCCCTGCGCAAATGATAAAGAGAATGCGTTTCATATGGTTAGAGTTATTAGTTTATACGTTATTCACACAATAATACGCAATTTTTGGCGCAAACACAAGGAGTATCCCCTTTTTCCGGACCAGTGGCAAAATCTGGGGGATGAAAATTTGGGAAATGCAACAAAATGGTCTATCTTTGCATCCTTAAAGTTAGTAGATATATTATCTAATCATTTTAAATAAACATGAAAAAACTTAATTTGATCCTTTGCGCAGGCATCCTTGCCTTCGCCGCTGTATCCTGCAAGCAGGACGTCCAGCCCGCAAAACCCATGTCGGGCACCGAAATCAAACAAAAATTGGCCAACACGGCCGTAGATGCCCTTAAGGAAGTGGACCCGGACAACTGGGAAGACTGGTTCAAGACCGCCACAGGTTTGTACAACGCCATCCGTGAGGTAGAGCGCGGCAACCTGAATGATTTCTCCGATGACATGGAGGATGCCATGGTAAGCGTCGAAACCAAGGACGAGAAGACCTTTATCACCACCCTTATCAAACTCTCCCTGGTGAAGGGCGATATCACGGTCGTGAATAACGCTTTCGTGTACACCAAGAGCGACAAGCAACTCAGCATCACCTATGCTTATAACGGCAAAACCTACAAGGCCCAGCTGGAAAGCGAAGGTGAAAACTCAGATGGCATCACCATCACCAAGAACGAGTCTGAGTCGGAAGTCCGGACTGTGAAAGCCGTAATCCCTGCCAAGGCTGCTGTCAGCATTACTGAGAACGGAAACCTGTTCCTGAATGTCATTGTCACTCCCGCGGTGGAAGACAAGAACAAAAACGGCATGCTGGACGAGGCAGATGCCATTAAGGGCAGCGCCACCATCCAGATTCCGGATTACGAGCTTGTCCTGAACGACCTGTACATCAGCGATGACAATGTCAAGGCCGCCGTACGCCTCTCCCACTCCGGCAAGAGCGTTCTTGCCATTGAAGGTCAGGCAACAATGGACCTGTTGGTCGAGAGAGTCAAAGCCCTTGCCGAGTTCTCTATCAACTACATCCCCAAGGATGTTACCGGTAATATCTCCGTTCTGGGTGGCACCGCCCTCCTCCGGGCCAATGCCAATGTGGAGAAACTGTTGAATGTCGGTACGCACTTTGAAAGTGAGGCTGATGCCAAGAAAGCGGCAGAAACCATCACCAAGAACCTGAAGGCAGACCTTTACTTTGACAACAACAACACTATCCAGGCCAGCCTTTGCGTCATCGTGGAGAAGAACATCTCCTCGGGATGGGATGTCATTGCCGGCATTCACCTGTATGACGGTTCCGCCGACGTGCCCGCTTCCGAATTCTTCGACTTGTCGGAAGATGTGTGGAAACCCGTAAGCGGAGAGTTCAATGCCTTTGTGGCCAAGATCAATAGCCTGCTGAAAGGCAACGCTCAGTAAGACAGCGACCCTTTCTGATTGGTATTAACCGATTCTACCTACCCGGCCCCGCAAAGGCCGGGTTTTTTCGTGTTTTTTTCTTATCTTTGTACATTTAAGTGCAAATCCTATCATTATGGCATATTATGAACTGAACGAGCAGGAGCTCGGACGCAGAGAATCGCTGACCAAACTTCGTGAGCTGGGCATCAACCCCTACCCCGCACCGCAGTATCCGGTTAATACAACTACTACGGAAATCGCCGCCGGCTTCAAACCGGAGGAAGGCAACTTCCAGGATGTGTGCCTCGCCGGCCGCATCATGAGCCGCCGTATCATGGGCGCCGCTTCCTTCATGGAATTGCAGGACCATGCCGGTCGCATCCAGGTATATGTTAAACGGGACGAAATTTGCCCCGGTGAGGACAAAACCCTATACAACACCGTTTTCAAAAAGTTGCTGGACATCGGCGACTTTGTGGGCATCAAGGGTTTCGCCTTCTTCACCCAGACCGGTCAGTTGAGCGTACACGCCAAGGAACTCACGGTTCTTTCCAAGTCCCTCCGTGTGCTGCCTATCGTCAAAACTGACGCCGATGGCACCGTGCACGACAGTTTCGAGGATCCGGAGCTCCGCTATCGCCAGCGCTATGTAGACCTGGTGGTGAACCCTTCCGTGAAGGAGACGTTCATCAAGCGTACGCTCATCATCAACACCATGCGCCAGTGCTTCAACGAGGCCGGCTGCCTGGAGGTGGAAACGCCTATCCTTCAGCCTATTCCGGGCGGTGCGACGGCCCGTCCGTTCATCACGCACCACAACGCCCTGGACGTGGACATGTACATGCGTATCGCCAATGAGCTGTACCTCAAGCGCCTGATTGTGGGCGGTTTCTCCGGTGTATATGAATTCGCCAAGAACTTCCGCAACGAGGGCATGGACAAAACCCACAACCCGGAATTCACTTGCGTAGAGATGTACATTGCCTATAAGGACTATCTCTGGATGATGGAATTCACTGAGAAGATGCTGCAGCGCGTGGCGGAGGCCACCGGCGGCGTTAAAAAGGTGATCGGCGGCAACGAGGTTTCCTTCGAGGGTCCTTTCCGCCGCCTGCGCATCCTGGACGCCATCAAGGAATACGCCGGTGTAGATGTGAAGGGCATGGACGAGGCCCAACTGCGTGAGGTTTGCAAAAAGCTCAACGTGGAAGTATCGCCGGAGATGGGCGTGGGCAAACTGATCGACGCTATTGTGGGTGAATACGTGGAGAAGAACCTGGTGCAGCCCACTTTCCTTATTGACTATCCCGTGGAGATGTCTCCCCTGACCAAACGCTGCCGCTACGACGACACCCTTACCGAGCGCTTCGAGCTCTTTGTCAACGGCAAGGAACTGGCCAACGCCTATTCTGAGCTCAACGACCCGGTGGACCAGCTGGAGCGCTTCGAGGAGCAGGCCGCCCTCAAGAGCAAGGGGGACGATGAAGCCATGTACATCGACTATGACTTCGTGCGTGCACTGGAATACGGCATGCCGCCCACCTCGGGCATCGGCATCGGTATCGACCGCCTGACGATGTTCATGACTGGTGCGGAAAGCATCCAGGATGTCCTGTTCTTCCCTATGATGAGACCCGAAAAATTCTAACGAACCATGGCAAAAGTATTTACCTTAGACAAGCAGAACAAGAGGCTGGCCGGTGTCTGCGCCGGTCTGGCCAACTATTTTAACATTGATGTGACGCTGGTGCGTGTCCTGTTCCTGGTAGCCCTTATCGTGGGTTGCTCCCTAGGTTTCTGGGTGTACATCATCCTGTGGGCCGTGGCCCCGAACGACGCCGACGTCCCTACGGTGTAATGCGGGTAGAGACCATCACATCGGCTCAAAACCCTAAGTTGAGAAATCTGCTCCTGCTGCAGGAAAAATCCAAAGCGCGGCGGGAGCAGGGTCTTTTTGTGGTGGAAGGTGTGCGGGAGCTGGCGCACTGCCTGGAGGCGGGGTACAAGTTGCGCACGCTGTTTGTTTGTCCAGAGATTTTGGGCTTTGGGGGCTCTGCAGAAAATTATTTTTTGTGCAGTAGCTCAAAAAACCAATTTTCTGCAGAGCAAAGCAAGTTCTCTGTCATTTCGAGCGAGCTTTCTGTCATTTCGAGCGAGCTTTCTGTCATTTCGAGCGCAGCCGAGAAATCTCTTGTCGTGGAGATCCCGGAGCAACTCTACCGCAAGGTGGCATACCGGGAGAGCACTGAGGGCATTCTGGCGGAGGTGGAGTATAAGGCCTTGGGCCTGAACGACTTGCAACTGCCGGAGAATCCGCTCATCATGGTGCTGGAATCGGTGGAGAAGCCCGGTAACCTGGGCGCAGTGCTGCGGAGTGCAGATGCGGCCAAGGCCGATGCCGTGTTCATCTGCGACCCGCTCACGGACTTGTACAATCCCAACCTGATCCGGGCCTCCATCGGCGCGGTGTTTACCGTTCCCACCGTGGCGGTATCGTCAGAGGAAGCCATTGCGTTCCTGCAAGCGAGTGGCATTCAGATTCTTACCGCACAATTGCAGGACTCTTCTCTCTATTACGATGTGGACATGAAGCGCGGAACGGCGCTGGTGATGGGGACGGAATCCACCGGCCTCACTCCCCTGTGGCGCAAAGCAGCCACCGCCCACATCCGCATTCCCATGCTGGGCCGGCTGGACAGCCTCAACGTTTCCGTGAGCGCCGCCATCCTCCTCTTCGAGGCCGTTCGCCAGCGTCAGGGATAGCTTCCAATATTTATTTCACCAGATTGATGGCGCCGAAGACGCCCAGGGAGGCGGCCAACATGATGGCGCCGGCCAGGAGTACGCCCAGCAGGACGTAAAGGACGCTCTTCTTAAAATCCATGTTCAGGATGCTGGCAGCCAGGGTGCCGGTCCAGGCGCCGGTGCCAGGCAGCGGAATGCCCACGAACAGCAGCAGGGCCCAGTAGAGCCCGCGTCCCGCCTTGGCTTCCAGTTTGCGACCGCCCTTTTCGCCTTTTTCCAGGCACCAGGTAAAGAAACTGCCGATTACCTTTTTGTCCTTGCCCCATTCCAGGATACGGCGGGCAAACAGGAAGATGAACGGTACGGGCAGCATATTCCCCACCACCGAGATGATAATGGACGGGACGATGGGAAGCCCCATGCCCACGGCAACGGGAATGGCACCGCGCAGCTCTACGAGCGGCACCATGGATATCAGGAAGATAATCAGGTACTTCTTCATTGGTTGGCGGCGATGAGAGCACGGATTTCCTCTTTGGCGTCCCGCCAGCGGGGAATGTCGATTTTGGTGCCGATCACCTCAACCACCTTGGCAGCAATGATGGAGCCGATCTCACCACACACGCGTAGCGGCATGCCCAGCGAATGGGCATAGAGGAAACCGGCCGCATAGGTATCTCCGGCGCCGGTTGCGTCGATGGGATTGGCCGGCCAAGGCTCGATGAAGTAGTATTCGTCCCCGGACTTGACCATCGACCCGGCCTTACCCACCTTTACCACGGCAATGTCGCACACACGTGCAAGCTCGTCGATGGCCGAACGCGGGTCCTTCTTGGTAAATGCCTTGGCCTCTGACTCATTGGCAAAGACGATATCGACATAATTCTCCACCAGGTTGTGGAAGAAGGCGTCGTTGGACTCCACCACGTTATAGGAGGCCATGTCGATGGAAATGGTGCACCCGGCCTGCTTGGCCAGCCGGGCCGCCTTGGAGATAAGTTCCTGGTTCTGAACCAGATAGCCCTCGATATGGAAATAGTCATAGCCTTGGAACTGCTCCAGCGAAAGGTCATCCGGTCCCAGTTCCAGCGTGGCGCCCATGTAGTCGGCAAAGGTGCGCTCCGCGTTGGCGCCCGTGATGAACACCATGCACCGGCCGCTGGACTTCTGGCTATAGAGCATCTGGGCACGTACGCCGTACTGCTCCATCGTGCTCTTGAAGAGGTTGCCTAAATCGTCATTGCCGATTTTTCCCAGGAAGCCGGAGGGCATGCCGAAGATGGCCGTGCAGGTGATGGTGTTGGCCGCCGAACCGCCGGGAACGTATTTTACGCCGTAGTCTTTGAGGGCGTCCCAGATGCGGTCGCCGGTTTCCATGTCTACGTGCTGCATGCTGCCCAGCGGGAGGTGATACTTTTTCAGGAGGCTGTCGTCCGGAAGGACGGCCAGGATGTCCGTAAGGGCATTGCCGATACCAAGGATGGATTTCATATTCGTCACAGGTTACTTACAAAAATAGTCATTTTTTCCGTATCTTTGTATGCCTATGGATAAGAAAACGAAAAATATCCTGCAATCTATCTTCTGGGTAGTGGTGGCGGTGGTGCTGGTGTACTTCTGCCTCCGCAGCATCGACTGGGAGCAGTTCATGCTGGCCATGAAGCAGTGCAGGTGGGAATACGTGATGCTGGCCATGGCCTTTGGCCTGCTGGTGAGCTTTTTCCGCGGGCTACGCTGGCAAATGCTCCTTAAGCCCATCGACCCTGAAACGTCTCTTATCACTTGTTTCAACGCCTATAACATCTGCCTGGCGGCCAACCTGGTACTCCCACGCGCCGGTGAGGTGGTCCGCCTGGGTTATGTGGTAAAGCATTCGTCCAAGGATGCCAATGGACAGCGGCGCATGACGCTGGACAAGGCCCTGGGAACCCTCCTGCTGGAAAGAGGCTGGGATATCCTGGTGGGTGCCGTCATGGCGGTTTGCCTGGCCGTTTTTGCCCGGGAGCGCTTCGGCGCTTTCTTCCAGAACATCCTCAGCGGGCTGGGCGGCGCCCGAACATTGTGGGGCGTGGCGGTTGTCAGCCTTCTCCTGTTCATTCTTTTTGGCCTGCTTGCCCGTAAATATAAAGATACATCGCCCTTCTGGGGAAAGATATGGGGCGCCCTGGCCGGAATTGCCCGGGGGTTCACTACCTTCCTTCATATGGAAAAGGGCTGGCTTTTCCTCCTGTATACGATTGTCATCTGGGCCCTTTACTGGTTCACCAGCGCGGCTATCCTGTGGGCCCTGCAAGATGTGCAGGCGTTTGCCTCCCTTACCTTCCTGGACGCCTTCTTCATTGCCATGGTGGGCAGTTTCAGCTCGATCGTACCCGTTCCGGGCGGTTTCGGGGCCTATCACGGCGTAGTAGGCGGCTTCCTAAAGAGTATCTGGGGTATTCCCGTGGGAACAGGAATGATTTTCGCCACCCTGAACCACGAATCTCAGGTGCTCATTCAGGCCCTGTCGGGAATCGCCTCCTACATCCACGAATCCTTTATCCGCCGCAAATGAAAAAATTCGCCCTTATAGGCCATCCGGTGGCCGGTTCGCTGAGTCCCGTACTCATCAAGGCCGCTTATCAGGGCCGATACACCTATGATCTAGTGGATCGCGAACGTTTTGCCGATGCCTGGGAAGTATTTGTGAATCAGTACGATGGCATCAATGTTACGGCACCGTTCAAACAGGACGCCTTTGCCAAGGTCGATTTCCTGGAACCGCAGGCGCAGGCTACCGGTGCGGTGAATCTGGTAATTCCCCGTGACGGAGGCTACGCCGGCTACAATACAGACGTAGATGGCGTTTTAGTGGCGTTGCGGGAAACGGGTCTGTCCTTTGCCGATGCCCTTGTGGTGGGGAACGGCGGTGCGGCGCGGGCTGCCGTGTATGCAGCGCGGGCCTTGGGTTGCCAGGTGACGGTATGCGGTCGGTCGCTGGAAAAAGCGCGGGCGCTAGGCTGCCCGGCAGTCTCGCTCGAGGAGGCTTCCCGCCTGCATCCGGACCTCATTATTTATACGCTCCCCGGGCGGGCTCCGGTTCCGGCAGGCTTGCCGTTTTCCGGTGCAGTAGTGCTGGAGGCAGAGTACCGGATTCCGCAATTATCGACCATCGATTGCCGCCTATACGTGAGTGGACGGCGCTGGATGCTGGGCCAGGCCGTGGCAGGGTATCGTCTCTTCACCGGAGAGGAACCCGATGTGCAGGAAATGTTGCGGGCCCTGTAAAATATCCCAAAAAAATTTCGTAACTTGCAGGTGCGTAGTGGAGCAGGATGCCCGCACGTAACCTTTTAATTTATTGTATTATGTCACTGAACAAAGTCATGCTAATCGGTAACGTTGGAAGCGACCCGGAAGTACGTTACCTTGAGAACAATCCCCAGAATCCCGGAAACAACGTAAAAGTGGCCACCGTGCGCCTGGCCACCACGGAACGCTACAGAGACCGCAACGGAGAACAGCGGGAAAACACCGAATGGCACACGGTTGTGCTCTGGCGCAACAATGCCGACGTAGCGGAAAAATTCGTACGCAAAGGCTCTCAGATTTACATCGAAGGTAAACTCCGCACCCGCCAGTGGACGGACCAGACCGGCAACAAGCGCTACACCACGGAGGTAGTGGCCGATACGCTGCAGTTGCTGGGTAAACGTCCGGAAGGGGAAGGTGCCGCCGCCCCAGCCCCTGCCCAGGGTGGTTACCAGGGAGGCTATGCCCAGGGTGGCCAGCCTGCCTATCAGCCCCAGCCCGGCCCGGCTGCTCAGCCGCAATACGGCCCCCAGCCCGGTCCTGCACCAGCCGCACAGCCCGTGAACCCCGCCTACCAGGGCCCTCTCCCTTCACCGGAACCCTCGGACGATCTTCCGTTCTAGGTATCCCTGCCGCAAAAGGTTGGTTTTTGAGTAACCAACCTTTTACGGCCACACTAATTAATCAGCCAGCCGGTGTCTTCCTGCTCGATGTCAGGCATGAGCCGGCGCACGGCCTTGTGCTGGTAGAAGAAGCGTGCGGCTATGACACGCACCACCGTATAGGCCGGAATACCCATCAGCAGACCCATCGTACCGCCGGCATGCCCGGCAACAAGCAGGACGATAAAGATTTCCAGCGGCGTGGACTTGATACTGGTGGAGTAAATAATGGGCTGGTACACAAAGTTGTCGATAAGCTGCGCCAGGAACATGACCGCCAGGACGATGAGCGCGAACGCCAAGATGGGAACGTCTAAGCCAACTCCGGCGCCATACTTAAGCACCACGCACAGCAGCACGCCACACACTTCGCCAATCAGCGGTCCCACATACGGGATGATATTGAGCACGCCGGCAATGACGGCAATACCAATCGCATAGTTTGCACCTATCCGGGCGATGAGCCACAGGCCCAGGAAATCCACCAGGATCACTCCCAACACCTCGATGACCAGACCGAGGAAGTAGCGGGACAGCAGGTGGGTGATTTCGTCGATGGTCTTTTGTACGTAGGACTCAACCTTGTCCGGCACCAAGGCGCTGATAATCTTGCCAAAAAGGGTCTCGTCCTTGATGAAGAAAAAAGCGATAAATACTACGGAGAACAGGCCGATAGCAACATTTACTGCCACAGTAGCCACCGAGCCAATCAGGGATGTAACGTTGGACACGTTGATCACCGTACGGATTTGGTCCAGGATGAAAGCAACCAGGTTGAAATCCTTGCCCAGCACCGGGAACACATCCACAAGCCAATCGTCCACCTGGTCCAGCAGGGAATTGTACGGCACGTCCTGCGCATTCATGGCCGATGCATCCCGGACGATGTGCACCACGACCGGAATGAGCTGCGTCACCAGGAGGGACAGAGTCGCCAGAATCAAAATAATGGTTAGCACAGCCAGGAACGAATCCGGCAGGCGCTTTCCTTTTATCTTGATTCTCCGGAATACCAGCATGATGGGATGTCCGAGCAGCGACACCACAAAGGCGGCCAGCACATACACCAGTACGCTGCTGAAATACCAGCAGGCAGCACAAATTGCAGCGATCACCGCCAGTTTCATTATCCACCCGGCCAGCTTATCTACATTTCTTTCTTCCATAGTTTAGTATTTATTGCAAAAATACGAAAATCAAGCCTTACTTCCAACGCCCGATGTGGCCGCCCGGCTCCGGGAGACCAGGACCACGCCGCCCACCACCAATGCCGATGCCAACACCTTTTGCCAGGTAAGCGTATCCACCCCCACCCAGATACTCACGATGGCGGCAATGATAGGCTGCGCATAGGAGTACATGCTCACCAGCGTGGGCCGGATGAACTTTTGCCCATAAGGGATCAGGAAATACGCAAAGAAGGTGGCAAACAGAACCAGGTAACCTATCTCCCAGCGCACATTCACGGGGATGGCGGCAAAATCCGTCGTCATAAACCCCTTTGCCGATACCGGCAGGGAGAGCAGCAGCGAGAACAGGAAGCTCCACTTCATGAACGTTACCACGCTGTATTTGGCAATCAGCGGTCGGAACAGACCCAGATACAAGGAAAAACTCAGGCTGTTGACCAGCAACAGAATCACTCCCCAGGGCGACGTGGCAGCAGCCCCGCCGGACTGCACCGAGTTGAAAATCAAATAGAGGATGCCGGCAAAACTGAGCGCCACTCCCCCGGCCTTCATCCCGGTAATGGGCTCCTTGAGGAAGAAGAAGGCAAAAAACATGGTAAAAATCGGCCCCAGGGTACCGATAATGGCCGTGTCGATGGCCGATGTCATGGTGATGGCCATCAGGAAAGTCATCTGCGGAATGAACAGCCCCACCAGCGAGGCCGCCGCAATTTTCCAGTAGTCTTCCCTATCTACTTTTTCCCGGGGCATCAGCATCGACAGAAGCCAGAACAGGGCGCTCGCCCCAATGGCCCGCAGCGTAAACAGCACATACGGCGATACCGTCTGGGAGTTCGCAATGTCCTTGCAGAACACCAGATTCAGGCCGAATATCGTATACGCGGCCGCAATGGAAAGATGTCCCTTGAGTTTGTCGTTCACCATCACGGCAGCAGGGCCGACAGGGCGGCGATTTGCTCGGGAGTCGTAGCCCAGCTGGTGGCGAAGCGCACCACCGCGCGGCCGTCCGGGCAACGCTCCCATACCTCATAGGCTACCTGGCCGTCCAAGGCCTTGGCAGCAGCCTCCGTGAGGAGGATAAACTGCTGATTGGTAGGTGAATCCAGGAAGAGTTCATACCCCCTGGAAACAAACAGCGCCTTCAACTCCATGGCGCGGTCAATGGCGTTTTGGGCAATCTGGAAGTAGAGCCCGTCCGTAAACAAGGTCTCAAACTGGAGGCCCAGCAAACGGCCTTTGGCCAGCAGGGCTCCGTGCTGCTTCACCATGGTGAAGAAGTGCTCCGGGGCGTTTCCGGCCGGAAATACCACGGCCTCCCCACACAGCGCTCCCACCTTGGTTCCACCGATGGTGAATACGTCGCAAAGGCTTGCCAACTCCTGCAGCGTGACATCACAGGCAGGGCTCATGAGGCCATAGCCCAGGCGGGCACCATCGACAAAAAGCGGAAGCTTATAGGTCTCGCAAACGGCCTTGATGGCCTTGAGTTCGGCCTTGGAATACAGGGTGCCGTACTCCGTGGGGAAGGAGATGTACACCATTCCAGGAAAGACCATGTGGTCATAGGAGCCATCGGCATAAAAGCCTTCCAGGTAGGCCTTTAAGTCCTGTGCCGATAATTTCCCTTCCCGCTGGGGCAGCGTAAGTACCTTATGGCCGGTATATTCCACGGCGCCGGCCTCATGTACGGCGATATGTCCCGTCTGCGCCGCCACGACACCCTGGTAGTCCCGGAGCATGGTGGCGATGACGGTGGAATTGGTCTGGGTGCCCCCGGTAAGCAGGAATACATCGGCACCGGGACAGCCGCAAGCCGCCTTGATTTTTTCATGGGCCGATGCGGTGAAAACGTCTTCCCCGTAACCGGGTTCCTGCTGAAAATTGGTCGCGACCAGGCGCTCCAGAATGCGGGGATGAGCGCCTTGCGTGTAGTCACAAGTAAAAGAAATCATATCTTATAAAGCCAACCTGAAGCCGATGGTACTTTTAAACTGATGCGCGAAGTTCTCTCCGCGATTGCTGACACGGCAAGCCGCCCAGTTCGAAGAAGCGCTACCGCCGCGCATGACACGGAGATCGGCGCCGTTACGGGCTTCGTCCGGGCCGACAGGATTCGCAGCCGGAGCCTCGGAATAAGGTCCGGGACGGTCCTGAACCCATTCCCATACATTGCCGGACATGTCGTAGGTACCCAGAATGCTGGGATAAAGCACGGCAACGGGACGCGGCTTTTTATCCGGGAGAGAACACTGCGCCACGGCAAGGGATGAATTCAAGCCGGCAAAGCAATAGTTTTCGCTTTCCACACCATCTTTTGCGGCATATTCCCACTCTGCCTCGGTAGGAAGACGGAATTTTCTGCCGGTCAACTCATTCAATCGCAAGACAAAGAGCCAGGCATCGTACCAGCTCACATTGCAAACCGGATACTTTCCATCTTGCACTTGCGGCGGAAGGGAGCCCATAACAGCCTTCCACAGTGCGGCCGTCACCTCCGTCTCCCCTATCTTGAAATCGTCCAGGGTCACTTTGTGCACAGGGAATTCATCCTCTTCTGCAGCCGTATCGTTCACCGTCGCCGTGGCACCCATATCAAAGTCTCCACCTTTGATGGCAATCATCTTGAATTTGACACCATTCACGGTAAACGTCTCTGTCTTTTGGTCCGAGACTTCACGGGGGACCTTGTTATCCCGAAGGATTTCCGCATAAAGGGCAGGTGCTTTTTCTCCGGTTGAAACCGCAACACGGAGACCGGCTGCGCCTAACTTGGTAGAGGCCTCCAAGCCTTTACGGGTAATGGCCTTATTCCCCTTTTCTTGCACGCTTCCGCCCCGAAGCGCATGCTTGCCACCTTCGCCGGGACCTTGCGGATTCAAAGCCAGGCCTTCGGGGAAATGGTCTGTCCACACATCCGAACACCATTCCCAGACACCACCGGGCATGGAGCCATCCTGTCTGGCCGCATATTCCCACTCTGCTTCGGTGGGCAGGCGGAAAGGAATTCCGGTAAGCGCGCTGAGGCGGGTTACAAACTTTTGGGCCATATCCCATGACAGGCCGGCCATAACACCTTTGGAGGCCGGCTCTCCTCCCATGACAGCCGCCCACAGTGCAGCGGATACTTCGGTTGTCCCTATCGCATAACCATCGAGCACGACGGCTCTTACCTCCGGATTCCTGACAATTCCCTGGTCGAAGGTTTCGCCCATGAGGAAGAAGGCAGGTTTCACCTTGCGCAACTTCAGCGTCTGATCCTTCACGGGAATCGAATAAAGATCTCCGTCCTCAAAAGGTTTCAGATTCTCCAAGGAGGTCTCCGGAGCGCCCGCGCAGGAGCACATGGCCAGCAATACCAGGCCGTAAAGGAGTCTACGCATAGAATAGGGGGATTTATAAGTTCGCTATCAGTTCTACGGGACAATGGTCGGAGCCAAAAATTTCGTTATGGATGTCGGTGGAGACGATGGACTCTTTGAGGGCCTCGGATACCACAAAATAGTCGATGCGCCACCCGGCGTTCCGTGCACGGGCGTTCATGCGGTAGCTCCACCAGGAGTATTTCACCTCCTCCGGGTGCTGAAAGCGCCAGCTGTCCACAAAACCGGCCGCAAGCAATTCAGAAAATTTACCGCGTTCCTCATCCGTAAAACCGGCGTTCATACGGTTGGTGGAAGGGTTTTTAAGGTCGATTTCCTCGTGCGCCACATTGAGGTCGCCGCACAGGATCACGGGTTTGGGGAGGGACAGGAGGTATGCGCGGAAGGCATCTTCCCACTCCATGCGGTACTCCAGGCGTTTGAGGCCGTCCTGGGAGTTGGGGGTGTAGCAGCATACCAGGCAGAACTTGTCGTATTCCAGCGTGATGACGCGGCCTTCCTGGTCGTGCTCTTCCAGGCCGATTCCGTATTTCACTGAAAGGGGCGTGTGCCGGGTGTAAATGGCTGTTCCGGAATAGCCTTTTTTCTCGGCATAGTTCCAGTAGGACTGGTAGCCGGGGAATTCCAGGTCCAGCTGACCGGCCTGCATCTTGGTTTCCTGCAGGCACACAAAGTCTGCATCCAACTCCACGAAAACATCCGCAAAGCCCTTGCCCGCCACAGCCCTAAGGCCGTTTACATTCCAACTTACAAATTTCATAAACATATCATTACAGAAGGTATATCCTCTCAAACCCTCCGGGGCTTCGCCCCTCCGTCCCTCCCAAAGTCGTGCTAATAGCACATTCTGTGGGCCCCTCCCTCTAACACGGCCGAGGGTGGCCATGGGTTTGAGAGGATATACCTTCTTCCATTATTCTAATGTCCAGGTGGCGCCTTCTTTGGTGTCTTTTACGGTGATGCCAAAGGAGGAGAGGGTGTCGCGGATGCGGTCGCTTTCGGCCCAGTTCTTTTCCTCACGGGCCTTCTTGCGGGCTTCCAGGACCAGGCCCATCACGCCGTCCAGGGCTTTTTCCGCCTTGCCGGAAGCGCCGGCTTCCTCGTCCTTGAGACCGAGGACTCCGCCGACCACATCGTCAAAGAACACCTTGAGGGCGGCTTTATCGTCACTGGACAACTTGCCTCCGTTGATGAGTTTGACGGCGTCAAACAGGTGGGCGATGGCGATGGGGGTGTTGAGGTCGTCGCAAAGGGCGTCCATAACTGCCTCGATGATGGCATGCACTTCAGGAGATACCCGATCGGGGTTGGGTATGACGTCATTGCCGGAGTTACCGTCATTGCCGGCTTGACCGGCAATCTCCCGCCAAGCGGCCATCAGGCGTTTGTAACCCTTCTCGGCGGCTTGCAGGGCCTCGTTGGAGAAGTCCAGCGTGCCCCGGTAGTGCGCCTGCAGGATGAAGAAGCGGATGGTCATGGGCGTGTACGCCTGAGCCAGCAGTTTGTGCTCTCCGCTGAACAGTTGCGGCAGGGTGATGAAGTTCCCGAGGGACTTGCCCATCTTTTGCCCGCCGATGGTTATCATGTTGTTGTGCACCCAATAATGCACGCCCTGGGTGCCGCGGGAGGCCACATTCTGGGCGATTTCGCACTCGTGATGCGGGAACATGAGGTCCATGCCGCCGCCGTGAATGTCGAATTCTTCTCCCAGATACTTGGCGCCCATTACCGAGCACTCCAGGTGCCAGCCCGGGAAACCGTCTCCCCAAGGGGAAGGCCAGCGCATGATGTGCTGCGGTTCCGCTTTTTTCCACAAGGCGAAGTCGTACGGGGCGTGTTTATCCCCCTGTCCGTCCAGGCTGCGGGTGCCTTCCAGCGTGGCTTCCAGCGTACGGCCGCTGAGCACACCGTAATGGTGGTCCCGGTTATATTTGCGCACATCGAAATAGATGGAGCCGTTGCTCTCATAGGCATAGCCGGCCTCCAGAATTTTCTTGATGGCCTCGATCTGTTCGATGATATGGCCACTGGCACGCGGCTCGATGGAGGGCGACTCCACGTTGAGCAGCCGCATGGCTTCGTGGTAGCGCTCCGTGTAGTACTGCACTACCTCCATGGGCTCCAGCTGCTCCAAGCGTGCCTTCTTGGCGATTTTGTCCTCTCCTTCGTCTGCGTCGTGCTCCAGGTGGCCTACGTCCGTAATGTTACGGACATAACGCACCTTGTAGCCCAGATACTTGAGCAGGCGGAACAGGACGTCGTACGTGACACCCGGACGGGCATGGCCCAGGTGGGCGTCGCCATATACTGTGGGTCCGCAGACATACATGCCTACCCGCCCCTCATGGATGGGCTTGAACAGTTCCTTGTTCCGGGTAAGCGTATTGGTAAGGTATAAAGGTCTCATATTACTTTCATCTCAAACATACAAATATACGCATTTTAAGCGAGAAAACGATATGTTGCACCCATGGCATATTTTGTGTATCTATTCTTATGGATTTTCCAAATGGTTTGGAAAGAAGTTGGCTTATAGGGCATCACTTCGATTCAACGGTGTAGACTGTGGATATATATTGCGCTCATAGGGGCGTCCCGCCCCTGGCCGCGC